>WNGB01017084.1_pt1 | contig 16253 bp, 13 predicted proteins | sample 5400681 | NCBI WGS metagenome assembly WNGB01 (sample SAMN13153367, study PRJNA577476) | soil metagenome | isolation source: 115 cm soil or saprolite under grassland replicate 2 | place: USA:California | collected 2016-06-15 | reverse complement strand
TCGCCGATCTCGTCCAAAAAGAGCGTGCCGTCGTGGCCAAACAGTTCGCCGTCCAGGAGGTTCTCGCTGAGGTCGGTACAGTCCAGGGCCACGAACCGTCGGGCCATGCGCGGGCTGTGGCTGTGGATGGCCCGCGCCACCAGTTCCTTGCCGGTGCCCGTCTCGCCCAGGATGAGGACAGCGGTGTCACCCCGGGCGAGGCGGCCGATCTGCATGTAGACGGCGACCATCGACTTGCTCTTGCTGCCGACGAGCATCGGACCAGCGGACGGGCGAGGAGGAGGTTCCGGGGGGGGATGGTCCGCGAGGGGCGGGGTGGGGGCCAGCGCCCTGGCGATAATTGGCTGGAGGAGGGGGAACAGGCCCTGGTGCTCCCTGGGCTTGATGACGTAGTCGTAAGCCCCGAAGCGCATCGCCTGAATGGCCGTGTCTGCGGAACCTAATTGGGTCATCAGGATCACCGGGACGTCGACGCCCCGCTGTTGCAGGGCGCTGAGAAATTCGATCCCCGACATCTTCGGCATGAAGTTGTCGAGCAGGACCAGGTCAAAGGCCCTGTCCACCAGCATCTCCGGGCCGCGCTCGGCGCTGTCGAGGCAATCGACCTGATGGCCGTGCCTTGCGAGGTCTTCGCGGAGGATGTAAGTCAGGTCGGGATCGTCGTCGATCAACAGGATTCTGGCCATGGCTGGCCTCCCGCGGAGGGTGATAAGGTGACAAGGTGACCGGGTGACACAGTGACCAAATGCAGCCGGTCACCTTGTCACCTTATCACCTTGTCACCTTATCACCGAGGCTGCGGCGGCGATGGCGTCGCCGACTTCGCGCGTACTCGCCGATCCTCCCTGATCGACGGGCAACGCCTTGCCTTCAGCCAGGACATGGGCCACTGCTCGGTCGAGCGTCGCGGCCGCCTCGACCAGCGCCGGCTGCCAGTGGAGCCGCCCCAGCCAGTCGAGCATCAGGCCCGCCGAGAGGATGGCCGCGACCGGGTTGGCGATGCCCTTGCCGGCGATGTCCGGAGCCGTGCCGTGGGCCGGCTGAAAGACCGCGTGCCGATCGCCGACGTCTGCCGACGGAGCCATGCCCATGCCGCCGACCAGTCCCGCCGCCAGGTCCGAGAGAATGTCGCCGAACATGTTCTCGGTCACCAGCACGTCGAAGCGCTGCGGCCGCTGCACCAGGTAGAGCGCCTGCGCATCGATATAGGCGTGTTCGGCGGTCACGTCCGGATGGAGCGCCGCCACCTCGTCGAAGACCTTGCGGAAGAAGGCGAAGCTCTTGAAGATGTTCGCCTTGTCCACGCAGGTCACCTTGGGGGTGGTACGCTGGCGCTCGCGCGCCAGGCGAAACGCGAACTCACAGACGCGACGAATGCCCGACCGGGTCATCACCAGCGTGTCGGTGGCGACCTGATCGTGCAGCACAATACCGCCTTTTTGCGAGGCGAAAAGTCCCTCAGTTTGCTCGCGCAGGATCACGAGATCGATCGCGCCGGGGGCGAGGCCGGCCAGCGGCGAGCGTGCCCCGGGATAGAGACGGCAGGGGCGCACGCCGGCGTAGAGGTCGAGCAGCACGCGCAGCGTCACCTGCGGCGTCAGTTCGGTGCCGTCGGGCTTGCGGATATCGGGATGGCCCATCGCGCCGAGCAGCACGGCATCGGCCTTGCGGGCGGCCTCGACGGTGGCCGCGGGCAGATCCTCGCCGGTGCTGCGGTAGCAGTCGGCGCCGCAGGGATACGTCTGCATGGCGAGGGTGAACCGGCCCGAGGCGCGCTCCACGGCCTGCAGCACCTTGACGGCTTCCTGGGTAACATCGACGCCGATGCCGTCGCCAGGGAGGACGGCGATGTGGAAGGTAGTTTTCGTGGTCATGGGACACAGCGGCCGAGAAAGGTTCACGACGCCTGCACAGCGCAGTGCTGAAGCAGATCCGCGCGCACGCGCTGGATCTCTGCGGCCTGATCAGGATGAGCCTGGAGCAATCCATCAAACACCGCCTGGGCCTGCGCGATCTGCCCGGCCCGCCAGAAACAGGACGCGGCGCTGAAATGACTGCGGATGGCGAGATCGTCCAGACCCGCCACCGCATAATCGTTGGCCAGGACCAGTTCCAGGTGCGCCGCGGCCAGGAAATGTCGCATCGCAGCTGTGCGGTCGCCCGCCATCTCGGCGAGCAGGGCGCGCTGGATCTCACGCGACTTGACGGTCGCCGTCATGTCGCTGACCCTTGCTGGTTCCGTGGACATTGGCGGTTCCTTTCCTCAGGGGCGAAAGGCGAGGCGTCCGGTGGCCCCCTCGAACTCGGTTACGCAAAGGTAAAACCCGCCTGGGCGTGCGGACAGCCGCTCCCAACGCTGGCGCCAGGCAACCTCAACATCCTGCCGACGGGAGCGCCCAGCGATCTCCAGTTGGTGCTGGGCCTGATCGACGAGATAGTCGGCCGCACGCCCCCGAACGGCGATGTCCACAATCTCATGAGCGCCTGCGTGGTGGAGGGCCAAGCCAGTGAGGGCGATGGCTGCCAGTTCCACCAACCGCGATGGTTCATACGTGCGCCGCACTTGAGCGATCCGGTTGGCCGCGATGCCAAGCGGGTCAATGAGAAAGCGACAGCGATCACTCCCGAAGCCCATCACGTTCTCGATCGCCCTGGTGAACGAGTATGGGGGTGTGGCGCCTTCGGGGCCAAGCACCGCCGCTGCGGCAGCGATGATGCTCTCCCAAAGCAATTCGGGATGCATCGCTGGCAGGTCGATCAGGCGGAGAGCAACATCCACGAGCGCATCCGTGTTCGGGAGAGTTACTTTGTTTGAGCTATTGTACCGGGGTGGTCACCGATCCCCAAGATCTGGTCAGCGAAACACCAAAGGCCGACGGGGTAGAGCCTGCAGAACCCAGGCAGATCAAGGGTAAGTCCTCGCCGGACGCAGACCCACATAGGTGTCGCGGGCCGACGGCCGGATGAGGCCGCGGTTGGCACAGCGGACGTGCGAGACCGAGAGGTTGAGAGGCTGTAACTTGTTGGCGAGCGGCGCGGCGTCAGCCCGCCGGTGGCTTGCTTGGCGAGCGGCGCGGCGTCAGCCCGCCGGTGGCTTGCTGTCACCGGCGGGCTGACGCCGCGCCGCTCGCCTTTTTGTTAGTCCCTCTTACGGTGCCTTGGGTTCAGCGCCTGCCCCCGGAGCAACGCGGGCCAGGGCCTCGGTAGCCATCCTCCGCATGGCCACATCCTCGTCGTCCAGCAGGTCGGTCAGGGCAGGGACCGCTGCTTTTGCAGGCGGCCCGATACGGCTGATGGCCCGGGCCACCATGTACCGTTCATTCGCGGCGGACGCATTGTCGCTGAGCTTCGCCAGGCGCATCACTTCAAGGAGTATGGAGATGGCTTTTGGGGATTTCCTCATCTGCCACAGGGCTTCTGCCGCCGTCACGCGCACCCTGGGAGTTCGGCTTTCCAAATAGGCATTCGCAATCGCGAGGCCGGGGTTCCCGTCGATGCGCCACAGGGCGAGGGCCGCATGAACCCGTACGTAATCGTCGGGGTGCTTGAGCTTCTCCCTGATGACCGGCACAGCCGACCGCGCGACGGGCCCAAACAGGCCGAGCGCCTCCAAATAAACGGTTGCAGAGCCGATGCGTCTTCCTTGTCGATAATCGCCAGGGCCTCAGCGACGGCAAGCCGGACCGGGGCTTGCTCATCCTTCAGCGCCTGCCGCAGCGCAGGCAGAACACCGCGGGCGCCGCCGCTGACCTGGCCGAGCAACCTCGCCGCGAGCGTCCGATCACCGGCATCTTTGTCCTGCAAGCCGCGGGCGAGCTGCTCGACGGCCTTGCCGTCCTTGGTGGTCTCCCAGAGGGCGAACGCGGCGACGCTGCGAACCGAACTGTCCTCGTCGCGCAAGCGAGCTGTCAACTCCCGCGCCGCAGGCTGCCCCAGTTCACCAAACCGGCTGAGGAGCATACAGACATGGAAGCGAAGGTCACGATTTTCGGTCTTGAGCGCGGCGAGCAATTCCGGCAGCGCCGCCCGTGCCCTGCGGCCGATCTTCCGCAGAACGTCCGTCACCCGCAGCTTGTCGCGAATCTGCCCCTCCTGGAGGATCGTGCGCAGGGTGGCAATCGCCTCCGGGCTTTTCGCGAGCCGCCACAGAAAATCGGCAGTATCGATGCGCTGGCGGCTGTTTCCCTTCTTCAACAAGGGGCGCAGCAGCTCAGCGGCGGACGGTTCCCCGATACGCGCCAGGGCCCGGATCAAGGTGAGGCCGTCGTCAGGCCACTCCCTGGTTTTCAACGCGGTCGTCAGGGCAGCGACTGCGCCGCGGGCGCCGGGGCCGATGTCCCCGAGACTGTGAGCGGCAGCCGAACGAACTTCCGAATCCTCGTCCTGCAGGGCCTGGGTGAGCGGAGGCACGGCAGCGACTGCCTCCGGCCCGAAGCCGCCCAGGACAGCGGCGGCCAAACGGCGCCGGCTCACTTCCGTCCCCTTCAGCCAACCGAGCAGGATAGGCACAACCGTCTCCGACTCCACGTTGAGATACAGCAGGGAAGTAACAGCCGCTCTCCGCACCTCCGGGCCGGGATCTTGAAGCGCGGCGGTGAGAGGAGGGATGGCGGAGCGGGCGCCGGTGTGGCCGAGGGCCTCGGCGGCCAGCGAGCGGATGGACTGCTCTTTATCCTTCAGCCGTTCGATCAGAGAAGGGACGGCCGTTTTCGCCCTGGCCCCGAGCGAGCGGAGGCCGGCGACGGCCAGGAAACGGACGAGCTTGTCGTCATCCCAGAGCGCCCCGGTGAGGGCCGGAACCGCCACCGGAGCGAGTTGTTCAAGGGCCTTGAAGTCCGTCCGGTCGGGCGGCCTACCGCCGCGAAGAATCCTCGCGCTGAAGGTTGGGCCGACAGCACGAACCTGTTTCACCAGCGCGCCGAGGGCTGCAATCGCCCGCTGGCGCTCTTCCTTGCTGTCACTCTGAAGCAGCCGGGCCCATTCGGACAGGCGTTTACCATCGTAGACCAGTTCCGGAGGCGGTCCAGCGCTGAGGGAGACCGCAAAAAGGGCAAAAATGGCCAGGCACAGAATCCAGGCGAAACGATGACGGTCCATGATCGATCCCCATTTCCAGGTTGGGCCAGGGTTCTTTTTGGTATACGAACCGGCATGACCCCGACTACAATTCCCGCTGTCGCCCGTCGTGGAAGTCAAGGAGACCTCGATGAACGTCATCTCTCTCCGCCCCTTGTTGGCGCTGTCCGTGTCCCTGATTCTGGCCCTGCCAGCGACCGCCGCCGACTGGCCGCACTGGCTCGGTCCCAACGGCAACGGCTCGTCGCCGGAAACCGGCCTGCTGACGGCACTGCCCGCCAAGGGCCCCAAAATCCTCTGGAAAGTGCCTGGCGGCGAGGGCTACTCCGCGGTCGCGGTCGTCGGCGGCCGGGCGATCACCCTCGCGCAGCGCGACGGCGGCGAGTTCGTCCTGGCCCTCGACGCGGCCAATGGCAAGGAACTGTGGACGACGAAGATCGCCGGTGTCTTCAAGAACATGTTCGGCAACGGCCCGCGCAGCACACCCGCCATCGAGGGCAAATTCGTCTACGCCACGTCGGTCAGCGGGCCGGTCGTCTGCCTGGAGGCAGACTCCGGCAAGATTGTCTGGCAGCGCGACATCCTGAAGGAGTTCGGCGCCAAGAACATCACCTGGGGCCTGGCGGCGTCTCCCCTGGTCGAAGGGAACATGGTGCTGGTGATCCCCGGCGCGAAGGGCGCCGGCGTTGCCGCTCTGGACAAACGCGATGGCAAGACGATCTGGAAGAGCACCGACAACAAGGCGTCGTACGCCTCGCCGGTCGCGGTGACAGTGGGCGGTCAGCGGCAAATTCTCTTTTTCACGGCGCCCGGCCTGCTGGCGGTCAAGGCCGACGACGGCAAGGAACTCTGGCGCGTGCCGTGGGAAACCGAGTACGACGTTAACATCTGCACGCCGCTCATCATCGGCAACAAGCTGTTCGTGGCCTCGGGCGAGCAGGTCGGCAGCACGCTGTTCGAGCTGAACGCTCAAGGGCCGCCAAAGGTCGTCTGGGAGAGCAAGGGGAAAAAGGGCGTGATGACGACTTACTGGGCCAATGCCGTCCACCACGACGGCTACCTGTACGGCCTGTCCGGCGAGTTCGACAAGGTAATCGATCTCAATTGTGTCGAACTGGCGACCGGCAAGCTCATGTGGTCGCAGAAGAAGTTCGGCAAGGCGGCTGTCACGCTCGCCCAGGGGCAACTCTTCACGATGACCAAGACGGGCGACCTGGTGCTGATCCACTGCAATCCGAAGGGCTACCTGGAGCGTGGGCGGGTGCGGTTGCTGGGCGACAATCGCACCGTGCCGACGCTGGCGAACCGGCGGCTGTACCTGCGCGATTTGCAGCACATCTATTGCCTCGATGTCGCCGCCTCGCAGTGAGGTTGGTGGAGGCCACAAGCCCGGTTGGAGCGCTGATGACAACGGCTCGCGCGAGCGGTTGGACTTGGTTGTACGCCTTCCTCGGCGTTGGCTTGTTGGCGCCGACGCTGCCGGCTCAGGGCCTGGAGTACGTGAAGGTACACTACACCAAGACCGAGCATCAGATCCCCATGCGCGACGGCGTTCGCCTGTTCACGGCGATCTATGCTCCCAAGGACAAGAGCCGACAGTATCCCATTCTGATCACTCGTACTCAGTCCGGCATCCAGCCGTACGGCGCCGAGCAGTATCACGCGAACCTGGGCCCGTCGCCGCTCTTTGGCAAGGAAGGCTACATCTTCGTCTACCAGGACATCCGCGGCCGCTGGATGTCGGAGGGCACGTTCGTCCGCATGCGGCCTCATAACCCCGCCAGGGGCCCGAAAGACGTCGATGAAAGCAGCGATACCTACGACACGATCGACTGGCTGCTCAAGAATGTCCAGGGCCACAATGGCAAGGTGGGCCACTACGGCACCTCGTACCGCGGCTGGCTCGTGGCGGCCGGGATGATCGACGCTCACCCGGCCTTACGCGCCGCCTCCCCACAGGCCCCCGTCATGGACACGTTCATCGGCGATGACTGGCGCCACAACGGGGCCCTGTTCCTGCCTCACGCCTTCTATTATGCACACCGAATCGGCACACCACGGGCCGAACCAACCAGGGAGCCGTTCTATCCCAAGCCCAACTATGGGACGCCGGACGGCTACGACTTCTTCCTGCGCCTTGGCTCGATCGCCAACATTGACGCGAAATACTTCAAGGGCCGGAATCAGCTCTGGAACGACCTGATGACCCACCCGACGTATGACGCCTTCTGGCAGGCCCGCAACCTCCGGCCGCACCTCAAGAAGATCAAGCCCGCCCTCCTGACCGTGGGCGGCTGGTTCGATGCCGAGAACCTGTTCGGCGTCCTGGAAGCGAACCGCTGCTTGGAAGCGGACCGCGCGAACAATGTCCTGGTCATGGGCCCCTGGATCCACGGTGGCTGGAACAGCGGCACGGGCTCCTCGCTCGGTCACCTCACGTTCGGAGCGAAGACCGCCGAGTTCTACCGCGACAAGGTGGAACTGCCGTTCTTCAACTTCCACCTCAAGGGAAAGGGAGAGTTGAAGCTCCCCAAGGCGCTCGTATTCGAGACGGGCACGAACCGATGGCGCGAGTACGCGAGTTGGCCGCCGCAGGGCACCAGGCCGCTCACGCTGTATTTCCACCCGGCCGGCGGACTCGCCCACGAGCCGCCCGGTCCAGCTGCGGAGGCGTTCGACGAGTACGTCAGCGACCCGGCTAGACCGGTGCCGCACCTCGACAAACTCGGCACGCTCATGTTGCCGGAATACATGTGCGCTGACCAGCGCTTCGCCGCCCGCCGGCCCGACGTTCTCGTTTATGAGAGTAAAACCCTCTCCAAAGCAATCACATTCGCCGGACCGATCGCGGTCGAACTCCACGTCTCGACCACCGGCACCGATTCGGACTGGATCGTCAAGTTGATCGACGTCTATCCCAACGACTACCCCGACCCGAGCCCGAACCCGGCCGGTGTGAGGATGGGCGGTTACCAGCAGTTGGTGCGGGGCGAAGTGATGCGGGGCCGGTTCCGCAGCAGTTTTACACAACCCGAGCCCTTTGCGCCGGGCAAACCCGCGACCGTCACCTTCAAGCTGCCCGACGTGTGCCACACGTTCCGCCCCGGTCACAAGATCATGGTGCAGGTCCACAGCAGCTGGTTCCCGCTCGTGGAGCGCAATCCACAGACGTTTGTGGACATTGCCCGAGCGCGGGAAGCTGACTTCCGGAAGGCGACGCAGCGCGTTTACCGATCGAAGGAGATGCCATCACGACTCGTTGCCCAGGCGCTGCAGTGAAGCAGGAGCGGCACCTGCTGGACGCGAATCTGAAGCAGCACTGTGCAGCAACTCAACTGCCGCCGACACGTCACGCTTCACCCAGCAGCGCCGGCACCTTCTCGCGCAACAGTGCCATCTCCTGGTGCGTCTCGCCCAGGTACGCCAGCAGGCGCAGGTCGTCCAGGCCGACCGTGCCGCCGCGCAGCAGCCAGGCGCGGATGCGGAACAGCTTGTACAATTTCACCAATTTGCGATCGCTGACGAAGATGCGATCGTCGCGCACGAGCGTTTTCACCAGTCGCTGGAATTCGCGGAACACCTCCGCCGGGAAGAACTGGTCGCGGTCGGTGTGCTCCTCATTCTTGCCCGAGCGCTGTTTGCGTCCGAACAGCAGTGTCAGGTAGCGGTGCGCCTTGACGATGTCCTCCAGCGAGCAGTGCCCTTCCACCCACGGCTTCTGGTTCAGGTTGCGATACACCTCCGACTGCAAACCGGAGTCGATCAGTTCGGTGAAGTGGTGCTCCTGCACGGAGCGGCTCTCGATTTTGAGCACAAAGCGATCCTTCAAGGCGGCGAGTTCGCCTTGCTCGGGCACCTCGTTGGTGGCGGCGAACAGCACGCGCAGCCGCACCGGCTGCGGCACGCCGTCCTGGTAGAACTTGCGCTCGTTGATGATCGTAAGCAGGATATTGAGGATCGCCGAATTCGACTTAAAGATCTCGTCGAGGAACGCCAGGCGCGCCGTCGGCAGCTTGCCCTGTTCGCGGCGGATGTAGCGGCCCTCGCGCAGCAGGCTGATGTCGATGGGGCCGATGATCTCCGACGGCTCGGTAAAGCGCGTCAGCATGTACTCGAAGTAGTCGTCCTCACCCAAGCCGAGGGCGTCCTTGAACTTGAGGACGAGGTCGGACTTGGCGGTGCCCGGCAGTCCGACAAGCAGCAGCGGTTCCTGAGCGATGGCCGCGATCAGCATCAGGTCGATGATATCCTGTTTGTCGACGAAGAAGCGGCCGAGGGAAGTGCGGAAGTGGTTGAGCCGCTTACGCAGTTCCTCCGCCTCGCCCTGCAGTTGCTGGAGGGTCAGTTCTTCGGGGTTGTTATTGGTCGCCACGGGGGCGGTCTTCGTTGCCATTGCGTTGATATTCTCCTTGCAGAGTCACACAAAATCATGAAGCACAAAATCATGAAAACAGAACAGAGAAGAGAAGCCGATCCCCTTGTCTCTTATGATTTTGTGCTTCATGATTTTGTGTGGCACTCCGATCTTACAAGTGCGCCTGGCCCATCAGTCCATGCACGTCAGCGTGGACGCGGCGGCGAATCAAAAACTCCTCGTCGTCGAGCCAGCGCCGCGCCATCGTGCCGAGGGCGAAATCCTCGCTCACGACCGACAGCACCACCGCCTCGACCACGCTCAACTGCGACACCGAGTAATGCGAGTTCGTGGTGAACGTGTCCGCTACTCGCTCCAGTTTCTGGAACATCTCGTCGATGCATTGCAAGGCGATGTCCACCGGCGCCTGTCCGAGCGTCTTCGCGTAGGCGCACGCCAGCTTCGTCTGCTCGCGGGCATCGAGTTCGCCGTGGTAGAGCAGCGTCCGCGCTTCCTCCATCACCGGCTTCGCCTCGCTCTCCATCCCGAAGTAATACCAGCTGCCCGCCACATGAAGCAAGGTGCGCAGGTGGGAGGCCCATTCCTTGCGTTCGCGCAGTTTCGCGAGCGGCTTGCCGTCGGTCACGACCTCGGCCATCTTGCGCAGCAGTTCGTGAATCTCGTCACGCATGCCGAGTTTGCGCAGGCCGCGGAAACATTGTTCTGCCAGTTCGTCGAGTTTGGCGGCGCTCTGGCCGTGCAGCGTTCCGAGCAGCGACCGGAAGCGGCCGACCATCGCCTGCACGTGCGCGGACTGATCGAAGTGCGCGGCCACGAACATGCCCTTTTCCAGGAGTTCGGCTTGCTCGATCACCTCGCTGAGCGCATCGCAGGCCGGCAGCGTCTCGGGCAACAGGTTCTGCGCAAACGTCTCACTGATACGCGGGGCGACGCCCAGCACCGCCTTGACGACCTGGGCGCGATGGGTCTTGTCCTTGGCTGCCTTGCCGCGCGTCTCGTGCAGCAATTCGAGGCAGGTTTTCTCTAGTTCGGCGCGGTCGATGATGTCCGGTAGGGCGGCGAGTTTCTTGCCGAGGTCGTCGAAGTAGCGCACCTGCCACGAACGGTACGGGTTGATCTTCTCGTGGGGCTCCAGGATGCGCGAATTCTGACGCAGCCGATCCACTTTGTAGCGGATGATACGCCCGTTCGATTTCGAGTCCTGACCTTTCGTTTCCTGGCTGAGTTGCTCCAGGTACTCCAGTTGTTCGGGCGGCAGCGGGCCGGTCGGCGGCTTGCCTTCCAGTGCCTGGTGCAGGCGGTAGTCGAACGCTTCCAGCAGGCAGGTATGCACCTCATCCTTGCCACCGAGTACCTCGCGGGCGGACTGACGGAGTTGCCGCGCCCGCTGCTCCTCACCAAGCCGGGCCAGCCCGAAGGCGAGGATCAGGCTGGCATAGGCCTCCGTTTCGGCGGCGTTGTTCTGCGACTGTTCCAGGTTCCTCGCCGGGTTCTTTTGAATCCAACGACGGATTTTCTCCGGGAGCGGCAGCAGCCAGTCGCGGAACGCCCGGAAGCGATCGCTGGAGCGAGCGCCGGAGAAACGCAGGAACGTCGGCAGATCCTGTTCGGAACTGAGGCCGCCTTTGAAAAGGCGTTCCAGGAGCCGGTCGCGCGTCCGCGTCAGGGCCAGCAAATCGCCATTGGAGAGCCGATATAGAGCCAATGCGACCAGCCAGACGGCTCGCACCGGTAGCAGCATCTCATGCCTTTGGAGGAACTCCTGGACAGTGAGCAGGCGCTGGAGCAGTTCCGGCGACGGCGTTTCTTGCTGGGCGGCGCTGACGACGGCGGCGGACAGTACCCGCACGTCGCTCAGCGACGGCTTGTCGTTGGTCAGCAGGCGCGTCAGGTCTTTCTCGCTCAGTCCCGTGCCGCGTCCCTTGCTTTCCTCACGTAGCCAGGTAGGTGCCCACTGAACTGTCTCAGGACTGTCTTCCCACAGGGCGTGGACGAAGCACAGCGTCGCGTCGGACGAGTTGCCGACGGCGGCGTTGAGCAGCGCGAGTTGCGGCCACAGGGCCTGACGCTCGGCGGCGTCGAGGCCGCCCGGCACGTCGAGGAAGCGTTTCTCCAGCGCGTGCAGCTGAATCTCTAGCTCCTTCGGCGCGGCACGAGGCAGTTCCGGCAGGGCGGCGTCCTTCGCCTCCTTCTTGCGCGCCTTGGTCACGGCCGCGGCGTTGTATGCCGTCTCGTTCCCCACTTCCGCACCGCCGTCCTTGCGACCGTGGCGCTTGTCGCGGCCCTCGGGCTTCTTCGGCTTCTCGGGCCTGGGATCCTGATCGTCCTTGCAGATGAACGACTCGAACTCGAACTGAGTCGATTGCACCCACGCGCGCAGGGCGACGTGATCGTGATCGAGGACATAGTCGATCCAGTCTGTCAGCGGTCGGAAGACGCTATCCGGCATGTGCTCGGGCGTGAAGGTGCCGTCGTCCTCGGGGTAGAGCCAGGTGATTTGATCGGGATCCTCCGCGAACAGTTTGCGCACCGCATCGCGCCGCAGCGGCGGGTGCAGGCGAGCGCCGACCGGCAGGAAGAGGTTCGGCAGTTTGAGGTACGGCCGGAACGACTTGCCGGGCAGCACGAGCACCGGCGGGGCCAGTCGCGAGGGCCGCACGCGCAGGACGATGCACCGCTCGCGGCGGTCTTCCTGCTCGCCGACCGCGAACGACAGACGGTTGAGCAACTGATCGTCGGCGCCGCGGACGAACTCATCGAGCGCTTCGACGGCCCGCTCGCGCAGCACCCACATTTCCGCCGGCTCCTGGCTGCCGCCGCCGGTCAGCCGCAGCGCCACCTGGAGCGATTGCTCCAGTTCGGCGTCCTCCCAGCGCGTCTCCACACTGGGGAGAGTGAACTCCAGGATATCGTAAATATCGCGGAAGGGCGCTTCATCGAGGTAGACCCAGTCGCGCGGCGGCCGCAGCAGGACAAGTTTCCCCTCGGGTGCGGTGAGGTTCTGCATGAGGGGATGCGTATGGCCGATCTCGACCCACAGACGCGGGCCGCGTTCGAGGTAGGCACGCGGGGCCTTCGTGTTGCCGTCGCGGTCGAGGGCGCGCAGCAAGGAGTAGTACGGCGGTCCGACAACTCGCAAGAGGACCGGGGCATCGGTGCCATCGCCGAGGTAGCGGAACGACTGGCGATCGTTGCCGAGTCGCAGGATCTCGGTGACGAGGGCCGGCAGGTCATCGGGCGAGGGCAGCTGGAACAGCACCGGCGTCTGGCCCGTCGGGCTGGCGATGGTCGCCTCGCGCTGCAGCGGCAGCAGTTGCGGCCAGCAGGAGAAGTCCAGCGAAGGCACGTCGAGGCTTTTGACGGTCTGGGCGCCGAGGCGGCGCAGTTCGGTCTGGGCGGCGCGCGGCAGCGAGGCGGCGAACTTGACCCAGACGCGGCCCTCGTCGTCGAAGCCGCCGGTGACGGGGGCCTGACTGGTGGCAGCGGGAATAGCACCACTCGTGAGGGCGAGTTAGGGCGAGTTGGAGCGTTTCGAGGTTGGGGAAGCAGAGAATCATCAGCGGGTCACATCCGGGGTAGTGGCGTCATTGTTTCGCCGCGCTTCGGAAAACCGATGGTCCCTCCGAGGCGATCTCTCCGAGGGGCGCAGGCATGGGATCGGGTGCTGCCTGGGATTTCGTCTCGGTCCCCTCACTGACCGCTCGGCCTGGCCGCAATTCCAACCGCTGTTCCGCTGGGGTATTGACAAACGCGGCGTGGAGGACGAGGGGCGGGTTACCGCCGACCAGCAATTCGCCGTTGCCGCCATAGGGAGAAACGGAGTTCGGGCTTCGTTCATTGCACAGGACAGCTACGCGCGCCAGGATCGCCCGGAAAACAGACTTCTGGAGGGAAATCTCTGTCGCGTTTGCTCCCTCAGTTTCGAGAGAACGAACGCGGCATTGGTTCGCATCCCAATCGAGTCGCAGCCCCGAGCCCCGGCACAGCCCCAACAGCCGATCAACGAGATCGACAACACCATGACCGCCGGGCGTGAATGCTCTTTGGATCTGCTCTCGGAAGGAGGATGAAGTGTTCATGTTACAATCCGCATCTCCTTTGTGAGGTTCGGCCAGGCAGCGACCAACTCTTCCAACCCGGCCCCGCGGTCGAACTGCACTAACCCCTGGCTGAGCGGGAACCACTCATTGACCGCGTGTTGAACGATCTCGTCGGGGACGTCTACGACAAGGATAACAGGCCCGCCCTCGTCTGGGAACTCCCGCGCTTTTCCGCGGGCGTACTCCTCTGGCCGACCGAAGAGAAACGGGCCGGTTTCGAGGTTCATGGAGAAACCATCTTCGGATGGTTGCCCGCCGGGTTCCTGAAATTGCGGATCCGGTCCGTGTTCCAGGATCTGCTCTCCCCGAGCGCGGGTTGTCCCGTGCAACAAGATCATGGTCAGCGGTTTCCCGGCTTCCGCGCCCCTGGTTCGTCACATCCAATTGCCCGAGTGGCCGCAGTTGCTGCCCGAAGAAAAGATGCGTTCCCCTTGTCCCCCTCTGGTCAACCAACGCGGGCTGCATCCTTCAAGAGCGTGAGGCACTCGCTCAGCATCGCTTCGACTTCCTTGCGGGTGACCTCTCGGAGAGGCCCGGCCAGGGCGGCACGATACAGGTTCGTGGCCCGACTCGGGTCGCCGGCCTTCTGGTAGCAGGACGCCGCGCTGATGCGATGCACGGCCGCCTCCAGGTCGTCGCCGTGGGCGTCAAGGAGCGAGGCGATCTGCTCCTCGTAGGACGCCGCCGACGCCCACACTGGTTGGGCGGTTTCCCCAAGGCCCATCGTCGCCAGTGCCTGGGCCTTGGAGAGAATTCCCGTTTTTTTGGTTATCATCTCCTCGATCTGACGGGCGAGCGCCTTAGCGGTCCCTTTCGCCATTGCCAGTCTCCTGAACGGAATGTTTGCTGAAGCGGATCCGGTGCCCCGCGCAGGAGAACGCGCAAACGACCACGTAGGCGTCCCACCCATACGGGTTGTCCCGCGCCTGGGCTACCTTCTCTCGGTGCCGGCGCCCGAGTTCGGCGGGCACCTCCGTCCCACTGATTTCGAGCACCAGTTTCCGTTTCCTGACCTGGTAGTCTGCCCGCGCCCCGTAATCCAGCACCTCCAAGCGCCCGAGAGGGACGACACGTTTGGCAAGAATCAGTGCCAGCGCGACGGAAGCCATTTCGACCAGCGGTCCCGATTGCATCGTCGTACGCAGGCGTTCCGCCTGCGCCGCCGTGTCATTGTGCCACCACACTTCGAGCCGGCATTCGCTGGCGTTGCCGAGCCAGCGCGACGCGACGTTATCGCAGGAGACGTCAAATCGTGCCGGGGCCGGCGAATAGTCCTTCGCCACCGCGACAAAGGCGACGACGTGCGGTTCGACGAACAGGTGCGGGTGCCAGTCCATAGTCTGTTCGATGGCACAGCGGAGGAGGCGAGCAGCCATAACGGCATCCGTGGTAAGGCCCTCCGACACTCGCGGGGAGAAACTGCGTTCCCTTCTTGTCCGAGGTCGAGTCCCGACCCTTTTACTGACCCAATGAGCATAGCCATTAGTCGTATAGCCCTTCACTGCTCAGCGCCGAGTCAGACAGGGACACGCCACAGTCGATGGCGGCCCCCAAGAGTTTTCGCTCCCAGTCGTCGCGCGGCTCGATGGGGAGCGGGCTGGGCAGGAACCGATCCTGCAGGGCCTCCAGCACCAGCATCTCCGGGGTGACGCCGCGCCGCCGCGCCTGCTCGCTTAACGCGGCCTCCAACTGTGGTGTGAGATTGATAACCATCGTTTCACTCCTCTGCCTCATGTCACAGGATAGAGTCAACGCGATGCGAGGATGCGTCTCGGATTGGGGTCGGGTTTATCCGAGAAAATAGATGCGTCCACTTATCGCTCCCTTAAGGCCGACCTTTCTTCTTAGTGTTGGTCTTCGGCTTCGGCGGCTCCTTGGAGGATCGTTCCGCCTCCACCTGCGCCCAGAACTCCTCTTCGGTAAGCCATTCACCGTCGCGAAACTGCTGGCGGGAGCGCTCCACGATGGCACGGAGTTGCGGCGAATACGCCATCAGGAGACGCTCGACCTCCTCCTCATCCTGCACACCGAGGATGACCGCGACCGGTCGGCCCTTGCGGGTCACCACCACGGGCCCGCCCTCGGTGGCTTTCAAGAAGGCGCTGAACTGGGATTTGACCTCCGCGACCGAAGCGATCTTCATAGCCGTACCTCCTCTCCGCCAATGAAATGAATAGGCGCTCCCGCTGCTTCTCCCCGATGGCCATGATGCGGACCATCCGGTTGTCGTCATCAATGTCGTACAGGACGCGAAAGCGGTTGTTCGGTCCAAAGCGAATCTCCCAGGTGGCCTCAAACGGGGCCGGTTACTGCAAGGGTTTTCGATTCTTCGTCTCGGTGCCTGGCGCGAACCGAAGTTGCTCGCCGATCTTCTCGCGAATCAGAGCGTGATACTTTGCGTCGATAGCCTGCAGGTGCTCGGTAATTGCGCCGGCGAAGGCGATGGTGTAAGGCTTTTGACGCGCCACGAGGGTCGTAATCCTCCGCCATCGCCAACGGATCCATCAAGGGTTGGGGAGAGAACGGGGTGCTCTCGAATTGGCCGAGAAAATAGATGCGTCCCGAATGTCGCGGACTTAAGGCGCAAGCCATTTGGTGGTAACCGGTTATACGGCTACAGCATGCGGCGCAGGGGATGCTTGCCGTTCTGGCTGCCGCAGGAAAACCACGGCCTGCGGCGCAAGGCCCTTGCCCGCACCGTG
>WNGB01014702.1_pt1 | contig 16254 bp, 14 predicted proteins | sample 5400681 | NCBI WGS metagenome assembly WNGB01 (sample SAMN13153367, study PRJNA577476) | soil metagenome | isolation source: 115 cm soil or saprolite under grassland replicate 2 | place: USA:California | collected 2016-06-15 | reverse complement strand
GCCGCCCGGATCGTCGGCAGCAGCCGGTCGAGCGCGCGGCGCCGGCCGGGGAGCGTGCCGAAGCAGCCCTTGCGCTCGAGGATCTGGATCTTGCGCTCGAATACGTCGATCGCGTCCGCGAGCAACGCGGCGAGGCCCGCGGCGCCCCGCTGCTGCGCCAGCGTGTCAGGATCCTCGCCCGGGGGCAGGGTCGCGACGCTCACGCGCAGCCGCTCGCGCAACAGCTCGTCGCCCGCGCGGAAGGTGGCGCGCAGACCGGCGTCGTCCGAGTCGTACAGCAGGATCACGTGGGGCGCGTGGCGCTTGAGGAGCCGGGCCTGGTCCGGCGTGAGCCCAGTCCCGAGCGGCGCCACGACTTCCTCGGTGCCGGCGAGCGAGACACGCAGCACGTCGAAGTACCCCTCGACGAGGATGGCGCGCTCCGTCTTGCGGATGGCGTGCTTCGCCACGTGCAGGTTGTAGAGCAGCGCGCCCTTGTGGAAGATCGGGGTGTCGGGGGAGTTGAGATACTTGGGCTCTCCTTCCCCGAGGATGCGGCCCCCGAACCCCACGACGCGCCCGCGCACGTCGTGGATGGGAAACAGCAGCCGGCCGCGGAATCGGGGGACGAGCGTCGCATCCTCCCGCTTAACCAACAGCCCCGCCTCGAGCAACACCTCGTCACGCAGCCCCAATCCTTTCATCGCCGCGACGAACGTCTTCCCCCTGGGCGCGTAGCCCAGGCCGAGCGGCAGCACCGTCTCCAGGTCGAGGTGGCGGGACGCGAGGTAGCGGCGGGCGCCGTCGGCGTCCGGGCTCTCCCGCAGCTCGCGGGCGAACCAGTCGGCCGCCGTCGCCACGGCGTCGAACAGCGGCTCCCGCGGATCCGGGCCCGCAGGCCCGCGCTCGGGGATGGGGATCCCCGCGCGGCGGGCGACTTCGCGCACGGCGCTGGGATAGTCCATGCCGAGCCGCTTCATGAAGAAGGTGAAGACGTCGCCCGCCTCGTGGCAGACGAAGCAGTAGAACATCCCCTTCCGCGGGATGACGGCGAAGTTGCGGTGCGTGCCGCCGTGGAATGGGCAGGGGCCGCGGTAGTCCGAGCCGGTGCGCTTCAGCTCCACGTGCTCGCCGATGATGCCCAGGAGGTCGGCGGCCTCGCGGACCTGCTCGATGACCTCGTCGGGGATCAGGCTCACGCGTTGAACTCCACGACCGTCACGCCGGGGCCGCCCTGGTTGGCGGGCGCGAAGCCGAAGCGCCGGACCCGGGGGTCGGCGGAAAGGACGTCGTGGACGTGCCGGCGCAGGACGCCGGTGCCCTTGCCGTGGACGACGCGCAGATAGGGGAGATCGGCGAGGATGGCGTCGTCGAGGGCTCTGACGAGCCGGGTTTCGGCCTCGTCGACCCTGAGCCCGAGGAGCGACACCTCCGCCGTCGCAGTGGTCGCCGGGCGCTCCCCTCCGCGTGCCGGCTCCGCCGGTCTCGGCACGCGTCCGGGAGCGCCCGTCGCCTCCTGCTTGAGACGTCGCAGGTTCTCGAGCGACACCCACTTTTTCTCCGTCCCGAGTCCCTCGACCCCGGTCTCCGTCTCCGCGATCGCTTGCTCGACGAGCCGTCGCGCCTGTTTCGCCGTGACCTCGTCCACCGCCGCGCGCGCGCGGCCGAGCGCCTCCTCGACCTTGCGGCGGGCTTCCAGCAGATACGCCCGCGCCTGCTCGCGCGCGTCGCGCTCGAGGGTCCGGGCGCGCGACGTCAGATCGCGCTCCCGCGCGGCGAGCTCCTCCCCGCGCGCGTCGAGCTTCGCGGCGTCCGCCCGCTGCGCCGCGTCGCGCCCCGCAAGCTCCTGCTGCCTCACCTCGAGCTCGCGCGCCCGTGCCTCGACCGCGGCGAGCAGCGCGTCGAGCGCGCGTTCCGCCTCGGGCACCGCGCGCTCCGCCATCTCGAGCACGTCGCCCGCGATCCCGAGGCGGCGCGCGATGGCGAGCCCGTAGGAGCGGCCGGGGACGCCCTTCAGCAGCCGGTACGTCGGGGTGAGCGTCTCGGCGTCGAACTGCAGCGACGCGTTCACGATGCCCACCGTCTCGGCGGCGAGCTGCTTGAGCGCGCCCAGGTGTGTGGTGGCGAGCGTGACCGCGCGGCGGCGGGTCAGCGTCTTCAGCACGGCGGCCGCGAGCGCGCCGCCTTCGGCCGGGTCGGTGCCGCTGCCGATCTCGTCGAGCAGCACCAGCGCGCCCGCGCCGGCGTGCTCCAGTATGTCGCGCAGCGCGGCGACGTGGGCGGAAAAGGTCGAGAGACTCGCCGCGATCGACTGGCGGTCACCGATGTCCGCGAACACCGCGTCGAGCACCGGCAGCACGGACCCGGGGCCGAGCGGCGGGATGATGCCGCTCTGCGCCATCAGGCAGATCAGCCCGACCGCCTTGATGAGCACGGTCTTGCCGCCCGTGTTCGGACCGGAGACCAGCACAGTGAACTCGTCCGGCGCGAGGACCAGGTCGAACGGCACGACCTCACCCCCGACCTCACGCCCTGTGACCTCAGCCCCTGACCCCCTCTCCACTTCGTGGAGAGAGACTTCACCCCCTGACCCCCTCTCCGCGTCGTGGAGAGGAACCTCACCCCCTGACCCCCTCTCCACTTCGTGGAGAGGGGGAACGTCGGGAGGTGACGTCGTCACCAGCAAGGGGTGGCGGCCGTTCCTGATCGCCAGCGGACCGGTCCCGATCGCCGGGGCGAAGCCGTTCACCAGGGCGGCGTAGCGGGCGCGCGCGCACAGGTCGTCGAATCCGATGCACATCTCCCACGCGGCGGCGATGGCGTCGCGGTGGGGGCGCAACAGGTCCGTCAGCGCGCGCAGCACGCGCAGCACTTCACGCTGCTCTTCGGCCTCACGGGAGCGCAGCGCGTTACCGAGCTCGATCACCTCGGGCGGCTCGAGGAACACGGTGGACCGGGTCGCCGACTCGTCGTGCACGATGCCGCCCACCCGGGAGCGCGCCGTGCTCCTGACCGGGATGACGTAGCGGCCGCCGCGCACGGTGACGGCCGCGTCGGGGGCTCGGTCCGACTGGTCCAGCGCGCCGAGGATCGCTTCGAGCCTGGCGACGAGCTTGTGGCGGGCATCGCGCACGTCGTGACGGGCGCGCGCGAGCGCGTGCGACGCCGAGTCGAGGACGACGCCGTCGGGATCGAGGGACGCCGCCAGCCGCTGCTCCAGCTCCTTCGGCGGCGGGTCGACGCGGAGCGCGGCGGTGCGCGGGGCGTCCGGAGCGAGCCGCGCGAGGGCGGAGGCGACGACGCGCGCGCCGGCGAGGGCGCGCCCGACTTCTGCCAGCTCAGGCCCGGCGAGCGCGCTCCCGGGCACGGCGAGCAGCTCGAGCGCCGGTCCGATGTCGGGCACGGGCTCGGCGCGGATGCCGTCGTCGGTGAGCATCAGGGCGGCGAGCTCGGCGACCTGCGCGAGCGCGCTGCGGATCGCGTCGGCGTCGGTGGCGGGCCGCCGGCTCCGCACGCGAGCCGCGCCGAGCGGCCCGGCGGCGTGCGCCGCCACCCGCTCCAGCGCGGCAGGGAATTCCAGCGTGTCCGGCACGGAGGGAGCGACCCCTCCCGCGAAGCTCATACGGCGGCCGTCAGCTCCTCGCGGGCGATCTGGTTCACCAGCTTGCCGTCCGCCCGGCCCTTGAATTGCGGCATGACCCGGCCCATCAGCTTCCCAAGGTCCTTCGCTCCCGCGGCGATCGCCTCGCGCACCGCCTGCCGGATCTCCTCCGGGGCCGCCGCGGCGGGGAGGAACTCCTCCAGCATCGTCACCTCGGCCAGCTCGCGGTCGGCCAGCTCGCGGCGGCCGGCCGCGGAGAACTGCTCCGCCGACTCGCGGCGCCGCTTGATGCCGCGCCGCAGGACCTCCGCGGTCTCGTCGTCCGAGGTGGGATGGTGAAGCTCGATTTCCATATTCATGAGGTCTGCGAGGATCGTCGAGAGGAGAAGCGTGCGCGGCTGATCGCGTCGTTTGCGGGCTTCGTTCATCGCGGCGCGCAGCCGCTGGGACAACTCGGGCACGGTTCAGACCGGCTGGGGGCGCCGGCTCTTGCGGCGCGCCGCGTCCAGCTTGCGCTTCTTCCGTTCGCTCGGCTTTTCGTAATGACGGTGCTTCCGCAGGTCGGACAGGATCCCCGCCTTCTCGCATTGCTTCTTGAAGCGTTTCAGCGCGCGCTCGAAGCTTTCGTCATCATGAATGATGACTTCCGGCATGGAGTCTCGCTAACTGTGATTGACGCAAAAACTTAGCCCGACCGGTGGCGGGGTGCAACCCCGGCTACCCCGGAGGCCACAGCATCGGCCGGCCGCCCAGCACGTGGAGATGCAGGTGGAACACGGTCTGGCCGCCGTCAGGGTTGGTATTCACGACCACGCGGTAGCCTCGCTCCGCGATCCCCGTCTCGTGCGCGAGCTCCCGGGCGAAGGCGAGCAGGTTACCGAGCAGCTGCGGGTCCTTCGCGGTGTTGAGCGACGGGACGTGATGCGTCGGGATCACGAGCAGGTGCGTGGGCGCCTGCGGGTTCAGGTCCGTGAACGCCAGCATCCCGTCGCCGCGCTTGACGATCGTGGCGGCGACCTCGCCCGCCGCGATCCTGCAGAAGATGCAACCGGCCATGCTCCTCCCCGTTCACCGACCGCCGAGCGCCTGCCGCAGCTGCTCCCAGAATTTCCTCCCGACGCGCTCCTCGGCGGGGGGCGCGCTTTCGATCTTGGCGAGCTCCTGGAACAGCGCCTTCTGCTCAGGCGTCAGCTTCGTGGGCGTCCACACGTGCACCCGCACGTGGAGGTCGCCGCGACCGCCCTCGCCCAGCCGCTGCAGGCCCTTGGCCTTCACGCGATAAACCGTCCCGGTCTGCGTCCCCGGCTGCAGCTTGAGCGTGGCGTCGCCGTACGGCGTGGGGACGTCGACTTCGGCGCCCAGCGCCGCCTGCGAGAACGACACCGGGAGGTCGTAGAGCAGGTCGTCGCCGTGGCGCTCGAACCGCGGGTCCACCTCGATGTCGAGCACGGCGATCAGATCGCCGGGCGGCCCGTTGCGGGGGCCCGGCACGCCCTGGCCCCGCATCGTGAGGTAGTGGTGCTCCTGGACTCCCGCAGGCACGTCGATCTGCATCGTCTTGTCGGCCCTGACCCGGCCGTCGCCCTGGCACTTGCCGCAGGGATGGAGGATCACGGTGCCCTCTCCCGCGCAGCTGGGGCAGGGGGAGACCGAGACGAACTGGCCGAACATCGAGCGCGCCGCGCGGCGCACCTCGCCGGCGCCGCCGCAGGTGCCGCAGGCGGTCGGCTTCGTTCCCGGCGCGGCGCCGGTGCCGCCGCACGCCGTGCAGCGCTCGAGCGTGCGCAGCTTCACGGTCTTCGTGGCGCCGGCCGCCACGTCCTGCAGCGTGACCTGGAGCGTGACCTTCAGATCCTGGCCGCGGTGGCGCTCGCGCCGCGCGCGCTCGCCGCCGCCGAAGAACGCGTCGAAGCCGCCGAGGTCGCCGAAGTCGCGCATGAAGACGTTGAGCGCTTCGGCGAGGTCGAAGTGCGTGAAGCCGAACCCGGCTCCGCTGGCCGCGCCGGCGCGCAGCCCCGCCAGGCCGTAGCGGTCATAGGCGGCGCGCTTCCCGGGGTCGCGCAGCACCTCGTACGCCTCGGTGATCTCCTTGAACTTCTCTTCGGCCGTGTGCTTTTCGTCCGGCCCCACGCGGTCGGGGTGGCACAGCATCGCGAGCCGGCGATAGGCCTTCTTGATCTCGGCCTCGTTCGCGTCCCGCGCGACCCCGAGGACGGCGTAGTAGTCGCTCTCGGAGCTCACTTGAGCAGCTCGCTGACGAGGCGGCTCGTGTGGTCGACGAGCGCGACGATCTTGTCGTACGGCATTCGCGTCGGGCCCATGACGCCGATGACGCCGGAGAGCGGGCCCAGCCGGTAGGAGGCCGTGACGAGCGTGAACGCCGTGAGCCGCGAATCCGGGTGCTCGCTGCCGATCGTGATCGTCAGCCCCTGCGCGAGCCGATGCGCGAGCGCCTCGCGCAGGAGATCGCGCTGCTCCGTCACCTGCATCAGGCCCTGCAGCCGCTCCTTGGTGGCGAACTCCGGCTGCTCCGCGAGCAGCTGCGCGCTGCCCAGCACCACGCCGCTCGAGGCGGCGCCCGCCGACGGGACCTCGAACAGCTCGCCCGCCTCCTGGATGAAAATGTTGAGCAGCTCGCTCGACCCGCGATCGGCGGCGGCGTCGCGCAGCCGGTCGGGGAGCGTCGAGCGGATCTCGCGCAGCGTCAGCCCGGCGAGCCGCTCGTTCAGCACGAGCGCGACGTGCACCACCGCCTCGGAGGCCATGTGCGACGGGACTTCGACGAAGATCGTGCGCACCACGCCGCTCCGCAGCGCGAGCACCAGCAGCAACCGCTCCGAGGAGACCTGCAACAGCTCGAGTCGCTCGAGCACCGCCTCGTCGAGCGACGGGCTCACGGCCACGCCGAGCTCCTTCGTCAGCACGCCCAGCACCTGCGCCGCGCGCTCGAGGATCTGGTCCACCGCATTCCGCTCGCCCGCCAGCTGCGCGCGGATCTGGTGCGAGTCGGACGCCGAAACCGGCGGCGGCCGCATCAGCGAGTCGACGTACATCCGGTAGGCCAGGTCGGTCGGGATGCGCCCCGCGGAGGGATGGGGGTGATACAGGTACCCCTTCTCCTCGAGGTCGCTCATCGTGTTGCGGATGCTGGCCGAGGAGAGCGCCAAGCCGAACCTCCGGGCGACGGTCCGGCTGCCCGCCGGTTCGGCGGTCTGGACGTAAGTCTCGATGACCGCCTCGAGGACCTGCCGCTCGCGCTCAGTGAGGGATGCCGCCATAGGAGCCAACTGATTGCCTGCGAGCAATTTAGACAGTCACCCGGGCGCCGGTCAAGTCGCGCACCAGGGCGTCGAGCCGCAGCCAGCCCTCGGGGGTGCACGTCACCCGCTGCCCGCTCACTGCCACCCACCCCTTCCCGACCCAGGCGGTCAGGCGGTCCGGAGGACAGGCGGACGGAGCCAGCCCTGCGTCGGTGCGCAACGCGAGATAGCTGCGCTCCAGTTCCCGCTGCTCGGGCGTCAGCACTTCCTCCGCCTCGACCGGCGAGCGACCGGCCGCGAGCGCACGCCGGTACGGCTCCCAGGGTGCGACGTTCCAGCGGCGCGCGCGGCCGTCGAACGAGTGCGCGGCGGGACCGAGGCCCAGGTACGTGCGGCCGGACCAGTACGCGCAGTTGTGACGTGAGCGGAAGCCGTCGCGGCACGCGTTCGACACTTCGTAGAACCGGTAGCCCGCCGCGGCGAGCCGCTCGTGCGCGACCAGGTACTGGTCGGCGTAGCGCTCGTCGTCCGGCGCGGCGCACGCGCCGCGCGAGATCCAGCGGGCGAGGGGCGTGCGCGGTTCGACGGTGAGACCGTACAGCGAAAGGTGGAGCGGGGCGAGGGCAACGGCCGAGTCGAGGTCGCGGGACCAGTCGCGTCCCAGCTCCGCCGGCAGCGCGAAAATAAGATCGCAGGAGATGTTGTCGATCCCTGCCTCGCGCAGCACGCGCACCGCTTCCCGGATGCTGCCGGCATCATGGCGGCGGTGCATCCACTTCAGGACGCGGTCGTCGAACGACTGGACGCCGAGGGATGCGCGGTTGATGCCCGCCGCGCGCCAGGCGCGCGCGCTGCCCGGCGTCACGTCTTCGGGATTGGCCTCGATGGTCACTTCGACATCGTCACGCGTAGACGTCACGCCAAAGGCGTCGCGCAGAGACGTGAGCAGCCTCCCAACCGCGTCGGGCGGCAGCAGCGACGGCGTGCCGCCGCCGAGGTAGAGGGTCTCGAGTGGGGCCGCGTTCTCGGAACCGAGGTTCCCGAGACCCCGGGCCGCCGGCCCGGGGTCAGCCGCGCGATAGCGAGTCTCGAGTGAAGCCTCGTTCCCGAAGCCGGGCTCCCCGAGACCCCGGGCCGCCGGCCCGGGGTCAGCCGCGCGGATGAGCGCCAGCTCCCGGAGCACGGCGTCCACGTATTCCGACGCGGGGATCCGCTTCCGCACGGCAATCGAGAAGTCGCAGTAGGAGCAGCGGCGGCGGCAGAACGGGATGTGGAGGTAGAGGTGGCGGACCACCTCAATAAGGTAATGGGTGTTGAGTTGACCCCGGGCCACCGGCCCGGGGTCAGCCGCCTGGATGAGCGCCGCAGAGCAGGCCAGCGAGGGGTCTTGAGTTGACCCCGGGCCGCCGGCCCGGGGTCAGCCGCGCGGAGGCGCGCACTGGATTAGCACCAGTAAACAGGCGTTGAGTGAACCCCGCGCCCCCGCCCCGGGGTCTGGGGCCAGGCCCGCCTAGGCCAACCCAAACCGCATCCCCGGCTGTTGCCGCACCAAGCCCCTGAGCTCCATCTCCGTCAGCGCTGTCAGCACCGCGCCCGTCTGCGTCCCCGCCGCGGCGACCAGCGCGTCCACGTGCCTCGACTCCGTCTGCAACTCATCCCACAGCGTGCGCTGCAGGTCGCTCAAGTCGGGCGGCTGGCCGCGGGGCGGCGCCCTGGAACCGACGGGGCCTTCACCCGGTTGAGGGTTTCCCCGGGCCGCCGGCCCGGGGTCAGCCGCGCCCGGCAGCCCCAGCTCCTCCAGGATGTCCCCGGGGCCGAGTGCGGGTTTCGCCCCCTGCTGGATCAAGCGGTTGCAGCCGAGCGAGGTGGGACTGGTGATCGGACCGGGAACGGCTAGCACGGCGCGCCCCTGGTCGAGCGCGCAGTCGGCGGTGATGAGGGCGCCCGAGCCGGGCGCGGCCTCGACCACGACCGTGACGCCGGCGAGGCCCGAGATCAGCCGGTTACGCCGCGGGAACGCGCCGGCGTGCGGGCGCTCGCCCGGCGCCAGCTCGGTGATGAGGCAGCCGTGCGCGATCATCCGCTCGTACAGCGGCCGGTTGGCGCTGGGGTAGATCACCCCGAACCCGTTGCCCAACACGCCGACGGACGCGCCGCCCGCGTCCAACGCGGCGGCATGCGCGATGGCGTCGATCCCCCGCGCCATCCCGCTCACGACCACCACGCCCGGCCCCACCACGCCCGCAGCGAGGATTCGCGCCGCCTCGGCGCCGTAGGCGGTGTGGTTCCGGCTGCCCACGATGCCGACCGCCGCGCGTTTGAGGAGAGCCACGTCGCCCCACGCGTACAGCCACGCGGGCGGCTCGGGGATCTCGCGCAACAGCGGTGGGAAGGCGTCGTCGTCGGGCAGCAGCACGGTCGCGCCGAGGCGGGCCAGCTGGTCCAGCAGGCCGCGCCCCTTCTCGAGCGAGCAGGACCGCACGCCGGTGGCGCCGGCCCGGTTGAACCCCGGCAGGGCCGCGATGGCGCCGTGAGGCGCGACGAGCGCGGCCTGCGCGCTCTGGAACGCGGCCACGAGCGTGCGCAGCCGCGCGGGTCCGATCCCCGGCAGCTGCGCCAGCGTGAGGTAGGCCGCTACCTCGTCCCGTTCCAACTCGCTGCCTTCACCGGGAGTTCTGCGGCGGTCCTGCCGAAGGCGTTGGAACGGGACTCGTCGCGGCTCCCGCCCGCAGCGACTGCCACAGGGTCTCGAGCAGCTCCGGCACCCCGGCGCCGGTGACGGCCGAGATGGCGACCACCGGTGCGCCGGCCTGCGTCCGAATCGCAGGGTGCCGCGTGTCGGGTGTCAGGAGGTCCGCCTTCGTGAGCACGACGACATGCGGCTTCTCCGCGAGCTCCGCCGAGTAGAGCGCCGCTTCGCGACGCAGCAGCTCGTAGGTCGCCTGCGGGTCGGGGCTGTCCACGGGCACGAGCACCGCCACGAGGCGCGTCCGCTCCACGTGCTGGAGGAACCGCAGGCCCAGCCCCTTGCCGACGTGCGCTCCCGCGATGATCCCCGGGATGTCCGCGGCGACGAACGAGCGCCCGTCGGAGAGCCCGACGACCCCGAGGTGCGGCTCGAGGGTCGTGAAGGGATAGTCCGCGATCTTGGGCCGGGCCGCCGAGACGACCGACAGGAGGGTGCTCTTCCCCGCGTTCGGCTCGCCCAAGAGCCCCACCTCGGCGATGAGCTTCAGCACGAGCTCGAGTTTGCGCTCCTCGCCGTACTCGCCCGGCTCCCACTCCCGGGGGCTCTGGTGCGTCGGCGTGGCGAACCGCGCATTGCCGCGCCCGCCACGACCCCCACAGATCGGCCCCGGTTTTGCCCGTCATGTTCTTGCCCTTGCCGTGCTGGCCCCGCTCCGCCTTCCAGTGGGTGCGGTAGCGGTAGTCGAGCAGCGTGGCGAGGTTCGGGTCGGCGCGCACGAAGACCGAGCCCCCGGGGCCCCCATCGCCGCCGTCGGGTCCGCCCTTGGGGACGTACTTCTCGCGGCGGAAGCTGCAGGCGCCCGCCCCGCCCGGGCCACCCACGACGTGGACGACGGCGCGATCGATGAACATCAGGGCGAACGCGGAACGCCGAACGTGGAATGCGGAACGCGGAACGCGGAATGCGGAATCGACCGGGGAGTCCGGCGCGCGGTACGGATCGACGACACCGCGATTGCCACTAGCTGGCAGGCCTCGTCTCTCAGCGCGGCTACACGCTCAACGTCGCCGAGGCCGCGCTCCACCACGAGATCGAGCCAGAACTGTGACTCGTCCGCCTCTTCCTCGACGATGCCCATCTTGGAAACGAACTCCTTCCGCGACCGCGCTCGGCATGCGGCGCGGTAGTTGGCGCCAACCGAGGTCCCGGCGCGAAGCAACTGCGTGCCAATCACATCGGCACTGCGACCTCGGGGGAGATCCTCCACGAGCTGGATGATCGCCAACGCAAATGCCCGAGTACGAGCCTTCAAGTCGGCCTGCGGCACGACCTCACCTTTCCATTCCGCACTCCGCACTCCGCATTCCGCATTCAGAGTCTCCGCCCCGCGCGCGCCGGCGATGCTCCGGGTCCAGGTCGGCGTCGATCAGCTCGAGCACCGCGTCGACCTCCGCGGGTGTCGCGCCCGTGTTGAGCGCGCCGCGCAGATGCGAGTGCAGCTGCCGTGCCGTACCGAGGACGGCGACCGCGGCAACCGTGCAGAGCTCGCGCCGCTTGAGGTCGAGCCCCGGCCGGCCGATCACCTTGCCGTAGGCGTCCACCAGCACCAGCTCCTCCAGCGCCGCATGCAGCGACCGCAGGTTGAGGAGCAGCTTGTGGTAGGCGCGTCCATACACCGCGGCGCACACCGCCGCGCCGCGCTTCGCCCACGACTCCCGGTCTTCGCGCGCAAGCTGCTCCGCCGCGCCGTCCCCGTCCCCCTCCCCCTCCCCCTCCCCCGGCCCGGGCAGCGGCCCCGCGACCTCGCGCCACACGCCGAACGCAACGAGCGTGAGCGGATACCCCACGACGAGCAGGCTCTGCAGCAGCAGCTCTTCGATCCAGCGGTCGGACACGCCGGCACCCCGCGCCGCCACCAGTCGCTCCCTGAGCACGGCGATCTTCCCCTCGGCGAGGGCGGCTGCCACCCGGACGAGCGCCGCCGTCGGGGGATCGAGAGACTGCGGGGCGTCGCCCCCGGGTGACCCGCGGTCGCTCATACTACCACCCCCTCGCTCGCCGTCCTTCATCATTTCATTTCTCCAGTCCCCCATTTACGCGCAACTCGCCCACGGTCTCACCGCGCGTGTTCACGTTGGGCCGTGCGACGAGCGAGGCGGGGCACGGCCGCAAGCCCAACTCCTGGAGCACGGCGGCCAGCGCGAGCGCGGCGGCCACGCCGTGGCCGTCCTCGATTTTGAGCGCCACGCCCAGTCCTTCCTGCGTGAGCAGCGCGCAGTAGACGCCCTCCGCCCCGACCTTGGCGATCACGCGACCCGGATGCGCTTGCATCATGACGGTGCAGGGGCGGCCCTCGCCGGCGATGAGGTCCGGATGGCGCAGCATGCACTCTACAATGCGGAATGATGAATGCGGAATGCGGAACTGCTGGGTGAGGTCGCTCGCGTCACGGGGCTCCCGGGGAACTTGCGCATTCCGCATTCCGAATTCCGCATTCCGCCTTCCGAACTCCGCATTCCCCAGTCTCGCGTACGCCAGCGCCATGTGGCGCAGCGGCAGTCCGTAGCACGGGACGCCGCAGCCGTCCACCGCCGTCCGGATCTCGCTCGCCGGCACGTCCGTCCATCGGCTTACGGCGTCCAGGCAGCGTTGCTGCACCGGGTGCTCGAGGCGGGCGTAGAACTCCGTCGGCCACCCGTGATGGCGCGCGAGGGCGAGCATCCCCGCGTGCTTGCCGGAGCAGTTCGAATACACGGGCGTCAGGTGCACGCCGCGCGTCTGGTAGTCCTGCGCCACGTGCTCGGAGAGCGGGACGTGAGGCCCGCACAACAGGTCCCGCTCGCCGCAGCCGATCTTCGCGAGGAGGTCCCGCACCAGCGCCACCTGACCCGGTTCGCTCGAGTGCGACCCGCAGCAGAGTGCCAGGTCCTGGGTCGTGAGGGCGAACCGCTCCACCACGCCGTCCTCGAGGAGCGGCAGCGCCTGGAACGGCTTCGCGGCCGAGCGCCAGTAGGTGACGAGCTCGGCGTCTCCCACGCCGGCCTCGAGCCGGCCCGCCGCATCCACCACGGCCGCGTGCACGCGGTGCCGGGCTTCGACGATCGAGCCGCGGAGCTGTTCAACGCGCATCGCCGCGCTCCCGGTCGTTCCGCAGCGACAGCCCGATGCCCAGGAGCACCAGGCTGCCGCCGATCACCGCGGCCGGCGGGGGAACCTCGTGAATGGCAGGCACCAGCCATGCGATGATTGCCGCCCCCACCGGCTCTCCCAGCGCCGCGACGTTCACCGTGGTGGCCCGGTAGCGCCGCAGCGCGTAGTTCATCCCCGTGTGACCGACCAGCATCGGGCCTGCGGCCATGGCCCCGAACACGGCCCAGTCGCGTCCCCCGAAGCCGGTGAGCGGCGCCGCGCGCATCCCCGCGACGCAGCCGAGCGTCACCGCCGCCACCGCGTACACGGCGGACGCGTAGCTCCACACGCCCACCGTCCGGCGCACCCGCCGCCCGATCACGTAGTAGGCGGCGCCGGTGAGCGCCCCGGCGAGCGCCAGCGCGTCGCCCCCCAGCGCTCCCCGCGAGAGCCGTGCGTCACCCAGGCCGATCAGCGTCGCGCCGAGCACGGCGACCACGATCCCCCAGCGCTCGGTGCGGCCCGGATGCTCCCCCAGCCACAGCGCGGCGATGCCCCAGGCGAAGATCGGCTTCAGCGACACCAGCACCACCGAGCTCGCCACCGTCGTGAAGCGGAGCGACGCGATCCAGGTCCAGAAATGCAGCGCGAGCAGCAGCCCCGCGAGCGCCATCAGCGGAAACGCGGCGCGCGCTTCCCGCCCCTGCCGCTCGCGCGTCGCGAGCCCGAACGTCACCGGCAGCACGAGCGCCAGCCGCCAGAACGCGATCGCGACCGCCGGCGCCGTCGCCAAGCGCACGATCGGGCCGGCATAGGTCGTGGCCAGGACGGCCAGGATGAGGACCAACAGGGGAGACATCTGGACGGCAAGAATAGACCGGCCGGGGCCAGGTTCCAAGTGCCGGACGCGCGGCTTGCGACCTGGCGACTGGCGCACCCAAATTGCGCGCTCCATGCGACCGGTCGCGCTGGCCCTCGCGACGTGGGCGCTCGCGCGCCCCGCCCTGACGCGGATCCCCGCCCTCATGGGCGACGCCGTCCTGACGGGCGGCCTCCTCACGCGTGCCCTCCTCGCGGGGAGCCCCGCCCTGACGGGCGGGGCTATGGTTGCCGCCATCACGGGTCGCCCCGCCCTCACGGGCGGGGCTATACTCGCCGCGCAGGAGCCGTCCCCGTACCTGCCGCTCGGGCACTGGGCGACGCCGTACGTCGAGCATCTGATCGCGACCGGAGTGATCGCCGATCCGGCACCGCTGACGCGGCCGATCCGCGAGGCCGACCTGGTTCGGGCCCTGCGCGCGGTGGACACAACGGCCGCAACGGCGAGCGTGCGCGCCACGGTTCGACGGCTGCTCGCGGAGCTCGAGCGGGGGAACGGCGCCCCGCGCTACTACCTGGCGGGAGACGCGGGCGCCGCCGTGGCGACGCACGCGCTGCGCGACCCGCTCGAAATCGGCCGCGGCACACCGCCCAGGCCGAAGGGCGCGAGCCGCGCCTTCGCGACCGGCGGTCTCGCGCTCCAGCTGCGACTCGGCCCCTTGGTCGCGGTGACGCATCCCTACTTCGACACGCGGCTCAAGTACGACCCGGATTACTTCGGGAAGAAGGACCGCTTCATCGCCGGTCGCAACGGGGATGCGTACCTCGACGCCCGCTGGTCGTTCGGGGAGATCTGCTTCGGCTCCCTCGGCCGGAATTGGGGGCCGCCCGCGCTTCCCGGACTCATCCTCTCGCCCGGCCCCTACAGCTACGATCACCTGGCGCTCACCCTCGGCACCGCGCGCATCCAGCTGCAGGCCCTGCTCACCCAGCTCGACGATCTCCCCGACACGAGCGGCACGGTCAATCACCGCTACCTCATCGTGCACCGCCTGCTGGCGCGGCCCGGCGGCCGCACGACGCTGGGGCTATGGGAGGGCAACGTGGCAGCCGGCCCGGGGCGCACCTTCGAGCCGTGGCTCGCCAACATCCTCAACCTTGGCCTGCTCGTCGAGTACGACCAGAACGTGCAGGTGAACAGCCTCCTGGGCGCGGACTTCGAGTCGCGGCTCGGCGGCGTGAGCCTGTTCGGGCAGCTGCTCATCGACGACGTCCAGATCGACCGCAAGAGCCAGTCGGACAGTGAGCCGCCGTCCTACGGGCTGACGCTGGGCGCGCGAGGCGCAGTGCGTGGCATCGGCTGGACCGCCTGGTACACGCGGGTCGCGAACCTCACGTACCGCACCTCCAACCCCGCCGAGACGGTCGAGCGCCGCTTCGTGGGCCTGGGGCGGAGCTTCAGCGACTACGACCAGCTGACGCTGAGCGCGAGCGTGCTCCCCGCGGCCGGACTGCTGCTCTCGCCCGAAGCGACGCTGGTGCGCCAGGGGGAGGGTGATTTCCGGCTGCCGTATCCGCCCCCGTCGGCCTACGGCGCGACGCCCAGCATCCTGTCCGGCGTGGTCGAGCGCACGGCACGCCTCGCCCTCGGCGCGAGCTGGCAGCGCGGCGCCTGGGGCCTCGCCGGCAACGGCGGCGTCCACTTCACCCGCAACGCCGGGCACGTGAGCGGCGCGCGCGACACGCGCTGGGTCGGGAGCGTGTCGTTGAGTTATCGCTTCCACTTCGAGGGAACCTTGCCGTGACCACTCCCTCCCCCGACGCCCGCCCCACCCGCGACTATCTCCAGTCCCTCTTCGCCAAGATGGCCGAGCGGCGGATCGTCGTCGTGGGCGACGCGATGCTCGACATCTATCTGGCGGGCGAGGCCGAGCGCATCTCGCCCGAGGCGCCGGTGCCCGTGGTGGCGGTGCATACGCGGCGCTCCGCGCTGGGCGGTGCCGCCAACGTGGCCGCCAACGTCGCGGCGAGCGGGGCCGAGTGCCGGCTCGTGGCGGTGATCGGCGACGACGCGCGCGGGGACTCGTTCCGGGCGGAGCTGGCGCAGAGCCGGCTCTCCGACCGCCACATCGTGGTCGCGGCGGCGCGCCCCACCACCTCGAAGACGCGGGTGACGGCGCGCGGCCAGCAGCTGGTGCGGATCGACGAGGAAGTCGAGGGGCCCATCCCGAGGCGCGCGGAAGAGCTGCTCCTGGCCGAGCTCGACCGCGCCATGGTGGACGCGGACGCGCTCCTGATCGAAGACTACAACAAGGGCGCGCTCACGCCGGCCGTGATCGAGCGTGCGCTGATGCTGGCCAAGCAGCGCGGCGTCCCGGTCGTGGTCGACCCCAAGTTCAAGAACTTCTTCGCCTACCGCGGCGCGACCGTGTTCAAGCCCAACCGCCGGGAGCTGGAGCAGGCGATGGGCGCGGCGCTCGACCTCGACTACCCCGAGGCGCTTCCCGCGTCGCTCGACAAGCTGGGCGTCGACAACCTGCTGCTCACCCTCGGCGCCGAGGGGATGGTGCTCGTCACCAAGGACCGGCGGATCAACCGCATCCCCGCGATGGCCCGCGAGGTGTTCGACGTCTCAGGGGCGGGGGACACGGTGACGGCGTGGGTGGGGACGGCGCTCGCCGCCGGGGCATCGGTGCGCGAGGCGGCGCACGTGGCGAACTACGCGGCGGGGATCGAGGTCGGCAAGTCGGGCGTCGCGACCGTGTCGCCCGCCGAAG
>WNGB01010701.1_pt1 | contig 16254 bp, 15 predicted proteins | sample 5400681 | NCBI WGS metagenome assembly WNGB01 (sample SAMN13153367, study PRJNA577476) | soil metagenome | isolation source: 115 cm soil or saprolite under grassland replicate 2 | place: USA:California | collected 2016-06-15 | reverse complement strand
TGACGGTCAATCGGCGGCAAGCACCGGCCAGGACGGCCTTCACTCCCTGGGTAGGCTCCGAAAGCATGACCGACGACACGCTGCGAACCGTCAGCATCGAGCGCACCGCCCTCGGCCGGTACGAGATCCGCAACGTCCGCGGAGGCACGCTCTCCCTTGGCGGCGGCGAGGGCACCGACTTCACCCCGGTCGAGCTGCTGCTCGCCGCGATCGGCGGCTGTACGGCGGCCGACGTCGACCACATCACCAGCAAGCGCGCCGAGCCGGTTCGGTTCAGCGTCACGGTGACCGGCGACAAGATCCGTGACGCCGAGCACGGCAACCACCTCGAGCACCTGGAGGTGACGTTCGACATCGGCTTCCCCGAGGGCTCGGACGGCGACGCCGCCCGGGAGGCGCTGCCGCGCGCCGTGCAGCGGTCGCACGACCGGCTCTGCACGGTGAGCCGGACGGTCGAGATCGGCACCCCGGTCCGGACGACGATCGCGCCCGCCGACGCCACGTCGTGATCGGGGTACGCGGCGTCGCCCTGCCCGGCGGCGAGCCGATCGAGCTGTACGCCGACGGTGACCGGTGGACCACCGAGCACACGGATGGCGCCGGATCGTGGCGGAAGGCCGCGCTCGTGGACCTTCCGCGGTATCAGCGCCGGGCGTAGCGTGCTCGGCAGGGACGTTTCTCACATCAGTTGCCGGCCTCGCTTCGGCACGCGATGGCCCGGCCGGCGCGGACTGGAGGGCCGCTCGATGAAACGCACCACGGTACTTCTCGCCACGCTCGGCACGGTCGTCGCACTGCTGCCGATGCTGCCCGCCTCGGCCCAGACTGTCTCCGCGTCGTTGGTCAGCGTGGGCTCACCGGCGACGATCACGCCGCCCAACCACCAGAACGAACCCGCCGTGGCCGTCGACGCCAACCACCCGAACGTGCTCATCGCGGGCTCCAACGACTACGTCGACCAGCCGATCTGCCCGAAAGATCTCATGGCCGTCAACGGCCGGTGCGACGCCTTCGCCACCGGTGCCGGACTTTCCGGGGTCTACTTCTCGTTCGACTCCGGTCTCACCTGGACCCAGCCGACGTACACCGGGTGGACCGGGCGCAACTGCCCGCCGGTCTCGACCTGCCCGGGCGAGTTCGGCCCGATCCGGACTCTGCCCTGGTACTACGAGAACGGGCTGATCAGCGACGGCGACCCGGCCGTGTCGATCGGACCGAAGCCGGGCCCGAACGGCTTCTCGTGGGCGAACGGCTCGCGCGTCTACTACGCGAACCTCACGTCGGCGATCGGGCAGGGATTCCCGAACCGGACGTTCCGGGGCTTCGAGGCGCTGGCGGTGTCGCGCCTGGACGACCCGACCCCGGCTAGCGTCCAGCTGAAGAGCAGCTGGAAGCCGCCGGTGATCATCAACACCCGGAGCAGCCAGACGGCATTCGAGGACAAGGAGCAGATCTGGGCGGACAACGCCGCATCGTCGCGGTACTTCGGCCGCGTCTACGTCTGCGCGCCGCAGTTCCGAAGCGTGGGCCAGCACCTGCCGGGGAACTTCCCGGCGCCGCTCGAGGTGTCGGTCTCGCGTGACGGCGGATCGACGTGGGCCACGAAACAGGTCACCCGCGCGGGCACGGAGGGACGTGGTCCGACGCTGTGGGGCATCAGCGGTTGCACGATCCGCACCACCAGTGACGGCGTCGTGTACCTCTTCGGCCAGATGTTCGAGAACCCGCTGCTGGTGGGGCTGCCGACGCACAGTTACCACGTCATGTGGACCTCGACCGACGGCGGCGTGTCCTGGTCGAAGATGACCACGCTGTGGCGGACCACGGACCCGTGCTACTTCGTGGACCCGATCTACGGCCGCTGCGTGATGGACGGGTACGCCGGCGCGCGCACCGACCTGTCGGCGGCGCCCAGCGTGGACATCGCGAACGGCGCTCCCACGGGTGCGGACGCGACCAACGTGATCGTCGACGCGTGGGTCGACGGCACGCTCAACGCCGAGAGGGTCATGGTCGCGTTGAACTGGAAGGGCCAGTGGAGCACACCTGCTCCGGTCTCGCCGCCCGGTGACCGGCCGATCTACGCCGCACCGGCCATCTCGCCGGCAGGCGGCAGAGCGTACATCGTGTACGAGGCGGTGACCTCACCGTGGCGCGGAGCCGACATGACCTCGCCACGGCCGTACCACGGCGTGTTCCTGACCGCCACCGTTCCGGCGTCGGGCGCGGGCTCGTGGAGTCCGCTGTACGTCGGGCCGATGGGTGACATCCGGGCGTCGTATCCGGGTCACGACATCTACCAGGAGCGCATCGGTGACTACGTGTACGCCGCCGCGACGGCGACCTACGGCGTAGGGCTGTACATCGACGCCTCGAATGCGGCGGTGTGCCCGGCGGTGCAGGCATATCGCGCGTCGTCGCTCGCCGCGGGCGCGCGGGACCTTCCGTCGCCCTACCCGCCGACTGATTGCCCGGCGACGTTCGGCAACACCGACGTGGTCGCGGTGACGACCGGCTGACCGACACGGCAGGCGGGTTCGGCGCACAGCCGAACCCGCCTCCGATCTCGCGCTACAACGCGCTTGCATGCGGTTAGAGTGGCGACCCTGGCGTGACAGGCAACCGGTACGCCGCCCCGGCCGGACACGGTCCGGTCGCGCGCGCCTGCCGGGTGGGAGGGGAGATCCGCCGGCACCCCGACCGGCAGGTGACGTTCGACCGGCTGTTCCGGGAAGCCGTCCCGCTGGTGCTCGCCGGGGAGCATCGGCGGGACACACCGCCCACCGACGGCGGTCGCTGGCCGGTCAGCGTGATGCTCACCCCGCCGCCGGCGATGGGCGCGCGCCTCGACGCCGTCACCACCGAGGCCGAGCAGTACGCCGGCCCCGGCCACTTCCGCACCGGCGCGGCCGGCCTGTCCCACTTCACCGTCCGCGCGCTGGAGTACTACCGCGCCGACGTCCGTCCCGAGGACCCCTTCGTACGACGCTGCGCCGCGGCGCTCGCCTCCGTCGCCCGGCGGTGCTCCCCGGTCGCGCTCCGCGTCACCGGCCTGACCCTCACCGCGGGAACCGTGATGGCCGCCGCCGAGCCGCTGGACGACGCCGCGTGGCGGCTGATGGACGACCTGCGCGACGAGCTGGGGGAGGACGGCTGGCTGGAGGCCGGCTTCCGCCGCGACATCTGGTACGCCAACCTGCTGCACTTCACCGGCGGTCACGGATCCGCGCGGACTCGTCGACTGGGTCGCGGAGCGGCGCCGGCTGGACCTCGGAACCTGCCTGATCGAGGCGGCCGACCTGGTCCGTTTCGTGTACGACGAAGGCGCCGGGATGCGCCCGGTGCTGTTCGGACGCGCCGCGCTGGGCGTCGTACGGGATGGCTCGGATATCAGGGACGGGTCGGATATCAGGGACGGGTCGGGGGAAACTCGGTCGCATTCTGTCGGTGCCCGTTCCTAGGGTGGGGACCATGTCCCAAGAATTCGCCGTCGAGGCGATCGACCTGGTCAAACATTTCGGGAAGACGAAGGCCGTCGACGGGGTGAGCTTCGGCGTCCCGCAGGGCACCGTGCTCGGTCTGCTCGGGCCGAACGGCGCCGGCAAGACCACGACCGTGCGGATGCTCACCACCCTGAGCACCCCGACCAGCGGGACCGGCCGGGTGAACGGTCACGACGTGCTCAAGGAGCCGGAGGCGGTGCGGCGCAGCATGGGCCTGACTGGCCAGGCCGCGACCGTCGACGAGCTGCTCACCGCGCGGGAGAACATCCGCCTGATCGGCCGGCTCTACGGGCTGCCGACGAAGCACATCAGGAAGGTCGGCGACGAGTTGCTGGAGAGGTTCCTGCTCACCGACGCCGCGGACCGGATCGCGAAGACGTACTCGGGCGGCATGCGACGCCGGCTCGACCTCGCGGTCAGCCTGGTGGCGTCGCCGCCGGTGCTGTTCCTCGACGAGCCGACCACCGGGCTCGACCCGCGCAGCCGCGCGGACCTGTGGGACGTGCTGCGCGGCCTGGTCCGGGACGGCACCACGCTCCTGCTCACCACGCAGTACCTGGAGGAGGCCGACCAGCTTGCCGACAGGATCGTCGTCGTCGACAAGGGCAAGGTGATCGCCTCCGGCACGCCGACCCAGCTGAAGGACGAGGCCGGCCGGGCCAGCGTCGTCGTCACCGTCACCGACGCGGGCGACCTGGCGAAGGCCGAGACGCTGCTGCGCCAGTGCGCCCCCGAGGTGCACGTCGAGGAGTCCAGCCGCCGCCTCACCTCGCCGGCGAGCGGGCTTGAGGACATCACCCGGATCGCCTCGCTGTTCGCCGACAGCGGCGTCGCCGTCGACGACCTCGGCCTGCAGCGGCCGAGCCTGGACGACGTGTTCCTGCACCTCACCGGCCACCGCGCCGAAGTCGAAGTCGAAGAATCAGCCCAGGAGGAATCAGCGCAGAAGGAATCAGCGCAGAAGGAGACCGTGTGATGGCCGCGCTCGTCGAGACCAGGGTGTCGGTCCAGCCGCGCAACGTCGTGCAGCAGTCGCTCACGATCGTCTGGCGGAACCTGCTGCACATCCGGCGGATGCCCGAGATGCTGATGGACGTCACCATCCAGCCGGTGATGTTCGTGCTGCTGTTCGCGTACGTGTTCGGCGGGTCGATCCAGGTGGCCGGGTCGAACTACAAGGAGTTCCTGCTGCCGGGGATCATGGCGCAGACCATCATCTTCTCGTCCGCGGTGGTGGCGATCGGCCTGACCAGCGACCTGGAGAAGGGCATCGTCGACCGGTTCAAGTCACTGCCGATCTCGCGGTCGTCGGTGCTGATCGGGCGCAGCATCTCCAGCCTGATCCACTCCAGCATCGGCATCGTGGTGATGGGCCTGACCGGCCTGGTCGTCGGCTGGCGGATCCGCGAGGGTGTGCTGAACGCGGCGCTCGCGTACCTGCTGATCCTGCTGTTCGGGTTCTCGATGATCTGGCTCGGGATCTGGGTCGGCTCGCTGATGCGGTCGGTCGAGGCCGTGCAGGGGTTCATGTTCACTGTGATGTTCCCGCTGACGTTCGTGGCGAACACCTTCGCGCCGCCACAGAACATGCCGTCCTGGCTTCGGTTCATCGCCGAGTGGAACCCGGTGTCCGCCCTCACCGCCGCGCTGCGCGACCTGTGGGGCAACGGCCCCGGTCCGCTGCCGGACGCGCAGTGGCCGATGCACCACCCGGTGGTCGCGTCGATCGCCTGGTCGGTGATCTTCACCGCGATCTTCGCCCCGCTGGCCCTGGTCGCGTTCCGGCGCCGCTCCCAGGACTGAGACTCCAGGACTGGGACTCCAGGACTGGGACTCCAGGACTGAGACAGCGGGACTGTTCGTAGACGATCGTTTGGATCTCGTTCCGACACGCTTTACGCAGTCGCCGTCGCGGCGCCGCTGCGGTTTGCTGTGTTGGCAGCGAGGTTCTGTCTACGTCCGAAAGGTCACCTCCATGCCCCAGGTCAACCGGCGCCGCTTCCTTCAGCTCGCGGGAGGGACGGCGGCGTTCGCGATGCTCAACGAGAGCATCGAGCGTGCTGCCGCCCTTCCCGCTGTGAGCACCACGGGATCGATCACCGACGTCGAGCACATCGTCGTCCTCATGCAGGAGAACCGGTCGTTCGACCACTACTTCGGTTCGCTGAGCGGGGTCCGCGGTTTCGGCGACCCGCGACCGGTGACGCTGCCCAGCGGCAAGCCGGTCTGGTACCAGTCGGACGGCCACCAGGATGTGCTGCCGTTCCACCCGACCGCCGACAACCTCGGCCTGCAGTTCCTGCAGGACCTGAACCACGACTGGAACGGCGGCCACAAGGCCTGGAACGACGGCAAGTACGACCAGTGGATCCCGGCCAAGACGCCAACCACGATGGCGTACCTGAACCGCCAGGACATCCCGTTCCACTACGCGCTGGCCGACGCGTTCACGATCTGCGACGCGTACCACTGCTCGTTCATCGGCGCGACCGACCCGAACCGGTACTACATGTGGACCGGCTACACCGGCAACGACGGCGCCGGCGGCGGCCCGGTGCTGGGCAACCAGGAGGCCGGCTACAACTGGCGGACCTACCCGGAGCGGCTCGAGCAGGCCGGGGTCTCCTGGAAGATCTACCAGGACATCGGCGACGGGCTGGACGCGGCCGGGTCGTGGGGCTGGATCAACGACGCCTACCGCGGCAACTACGGCGACAACTCGCTGCTCTACTTCATGAACTACCGCAACGCCAAGCCGGGCGACGCGCTGTACGAGAAGGCGCGCACCGGCACGAACGTCAAGGCCGGCGGGACGCTCTTCGACGTGCTGAAGTCCGACGTGCAGAACGGCCGGCTGCCGCAGATCTCGTGGATCGCCGCGCCCGAGGCGTTCACCGAACACCCGAACTTCCCGGCGAACTACGGCGCCTGGTACATCTCTCAGATCCTGAACGCGCTCACCTCCGACCCCGCGGTGTGGGGCAAGACCGCGCTGTTCGTCACGTACGACGAGAACGACGGGTTCTTCGACCACATGGTGCCGGCGTACCCGCCGTCGTCGGCCGCGCAGGGCGCTTCGACGACGGATGTGTCGACGGAGATCTTCGCCGGTGGCGGCGGCTACGTCGCCGGTCCGTACGGCCTGGGCCAGCGCGTTCCGATGCTGGTCGTGTCACCGTGGAGCACCGGCGGCTACACCTGCTCGGAGGTGCTCGACCACACCTCGATCATCCGGTTCATGGAGAGCCGGTTCGGCGTGCAGGAGCCGAACATCTCGCCGTGGCGGCGCGCGATCTGCGGTGACCTCACGTCGGCGTTCGACTTCAGCGCCTCCAACACCACGCCGGCCACGCTGCCCGACACCAGCAGCTACCAGCCGCCGGACAACAACCGGCACCCGGACTACGTGCCGACGCCGCCGGCGAACCCGGCGATGCCGAAGCAGGAGTCCGGCGCGCGCCCCACCCGGCCGCTGCCGTACGTGCCGCAGGTGGACGGCGCGGTGGTGCCGTCGACCGGCAAGATCACCCTGACGTTCGGCGCGGGCGCGGTGGCCGGCGCGAACTTCTACGTCACGACCACGAACCGCAACGACGGCCCGTGGACGTACACCACCGAGGCCGGCAACCAGATCTCCGGCACCTGGAACACGCGCTACTCGAAGGGTGTCTACGACCTCACGGTGCACGGCCCCAACGGGTTCCTGCGCGGCTTCCGCGGTCCGGGCAAGAAGGCCGCCGCCGAGGTGACCGCACGGCACGACGGCGGCACCGGCAACCTGGTGCTCACCGCGACGAACCCGGCCGGCTCGGTGGTCCGCCACCTGACCGTCAGCAACGCGTACGGCGGCCAGACGCAGACGCTCACCGTTCAGCCCGGCTCGACGCTGACCTACACGGTGGACCTGTCGGCGACCAGCCGCTGGTACGACGTGTCGGTGGTCTCGGCCGAGGACAGCGGCTACCTGCGCCGCTTCGCGGGTCACGTGGAGACCGGCGCGCCGGGTGTCAGCGACCCGGCCATCATCACCGTTTGAGATCCGGCACCTGACCGCCCGCCGTTCCGCGCGCGGGCGGTCAGGTGCCCACTCAACGATCCATGGTCAGGGCGACAGCGAGCGCCTTCAGCACAGCCTCGGGTTGCTCGAAGGCGGGATCGTCCGCCGCGTCCTCGATGACGTGCAGCGGCCATCCGAAGCGAGAGCTCGCCCGCTCAGCCACCGACAGCGGGGTCTGGCGGTCCTGGCGTCCCCAGATGAGACTCGTCGGCACCGAGATCCTGGCAAGCCCGCCGTCATCGATTGGGCGCCATCCGAACTCCGGCAGCATGCTTCGCAGTGCCTGCTTCTGCAGCGGTGAGTTAGCGCCCTCGAGGGCACCCGCCATCAGCGGCGGCCAGAGTGATCCGAGCTGCTCCCGCAACCCGTTCATGTCGACGAAGCACTGCCGGAAGAAGCGATCGCGACTCCCATCCGTGGGTCTCGCGACGAAGTTGATCAGCGTGAGTGTGAACATCGGTGACGGCCGGAGACGGCGGAGGCCGAACGTGTCCACCAGGACGAGCCCGAGAAGCCGATCGCGGTGTGCGATGGCGAAGCGCGCACCGATGGCACCGCCGAGCAGGTGGCCCGCCAGATAGGGCGGCGAAGGGCAGGTCTGCTCGATCAGCTCGCCCAGCCAGGCGAGTACTCGGTCCGCGTCGAGTGGCGCTTCGCCGATCCCGGAAGCTCCATGACCCGGCAGGTCGGGAACGATCACCTGATGGGTCTTCACGAGTTCCGGGATCACCCGGAGCCAGGTGAGGGCGAACTCTCCCGGCCCGTGCAGGAGGACGATCTGCGGACCGGAGCCTCCGATCAGCACCGCGGTCGAGATTCCGGCCAGGTCCATCCGTCGTTCGACGACCGGGGTCGCGGCCAGCAGCGTGCCTCGGGCGCCATCGTCGTGGCTACTCATGGCGGTCACCTCCTGGGGTGTGCCTTCGAGTACCGACGCTAGCCAGCGGGCCGGTGTCATCGCGTCCCAAGAACCACGCAGATCGCCGAGGCCGGTGTGTGCGCAGTTCTGCGTAGGCGCCCGCGCCGTCGGCGTACGGATAAATCGGTTGTGAGGATCGCGCGGGTTTGATGTGCTTGAGGAGATATCAGCCGACTGACCAAGGAGAGGTAATGCGTCGAGCGTTCGTGTTCCGGACCAGGGGAATCGCTACCTATCCAGAGGGCATGACGCTGAATGCGCACACTGAACTTGGGAATCCTGGCGCACGTAGACGCCGGTAAGACCAGCCTCACCGAGCGGCTGCTGTACGCCGCCGGTGTCATCGACGAGATCGGCAGCGTCGATGACGGCAGTACCCAGACCGACTCGCTCGCGCTCGAACGGCAGCGCGGGATCACGATCAAGTCCGCGGTGGTGTCGTTCGTCGTGGACGACGTCACCGTCAACCTGATCGACACGCCCGGCCACCCGGACTTCATCGCCGAGGTGGAGCGGGCGCTGCACGCGCTGGACGGCGCGGTGCTGGTGATCTCAGCCGTCGAAGGCGTGCAGGCGCAGACGCGGGTACTGATGCGCACCCTGCAGCGGCTGCGGATCCCGACGCTGATCTTCGTGAACAAGATCGACCGCGCCGGCGCGTCGTACCAGCGCGTGCTGGACGAGATCGCGGCGAAGCTCACGCCGTGGAACGTGCCGATGGGCACGACCCGCGGCCTGGGCACGCGCGCGGCGGAGTTCGTCCCGTACGACGACGGCGCGGCGTCCGCGCAACGCCTGACCGAGTCCCTGGCGGAGCACGACGACGCGATCCTGACGGCGTACGTCGAGCAGACCGGCGTGCCGTACCGGCGGCTGCGGAATACCTTGGCGCGGCACGCACGCAGCGGCCGGCTGCACCCGGTGTTCTTCGGGTCGGCGATCACCGGCGCCGGTGTCGGCCCGCTGATCGGCGCCCTCACCGAGTTGCTGCCGGCAACCAGTGGCGACCCGGCGGCGGACCCGGCGGGTGTGGTGTTCAAGGTGGAGCGCGGCACGGCGGGAGAGAAGGTCGCGTACGTGCGGATGTTCCGCGGCACGCTGCGCACCCGCGAGGTGGTCCGGTTCGACCGGCGCAGCGACCGGAAGGTGACCGCGATCAGCGTGTTCGACCGCGGTGCCGTCGTGCCCCGCCCGCAGGTCGCGGCCGGGCAGATCGGCAAGCTGTGGGGTCTTCCGGACATCCAGATCGGCGACACCCTCGGCGGGCCGGCGGCGACGGCGGATCACCACCACTTCGCGCCGCCCACATTGGAAACTGTGGTGGTGCCGCGCCGGGCCAGGGACAAGGGTGCGCTGCACACCGCGCTGGCGCAGCTGGCCGAGCAGGATCCACTGATCAACCTGCGCCAGGACGACGTACGGCAGGAGCTGTCGCTGTCGCTGTACGGCGAGGTGCAGAAGGAGGTCATCCAGCAGACCCTGTCCGACGAGTTCGGGCTCGACGTGGAGTTCCGCAGGTCGACCACGATCTGCATCGAGCGGCCGGACGGATCCGCGACCGCCGCCGAGGTGATCGCGATGGACGGCAACCCGTTCCTCGCGACCGTCGGGCTGCGGGTCGCTCCGGCGCCGGCCGGGTCCGGTGTCCGCTACGTGCTGGGGATCGAGCCCGGGTCGCTGCCGGTCGCGTTCCAGAAGGCCGTCGAGGAGACCGTGCACACCGCGCTGGCGCAGGGGATCCACGGGTGGCGGGTCACCGACTGCACGGTGACGTTCGTGCGGTCGGGGTACTGGCCGCGGCAGAGCGCGCGGGGACAGGGGTTCAACGCGGCGATCTCGAGCACCGCGGGCGACTTCCGCAACCTCACACCGCTGGTGCTGATGACAGCGCTGAGCGCCGCCGGGACGACGGTGTACGAACCCATGCACCGGCTGCGGCTGGAGATCCCGGTCGACACGTTGAACGCGGTGTGGCCGGTGCTGACCCGGCTCGGCGCCGTGCCGCGGCAACCCGCCGCGCGCGGTTCGTCGTACCTGGTGGACGGGGAGATTCCGGCGGCGAGCGTGCACGAGCTGCAGCAGCTGCTGCCGGGGCTGACCCGTGGCGAGGGTGTGCTGGAGTGCCCGTTCGCCGGTTACCGGCCGGTGCGCGGGCAGGTGCCGCGGCGGCCGCGCACCGACCACAACCCGCTGAACCGGAAGGAGTACCTGCTCAACCTGACCAGGCGGGTCTGAGCCGGTCACCGGGCGATGGGCGCCGGCCGGCCGGACCGGCCGCGGATGTCGGCCGGCCGGCCGGACCGGCCGCGGATGTCGAAGGACCTCTGAGCGTCAGCGCGGGTCGTAGCGGCAGGCGTCCTTCAGGTCGTCGGTGTGCGCCGGCCGCGACGGGGTGCTCTCAGTCGTCGGTCGCGGCGTCGTCGTCGGCCGCGCCGCGGGATCGAGGGCCTGGGCGATGACCTTGCGGAGGCCCTCGTAGTCCGGGTGCGGGTAGGCGAATCGCAACGCGTGCCCGTCCAGCGGCACCTGGACCACCTTCGCTGACTTGACCTTCAAGCCGAGCTCGGCGAACGCGGGGAGCAGGTCGCGCGGGATGTCGGTGCGGACCAGGTTCCGGCTCGTGGCCGCGAGCGCCTGGTACTTGGTGACCATCGTGGCCGGGTCCGCCTCGTCGGCGATCGCCCGGATCGCGCAGCGCTGCCGGGCCTGCCGGGCGTCGTCCGGGTTCGGCACCTTGTAGCGGCCACGCGCGTACCAGAGCGCGTCGTGGCCGTTCAGGTGCTGGTTCGGTCCCGGCTGCAGGTACCGCGACGGCGGCACGCCCGCGTCGTCGCTGCCACCGACCGGGATCGGATAGTTGATGTTCACGGTGATGCCGCCGAGCGCGTTGACCAGGGCGCTGAACCCCGCGAGGTTCACCTGCACGTAGTAGTCGATGTCGAGCCCGGTCGCCTCGCCGACCGACACCTTCAGCACGTCCGCGCCCCGGTTGTCCGACTGCGGGAAGATGTCCGGGTTGTCCCGCGGGATGTTCTGGTACATGGCGTCGAGCATCCACTCGAGCCGCTGCTCCATCGTCAGGTTCTCCTTGCCGAACCCGTTCGGATACTTCGCGTGCAGCGGCGAGTCCTCGGGGAACGGCATGAACATCAGCTTGCGCGGCATCGAGATCAGCGCCGTGGCGCCGGTCCGGGTGTCGATGCTGGCGACGATCACGGAGTCGGTGCGGACGCCGTCGCGCCCGGCGCCGTCGTCGGCTCCGAGCAGCAGGATGTTCACCCGCGGCTTGCTCGCCCACGGATTCGCCTTGTCCACCTGCGGCCGGGTCGCGCTCTTCGTCTCGGTCCCGAAGATGCTCTCGATCAGCGAACGCTGCGTGAGTGCCGTCCGCGCCGCGAACGCCATCGGCGCCGCGACCGCGAAGCACAGCACGCCCACGAACATCGACCCGGCCACACGCCCGGCCGGTCCACCGGTCGCCGGCCGCAGCATCCGGTGCGTGGACACGATCACCACGATCCACGCCATCCCGGCGGCGCCGAGGACGACGGCGGCGACCAGCAGCCGCTGAGGGTCCAGCGCCAGCCGCAGCACCTCGTCGCGCCGGGTCACCGCGACCGTGACGGCGGCGCCGGCGAGTGCCGCCACCACGGTCATCACGAACGCGCCGAGCCGCCGCCGTCCCGCCAGCAGGTAGCCGGCGCCCGGAACGACCGTGCCGACCAGCGTCATCCACAGCGCACCCGCCGTGCTCCGCGCCCGGCGCGGCGGCCCGCCGGTGTGCCGCGCGCGAGCCGGGCTACGACGAACCGGGTGCTCGGTGTTCGACATGCGCTCCGTCTCTTCGCCGGCGACAGGTGTCACGCGTGAGACGCGCCGGCTGCCGGAAAAGTTGGCACGCTCGTCAGCGGGTGAACTTGATCCACCCGAAGTCGAGCGCACCGTCCATGGCGGTGTAGGTGCCGTCGGCAACCAATTCGGCGGCGGCCCGGTGCGCGAGCGAGTACGCCGCCTGGGCGATTGCGGTGCCGATCTAGTCGGTCAAAACCCGCCACGCCGGCCGTCGAGGAGTTCACGTACGGCGTCGAGGTGGCCCGCGTGGCAGGCGGTCTCGACCATCACGTGCAGGATGATCTCGTGCAGGTCGTCCATCCGCCAGTCACCGAACTGGTCGCCCGGCCACCAAGCTGGCGGCTCGTTCAGGGGAGTGGCGATGATAACGGCGTTCGCCAGGTCGATCTGCTCGCGGTAGAAGTCGAGGACGGCCTTGGCCGGGCCGGCCGTCGAGGAGTTCACGTACGGCGTCGAGGTGGCCCGCGTGGCAGGCGGTCTCGACCATCACGTGCAGGATGATCTCGTGCAGGTCGTCCATCCGCCAGTCACCGAACTGGTCGCCCGGCCACCAAGCTGGCGGACGAGCCCGAGGCAACTCCATCCCGACGGCAGAACCGGTTTCCGTAACGCCTCGTCATCGAGATCGTCGAGAATTCCGAGAACGTGATGACGCTGGGAATTCAGATAGCCGAGAATGGTCTCGCTGTCCATCAGTGCGCGATTTCCCAGATGTGACCGGCGGGATCCTGGAAGCTGGCCGTCCGAATTCCCCACGGCCGGTCCATCGGGCCGTTCAGCAAGGTCACCCCGCGCTCGGCGAGCAACTTGCAGGTGGCGTCCACGTCATCCACCTCGATGGTGAACTGCATACGGCTACCCACATCAGGCGAGGCGACGACCGCGGGCTCGATGAGCTCGGGGGCGGCCGAGGTCTTCAGCAGGTTGATCATCGTGTTCTCGAACCGGAACACGGCCGACGCGTCGTCCTCGTACGTCACCGGCAGGCCGAAGACCTCCTGGTAGAAGCTCTTGGTCGCGTCGAGATCCTCGACGAACAATGTGATGGCACCGATTCCGGCCGGCCACGAGCCCACGCGTCACCTCTTTCCGGAGCGCCCGACTTCTCGCCGGGCGATCCTCCCGATCTATGAATGTCCACACCGTAGACGCCGCGGCCGACATGGTGAACAACACCCTGCGGGGCCGCTGCCCGGCGTGCACGGCTTCGCCACGCTCACCTCGCGCGGGCCGTCACGTCGTCTGCGTCGGAGGCCAGCCGGGCGTGCAGGTGCATGTCGTGCCAGCCGTCGTGGTGCAGGCCCTGCTCGCGTTTGGTTCCCTCGTAGCCGAAGCCGGCCTTCGCGGCGATGCGGCAGGAGGCCGTGTTCAGGGTCGAGTGGTTCAACTCGATCCGGTGGAGACCGACGGAGCTGAACATCCATGCCGACACCGTTCGCACCGCTCTCGCGGCGATGTTGCGCCCGCGTGCGGCCGGCAGCGTCCAGTAGGCGATCGCCGCGGCGCCTTCGCCGAGACTGATCGCTCCAAGCCCGTCCCGACCGACGAGGGCCTGCTCGTCGGCGATGGCCCACCTGGCGCCGGTCTCCGCCCGCCATCTGTCCGGCCATGATGCGATCCAGGCGCGAGCTTCGTCGTACGACATCGACCGCACGTGCCACCGCTGGATGTCGGGATCGCGGTACGCGTCGACCACGGCGTCGACGTCTGTCCCGCGCCACGGACGCAAAGTGAGTTCGTCGACCCGCAGCGTCGGTTGTGGCAGGCTTCGCAGACTGCCGGCAGGAACCGCCGGTGGCATGAGATCGGGCACGCGCCCATCCTGCCTTGCCTGGCTGCTGCGGCTGGTTCAGGTTTAGTTGGCGGTTTCGTCGACGATCTCGAGGTCGACGGTTGCCGCGAACGGAGCGCAGGCCGCGTTGAGCGACGGCACCGACGCGCGCTCGGTTCCGAACACAGTGGGATCCGGTCTGAATCGCACGATCGTGCCTGTCGACGCGCCGCCGTGAGCCTCGGTGAGCGGGCCCACGGGGAGACCCCGCTCGTACCGCTGTGTCCAGGCTCCGCCCTCGCGCCGGTTCGTGTGCGTGATCCATTCACTCAGCGCGGCGACGACCGAGATTCCAGAGCGAGCGTGACCGTCCGGAAGGATGGGAGCTCCTTCGACGTCGAAGAAGCGCAGGTCTTTCGTGCTCATGACCGGCTTGACGGTTGGCCTACCTGCCTCGTCATACCGCACCTGCGTTCCGCGGCCGTTGTCCTGAACGGAGATCGAGTCGTCGCGATGCAGGGTGACCACCACGCGGCTCGCAGCCCCAGTGCTCCGTTTCGAAGTCGAGTCCGGCGCATGATGCCCCGCCGCGAGGTCAGGCGGACTGGGTGATCCGGGGCGGTGGGGTGCTCGCGCGGATGTAGCGCTCGAGGGCGAAGGGGGCGAGCTCGGCGGGCCGGGTGCGGTTCAGCACGAGGGGTACGACGTACCGGGCGGTGCCGGGTCCGAGCGTCAGCCCGAGCATGCCGTGGCCGGTGGCGACGTACAGGTCGTCGTGGCCGGGGACCGGGCCGATCAGCGGCAGGCTGTCCGGTGTGGCCGGGCGCATCCCGGCGTAGGTCGCCGACGAGACGCCGGGACGCCAGTCGGCGAAGTACGCCGCCGTGCGGGCGAGGACGGCGCCGAACCGGCGCTCCGGGATCGGGCCGCCGGGCCGGCCGAGGTCGAGCCGCGCGGCGATCCGGACGCCGTCGGCGAACGGCGTGACCGCGATGCTCGGCTCCACCAGCTTCACCGCGAGCCGGGGCGCCAGTCCGGTGCCGGGGGTGGTGATGCTGTAACCGGTCGCGGCGAGCATCGGCAGCCGTACGCCGAGCGGTGACAGCAGCTCGGTCGACCAGGCGCCGGCCGCGACCAGCAGGCGTTCGGCGTCGAAGGTTCCGGCGCCGGTCTCGACCCGCCAGCCCGGCCGGCCGGGACCGATCCGGCTGACCGTCGCGGACACCAACCTCCCGCCGGCCCCGATGAGCTGCTCGCGCAGGGCGCGCAGGACCTGCTCGGGCCGGACCTGCACCTCGTCGGTGGCGTGTACCGCGCCGGTCACCCTCGGACCGAGCGCTGGTTCGCGGGCCCGCGCCGCGGCGCCGTCGAGGATCTCGTAGCCGCCCTGGTAACCCGCCGCCGCGGTGACCTCGGCGAGCTGCGTGACCTCGTCGACACCCCCGGCGGTGACTGCCGCCATCAGCAGGCCGGACCGCCGCAGCTCGAGGTCGACACCGGCGGACTGCAGCTTGACGAAGTCGTCCACGCACCCGGCGCCGAGGTCGAGCACCGCGCGCAGGCCGGCGTCGTACCGCCGGGCCGTTCCGCTGCGGACGAACCGCACCAGCCAGCGCAGCAGCGTCGCGGTCAGCTGCGGACGGACGCTGAACGGCGCGTCACCGTGCAGCACCTTGCGGGCCGAGTTGGTCAGGACACCGGGCCCGGACAGCGGTGCGGACAGCGCCGGGACCACCCAGCCGGCGGCTGCCGGGGAGGCGAAGCCACCTTGCGGACCGGCGTCCAGCACGGTGACGGCGGCCCCGGCCCGGGCGAGCTCCAGTGCCGACCACAGGCCGATGACGCCGCCGCCGACGACGATGACATGCATGCCGGTCCTAGCGCCCGGCGGCGAACGAGGTCAGGAAGGCCCTGGTCCGCAGCTCCCGCGGCGTGTTCATGACCTCGGCCGGCCGGCCCTCCTCGATGATCCGGCCGCCGTCGACGAAGGCCACCCAGTCCGCGACGTCACGGGCGAACGGCAGCTCGTGGGTCACCAGGATCATCGTCATCCCGTCCTCGGCCAGCTCGCGCATGACTTGCAGCACCTCGCCGGTGGACTCGGGGTCCAGGGACGACGTGGGCTCGTCGAACAGCAGGACTGACGGCTTGA
>WNGB01012155.1_pt1 | contig 16255 bp, 12 predicted proteins | sample 5400681 | NCBI WGS metagenome assembly WNGB01 (sample SAMN13153367, study PRJNA577476) | soil metagenome | isolation source: 115 cm soil or saprolite under grassland replicate 2 | place: USA:California | collected 2016-06-15 | reverse complement strand
AGCGCCCGCCCCACGTCGTGAGCGGAGGCGACCTTGAGCACCTCGACCTTCCCGGTCGCCGCGTCGACCTCGACCAGCACGGCCTGGGCGGCGAACCCGTAGGTCGCGGAGACATTGCCCCGGAGATCCTTCGACAGCATCTCGTTGGGCGGATCGTAGAAGGCCTCGGCCACCAGCGTCCGCCCGCCCGCGCGGAAATGGCCGGCTCGCACCACGCGCTCGTACTCCATGCTCCGCTCCGGGTGCCCCTTGACCCGCACGCGCCCCTCCGTCAGCTCGAGGTCGCCCGGGCGCTCGTCCATCACGGTCACGGCCAGCGCCAGCAGCTTCTGCTTGAGCTCGCGCGCGGCCAGCAGCGCTGCATTGCCGGCGATGAACGTGGTGCGGCTGGCATGCGCGCCCACGTCCCACGGCTTCACCGCGGTGTCGCTGTTGATGACCTCCACCCGCTCGAGGGGGACGCCCAGCTCCTCCGCCACGATCATGGCGAGCACCGTCTCCGAGCCCTGACCGATCTCGCTGGCCCCGGTGAGAAGCGAGAGCTTGCCGAAGTCGTCGAGCTTCAAGATGGCGCCGCAGCCGTCGGAGCGATAGACGCGCGCCCCGCCGGCGACATGGAACATGCCGGCATAGCCCACGCCGCGCTTGCCGCCCGGGCGCGGCGGCCGCGCCGGCGGCCGCGCGATCTCCTGCTCCACCCAGTCCAGGCACTGGGTCATGGCGCACGAGGTGATGATATTGCCTTGTGGATTCACGTCGCCCGCCTTGCTCGCATTGAGCCGGCGGATCGCCACGCGGTCCATCCCGAGCCGCTCGGCCAGGTCGTCCATCTGGGCCTCGACGGCGAAGGTACTCTCGAGGTTGCCGTAGCCGCGCATGGAGCCCGAGTAGGGATTGTTGGTGTACACGATGGTGGTGTCGAACCGCACGGCCGGGCAGCGGTAAAGCCCGGCCGTGGTGGAGAGCATCACGTACGGCGTCGTGGAGCCCCAGGAGACATAGGCGCCGTTGTCGATCACCACGTCGGCGGCGCGCGCCAGGAGCCGCCCGCCGGCGTCGGCCGCCGTCTTGAGATGAATGACGCACGGCTCGCGGCTGGGACTCGCGATGAACTCCTCGATCCGCTCGAAGGCGATCTTGACCGGGCGGCCCACGCGGCGGGCGAGCAGCGCGGCGATGATGTCGATGGGGTAGAGATCGAGCCCGCGGCCGAAGTTGCCGCCGACGGGCGGCTGGATGACGCGCACGCGGTCCCCGGTGATGCCGAGGGCTTCCGCCAGGTCCCGCTGGTAAAGGAACGGCGCCTGGGTCGTGCTCCACATGGTGACGGCGCCGTCGGGGCTCCACGAGGCCACGGCCGCCATGGTGCCGAGACAGGCGGTGGTCACGTAGTTGAGCCGGTAGGTCCCCTCCACCACCACCGCCGCCCGGGTGAATCCCCCGTCCACGTCGCCGTGGGAGAACTGATAGCGCAGGTTGACCAGGTTACTCTCCAGCTCCTCGTGGACCAGCGGCGCGCCCGGCCGGAGCGCCGACTCGGGGTCGAAGACCGCCGGAAGCTCTTCGTACTCGACGTTGACGAGCCCGACCGCCTCCCGAGCGATCGCCTCACTCTCCGCCGCCACCGCGGCGATCTCGTCGCGGATACAGCGCACCTTCCGGCCATCCCGGGGACCACCCTTGAGGGCCAGGTGGTCCTTGGCGAACCCGAAGGGGCGCTGCTCGACGCGCTCGCCGGTGATGACCGCCAGGACGCCGGGCAGGGATTCGGCCCTGCTCGGATCGATGCGGAGGATGCGGGCATGAGGAAACCGGGTCCTCAAGATCGCCCCGTGGGCCATTCGCGGCAGGGCGAGATCATGCACGTACTGAGTGCGTCCGGTGACCTTTTCCAGCCCGTCGCGCTTGGGCGTCGACTTGCCGATCACGCTGAAGCTCACACCGTCACCTTCGCGTCGCGCAGCGCGGCCAGCCGCTCGTCGGGATACCCGAGCAGCCCGCGGAGAACCTCACCGGTATGCTGACCGAGGGAAGGGGCCGGCTCGACCTCGAGCCCGAGGCTTCCGTCCACCTTGACGGGAGTTCCGAGCATCGGCAGCGCGCCGTGGCGCGGATGGTCCATCGTCACCACCATCTGACGTAGCAGCACCTGCGGATCGGTGAGGACCTGGTCGAGCCGGTTGATCGGAGCCGCCGGCACGCCCTCGCGCTGCAGGCGCTCGAGCCATTCGGCGGCACTCCGCGTCCTGAACCGCTCCTCGAGCAGCGGGACCAAGTGCGCGCGGTTGGCGACGCGTAGGCCGTTGGTGTCGAAGCGTGGATCGCGCTGGAGGTCGGGCCGGTCGATGGCGCGGCAGAAGCCGGCCCAGAACTTCTCGGCGAACACCGCGACCACGAGGTAGCCGTCGGCGGCCGGCAGCGCCTGGTACGGCACCACCGAGCTGTGCCCCGAGCCCATGGGGCCCGGCACCTTGCCGTCGGTCCAGAAGTACTGCGCGAGGTAGGTGAGCAGCGAGACCTGGCAGTCCAGCAGCGACAGGTCCACGAGACCCCCCTGCCCCGTGCGCTCCCGCCGATAGAGGGCGCCCGCCACCGCGAAGGCGCCGAACATCCCGCCCGCCAGATCGGCGATGGGCAATCCCATCCTGACCGGCGCGCGCCCGTCTTCCCCGGTGAGGCTCATGCCGCCCCCCATGGCCTGAAGCGCCAGATCGAAGGCCGGCCAGTCGCGGTAGGGTCCCGCCCGGCCAAACGCCGAGATCGAGCAGCAGATGAGTCGCGGGTTCAGTGCCCTCAGCCGGGCGTGCGCGCATCCGAGCCGCTCCAGGATGCCCGGCCTGAAGTTGTCCCAGACGATATCGGCCACCCGCACCAGATCCAGGAAGACCTCCCGACCGCCCGGGCGCGTGAGGTCCAGCGCCAGGCTCTTCTTGTTCCGGTTGATGCTGAGGAAGTACGCGCTCTCGCCGCCCGGCAGGAAGGGCGGGCCCATCCGCCGCATGGGATCCCCGCCGTCGGGGTCCTCGATCTTGATCACCTCGGCCCCCAGGTCCGCCATCAGCATCGAGCCGTACGGCCCGGCCAGCATCCGGGACAGATCGAGCACGCGAACGCCGGCGAAGAGGGACATTGCTACCAGCGTCCTAGAAGCGCACGGGGTCCTTGTGCTCGCCGAACACATCCTTCATGGCAGTCGCGATCTCCCCGAGCGTGGCGTACGCGCGCACGGCCTCCAGGATGGGCTCCATCAGGTTGCCGGTGCCTCGGGCCTCGCCCGCGAGGCGCGCGAGCGCGCGCGTCACGGCCCCGCCGTCGCGCTCGGCGCGGAGCCGCCGGAGCCTGGCCGCCTGCGCCTCGTAGACCCGCGGGTCGAACGAGTACAGCTCGAGCGCGGACTGCGCGCCCTCCGCCTCCGGGGCGACATGGCGGTTGACCCCCACCTTGGGAATCTCGCCCGCGAGCAGCTTGCGCTCGAAGAGGTACGCTTGCCGGGCCACCTCGGACTGGATGGCGCCGGACTTCACCGCCGCGACGATCCCGCCCAGGCGCTCCACGTGCTCCATCTCCTCCCGGATCTTCTTTTCCATCTCGTTGGTTAGCCACTCGACGTAATAGGAGCCCCCCAGCGGGTCCACCGTGTCGGCGACCCCGGTCTCCTCGGCGCAGATCTGCATGGTCCGGAGCGCGAGGAGCTGGGCCTTGGACGACGGGATCGTGTACGCCTCGTCGTAGGTCGGCAGGGCCATGGTCTGGGCGCCCGACAGCGCCGCCGTCAGCGCGAGGTACGCGCCGCGCACGATATTGTTCTCCGGCTCCTCCCCCGTGAAGGCGGACCCACCGCCGCCGATGAGCGAGCGGAACATCATGGAGCGCGGATTACGGGCGCCGAAGCGCTCCTTCATCATCCGCGCGTACAGGCGCCGGCCCGCGCGGAACTTGGCCACCTCCTCGAAGATCTTGCCCCAGCAGGTGAAGTTGAAGGACAGGCGCGGAGCGAACTCGTCGGTGTCGAGCCCCCGCGCCCGCAACAGCTCCGTGTAGGCCGCCGCGATGCAGAGGCCGTAGGCCATCTCCTGGGCCGTCGTGCAGCCGGCCTCGCGGATATGGTAGCCGCAGATCGAGATGGGGTTGACCCGGGGCGCCCGTTTGGCGCAGAACTCGGCCAGGTCGACGACCAGCCGGAGCGACGGCTCGACCGGGTACACCCAGGTCCCGCGCGCGATGAACTCCTTGAGGATGTCGTTCTGCGGCGTCGTCACGACCCGGTGCCATCCCACGCCCTGCTTCTCGGCCACCACCATGTACATGGCCTGGATGACGGCCGCCATGGAGTTGATGGTCAGCGACACGCTCACCCGGTCGGTGGCGATCCCCTCGAAGGCCTCCTCCATGTCGGCCAGGCTGTCGATGGCCATGCCGACGCGTCCCACCTCGCCCTCGGCGCGGGCGTCGTCGGAATCGAGCCCGAGCTGGGTCGGCAGGTCAAAGGCCACGTTGAGCGCATCCTGGCCGCGGGCCATCAGATACTTGAAGCGCCTATTGGTCTCTCGCGGCGTGCCGAAGCCGACGTACTGGCGCATGGTCCAGATCCGCGCGCGGTACATCTCGGCATGGATGCCCCGGGTGAACGGGAACTCCCCCGGCGCGCCCAGGTCACGGCGCGGGTCGAAGCCCTCGAGGTCCTCCGGACCATAGACCGTCTTGACGGGAATCCCAGCGTGAAGCACCACGTCTTTCGGCCTCTCGTCGGCAGCCATGGGTTCTCCTCTCAGCCCGCCAAGCTCAGGGCGAGCTGTTGAAACGCGCTGACGATGGCGGGCAGCCGCGTGCCCACGGGGAAGACGGCCCACGCGCCGGCCGCCAGGATCTTCTCCACATCCGGAGCGGGGATCGTTCCCCCCACCGCGACGCGGATATCCTCGGCGCCCGCGGCGGAGAGCTCGGCCACCACCTTGCGGCAGAGCAGTTCGTGGGCGCCCGATAGCACCGAGAGCCCGATCACGTCCACGTCTTCCTGGATGGCCTCGTGGACCACCTCCGCGGGTGTCCGCTTGAGGCCGGTGTAGATGACTTCCATACCGGCGTCGCGCAGGGCCTGGGCGACGACCTTCGCGCCCCGGTCGTGACCATCGAGGCCGGGCTTGGCGACCAGCACCTTGAGCCGCTTCACGCGGGCGCCTCCGCCAGCTCGAATGCGACCAGGTGGCGCGGATTCCCGTCGGCGTCGTCGGCCACCCGCACGGGCGAGAGCCGCACGGGCGAGCCCATGGTCACGGTGGCCGCCTGGGGCCCGACGATGGGCGCGAAGATGCGCGCGTCGCTCACCTTGACGATCGCGAAGACGCGGGGCGCCTCGAAGCCCTGCGGCACGCCCGTTCCCTGGATTGTGAAGGCATGAACGGTCCCCTCCCGGGGCAGCTCCACCCATGTGAACTCGTCGGAGGCGCACTCCGGGCAGAAGCCGCGCGGCGGCCAGGCGATGCGCCCGCAGCGCGTGCACGCCGTGCTCACGAGCCGCCCCTGGGCCAGCCGCTCGTAGAACTCGTGGAGCTTGTTCTGCTCGGCGGATTCCAGCGGGAACGGGTCCGTCGCCCGGAAGTACGTCATTGTCCCACCCACCCCCTATCCGTCCGGGGCCCAGGCCGCGATCCTCATCCGGCGTCGCGCCCGTAGATCATGACCACGTGCTCGCCCATGCCGCTGTTGTTGTGGGTGAGGCCGATCCGCGCGTCGGCGACCTGGCGCGGGCCGGCCTGGCCGCGGAGCTGGGAGAATACCTCCGCCGCCTGGGCCACCCCGGTGGCGCCGAGCGGGTGCCCGCAGCCCATGAGACCGCCGCGCGGGTTCACCACCACGTCGCCGCCGTAGTCGGAGCGCCCCTTCTCGACGAAGCGGCCACCCTCGCCTTTCTCGCAAAAGCCCAGCTCCTCGTAGGCGATCACCTCGGCGATGGCGAAGCAGTCGTGAACCTCGGCCAGGTCGATGTCACGCGGCCCGATCCCCGCCATCCGATATGCGGCCTCGGCCGCCCGCTTCATAGCGGGCCAGTGCGCGTAGTCCTCTGGCAGCGAGGAGAGCGTGAAGCCGTCGAGCGCCTGCCCCGTGCCGCGGATCCACACCGGCCGCTCCGTCAGGTCCCGCGCCCGCTCCTCCGAGGCCAGGATCACCGCCGCCGCGCCGTCGGTGATCGGCGAGCACATGTACAGGCGCAGGGGCGAGGCGATCATCCGCGAGCAGAGGACCTGCTCGAGCGTGGCCCCCTTCTGGAAATGCGCGTTGGGATTCCGCGAGGCGTGGGTGTGATTCTTCACCCCGACCAGGGCGAGCTGCTCCTCGGTGGTTCCGTGCTGCGCCATGTGGCGCTGGGCCGCGAGCGCGAAGCAGGGCGGCGCCGTGAGGCCGTGGCAGGCCTCCCACTCGCGATCCACGCCCGCGCCCATGTTGAGGATGGCCTCGTCGCCGACCGGCTGGTTGAGCTTCTCGACCCCGAGCGCCATGACGAGATCGGCGAGCCCCGCCGCGATGAAGGCGTAGGCGTAGCGGATCCCGACCGTGCCCGACGCGCACATGTGCTCGGTCCGGGCCGAGAGCGCCGACGGCCTGATGCCGAGGGCCTCCGCCGCCAGCGAGCTGACATGGCTCTGAAACGCGGTGCGCTCCGGCATCACGCTGCCCACCACGATGCCCTCGAGATCCCTCGGCCTGAGCCCCGGCACCGAATCGAAGCAGGCTTTGCCCGCCTCCCAGATGAGATCGCGATAACTCGCCTTGCGCACCCCGAACTTCGTCACTCCCGCGCCGACCAGCGCCACTTTCCTCATCTCCTCCCCTCCTGCATGTCCAGTTCGCGCGCGATGATGAGCCTCAGGATCTCGCTGGTGCCGCCGCCGAAGAGCAGGAAGCGCGAGTCGCGGAGATAGCGCTGGACGGGGTACTCGGTGGCGAGGCTGTAGGAGGCGAAGATCCGCGCCGCCTCGTCGGCCACCCGCACCGCCATCTCCGAGGCCACGAGCTTGGCCATCGCAGCCTCTCGCGTCGCGAGCTCGGCGCGGTCGAGCGCGGCCGCCGCGTCGTAGGTCATGAGCGTGGCTCCGTGGATCGCCGTCAGCATGTCCGCCAGCTTGAAGGCGATGGCCTGGTGCTCCACGATGGGCTTGCCGAAGGCCACCCGCTGGCGCGCGTACTCGAGCGCGGCGTCGTAGGCGGCGCGCGCCAGGCCCACGGAGAGCGCCGCCGTCATCACGCGGATCTCGGAGAGGATGGCGCCGATCTTCGCGACGCCGCCCGTCTCGCCGCCGAGGAGATGACTGGCCGGCACGCGCACCTCGTCCAGCGTGATCTCCCCCGTGTCCGCGGCGCGGACCGACATCTTATCGATCCTCTTCCCGAGCACCACGCCGGGCGTCTCCCGCGCGTCCACCAGGAAGAGGGCGATGTGCTCCAAGCCCCGTTCCGGCGCGGTCTTCGCCCCCACCGTCAGGAAGTCGGCGATCGGGCCGCTCGTCACCCACGTCTTGGCGCCCCTGAGCACCCAATGCTCACCGTCGCGCCGGGCGACCGTGGACATGTTCCCGAGGTCCGAGCCGGCGCCCGGCTCGGTGAGGGCGAAGGTGCCCACCTTCTCCCCGCGGAGAGCCGGCACCAGGTAGCGCTCCCGCTGCTCCTCCGTGCCGTACTTGAAGACGAAGTGCGTGCCCATGAGCGACTGCATCATGGCGGCGGCGGCCAGCGACATGGAGCCGCGTCCGAGCTCCTCGGCGAGAAGGCAGAAGGTCACCATGTCGCACTGGACGCCGCCATAGCGCTCGGGGTAGCGGAGGGCGAAGTAACCGAGCGCGCCGAGCCGGCGGAAGAGGGCCAACGGAAATTCACCCCGGGCGTCGATCTCGTCGGCCACCGGGGCCACCTCGGCGCCGACGAACTTGGCGACCGCGCGCCTGAACTCCCGCTGCTCGGCAGTGAGATCAACCACGCCGCGCTCTCTCGGTTGCCGGGCGATCCACCGTCATCGTCACGGGATCGATCACGACGCCATACTCCTGCCCCGCCTTCGCCGGGGACACGTACCCTTCGAGCACATCCTCGAGCACGCGCGCCGGGTCGCGCTCGAAGGGCGGACCGTAGCCCCCGGCCCCGGATTGCTGGAAGGAGATCACGTCGCCGTACTCGAAGTCCACCGAGGCTTTGCCGTGGACCACGCGCTCGCCCGGGCCGGGATTGATCACGGTGCGCGCCAGGGCTCCGCTCTTCCCGCCGAACAGGCCGTAGGGCGGGAACCGCTGGCGCTCTGACAGGTTGGTCAGCTTGCCGTCCTCGGCCAGGAACTTCATGTCCCGACGGATACCGCAGCCCCCGCGGTACTTGCCCGGTCCCGCCGAGTCCGGCATCAGCTCGAAGCGCTCCACGACGATGGGATGGTTGGCCTCCTGGGCCTCCACCGGAATATTCGAGGCATTGAAGGCCGAGGCCATGGCCTCACAGCCGTCCCTGCCGGCCCGCGCCCCCGCACCCGAGAGAACCAGCTCGTAGACAACGAAGCGCCGCCCTCGCTTGGGATCATAGCCGCCGAAGGTGGGATTGGCGAAGTGGGAAGAGGCGGCAACCACCCGCTCGGGAAGCGCCGGAGCCAGCGCGCCGATCACCGCTTCGAAGATGCGGTAGCAGATGATGGCGCGGGGCCCGCCCCCGGCGGGCGGCCGCGGGTTCAAGAACGAGCCCTCCGGCGCCTCCACGCGGATGGGCCTCAGCGCCCCCTCGTTCATGGGCCCCAGCGGATCGGTCAGGCACTTGATGGCGGCGTAGGAGTATGAGCGCGTGTAGTTGATGTAGGAGTTGAGCCCCGAGGCTGTCTGCAGCGACGACCCCGCGTAGTCGATCCCGAGCCGGTCCCCGTCCACAGTGACACGCACGAACACCCTTACTGGATCGGTATTTGGACCACAGTCATCGAGAAAGTCCTCGAAGCCGTAAGCGCCGTCGGGGATCCGGGCGATCGCCGCGCGCATATGGGCCTCCGTGCGGTCGAGGATCGCCTCCATTGCTTCGAACAGCGTCTCCCGGCCGTAGCGCTCGGCCAACTGTTGCAGCCGTTGCTCTCCGACGTGCAAGGCGCTGAGCTGGGCACGAAGGTCGCCCAGCACCTTGTCGGGCGTGCGGGTATTGGCGGCGATGATGCCCACGACGTCGGCGTTCTCGCGGTACTCGCGCCCGACCTTGGTCGGCGGGATGCGGAGGCCTTCCTGGAAGTAGTCGGAGATGCCCACCACGCCCTGGCTGCCCGGCCGCTGGCCGCCCACGTCGGTATGGTGGAGGATATTGACGGCGAAGCCGATGAGGTGGCCGTCGAGGAAGGCCGGCTGGGTGATGAAGAAGTCCGGGAAATGCCCCGAGCCGAGGAGCGGGTCGTTGAGGAGGACGGCGTCACCCGGGCGCAGAGTCTCCACGGGATGGGCCGCCAGGGCATTCTTCACGGCGAAGGACATGGCGCCCATATGACCGGGACTGTACGGCCCCTGGGCGACCATCCGGCCCCCAGCGTCGAAAAGCGCGACCGAGAAGTCCTGCCCTTCGCGCGCCTGCTCGGAGTACGCCGTCCTGTGCACGGTGGTGCCGACCTCCACCGCGATCGACTGGAGCGCGCCCCAGATCACCGAGAGCGTCAAGGGGTTCACGGCTGCACCTCCACGAGCAGACTACCGAAGGCGTCTACGGGACCGCCACAGCCGGGAGGGAGCACCGTGGTGGACTCGCGCTCCTCCACGATCGCCGGCCCGCAGAGGTCCGCGCCCGGGGAGAGCCGATACCGGTCGTACACCGGCGTCTCGACATAACCGCCCTTCTCGGGGAAGTACGCCGGCCGTCTTCCTTTCAGTGCCGCGTCGAGGGAGCCGCGCGCGTCATATCTGGGTAGGTCGAGCCTGGGGCCTGCGCCGATGGCGGAGAGCCGCCAGTTCACAATCTCGACCTGCTCCGCGGGATTGGCATAGCCGTAGCGCGCGGCGTAGGCGCGGTCGAAGTCGGCGCGGAGCCTCGCCATGTCCTCGAGGCCGAGGTCACCGAGCGGCAGCCCCACGGCGAGCTCGTAGCCCTGCCCCGCATAGCGGGCATCCAGGCTTCTCAGCACGGCCACCGGCCCGGAGCCTGCTGACTCGCGGATGACCTCCACCGCCTGCGCCTCCATCTCGCGGTACATGCCGTTGAGGTAATCGAGCGCGAGGTCAGCGATCTTTCTCACATACGTCCGCGAGACATCGAACTTCACCTCGGCCGCGAGGAGACCCAGCGCCGCCGTCACGCCGGCGGCAGCCGGAAGAATGACCCGCGGGATCTTGAGCGCCCGGGCGAGGCGGCAGCCGTGGACCGGCCCCGAGCCGCCGAACGCGACCAGGGTCAGGTCGCGCGGATCGCGCCCCCGCTCGATGGATACCACGCGCGTGGCCAGCTCCATGTTGCTGTTCACCATCAGGTGGATACCCCAGGCAGCCTCGGCCAATGACAGCCCGAGCGGCCTCGCCACCCGCTCCTCGATGGCGCGTCGGGCGGCCTCGGGATCGAGGCGCATGCTCCCGCCCGCGAACTCGTCGGGGTTGAGGTAGCCCAGGATCAAGTCGGCGTCCGTGACCGTTGGCTCCGCGCCGCCCCGCGAATAGCACGCGGGCCCGGGCACCGAGGAGGCGCTCTCGGGCCCCACGGCGATGGTCCCGAGGTGCGGGCGCGCGATGGAGCCGCCGCCGGCGCCGATCTCCACCAGGTCGATGGCGTGGATGTTCATCGGGATCCCGCTGCCGGGCTGCAGCCCGACCTTGTGCAGCTCGAACAGGGGTGTCATGAGCGGTTTCCCCTGTTCGACCAGGGCCAGCTTGGCCGTGGTTCCGCCCATGTCGAAGGCGATCAGATCCCGCTGGCCGCCGAGCTCGCCGTAGGCGGCTGCCATCAGGGTGCCGGCGGCGGGGCCGGACTCGATCATCCGCACGGGATAGCGCTCCATGGCCTCGGACGTCGCGATGCCTCCTGAGGACTGCATGACGAAGAGCCGTCCCCGGTAGCCCCGCCGCTTCATCTCCTCGCGGAGCCTCCTCAGATACTCGCGCACCGCCGTCATCACGTAGGCATTCACGACGGTGGTGCTCGTCCGCTCGTACTCCCTGAACATCGGCGAGATCTCGTGAGACAGGCTCACCGCCATGCCCGGGGCCTCCTCGGCGACGACCTCGCCCACCCGCATCTCGTGAGCCGGGTTCGCGTACGAGTGGAGCAGGCAGACCGCGATGCTCGTGACGCCGGCGGCGCTCAGCGCCCGCACCTGCTGCCGCGTCTCCTCTTCGTCCAGCGGCGTGAGGACGGAGCCGTCGCACAGGATCCGCTCGCTCACTTCCACGATACGCCGCCGCGGGACGAGCGGCGCCGGCTTCTCGATCTGGAGGTCGTAGACCTGATATCGCTTCTCGCGCCCGATGATGAGGACGTCGCGGAAGCCGCGCGTGGTCAGGAGGGCGACGTTCGTCCCCTTGCGCTCGATGACGATGTTCGAGCCGAGGGTGGTCCCATGGACGGCCTGGCCGAGACCCGCCCACGGCGCGCCATCAGCTCCACCAGCCCCTCGAGACACGCCTCCGACGGATCGGGGTACGTCGTCAGCCGCTTGGCGGTGTGAAGCTCACCCGAGGGCGACTGAAGCACGAAGTCGGTGAAGGTGCCGCCCACGTCGAAGCCCACACGATACGCGCCGGTCAAGCTTACCCGCCCCTTCGCTGCCCCGCTCGGCAGACTATCCGGGAATCTGGGCCTCTTCGGGCAGGCGCTCCCACACCGGCAGCCACTCGGGGACCGTCAACCCGACCGCTGCCGCCTTCTCCTTCACCTCGGCCGCGAAGGTCTGGCGCACTTCGTGGTTGTCGCGCAGCTTCAGCCGGTACTTCCGGTACAGCGCGTTCTTCGGCGAGCCCGGCCGGCCGAAGATGTTCATGGTGCGGATGAACCACTTGCCGAACGTCGCCTGGGCCTCGTCGTGGGTCTTCGGGTCTTCCGCCAGCCGCTTGACCCAGTGCTCGCCGTGACGGATGTGGAACTTCTCCTCTTTGAAGATACCCTCGATGGCCCGCACCCAGGGCCCGTACGAGCAGTGACGGACGTCCTCGAGCTGGTGGCCGGCGCCCCGGTCCATGCAGAAGTTGAAGAAGATGAAGTCGGCCCAGGTGTCGATGGGGTAGTAGAAGATGTTCACGCGCTTGTCGCTCGTGACGCGGGCCGTCCCGATGTCGGCGTCGGAAGCGACGCGCATGGTGAACGCCTCGTCATGGGCCTCGACGTGGGCGTCGACGTCCACTCCGAGGTCGGCCAGGAGCCCATACATGACCGTGGCATGGCGGATCTCGTCCTTCACGATCTGCGCCACCACGTGCTTTTCCTCCACCCCGGGCGCCTTCATGATCCACGGCACGTAACCGTAGCCCCCGGCCAGCTCCGAGTCGGCCTGCATCGTCATCAGGTGGATCAGGTTGGCGCGATACTCCTCGGTCATCTGCTCCGCCGACTCGATGCGCTCGCCTTTCTCGATCCTGGCCAGCAGCCGCGCTTCCTTGTCCGACGAAGTCATGGCGATCTCCTTGCATGGTCTCCGCATCTCGATCCCAGATCAGCCGATGTCGCTCGGATGTGACTCACTTCCGCGGTTAGGCCTCAGCCGATGTCGACGCGCCTCACGAGCCAGGACTGCCGGTCCAGGAAGCGGGCGATGGCTTCGAGCAGCGGCGTGCTCGCGGCGGCGTCGAGGCTGATCTGGTCGGGGAGCACATGGCGCACTTCCGGGTAAGACACCACGACCTTCACCAGCGTCTTCACCCGCGGGTCGGCCGCGAACAGGCCACGATGGGCGGGTCCCCTCCCCGCCGGGTCCCAGCCGGACTGGAAGACGATCTTGAGGCTCCGGGGCGCGCCGTTCATGCGTCACGCCTGGAGCAGCCGTCCGTAGTGGCCGACCATAGCCTCCACCTGGCGCACCGCCGAGAAGTCCCGCTCGGCCACCACTCTCGCCGCCCGACCCATCGTCACTCGCCGCTCCCGATCCAGGAGCAGCCCGATAGCCGCGTCGGCGAACTCGCGCGGCGCGGCCTTGGTCAGGAGCCCGGTCTCACCGTCGCGCACCACCTCATCCACCCCTGAGGCGCGCACCGCCACGGCGGGCAGCCCGCAGGCGTGGGCCTCCGCCAGCACCAGCCCTTGCGTCTCCGTCTCCGACGCGAACAGGAACAGGTCGGCCGCGCGGTAGAACACGGGAAGCGTCTCCCGGGCCATACCGCCATGAAACCAGATCCGGTCTCGCGCCGGGCTGACCTCGGCGCGCCGCCTGGCCGCCGCCTCGTGGGTGCCCTGGCCCACCAGAGAGAGGCGCGCCCCGGGGACCGCGTCGGCGATGGACCCGAAGGCGTCGATGATCCGGTCCACGCTCTTCTCGCGGTCGAGTCGCCCGACGTAGAGGCAGAGCAGCGCGTCAGCGGGCAGCCCCAGCCTGCGCCTCGCCTCACCGCGGTCGCCGGCGCGGAACAGATCGAGGGGGACGCCTGTCGGGACCACGGCCACGGGAGCGGTGACGCCGCGCGTCCGAAGGGTCTCGGCGATACGCTCCGACGGAGCGACCACGAGATCCGTCGAGGCGGCGAAGCGACAGGAGAGCCGGACGGCGAGCGCCGCTACCAGGCGCTCCGGGAGCGGAACGTAATGAGCGTACTTCTCGTAGCGGGTGTGATACGTGAAGACCAGCGGTCGTCGGTGCCGCCTCGCGAAGCGCCGCGCCACCGGGCCGAGCAGGAACGGGTGCTGGGCGTGCACGATGTCGGGCTCGAGCGCCCGTGCCATGCCGTAGAGCCGTCGGGAGAACGGCAGCGCGAGCGCGAAGCCCGGGTAGGTCGGGGCGGGAATCGACGGGTAGCGGAAGACCCAGGGGGGATCGGTTACGGGAGGGCGCGAGGCCGGGGCGAACACCCAGACGCGATGGCAGAGTTCCTCAAGGCCACGGCGCAGGGTCTCCACGGCGGTGGTAACCCCGCCGCGAAACGGCAAGTAGTTGTTGGTGAAGAGCGCGACGCGCATCCACTACTGAACTCGAAGGGGGGCTCCGCCCCCCGTTCGAGCATCCCCCCGGAACAGGTGGCGCGGGCAAAGCCCGCGCTCGAATGGGAACGCCGAAAGACGTGTGCTCTCATCACGTCCCACAGGCACGTTATCTCGACCCATTCCTACTCATCCGGCCCATCGGGGTCTTTGCCGCGCTCAATCTTGTCGAAGTCGCCCGGCTTGATCGATTCCAGCCACTCCTTGATCCGGGCCGGATCGTCCGACTTGCCGGGACTTTCGGGCTCCTTGGCCACCTTGACCTCGACCGACTCCGCCTTGGTCAGGACCTCCTCCTCCACGAAGATGGGCGCGTCCACGCGCAACGCCAGCGCGATGGCGTCAGAGGGACGCGAGTCCACCGTGAGGTCCGCCGACCCCAGCCGCAGGTGGATGACCGCGTAGAACGTGTTGTCCCTGAGATCGTTGACGACCACCTTGGCCACGCGCGCGCCGACGGACTCAAGGATGTTCCGGATCAGATCGTGCGTCATCGGCCGCGGCGTCGAGATCTTCTCCAGCTCCAGCGCGATGGCGTTGGCCTCAGGAAGCCCGACCCAGATGGGCAGCGAGCGCTTTTCGTCCTCGTCCCGCAGGATGATCATCGGCATGTTGGACAGCGGGTCCAGAGCCAGCTGCTTGACCTTCATCTCGAGCCACATGGTGCTCCTCCTCCTAAGAAGCTCGGCGGGGGACTTCGCCCCCCTTCCGAAGCCTCCCCCCAGGATTCAGTACCAGCCGCAGGACGCGACAGGGGCCGGCCCCCGCCGTCCGAGGCGAGCAGCCAGGAACCTGCGCCGGCAAGGCCGGCGCTCGAACGCCGATCACGTCGCCCGAGCCTTTCTCCAACAGACTGCTAGCAGGCTGCTGAAAAAGGCCCATCTGCTGCGTTGGCGCCCTCGGCCGCACGCTCAACGTACAGAGAGTACGCCTCGCGCGCGGCCCTCGGGCGCCGCCTTGCATCTGGACCTTTTTGAGCAGCCTGCGAGTTTTTCCGCATCCCGCTAGGCGGGTACGAGGACAGGGCTCCGCGTTCCCGCGCCTCGATCGGCTAGCTCTCCGCGAAGGCTGTGAGGCAGGGCCTGGGTAATGCGCACCGGCACCACGCGGCCGAGCAGGTGGTCACCTCCGGTGTCGAAGTTCACCACCCGGTTGCATCGCGTGCGGCCCGTGACCTCCCGCGGGTTCTTCCTTGACGCCCCGTCCACGAGAACGGGCATCACGCGGCCTTCCAGCCTCCGGCTGCGCCCGGCCGCCACGCGACCCGCGACCTCGAGGAGCGCGGAATTCCGGCTCGCCTTGACGTCGTCGGGCACCTGCCCCGGCATCGCCGCGGCCGGCGTCCCCGGCCGCCGCGAATAGCGGAAGGCGAAGACGTTGTCGTACCCGACGCCCTCGACCATGTCCACGGTCTGCGCGAAGTCCTCGTCGGTCTCTCCCGGAAAGCCCACGATGAGGTCCGTCGACAGCGCGATGTCGGGCACGGTCTCCCGGAGCTCGGCGATCAGCTCGAGGTAGCGCGCCCGCGTGTACCCGCGGTTCATCCGCGTGAGCATGCGATCCGACCCGGACTGAAGCGGGAGATGCAGATGCTCGACCACCTTCGGCACATCGCGGATCGCCCGGATGAGCCGCGGGGTGAGGTTGTAGGGGTTGGAGGTCGTGAAGCGGATCCGCTCGATGCCCTCGATATCGTTCAGCCGCTCGAGCAGGGCAGCGAGGTCGGTCGGCGGTGTGAGGTCTCGCCCGTACGCGTTGACCGTCTGGCCTAGGAGGGTCACTTCCTTGCAGCCGGAGGCGGCCAGCTCCCGGATCTCCTCGACGATGGCGTCGGGCGCGTGGCTGCGTTCCCGCCCGCGCGTGGTCGGGACCACGCAGAAGGTGCAGTGCTTCTCGCAGCCCTCCATCACGGTGACGAAGGCCTTGAGGCGATCGGCCGTGTCGGGTTTGGCGGTGATCTTGACGAGGGCGCCCTCGCCGGTGTCGAGGACGGGCCGGCGGCCCGCTTTTACGCGCGCCACCAGCTCACCCACGCGCGCGATGGCGGGCGATCCGAACACCAGATCCACGTAGGGGGCGCGCTCCTGGATCTTCCCCTGCTGGAGCTGCGCCATGCAGCCCATCACGCCGATGATGAGATCCGGCC
>WNGB01007098.1_pt1 | contig 16256 bp, 17 predicted proteins | sample 5400681 | NCBI WGS metagenome assembly WNGB01 (sample SAMN13153367, study PRJNA577476) | soil metagenome | isolation source: 115 cm soil or saprolite under grassland replicate 2 | place: USA:California | collected 2016-06-15 | reverse complement strand
GTCCAGGTCGGCGTCCACCGGGCCTCCAAAGGCTCGACGTTGGGTTTGCAACGCCGATCCTGGACGCCCTCCTCAACGTTGGCATCTGGGGCCGCTTGGAGCCATCAAGGCTCCGACCCCTTGGAATCGATCATCTAGCCGACCAAGGAGTGGCGGGAGGACTCGGCCCGCCCACCCAAGGTGCCGAGGGCGCGGTCGGCCAGCTCCTGCTGCCCAATGTGCTCACCCGTCCGCGCCTGGCCGGCCCTGTTTGTGGGCCTACCCTGCCGGGAACCAGGGTGAGCTGTCCTCACCCTGGCCGGGTGATTCCTCGGCATGTCCTCGGGGCCGCTTCAGCGTCAGGCTCTCGACTTCTTGCAGGGGTGGCATTCGGATGCGCTGCGCTGGTCGCTAGTGCTGGTTCAAGCAACCTTCGCTCTGTTCATATGCGGGCGGCTATCTCAGACTGGACACCCCACTCCGGAATGGATTGGGACGGTGAGGGACGAACCTGACTGGGTAACGCGAGCAAGAGAACGTGCTGCCCGAGCGAAGGCGCATGAGCTTGCCACCCACCGCCGCGCCGAGCAACTGCACGAGCAAGCCGCCAAGCTGCAGGAGCGCCTTGGCCACGCCGACCGTGCTCAAGCGGCTCGGGAGCGAGCAGAGCACGCCCGGGAGTTGCGCGCCGAAGCGCTCAGGGAGCAAGCCGAAGCGGATGACCAGCAGGGCGACAAGAGGGCGAACGTTTCCTGATGCGGCACTAGAACAGCGCCCCAGGACGAGCTGTACCGCAGGACGACTGCAGGGATGGGTTCTGAGACCGCTGTGCGAAGGCGACTCACGAGAGCAGTCGTTCCCGCAAGGGATCACCGACGGCGTTTCCGCAGCTCAAAGCCGGTGCGGTGGGCCTGGCTGGACTTGAACCAGCGCCCTCATCCTTATGAGAGATCGACAGCCAAGCGCCATGCTAACCAGCGTTCTCCCAGGTCGGGCGGCTCCGCGAGTGGCACAGGGATGGGGTGAACTGCGATCCCCTGCGGCTCTTAGGGGCGCTAGAGCCAATGATGCTCAAGGCTCTGGTGGAGCGCCTTAGTCTGGGCTGCCGGCCTGTACCCACCGGTGGAACAGCGCGACCCGCTCGGCCGGCCAGGCGGCGTCGCACGGCATGCGGCCCGCGGCGACCTGTTCCAGGATGGCGTCGGCGTGCTCCCGCACCGAGGCAGCCTCCCCCAGATCGAACGCCCAGCGCATGGCGGCCCGGTCCCGCTCGGTGAACAGCGGCCGGATGTCCCGGGCAAAGCTCGGGACGGTGTCGGCGGCGGCGGGTGGGTCGACGGCCCTGGCTGGGACGCCTGCTTCCGGCTCCCGACCAGCGGCATCAGGTGGCTCCAGCGACGCCGCGCAGGCCGCCAGCCGCTGTCGGACCCCAGCCAACACCTCTGGCGCGCCCGCCGTCAGGCCGTCGCACACCTCGGCCAGCTCCCGTAGCCGTTCGCCGAGGATGATCCAGGCCGCCGGCTTGTGCGGGGTCACCGGGGTCGCGCTGGTGAGCATGAAGCTCGGCCCGGCGGTCATGCCGGGGGCGTGCGGCCCGACCGGTAGCCTGGTCAGCAACTCTCCCAGCGGCCGGATGATCTGGAGCATCATCAGCACCGAGGTCTGCCCGAGCATGCTGAGCTCGGCGTCGGTCTCCTCGGTGTGCTGGAAGAAGCGGTACAGCAGCTGCAGCATCGCCGCGTAGCAGGCGTTGAACAGGTCGCTCACGGCGGCGGTGGTCGGGTCCTGGATGAGGTGGACTCCCCTGGGGTCGTCGGGGGCGGCCGGCCCGCTGGCCGTGGCCAGACCGTGCAGGTCCCGCGGCACCCGCACATACGGGTTGGTCACCGACGGGCGGGCGGGGGAGAAGGACGGGTCGGCGGCCTTCATCGCCCGGTAGGCCTCCAGGATCTCGAGGAAGCGGCCGAAGTGCGCCCGCTGCCAGCCGCCCCGGGCGCCCTCGCCCTCCTCGACGATGGTCTGGATGGCCTGGACCGCCGAGGCCAGCCCGGTCACGGGGATCAGCTCCGGCATCCGCTCGGGGACGCGGAAGTAGCGCGTCGACGCCTGCGCGTTGGACGAGCCGACGAACACCCGCTCCTCCCCGTAGCGGCCGACCAGGCGGCGCAGCCCCCACTCGATCCCGCGGTACAGCTGCCCGATGCTGGAGAAGGCCTGCGGCGCCGGCAGCACCAGCGGCCCGGTCGGCACCGGAGGGGCCGGCCGGTCGTGGTCCAGCGCGCCGGCAATCGACGAGATGTCCATCCCTTCCGGCCGCTCGATGTAGAGGAACCGCCGCAGCGTCTGCTCGCTGAACGGCGCCAGGGTCAGCCGGATCTCGGGCGCGTAGGGGGAGCGCTGGGGGAGGTTGTGGCGGCCGAGACGAGGCGCTCCCCCGAGGGCTGCGAGCAGGTTGTTGGCCAGGGCCAGGTGGATCATCTCCTGCAGCGCAATTTGGTTGATCGCTCGCTTCCAGCCCGCCACGGTTGGCACCTGCGCGGCCGTCAGCCCCGCTCCGGGTTCGGCCTGGAGGGTGAACGCCGCGTACAGGTAGGCGCAGAAGATGGAATGCTCGAGCTCCGCTGCCTCGCCCAGCAGGTACAGCAGTTCCTCGCGGCTCTCAAAGACCAGCTCGCGCGGTGAGCCGGTGTTCGCGCCCAGCTCCGGCGGGGTCGGCTCCATCGCCCTCCTCCATGGCTCTGAGTGGACCCGCAACCCATCTGACCTCGCGTGGGCAGCCTACGCCATGACCGACCACGATCCCGGCGTTGCGGGTGTCGGCGCAGTACAGTGCGAGCCTGCTAGGTCCCCGACGGGGAGGTGGCCTGGGAGGCCGGTGAGGGATGGACGATGCGAACGCCAGGCGCGTGCACGCCTGGATCGACAGCTACATCCAAGCATGGAACTCCGACCCAGCCGACATCCGCGCGCTGTTCACCCAGGACGCGGCCTACCACACCGAGCCGTACAGTCCACCTGGAGGGGTTGAGATGAGATCGTACGCCAGTGGCTGGACCGCAAGGACGAGCCCGGCCAGGCCGAGTTCCGCTGGCACCTGCTCGCGGTGACCCCCGAGGTCGCAGTCGTCCAGGGTGAGACCAGCTACCCCACCGAGCGCCACACCTACAGCAACCTGTGGGTCATCCGCCTGGACGCCGAGGGCCGTTGCGCCGAGTTCGCAGAGTGGTGGATGCGCCACCCCGTGCCCGACGAGCCAGCAGGGCTCTCAGATCCGCCATAGGCCAGCACGAAGCCAATCGACATTCGGTCAGGAGTGTCGGCTAATGGGGGATGGCTGTTCGGCGAGCAGGGAATGCAGCGCAGCGCCTCCGACTCGGCGGCCGTCTCTTCGCGAGGAGCGCAACCCCCGAACTGCTAGACGCAGTCCTGGATGATGACAGCTGTGTGGGCGCGTAAGCCGCTCGCGTGAGTTCCTGCGATTCCCGCCCTACTTACCCCAACGGCCTACGCTCGTTCTCAGGGTTACCCGAGCCGGCGGCGACGCTCCCAAGCCGGCGTCGCGCTATCGCACCTACGGGGCGAACCCGTTGTCGATCCAGGTGCGAAAGCGCTGGACGTTGTCCGCCGGCCATGGTCCGTAGCAGGGCATGGTGCCGTCGGCGAGGCGCCCGTAGATGCGCTCGGCATTGGCGCGTACGTCGTCATAGGACGACAGGTCGAAGAACCTGGACATCGAGCTCACATCGCGGTTGCTGAACAGCGGCCGGATGTCCCGCGCGAAGGCGACCTCCTCATCCATCTCCTCTCCTTCCTTCCGACAAGCGAGCTACGAACGACCCGCCTTGAGCATAGCGTCGGCGAACGCGCCCGGCGCTTCTTGTGGGAGGTCGTGGCCGATGCGCCCTCGATCGTCCGGGCGGTGTCGACATCCTCACCGACCCCCGAGGGTCAGTGCTGCCCGATTCCAGCGACCGCAGGCCATAGGAGTGCTGGCGATGGTGAGCCGCGACCGCTCAAGGGCCAACCCTGAAGTAGTGCTCGATCAGCTCATCTCGCGACTTTGCCAGGACCCTGGGGTTACTCGTTACAGGCCAGGTCGGCAGCTGTAAGCGGCTGAGGAACGTCGCCAGAGCGCCGCCCTGGTCGGCGTCCCACAGAACGGAACAGAACGGAAGAGGGATGTGGTCTCGACCGCTGTGCGGCCGCGTACGCCACCATTCGAACAGGTGGCCGTGCTGCGAACGTGCTGGTCAGACTCATACTTGGGCTCGTAGGCTTCGGACCCCGGCACACCTCATCCCTACCGGATGATCCATGGCCTCGGCAAAGTGCCGGAGTGTCTGGTTCTTGGATTTCTTGCGGGATCGTCGGCTGCGATCGGGTCGGGCTTGTTGCCGAGCGAATAGGCGCCCTATGGTGGAGTGGTGTTGAGCGAGCCGGAGGATCTCGACCGGGCCGAGCTCGAGGCCATCGTGAAGCGCCATTGGGGGCTTCGTGGCGCAACACTTGAGTACCTGCCGGTCGGATTCGGCAGCCACCACTGGACAGCAGAGGACTCCCGCGGCGCGCGGTGGTTCGTCAGCGTGGATGACCTGGAGGCAGGTTTCCAGGCTGGCCCCGACGCTGACGCGGCGTTCGCTGCGCTGGAGCGGGCGTTCCGTACCGCGGTCGCGCTCCGGGATGAGGCCAGGCTCGATTTTGTCGTCGCCCCGCTGTCCGATGACGAGGGTCTCGTCGTCCGCCGCGTCAGCGACCGTTACGCGGTGAGGTTGTCACCGCTTGTCGAGGGAGCGTCGAGCGCGGCGGGGTCGTATGAGTCGCCTGACGATCGTCGCCTGATGGGAGACGTCTTGGGCCGGCTCCACGCCGCGACCGCACAGATCTCCACCGATCTTCCCCGCAAAGAGGACTTCGCGCTCCCGTCCAGAGCGGCGCTGGTGGAAGCGCTCCACGATCTTGATCGACCCTGGTCGTCTGGGCCGTTCGGGGAGCCGGCGCGGCGGCTGCTGGAAGCCGGCGCTCACGACGTCGAACGAGACCTGCGGGAGTATGACGTGCTGGCCGCCCGCGTGCGTGAGCATTCGGACGCGTGGGTCGTCACCCACGGTGAGCCTCACCGCGCGAACGTCATCCGTGACCCGCTGGGTGGCGTCCACCTCGTGGACTGGGATACGACCTTGCTCGCTCCGCGTGAGCGCGACCTGCGAATGGTGCTCGACCGAGAGCTGACCGGGTGGGACGAGTACGTCGCCGTTGCCGGAGCCGCCTGCTTGCATCAGGAGGCGATCGAGCTGTACCTGCGCTGGTGGGACCTGGCGGAGATCGGCATCTACATCGAGGGCTTCCGTCACCCCCACCAGCGAACGGAAGACACCATCAAGTCCTGGGAGAGCCTGGCCGAGTATTGCCGAGGTTCTGACCGCGACGCGCGAAAGTGGGCTGACCAGTAGCGGTCGACTGCCCCGATCAGGGGTTTCGGCAACGTGCCGCGGTGTTGGCTTCATAGACTTGTGAGGCCAAGCAGTGGGAGGACGCGGGTGGCGTCGCGGGCGTTGCGGCGCAAGGCGGCGGCGATGTTGCGGTGCCCGCGGGCGTGCAGGATGCCGATGGCCAGGTTGCGCAGGCTGGCCATGGCTCGGGGGGCGGTGCCGGTGCGGACCTGGGAGGTGTCCTCGGCGAAGGTGGTGTCGCGGATGTGGTGCAGTGCCTCGATGCCCCAGTGGCCCCGGATCCAGTCGGCCAGGCGGGCGGGGCTTGCCTGGCCGGCGGTGAGGCTGGTGACCGCGTACACGGTCACGGTCCGCCACTTGTGGCCGGTCAGCGGCCGGACCCGGCGGGTGATGCGGACCGCCTGGGTGGCGTGGGGGAAGTCCAGGCCCGCGACGGTGGTGATCTGCAAGCGGCGGAGCTCAACTCGGCCGTGGCCCCGGTCGCGGGTGTGGTCAGCGATGGGGACCTGACGCCAGGGCAGGATCTTGAGTTGGTGGTGGAGCGCGGGCTGGTTGCCTTTGACGATGAGCAGGTAGGCGGCGTGCTTGTGGGTGACCAGCCAATCGGCGTGCTCTCGTTGGGTGTGGAGCGCATCGGCAGTGATCACGGTGGCGGCGAGGTCCAGGCCCTCCAGCAGCGGCCGGAACTGGGTGATCTCGTTGGTGGTGGCGTCCACCTGGGTCTGGCCCAGGACGCCGCGGCTGGTGTGGTCCATCACCGCCAGCAGGTGCACCGGCACGGCGCCGTGGTGGCCGCTGCCGCGTAGGGTCTTGCCGTCGACCGCGACCGCCCGGCGTGGCAGCCGGGTGGTTGCTGCCGGTGGCGGCCGAGTGGCCGGTGGGGGTGGCTGCTGGTCCGCCAGCCAGGCGCCGATGGCGCGGTCCAGCGCGTCGGGGTCGATGCGGGCCAGCACGCGGCGTACGGTCGCCTCGGCGGGTGGCCTGAAGGCGCCGGTCAACGGGTCGCGGCGGATCCCGAGTGCGGCCAGGACCTGGCCGGGTGCGTCGCTGGCCCACTCGCCGATGGCGGCCAGGGACTTTGCGCCGGCCAGTACCGCGCAGACCGCGACGCCGAGCACGCCGACCAGGGGATGGCGTCGGCCACGCCGCTGGCGGGGATCGGCGAGCTGGGCGAGGTAGCCGAGCAGGTCACGGCACTGGTGGGGTGCCAGCGCGGCGGGCGGAGCCAGCCGCTGGGCAACCGCAGGAATGGGAGATGATGAGCAGGCAGGCACGGCGGTCCGGACTGGTCATAGGCTTGGATACCCACATGATCGCCGGGAGCCGTGCCTGCTCCACATCCACCCGGCCGACCAACCCGACCATCACCAACAAGACAAGCCCGCACTATGACGAGGCCCTGCCGGATGATCCAAGCCTGCCCGAACTCTAGCGACGGCCGACCAGCGTTTTAGCTGGTCAAAGGCCGTTGGTGGGCCTGCCAGGACTTGAACCTGGGACCTCATCCTTATCAGGGATCGACGGCCAAGCGCCATGCTATCCAGCATCTTCCCAGGCCATACGACACCGTGAATGCCGCAGGGATGAGGTGAACTGTGGTCCTCCTGCTGCTGGCCGACGGCCCTGGAACAACCCGTTCCCATAACCCACGGTCACAGAGTGCTCCGCTATACCTAGCCTGGCGCTGTGGCCAACCGCTGAACCGCTCTACGCCGGCTTCCTCTTGGCCTAGCAACGGATCGTTGAGGTACCACAGCATCAAGCTCTAACTAGCCAGCGTGATCGAACTCCCCGGCACGCATCCCGCCGACGAAGGCCACCCACTCGTCGGGGGTGAACAGGAGCACTGGGCCGCTGGGGTCTTTGGAGTCGCGGACCGCGACTCCACCCTCCACGAAGGCGACCTCGACGCACCCGTTGTAGCCGCTCCGGCTGCTTTTTCGCCAGACTGCGGTCGAGAGGTCCGCCATCGTGGTCCTCCAAGTTCTCGTGCCCTGCGGCGGTTGCTGCAAGACGAGCAGGGCGGTGATGTCGGCGTCGACCGGGTCGCTGCTGAGCTTCGATGATACCGGATGCGTCTGATCTGCCCTAGTCGTCGGTTTCTGGGAGCCGCGGCGATCGGCGCACCAGGGCGGTGGAGGTGCGCACCCGGCGGAGCTGCCCGCGGAGCGGCTGGCGGCGGAGCGGCTGGCGGGCTGGCGCGGGGTGGGTCGCACAGGCGTGGTCGCCGGCCCATGGCGCGCCACAGTAGCCGCAGACATGCCGGCGTGGGTAGTGCTTGACCGTCCGTGGTCCCTCGAACAGCCAGCTGGGTAGGAACGGCACCACGAACATAGCGATCAGGGCGGCCAGGCCGATCCAGGGTGTGTCGACGTGCAGCATCATCGGGCCTCCTGCTCGCGGGGTGCATGTTCGGCGTCGTCTTTGGCCGCGGTCGGCGAGCCAGGGCCGTCGGGATCTGAGCCGCCAGACTTCCAGCGACGGACCAGCTTCCCACCTAGGTGGAGGATGTAGTTGGCTTCGGCCAGTAGCAGGATGAGCGTGAGCAGGACGACTGCGAGACCTATCAGTACGAGCAGCGCCTGTCCCAGCATCGCTTGGAGTGTGTCCACCGCGACGCCCCCCTTTCTGTCTGGATCGCGGGGGTCGGCCGCGGCCGCTGGCCGCCCGGGTCGTGGTGTCCGGGAATGAGGCGGGGTGCCACACCTACCATAGCTGGGAAAGAGCTAACTTGCAAGATTCATATTGAGACACCCCTACAGAGAGTGCTTGATTGGATAGCCCAGGTTGAAGTATGCTCAGCCGAACCTCGCCCGCCGAGAGCGGACATCAACGTGCCCCGGGGCGGGCGCTCGGACGCTTGTCCCGGGCATGACACGAGCCCGAGCAGGCAGGATCAGGCCGATCTCGGGAATGTCCGATTTGAAAGATGCAGGCTGCGAGATACAGACTCCCAGTCGCTCAGGAGGGAGGACCCGGATGGCGGGTTCAAGTCCAACGGTCGCGCAGAGGCGTCTGGCAAGAGCGCTGCGAAGACTCCGCGCCAACGCCGACCTCACGATCGACCAGGTGGCAGAGAAGTTCGACCTGTCTGCCTCCACGATCTCCCGCTTGGAGACCGCCCAGGCAAGTGCGCGTAAGGGCGACGTCCGCGAGCTCTTGGACATCTACGAAGTCACCGGCACACAACGTGAGGAACTGCTGCAGCTCGCGGGTCAGAGCCGTCGGCAGCCCTGGTGGCAGGAGTACAAGGACCTGCCGGAAACCGCCGCCATCGACCTTGAGGCCGAGGCGCTCGTCATCCGGCAGTTCGCGGCACAGCTGGTCCCGGGGATCCTCCAGACCGAGGCGTACGCCCGGGAGGTGCTCCACTTCGTCCTTGGCGACGAGGAGCCGGAAAGTCGTGAACGGCACCTGAGGCTTCGAATGAACCGGCAGGCGTTGTTCGCGGAGCGCAAGTCACCCAAGCACGAGATCGTACTCGACGAAGCAGTCCTGCGGCGCGCTGTCGGTGGCCCACAAGTGATGCAGGCGCAGGTTGAGCGATTGATTGAGGCCTCCAAGCTGCGAAGCGTAACCCTTCAGGTGCTGCCATTCGCTACCGGCGCACATGCCGCCATGGACAGTCAGTTCACCATCTATAGCTACCAGAGTTCCGACAGCTCTGAGGTAGTCTACGAAGACCCTGACGTGGTCTTCCTCGAGAATCTGGGAGGAGGTGCATTCATCGAGGATCGCAACATGACCGAACGGTATAACCGAACTTTCGAGCAGCTCCGCAGTATAGCATCGGATCCGGCCGAGTCGACTCAGACTCTGGCGAGTATCAGAGATGAACTGCGGAAACCAGAGAGGGGATGATAGTGGACCTGTCCAGCGCGCAGTGGCGCAAGAGCTCGCTAAGCCAAATGAATGGATGCATCGAGGTCGCCTTCGTTCGGGGCGGAGTCGCGGTCCGCGACTCCAAAGACCCCAGCGGCCCGGTGCTCCTGTTCACCCCCCATGAGTGGACCGCGTTCCTGGGGGGAGCTCGAAACGGTGAGTTCGAACCTCCCGCGTTGAACGCAACTGCACCGCCGCGCTGAGCAGGCTGTGGGCTACCTCAGGGATTAGGACTGCCTGGATGCTTCCAGAAGCCACAAGACAGCCACGCAAAGGTCCCAATCCAGCCTATGCTTGACAGATGTATTGACCCCTGGTAGGCCTACTGTGGCCATCGGGTCCAAACCGGTGGTCGTTCTGGAGGAGACCTCGCGCTTGGCGCCCCTCAGCTCCCGGCCGCCGCGTCCAAGCGGCGGCTTGTGCCGCGAGGTCTCCTCCCTCATGTTCGCATTAGTCTTCTTAACCAGAGCTGAGAACTAGGTAGTTCTACCGAGTTCCCGTATTTTGCCTTGCCACTGTTAGCGCGAAAGCTCGTGAGTTGTCAAGGGTTAGCGGCGCCCGGGGTGTTGCAGGCGCCTGTTTGTGCAGGTAGATCGTCCGCTTCCCGAGAGGAACGCTATGGGTTGGGCGCAATGCAGAGTATCCGTGGGCTCATGAGTCACCTGCGCCATCAGGCGTTGCGCATACTTCGCCTCGGTGCGCGATGGCGCATCGGCTCGGCTCGTTGCGTCTGACAAGCATCGACCGCACAGGCATGACGGAGCGGGACGCCGGTCGCTGCTCGCCACCACCTGTGTCCCGCCCACAGCATCACCATGTCGCTGCGCCTTGCCGGCCCAGTCCTGCTCGGTCTGACACTGCTCGGTGCGAAACCGTGTGAAGCGGTGAGCAGCCAGCTCCACGATGGTAGTCCTGCGGTCCCACCCCTGAGTAGCGATACGGGCAGGCTGGACTGCTGCCGGGGGTGCGGACCGAAGGTCCGCCCGAAGGCGCGGCCGCACCATTCCCCGAGGGAGCCATGAGCCGTGCACTCGCCGGATCTCAGACCGCTACTCCAGGTAGTCGCGGACTACACGCGGCTGAGCGCTGCGCTAACAGCAGGATACGCAGGCCACGCACGAGCATCCGGGCCGCAATATCCTGGAGTAGCAGACGGCTCTCCGGCGCCGGCGTTTCGATCCCGCCCGGTGGCCCCATCCTTGCATGGATCGGAGGCCCAGCGCAGTGCTATCCGGCGTCATCGCAGGACGACGACGCAGGCCGAGCGGCTGATCATCCACCGAGGCCGGACCTGACGTGCGGCGTTTGCCCTTGGACAACGGAGGGACAGGGCCGTTAGTGGCTCATGTGACCGATCAGCTAAGATCGGTCAAGATCACCAAGACCCCCACTCGTCCCATCGGGAGCGCGCCATGCCAGGTCCAGCCAAGTCTAAAAGTGACCAGAAGGAAGCATACTTCAACCGGGATGAAGTGCGGACACTGCTCCTGAAACTTGAAGAGGCCACACGCCCAACGCCGAAGGGTCAGCCTACCCTGTATATCCCTCCTCCTGGCGGCGAGATGGCTGAGGCCAATTACCATCACTTCGTCTTTGGACAGCGAGGTACCGGCAAATCGAGCCTACTTCGCCATTTGGAAGCACAATTGAAAGAAGAGAGAAGGATTACGATATGGACTGACGCAGAAATCTTCTCAGCGTTGGACTATCCCGATGTACTGGTTAGTGCCGTCCTAGAGGTGCTGAAGGGTATCAAAGCAGCGCTGGTCCACAGACTGCCGGACGGTTATGCAATAGATAGTGGCGGCATAGGCAGATTCATGGAGAAACTTCGCCCTGGACGGCAGAACGAGCCCTTAGTTGAGACCGTAAGGCAGGTCGACGGAATCATATCCAGCCTGACCACGATCAAGTTCGCGCCGAAAGATCGGAAGATCGAGTGGTCTCAAAGTAGAGGATCAGAATCCCGGCGGGAGGCATTCGGAGCGGTCCGCCTCACGCCAGTCGACGCACGAGCGGGCGGCGCAGGAAGTGAAAGAACCGAGATCAGCACTAAGGAGATCGTCGAGAGTAGCAAGGCCGAATATCTTGAGCGCCTTCTCGTTGATCTACGGGAGCTGCTTGCTGAGGCCAGCGAGCATTGTAGCGGCGGCTTCGTTTTCATGGACGACTTTTATCACATGAGGAAGTCGGATCAGCCGTTAGTCCTGGGTTACATGCATCGGCTAGTCAAGGATACCGGCTTGTGGCTCAAAATCGGCAGTATCCGCTATTCTACCGTGCCTTATCGATTCACCGATCGACCAATAGGTATGCAGCCCAAAAACGACGCTCAGGTCATTGCCCTCGACGGCGGGATAAGGCTCTTTGATACTACCAAACGCTTCTTGGAGACCATCCTAATGCAGCTCGCTGAGGCCGTAGAGGTAGACATGCACCTGTTGATAACACCCGATGCGCGAAAGCGCCTCATGCTCGCGTCCGGCGGCGTAGCACGAGACTACTTGCGGCTAACTTCCGGAGCCATTGATCAAGCACGAAACCGCGGCCCGTCGCGTAAGACCGGAACCAACAGGATAATCGTAGAGGATATCAACGCAGCAGCGGGAACCATTGCATCCTCTAAGCTTGATGATCTAAAGGAGGATGCTCCCGAAGAGGTTGCAAGCCTTCAATCCCTGGTAGTGGATCTTACGGAATTCTGCCGTAGGTCGAAGCGTGCCTACTTCCTTGTGGATTCGGCAGATTCGGAGCTGAGTCGCGCGATGGAGGCACTTCAGCATCATCGCTACGCTTATCTCCTCGCCCAGAGTGAGACCATCCCGGACGCAGAATCGCAACGCTTCAATGTGTGGCTTCTGGACATTGCGCAGTTGAGTGCTCAACGGGCAACGCAAGGCATGGACTTCGACAAATGGCGGAGTCGAGAGGAACGAAGAAATAGAAATCTGGTATATCGTCGGGGCTGGCGCCAAACAACAAAGAAGCAAGCTACGCCGCGTAAGCAAGCTAAGGGCAAGGCAAGACAAACGGAACCGAGAAATGTTGGCTCCGCCAATACTCAGCGAACGGTTGTACCGCCGAGCGGCCGAGACGGCACTCCGACGCTCTTTGATGTCAGCTCAGCGCTTGACCCGGTTGCGGACCGACGAAAGGGCCAAGCCGAGTAGGTGTGGAACCGTTCCATGTGCTGACCAAGTACGGGACCTCTAGTCGTGGTCAGGTTACCCGACGAAAAGATTGCGGATTTACCCCAATAAACCCCGCTGGGTCATCCCGGTTCAGGATGTATAGCTCTTGATAGGCAGAGAATCTACCCTTCTTTCCATCTCCCAAAGCCATCTGGGCAGTGATCTTGAACGGGTCCTGTTCCTGACCTTTCTCCTCATCTGGTGTGAGACCGATTCGCACCGACTGCGTGCGACCATCCGCAACCAGTTCCATCTCAATATACCACGCATAGTAACGATCTGCCGTGATGGCAGCGATGCTGAATACGTGACTCTGTCCGTCATCGATTGTAATGTTGTGTCCCCGAAAGTAAGGGGGTCCAAGGTAACCGGAATCCCCAAAGTTCTTATTGGGGTCCACCAAGCGGGCAACCGGCTCCTGCTCGTCCAGGTTAAAGCCAATGCTGGAGTTCTGGCGTTCACTCTCAGGCGGAGCGTAGAACAACGCACCCCGGAGTGGTGGACTTTCCTCCTCGAAAACGGCCCGCATGCCAGTAATAGTCACCCCGCCTTGGCGCTGACCGAGGACCACGAGCTTCATGAAGGAGACATCTACATCGATGCCCCCTCTCTTACGGATCCAGTCATTGAATTCATCGACAGAGTCGGTGGCCTCTCCCATGAGCGCCTGATCGTGCAGGTTAATGGTCCAAGACGTCCGCGAAGCGCCCATGTAAGCCCTTGCACGCCATTGTCTCGTTCAAAGAGGACTTTTGTCGAGACCGGACTGCTTCCCCTTCGAAGCGCCTTGTCAGCAATCTGAGAACTAAAATGGTCGGTGGCCAAAACGGCCGCTATCAGCGCAACGACAATCGGGACTATTACTCCCTTTACGATTCCGCCAATAGCCCGCCCAAGTTTTCTCGACGTAGCATGCCGAATCGCTCTTCCCGGCTCCACACTCCCTCGCGAAGGATCTAGCGCGACCGACTCCCCGTCGAGCCCGTCTTGCGCGGCCGTTCGCACCTCCTCCTGCACGGTCGGCTCCACGATCGACCGAGCCTGCCGTACGGCTGAATCCACTTCTCGCCGTGCGACCCGCCGCACCTCCTCCTCCACGACCGACCCGACTGTCGAGCGGAGTTGCCGCACGGCCGACTGCACTTCCCGCTGTGCCACCGACCGAAGCTCCTGCTGCACGACCGGCCGCACGACCGACTGCACTTCCCTTTGCATAGCCGATTCCATCGCCGACCGGACCTGCTGCACGGCCGACTCCAATTCCTGTTTCGCGACCGACCGCACTTCCTGCTGCGCCGCCGACTCCACCGTCGATCGGATCTGCTGTACGGCCGACCGAACCTCTCGCTGCGCGATCGACCGCACTGACGAGCGCACGGCTGACCGCACCTGACGCGCGGCCGACTCCACCTCCTCTTGCGCGACCAACCGCACCTCTCGCTGCTGGCGCGGGGCCGTCGCTGTGGAGTCGACTGTCTCGTTACTCGCGATCGCGTCAATCAGTTGCGCCTTGGTCATACGTGAGCGGACCACCGCACCAAGCCTGCGTGCTCGCTCGGACAGCTCCGTCTTGGTGAGCGACTGGAGGTCTGGGCGCATCGAAGGTTCGACCCGATCGCGCTGCGCCTGTGGGTTAGCGGCCCGCGGGCCCAATGAGCTCCGTTTCCCATTTGTCGCTTTGGCCATATTGAGCGCTTTGAGCCTTAGGAGGTCACGCCGACTAGCCGCATGTTGGCTAGCGGACGCTTTGCCTGTCGGTGCTGGTTGTGATGTTCCCCCCGGCAAGCGGGACACCGGCCTTCTACCACGAAAGGAACAAGTGTAGTGCTTCACGTTCGCCCGTACACCGCGGCGGCGCGCACCGAGGTGCCATAGGGGCCGCGGGGCGGACACCGAGGATCCGGTTGCGCCAGGCACCACTCTGGGTAGCAACCAGGGCAGGCTTGAGATTGCTGCCGAAGGCGGCGCGGACCGAAGGTCCGCCCCAAGGCGCGGCCGCGCCGATGGATCAATCGCGCGAAGCGCACCGCTCGGCGCGGCCGCTCCACTCCCCCGAGGGGGGCCAGTCGGCCGCGGTTTTTGCGGCCGACTGGCCCCCCGAAGGGGCACTGAGCTGGACCGATACCCTCGACTACCGAACCCAGGGGTACGCCACCAGCGGGCGTAGGGACTCGCGTAGGGACTCGCGTAGAGACTCGCGTAGGGGTCGAGGCCCCGAAGCTAGGCCGGGTAAGGCCGTCGCCCAGTGGGCGGGCAGGGCTGCGGAGCTTGCCAGCGAAGCAGCACGCGCCGAAGGCGCGTCCCACGCCCGGCCACCGCCAGTGGCCCGCGGGCGTGGTGCCGGGCAGGCCGTCAAGCACGAATGGCTTGGCCGCGTTGACCTGCGCTGCGACGGGGAGCCGGACATTCGCGCTTGACCGCCGGGCATCACTGCCCTGTCTGCACCACGAACGCCCGGGCGATCCATGCGGCCAGTACGCCGGGGGGAGGGTCCTCCCCCCGGCACCCCCCTCCCCAGGTGCGGCCGGAGCGCCGACGCCCGGAGCGCATACAAGAAAGGCCCCTCGGGGTCGAGGGGCCTTCCGGTCGGCAGGCACGGGCTGTCGGTGCCTGGTCATGGGTGCGTCGGTGTCGCCGCGGACGCCTCAGGTTGGTCGGGTGGCGGCCCGGCCGGCTGGCCGTCCAGGTGCTGCCGGAGGTCAGCGGCGATGCGGCGGGCGACCTCGTGCAGGTCGGTAGCCTGGGCGAGCAGGCGGGCCAGCCGTTGCAGCTCCCCAGCCGACAGCAGGTCCAGGGCACGGGTGACGTCGACCTCGGGCGCATAGCGCAGCAGCACCACGACCAGGTCGCGGTTCCAGCGCTGGCGGTCCTCCAGCCAGGCGCGGCGGCGCTGGGCTGCCTCCTGGTCGTCGAGCCGGTGAGGGTCGGGCATCGGGTCACCTCCTCCTCCTGCTGCTGCTGGTGGTGGTGGTCGAGCGGGTTAGGCGCAGGCGGGAGCGGCGCAGGATGCGTGTCCGGCCGTTGCGCTCCTGCCGCAGCTCGTAGGCGGGATCGTGGAGGCCGGAGCCAACCAGCCGGTCACCGACCACCCACAGGCCACGCTCACCCGGGCCGGGCAGGCGGACCCGAACCCGGGTACAAGGGACAAGGACACGCAGGAGAACGCGCATGGGTGGTGCTCCTTCCAGTTGAGCGCAGCGTGATCACGGCGCCGGGTGCGCGAGGTCGAGGGTGGGCTGGTGGCCGTTGCCGGCGGCCAAGCGGGCGCGTTCCTCGCGCAGCAGCGCATACGCACGGGAGCGGGACAGTCCGGTCTGGTCGGCTACGTCCTGCCAGGACACCGGCCGGTCCTTCCTCTCGCCGGCGAGCAGGACCCGCACCAGGACGCGGGACGGCTCGCCGTCCTGCCCGTCATTGGCCGAGCTGGCGCCAGCAGCCTCGACGACCGCGGCGGGCTGGTCCTGGCGGTCGGCCGGGACGCCAGAGTCCTGGCCAGCGTCCTGCTGGTCCTGACCGTCATCCTGGCGGCGGTGGGCCAGCCGCAGCAGGAACAGGTGCCAGGCAAACGGCGCGGTGACCGGGGGGACACCGTAGACGCAGGCCACCAGCAGCCGCGGTGGCGGGTCAAGGGGGATGTAGGGATGGCCGAAGTTCAGCGCGATCGAGCTGCCGGCCGCCAACGCGGTCAGCACCCACGGATACCACGGTGTCCTGTTCGGGCGGGTGCGCTGCTCGGCCAGCACCGCGACCGCGG
>WNGB01007097.1_pt1 | contig 16259 bp, 16 predicted proteins | sample 5400681 | NCBI WGS metagenome assembly WNGB01 (sample SAMN13153367, study PRJNA577476) | soil metagenome | isolation source: 115 cm soil or saprolite under grassland replicate 2 | place: USA:California | collected 2016-06-15 | reverse complement strand
CTCGCTGAGCTCACCGAGGGTTGGCGCGAGTTCATCTCCCGCGCGTGGCTGTGGGTGATCGTCCTCCAGTTCGGATTCGTCAACGCCGTCGAGCAGGGAACCCAGAGCGTGCTCGGCCCGGCGATCGCCAAGGCTCACCTCGGCGGCGCTGCGGCCTGGGGCCTCGTCCTGACGGCGCAGTCGCTCGGGCTCCTCGCCGGCGGTCTGATCCTGCTCCGCTTGCGGCCGCACCGGCTCCTGCTCGTCGCAACGTTCGGCGTGCTGCTGACGATCCCGTTCCTGCTCGCGCTGGCCGTGCCGCTTCCGCTTGCCGGCATCGTCGCAGCGGCGGCTCTCGCCGGAATCGGGGCAGAGGTCTTCGGGATCCTCTGGGACACGGCGATGCAGCAGGAGATCCCGCAGGAGAAGCTCTCACGCGTCTCCTCGTACGACGCGCTGGGCTCGTTCGTGCTGATCCCGCTCGCGCTCGCCGTGGCCGGGCCGGTCGCCGAGGGGCTCGGCACCCGGCCGACGATTCTCGGCGCGGCGGCGATCAGCCTGACCGCCACGCTCGCCGTTCTGCTCGTGCGCGAGGTGCGGACGATCTCTCGCCGCTCGGACGCCGCGCCGGCGGTTGGCGAAGCCGTCGTAGCCGACCCGGTACCCTGGCGATCATGAGCGACAGGCGACTAGCCATCCTCGGATCGCTTGCCGGGCTCTCCGCGCTCGTCGTGGCGATGGTCGCGGTCCGGGTCGCCTACAGCGGCAACCCCTACTACGAGGCGCTCGTCTGGAACCTGCTCCTGGCCTGGATCCCGTTCGCGCTCGCGCTCTACGTCTACGACGCGTACCGGCACGGGGCGGGACTGCTCCAGCTCGCGCTTCCCGGCCTGCTCTGGCTGCTCTTCTTCCCGAACGCGCCCTACATCGTCACCGACTTCAAGTGGCTGCGGACCTGGACGGGCGCCCCGCTCTGGTACGACGTCGTGCTCGTCTCCGCCGCCGCCTGGGCCGGACTGCTCCTCGGCTTCATCTCGCTCTACCTGATGCAGGCAGTTCTGCGACGAGCACTCAATGCGCTGAGCGCCTGGGCGTTCGTCCTCGGTGTGCTCGCCCTCAGCTCGTTCGGGATCTACCTCGGCCGGTTCCAGCGCTCGAACTCCTGGGACGTCCTCGTGCGGCCGCGCGCATTCGCCGGGCAGCTCTGGACACGCCTCGCCGACCCCGGCGAGCACCCGCGCGTGATCGCGGTCACCGTGCTCTTCACAGCCTTCTTAGCCGCGACGTACCTCGTCTTCTACTCGTTCGTCCGCGCGACGGCTCGCGAGCCGACCGAGCCCTGGCAGCGCTGAGACGTCCTTAACAGGGACCGGGCGGAAGCTCGCTCTCGATGTTCGCGATGTCGTCTCGGATCGTGCGGATGTTCGGGTCGCCGACCGCGAATTGCGCGTCGAGCTTGTTCTCGAGCGCACCGAGCGCGCCCAGGGCCGCGCAGTCGTCTCCACGCGCGTTCGCCTCCGCCGACGCCTCGGCGCTCGCCAGGAGCGGCTGCGGGTTGAGATTCGGATCCCCGATCGCGAGCTGATCGATGTCGCGGATCAGCTGTTCGTACAGGTGCGGCGCCGGGCCGGCGATGGCTGCAGGCGCCAAGGCCAGGGCCGAGACGGCGCAGGCCAGCGATAGGAGTCGTGCGAGCATCGTTCCTCCCCTTCTCCGGTGACGCACTCGACTCTGATCGCTCGTGGCAAATGTGTCAAGTTAAGCCCGAAAGCTAGACGGACGCCACTCCCGGCCTGAGCCCCGAGAGGCGGCTCGAAACAATCGCATTCGCCGCCTCGGCGCTCTCCGCGTGACCGGTCACGGCGCTCAGGAACTCGTCGCGGTCGAGCGCAAAGAGATCGACGTCGGTCTTCGCCCGCACCGTGGCCGTCCGGGGCACGTCGCGCAGGAGCGCGATCTCGCCGAAGTAGTCACCCGTCCCGAGATTCGAGACGTGCGCGCCGTCGGTGGTGACCTCGAGCTCGCCGGAGGCGACGACGTAGAAGCGGTCTCCGTGGTCACCCTGCCGGATGATCTCGCTGCCCGCGCTCGCGTGCAGCGCGGCCAGGCTGGAGGCGAGCTGGTCGATCGTGCCCGCGGGCAGCGGCTTGAAGATCGGAATCTGCCGGAGCAGCGCCAGCTCGTGCGCCGGCGCGAGCGCCTCCGCGTCGAGCGCGGTGATACGACGCCAGAGGAGCGCGGCCACGAGCGGCAAGAGCGCGCCCGTCCCAACGAGCGCCCAGCGGATGCCGACTGCGGAGATCGCGAGCGGCGCGATGATCGCGCCGAGCCCGAGCGTGCCGACGAAGACGCTCTGGACGACGCCGAAGACCCGCGTCAGCACTTCGTCGGGCACCGTGCGCTGAAGCAGCGTGATCGCCGCCACGTCGACGACGGTGTTCCCGACGCCGACGATCCCGAGCAGGATCAGCGCAACGGGCGGATGCGGATAGACACCGATCAGCGCGATCGGGAGGCCCCAGAGAACGAGGCCGAAGGCGAAGTCCGAGGCCAGCCGCTGCCGCCCGACGAGCGCGAACGCAGCGACGGCCCCGAAGAGGCCCCCCACGCCCACGGCCGAGTTGAGAAACCCGACACCGGAATCGCCGAGATCCAGCAGCTCGAGCGCGGTGACGACGATGAGCACGTTCAGGGCGCCGGCAATCAACGTCTGCACCCCGTAGAGGCCGATGATCAGCCGCAGGTTGCGGTCGGCCGCGATCGCGCCAAAGCCGGCGAAGAACTCTCGACCGAGCCCCGCGCCGGCCTTACGCTCAGACGGCGCTTGCAGGTCGAGCCCGACGAGCAAGAGAGCCCCCGCGAGGAAGGAGACGGCCGCCGCCGCAAAGACGGTTTGCGCGTCGGTCGCGGCGAGGAGCAGGCCTCCGATCGCCGGCCCGAGGAAGATTCCGGAGCTCTCGACGGTCGTCAGCACGAGGTTCGCCGCCGTCAGCTCCTCCGGCGTCCGAGCAGCCTGGGGCAGTAGCGCCGACTGCACCGGCCGCAGCGTGCTGGCGGTGAGAGCGACCGCCCCGGAGAGGGCGTACACGACCCAGGGAGAAGCGCCGGCGAAGAGCACGGCGGCAGTCGTCCCCATCAAGAGCGCCCGCACGAGCGAGACGACGAACAGCACGCGCTCCCGTGGGTACCGGTCCCCGAGCACGCTCGCAAAGGGAGCCGCGATAAAGGCGGGCAGGACACGGATCAGGCCCACGAGGCCGACCGCGGCCGCCCCGCCCTCGTTGTAGGCGAAGACGGCGAGCGCGACGATGAACGCCCAGTAGGCGGTGATCGCGGCCGCCCACGCGAGCTCGATTCGCCGCAGCGCGGGGTTCGTGAACACGGCGCGAAATGCGTTCAGAGACTCGCGCAGACGCTCTCGGAAGGACCCGAGCACGCGCAAAGAATCTCACCACTCTTGTGCCGGTGCAGAAAAGGAGGGAAGATTCCTGCATTGAGATCGGTCTAGTGGTCAGATTTCCGCGCAGAGAGGTGCGGGACGAAAAAGGAGGAAATGACGTGAGTGACGAGCAGACGACCGAGAAGACCGACGGGGACGTCGAGGCTCACCAGTACACGGAAGGCCAGACGACGGAGCAGACGAGTGAGCGCGCCTCCGACGATCCCGACGTCGAGGCCCACCAGTACACGGAAGGCCAGACGTCCGAATAAACAGCTCGGCTTCGGTGCTAACGAGGGCGGCGTCAGCCGCCCTCGTCGCGTCTCAGGACCCGTTCGACGCCGCCCAGGAGCTCGAGGGCCGCTTCGCGCCGCTCTTCCTCGAGGCTCTGAACCGTTGCGGCCAGCCTCGCGAGCAGAGAGGCGCCCGCCCCGCTCTCGCCGAGGACAACCTCCGCCCGCCGGGCACGCTGGAGCAGGTCGAGCGCAATCGCGGCCTGATTCGCGAACAAGCTGAGCAGGTCCATCTCGACGAGCGAGAACTGCGCACGCTGGGGCCGGTCGAGCACCTCGAGCACCCCCAGAGCGCGCTCCTCGTGGAGGAGCGGGACCGCCATCAGCCCCTGCGGCACGTAGCCCGTGCTCTCGGCGATCTCCTTTGAGTGACGCGGATCGTTGCTGACGTCTTCGATCACGAGCGGCTGGCGGGTGACGAGCACCCAGCCGGCGACGCCGGTGCTGGACGGAAGCCGTTGTCCGATGAGCGTGTCGGCGCCCTCTCCGGCAACCGCCTCGAAGACGAGCTCGTCCGTTTCCTCGTCGAGCAGGAAGATCGAGGAGGCCTTCGCGCCGAAGATCGCGCGCGCCACCTCCACGACCGAATCGAGGAGCGAGCGGAACGACTCCTCCGAGCCGACGACGCCCGCGGCGACCGCGGCTTTCAGCTCGTCGCTCATCTTCCACCTCCGACGTTCGTCGCGGTCAGGTAGAGCACGCTCTTGAGCTGGAACGGGGTCAGCTCCGGATGCTTGCCCAGGACGAGCGTGCTGATGGCGGACATGTGCGGTGTGGCGAAGCTGTTGCCGGTGCAGCGGATGTGCGCGCCGCCCGTCCACGCCACATCGACGTCGACGCCGCGGGCGAAGAACTCGACCGGAGGCGACGGGTTGTAGAAGAAGGTCAAGGGGTCGGGCTCCTCGTGGCTTCCGACGGAGATGACCGACGCGAAGCGCCAGGGATAGCTCTCGACCGGCATGTTGTGTGCCGAAGCAACGAGCACTGTGCGCCGGAAGTATGCGGCATCGCTCAGCTCGTGGAGGATGCCCGCGAACTGTTTCTTCGTCGTCGAGAGGCTCATGTTGATGACGTCGAAGCCCTGCTCCACCGCCCAGCGCAGGCCGGCGAGCAGCACCCCGCCGCTCCCGGTGAAGCCGGCGCCGAGGACGCGGACGCTGATCAGCTCACAGTCCGGGGCGAGGCTGCGGACGATGCCTGCGCAGGCCGTCCCGTGGCCGCAGAGGTCCCCTTCCGCGTCGTCCTCGACGAGCACCTCGTCGTCCTCGCCGATCGAGACCGCGACGGATCGCTGCACCTGCCCGACGAGTGGATGCGAGGGATCGACGCCGCTGTCGAGAATGCAGACCCTCACCCCGGCTCCCGTCGAGCCTCCCCACGCCCACTCGCGCGTGACCTGGCCGGGCCACTCGACATCCTGCGCGATGGTGTCGCCGGCGCCGGCCGGCAGGCTCCACGCCGGCCGCAGCTCGTGCGGTGCGGATTGCTTGTCCTGCTCGGGCTCGCTCGTTCCCATGCGCCGATGCTAGAGCTATGCGGGGTCTCGCCGCAATGACTCGACCCGGTCAGTCCGCTGCCGCGAGCGCCCGCTCCGAGGCTTCCGCGGCCGCTGCGACGAGCGCGCTGACGTGGCGAATACGCGGATCGTCTTCGGTTGCCCCGAGGTTGATCTGCACGAGCTTGGCGGCCGCGCGCGTGCCGCCTTCCGCGAGCGCGGCAGCCGCCGCGGCGTCCGCGCGCACTTCCGGATTCCCGTTCTCGACGAGCAGCGCGGCCAGGGCGGCGACATCCGTGCCGGCCTCGGCGATCCGAATCGGGATCTCGGCGGCGTGCTCGAGTGCCGCCTGGAGCTTCTGATCGCGGTACCGAGCTTCGAATTGCTCGCGGTCGCGGAGAGCGGAGAGGGCCTGGGTGTACGCGGCCGCGTCGGCCTCGGCAAGCGGCGCGACGCGGGCACGAAGGGCCTCCGCCTGGCCGATGGCGCCCCCCGCCTCCGCCCAGTGTCCTTTCGACGCGCGGGCGACCATGCCCACGAGGCCGGCCGCCATGGCGACGACGATGGCGGCCGCCGAGCCCGCGCCCGGCGCAGGTCCCTCCCCGGCGAGTGTGTCCAGGACATCGCCCAAGCGTGCACCGAGGAGATCGCCGGCCATCGCCGGCCCATTGTCGCTGGCTAGAGAGCGAGACGCGTGCGAACCGCGTCTGTGAGCGTGGCGTCCGGCTCGTACCCGGCGCCCTTCAGTGCCGCTTCCAGGTCGGCGATCAGCGCGTCGCGGAACGCCTGGTCGGCAAGGGCTCGCTCGACGATCTCGTCGAGCCCGCGCCGCGCGAGGGGGATCTCCTGCGCTGCCTGCACCCACGCTCGGGGGGCCGCGGGCAGCGTCCTCAGAAGCTCAGCCAGGGTTTCTTCGTTTCGCTCATACATACGCCGTCAACCTCCAGACTCGGCTGAGGCCGGATTTCTTCCCTCGAGCTCTCCGCGCAGCTTGACGAGACACCGCGAGATGCGGCTCGCAATCGTGCCGGCCGGCAGGTCGAGCGCCGCGCCGATGTTGCGATAGCTCTCGTCCCGGGCGAAGAAGCGGTCGAGAATCTCGCGGCAGTTGTCGGAGAGCGACGCGAGCGCTTCGTGCACCGCGAGCGCCTCGTCGAGCCTCGCCAGCGTGTCGTCGACCTCCCGGGGCTCAGGCGACTCCTCGATCTGCTCGCGGTCGCCGGCGCGCAGCATGTCGATGCAGAGCCTGCGCGTGAGCTGGGCGAGCCAGGGCCGAATCGCCGAGTCGTCACGCAGTTTGTGCAGGTTCTCGTAGGCCCGGGCGAAAGCCTCCTGGAAGACGTCCTCCGCATCCGACTCCTGCAGGCGATAGGCCTGGACCGCGATTGCATAGACGTAGCGAGAGAAGCGATCGACGAGCTCCCGCCAGGCGTCGTCGTCGCCGGCGCGGCACCGGGCGACGAGCTGAGCATCAGTCTCCACAACGGGCACGCCCCGAATGAAAGCGCACCAGGACGGCTGAAGGCTAGAGCAGGATGCGCACGGCGAGCTCCGGCGGGCAGCCGAAGGTCGCCGTCAGCGAGCGCGCGAGCTCGAGGTCGACGTGCTTCGCACGGGCGATCTCCAGCGCGTCCTCGACCTGATACCCGTGGTCGACGAGCTGCGCGAAGCGCCAGGCGAAGACATTCAGCTCCTCGCGCGTGAGCTCCTCGTCGAAGTCGAGGCTGCTGAGGATCGCGCGGCCGAACTCGAGAGCGGTCATGTCGTCGGTGGGGCTCATGCCCTCCCTCTTCGGCCGGGAGCGCCCCGAACTTGACACCGACCGCGCGATACTGCGGCGGTGAAGACCGGCCTCGACGGCAAGCGGGTGCTCGTCACCGGCGCATCGGGCGGGATCGGATCGGCCTGCGCGCGCGAGCTCGCGGCCGAGGGCTGCCGTCTCGTGCTCCATTACCACCGCGGTCGCGAGCGCGCCGAGGCTCTGAGCGCCGAGCTCGGCGGCGCACCGATCGCCCGAGCCGATCTTCGGCGCGAGGAGGAGGTCGACGAGCTCTTCCGCCAAGCCGCTGCCGAACTGGGCGGCCTCGACGTCTGCGTGGCCGTCGCGGGCAAGTGGCCTGCGGAGGAGGTGCCGCTCTGGCGGCTCCCCCTCGAGCGCTGGGAGGAGACGTTGCGCGTGAACCTGACTGCGACGTACCTGACGGCCCGCGGGTTCCTGCGCGAGGTCGAGCGGACGGGTCAGGGGAACCTCGTCCTCATCGGCTCCACGGCCGGCCTCTACGGCGAGGCCGGGCACGCGGACTACGCGGCCGCGAAGTCGGGCCTCGTGCACGGGCTCCTGCTCAGCCTGAAGAACGAGATCGTCCGCATCGCGCCGCTCGGTCGCGTGAATGCCGTCTGCCCCGGCTGGACGGAGTCGCCGATGACGCGGTCGACGCTGGCCGATCCGGAGCTCGTCGGCCGCCTGACGCGGACGATGGCGCTGCGGAAGGTCGCGCGGCCGGAGGACGTCGCCCGGCAGGTCGTCGTCCTCGCCTCGGACGAGCTCTCCGGCCACGTCACCGGCCAGATCGTGACCGTCGCGGGAGGCATGGAGGGCCGTGTCGTGCACGGCGATCCGGGGTAGGGCCGGCGCACGGAGCCTGTTCATGGAAACGGCGGGCAAGGCCCGCCGCTTCGACTCCAGGTGCCCGGGCTGTTTGCCGTCAGTCCCGCGGCGAGGGAAGGAGCTACCAATGGTTTCGACACTCGGGACGAAGGACTTGAGCCCGGGAACGCCGGAACGGGCCGCCGCCCGGCCCGTTCCAACGTCTCCGAAGAGAGCCTTGTAGTTTCGAGGGGCCCATCCGCAAAGAGGCCCGGCTCGATTTCCGAGTGGCCCCCGCCGCATCGGGGCCCTGCTCGGTATCCCGATTGTGCATCGGCGGAGGTCGCTTGATCTATCCCCCTTTTCGGAGTTGACTGCCGTGGTTCACCGACCCGTCGTGGCCCCGCGGCCGGGGATGCTCCTCCGCGAATTCGGTGCACTCTTGCTCCAGATCAGCGCGGGATAGCCCGATACGATCCCAGCGGGTGGCGGGTGGATCCTCCTCCCCACCCAAGGGTGGGGATGTGGGCGGCCGCGGCCCTGGTAGGCTCGAATTTGTCCATCCAGAGCGGCTGAGGGACTCGGCCCGATGACGCCGCAGCAACCGGCCCTCGCGGGTGCGGTGCTACCGCCGAGACCGATGGAGGTGATCCGATTGCCCCGGCAGCGCGAGATCCGTTACCTGCATAGGCGCGGGAAGTAGGCTCCGGCGATGGCCAACCGCTTCGTCGAGCGGCTCGCGACCGGCGCGCCGCTCGTCGCCGACGGAGGCATGGGCGTCCTCGTCTCGAGCGCCGTGCCCCGCGTGCGTGCACCCGAGGAGGCAAACCTCCGCGCGCCCGAGGCCGTCGTCAAGCTCCACGTCGGCTTCATCCAGGCCGGCGCCGACCTGATCGAGACGAACACCTTCGGCGCCAACCGGCGCAAGCTCGCCGCCCAGTTCCTCGAGGACGAGCTCCGCGAGATCAACAGCGCGGCGGTCAAGCTCGCGCGTGAGGCGCGCGAGATCTCGGGCCGCGACGTCTTCATCGCCGGCTCGATCGGACCTCTGGGCGAGCCCGGCGGCGTGGCGGCCGACGTACGGGCCGAGATCTTCGCCGAGCAGGCCGCCGAGCTGGAGGGGCGCGGCGTCGATCTCTTCGCCGTCGAGACGTTCTTCGACCTCGAGGAGCTGGAAGCGGCGATCGAGGCCGTGCGCAGCGTCTCCTCGCTGCCCATTCTGGCCATGCTGACGTTTGACGCGGGCGCGGAGACACTGTCCGGCGTCACCGCGCGCCGCGCGGCGGAGCGCCTCCACGAGCTCGAGGTCGACGCGGCCGGCGCGAACCACGGGGCCGGCATCCAGGCCGCGCTCGCGGCGCTGAACGAGATGGGCGGCAACGGCCTGCCGCTGGCCGCGATGCCCAACATCGGCCTCGCCAGCATGGCCGGCAACCGCATCGTCTACCCGCACGCGACGCCCGACTACTTCGCCGAGTTCGCGGCCCACGCCCGCAGCCTCGGCGCGCGGGTGATCGGCGGCTGCTGCGGGACGACGCCGACCGAGATCGCGGCAATCGCTTCCGCTGTCAAGGAGGAGCGCGAGCCGAGCGCCCCGCTTGTCTTCGCGGAGCGGGAGGTCTCGGTCGCAATTCCCGAGCAGCGCCAGGAGACGGAGCTCGCGCGGGCTTTCCGCGAGCAGGAATGGGTCCTTTCCGTGCAGATCGACCCGCCGCTCGGCGGCAGCTACGAAGGCATGCTCGACGTCGCCCGGGTCCTCAGGGACTCCGGAGAGGCCGGCCTCGTCGACATCAACGACAACGCGACCGCCCGGGCCGCGGCGAGCGCGCTCATGCTCGCGGTCGAGATCGAGCGCGCGGTGGGAATCGAGACCATCCCCCACCTTACGAGCCGCGACGCGACGATCATGGGCCTCGAATCGCAGTTGCTCGGCGCGCATGCCTGCGGCATTCGGAACGTGCTCGCCGTCACGGGCGACCCGCCCGAGGTCGGTGACTACCCGGGGTCGCGCGGCGTGTACGAGATCGACTCGATCGGCCTCACGCAGCTGATGGCCCGCCTCAACCGTGGCGAGGACTACAACGGCCGGGCGATCGACGCCGCCACCTCGTTCTACATCGGCGTCGCCGTCAACCCCTCGGCCGACGACCTGGAGACCGAGCTCGAGCGCTTCCACCGCAAGGTCGAGGCCGGCGCCCAGTTCGCGATGACGCAGGTCCTCTTCGACCTCGACTATCTCGACCGCTTCGTCGAGCGGCTCGGCGGCGAGTGGCCGATCCCGGTGCTCGTCGGCATCTTCCCCGTCTGGAGCCATCAGCTCGCGCTGCGCCTGCACAACGAGGTGCCGGGAATCGTCGTTCCCGAGCGAATCCTCGAGGCGCTGCGCGCCGCAGGGCCCGGGGCCGCCGAAGTCGGCATGAACGTCGGACGCAAGCTGCTCGCGGCCTCGCGCCACCGCGCGCAGGGGGCCTACGTCGTCGCGCCGTTCCGGCGACCGCTCGGGATCCTCGACCTCCTTCGCGCTTAGAGGCGGTGTCGAAATGAGCTCGGATCGGGTCGACCGGTCATTGCAGACGGACACCGGGCGGAGCCCGGCGTCCTGAGGCGGCACCGCAAGCGGCGCCTTAGCGCGCGCAGGGCCCGGTCGAGACCGAGCCGCCGCCCGCCGAGCCGAGCGCACGCCGGACGAGCGAGCTCGGGACGCCGAGACCCCCGCGTCCATGGGTGAGCGAGCCGAAGACGGTCGTCTGCACCGCCCCCGTCGCATCGACGGCGGGGCCGCCCGAGTTCCCGTGCCGCACACGCCCGCTAAAGCTCGTGACCCTGCGCAGGATAGGCCCGCGTCCGTATGCGTCCTCGCTGAGCGCCGAGGTCGTGGTGCCGATCCGACCCGGCGTGGAGTCGAGCGGACCGTTCTCCGGATAGCCGAGGATGGCGACCGCGGTGCCGGAGCGCGGATCGGCGATCGCAAGCGGCCGTTCGCCGAGACCGGGAACGCGGAGCACCGCCACGTCGTTGCGGGGATCGAAGGCGACAGCGCTTGCCGACAGGCGCCCGCCCGAGAGCGGCAGCACGGTCGTGTCGTCCTCCCCCGCCACGACGTGCGCCGCAGTGACGACGATTCCCGGGCGGGCCACCCAGCCGCTCCCCTCGACGCCCAGCCCGCAGGCGGTGCCGAGGATGCGGACGACGCTCGAGGCTGCCTTCCGTGCGCCCGCCGACTCGAGAACGCGCGGATTCGGCGGCTCCCGCGGAAGTGCGGGCCCGGTCAGGACCGGCAGCGGATCGAAGCGGGCGAGCGCGTGCAGAAACGTCCTCGGGGGCACGATCGCGTTCAGCTTCCGGAGGACGAGCGAGCGCTGGATCTCGCGCCGAAGGTCGGTCTGGCCGGGGAGCTGAAGCCCGACCGCGCCGAACACCCAGACAATCGCGAGACCGGTCAGTGCTCCTGCGGCAAGGCCTGCGATCGAGTCGAGCCGGCGGAGGCCGGAGCTGCGGAGCCGACTGCGGAAGTTGGCCCCCGCAACACTCCCGAGCCCCTGCAGAAGCGAGGCGAAGAGGGCCGCCCCGCCGAGCGCCACGAGGGGCGCGTAGGGCGATCCAGACCCGCGCTCGAGCACGTGCGAGGCGACGCGCCCGCCGAGCACTGCTCCACCTGCGAGGCCCGCGAGCGAGAGGCCGCTCCAGACGAACCCGCGCGCGGCTCCGGCCAGGGCGGCAAAGACGATGAGGCCGAGCGCTATCCAGTCGATGACCGTCACGCCCGGGTTACGCTAACCCCCGTGAACGGAGACGAGCTCCAGAAGTTCATCGACCGGTACAACGCAGCGTGGGGCGACCACGACGTCGACGCGATCCTCTCCATGCACACAGACGACTCCGTCTTCGAGAACCACACGACGGGAGACGTGAACGTCGGAAAGGAGGCGATCGGGCGCGCGATCACCGGCATCTTCGGCGTCTTCCCCGATCTGAGCTTCGAGACCCGGCGCCAGTACCTTCGCGACGACCTCGTCGTCCAGGAGTGGACGGCCCGCGGCACGCACGAGGGTCCGATGACGCGTTCCGGAATCAAGGTCGAGCCGACCGGCCGCAAAGTCGAGTATCGGGGCATGGACGTGATCCCGATTCGCGACGGCCTCGTCGCCCGCAAGGACGTCTACTCGGACGGCGTGACGCTCCTGCGCCAGCTCGGCCTGACCGAAATCGCGTAGCTACACTGTCCCGCGCCCGGGGGCGTAGTTCAGTTGGTTAGAACGCCGGCCTGTCACGCCGGAGGTCGCGGGTTCGAGTCCCGTCGCTCCCGCTAAAGTACCTGCAAATCGGTATCTTTTGTTGCCGGGCTTGGCGCAATCGACCGCCGGCCTCCCGACCGATCCCGCGCCGATCCTGCAGGCGGGTTCCACATGCGACTCCAGTCCAGTAAAGGGCTGGAAATGGCCACATTTCTGATGCTCGTCCAGGCACCGACCGACGTGCCGGCGCTCGGGCCATCCCGCGCAGATCCCGCGCGCGAAACGGGCGGGCACCGGGCCAGCCTCGCTTCCGGGGGTGCCACCCGTTCACCGTCTTTCATAGCGACGTCCGACGCGGCTCCCTCGCGACCCTCCCCTAAGCGCGAACCGACATCCTTAGCCGGGCGGCAGCGTGACAGCGCTGATCTCTCGGCCGGAGCGAGCGTCGACGAATGCAGCAACCGTCGCCTCGTATGTGTCGGGGCCACCTCGGCCCGGCGGTCCGAAGATGGGTGCTTCGACGTCGCGGAAGACGACGAGCCAAGCGAGCCGGTTGACCGTCAGTGGCGTGCACTGCGCCGTTTCAGGTTGACCGGCGTCGAGCTCGATGGCGTACTCGCAGTCGTTGGGATCCGAGTAGCGGACGAGGTAAGCCGACGCAGGACCTTCGAAGCCGAAGCCGGAGGCCACGCGTATTGCCTGCTTGGCGCCAACGCGCGCTCGCGCCAACGGCTCGGCGCGAAGGCTGACGTCGTAGTCTCGATCGAGGTTGATGCGGACGTCCGCCGGGAGATCGTTGCTCTGCGACTCACTCGGCCCGTTCGCGCCACACCCGGTCACGGCTAGGAGGGTGAAGAGAGTGGAAACCTGAATCAGCGAACGCATGTCAGCCATTGCATTGCAGCAAACAACGCGCGGCTGAACTTGCCTCTTGGGCGACTCTTTGACAGGCGGCCTTCCGCCGACTCGGCGGGTTGGTCCGTCTGGGGCCGACGCCAGGCTGGTTGTCGCCCCCGCCAAGTCTTACCGTCCCCCGAGGCGGGCGCTGGTTAGCCGCGTTCGCTCGGCGAATTGGGACCTCCGAATCGAGGCGAACGATTTCGCTGCTGCTGCCCAGGCCCTCCCTCACTTGCTCACGCTGCTCCAAGCGCAGGAGCTACTCGAGGCGCATCGCGGCGTAGTAGATCCGCTGCCCGTCGGCACTCCAGATGGGCGAGTCGATTCGCGTTCCGAAGGCCTCGTCCGTGATCGTCTCCGCTTCGCCCCCGTCGGGTGTGCCGACCACGAGCTCCGTCCTGTTTGGATCCGGGGCACCGACGCGCTGGCCGCGGAAGGCGAGCCACGCGAGGCGGCGTCCGTCCGGCGACCAGGCGAGTTCGTCCCCTGCCCCGACCTCGGCCAGCGGTGTCAACCCTCGACTGTCGGCTCCGATGACGAAGATCCTCGACGGCAAATCGCCGATGAACGCGAAACGGGTGCCGTCGGGCGACCACGCGAAGGGGCCTCCCAGGTCCTCGGTGACGATCCGGCGCCCGGACCCGTCCGGCGAGACGACGACCAGCCCCCCCGAGGCGACAGCGATGAGGTCACCGCGCGGCGACCAGGCGGGGAACCAGGCCCCGCGGAGGAGCTCACGGGCGGCGCCGGTTCCGCCCGCGCGCGCGACCATGAGCTTCATATGCCACACGGGCTCGACGTCGCTGCCGACAGTCACGTGCGTGTAGGCGATGTGGCGTCCGTCCGGCGACCAGCTCGGTTGGATCCCGTGGCGAGTGAGCCGACGCCGCGAGCCGCTCGCCACGTCGACAACCCAGATTTCCTGATGGACGCAGACGACATCGCCGCAGCCGACCGCATTCGTGACCGCGATCCGGCGCCCGTCCGGCGACCAGGCCGGCGGGGCGTACAAATCTGGCCCGGGAGCGGCCGGAGCGAGCCGGCGCTGTTCGCGCCCGTCCGTGCTCATGACGTAGAGGTCTCCGGGGTGCGGATACCCGGGCCTGCTCCGAATGAAGGCGATTCGCCCACCATCCGGCGAACGACTCAGTAGCCACTCCGAGACGCGCGGCGTCCGAGTGATGTTCGTTCGATCGGATCCGTCGACCCCGATCGAGTAGATGTCCTGCGCACCTACAGGCGGAGGCTCATCGTCGTCGTCCGCCGAGCCGAACGGCGAGCAGCCTGCCAGCAGCACCGCCGCGAGCAGGGCCACCACTCCTGGCCTCATGCTGCGACAGCCTAAAGCAGGTGCCCCTCCACGTCGGGAACGCACTCAGAGAGCAGCCCGAGATCTTCGAGGCTGAGGTGAGCGGCCACCTCTATGGGCGAGCGTCCTCTCATCTGACGGCAACCCCCGAGTGCGACTAGAGCCGCGTCGCGCACGCCTCCCGCCGGTTACAACTCGGACAACGAAGCATCCCGCGCTGATCCCGGACGAGGTCCCCGCAGGTGCCCGCGGGCGCACGGCAATCCCCGCAAGCCGGAGGGCGAAACGTCCTGCTCCCACCGTAAATCCCCGCCAATCCCCGCTCAGCCCGGAACGACCAGGACCGGCCTGTCACGCCGGAGGTCGCGGGTTCGAGTCCCGTCGCTCCCGTAAAGTCCCTGCAAATCGGCATCTTTTGTTGTCGATCTGGGCGCAAACGACCGCCGGCCTCTCTGCATCCCGCGCATATCCCGCACGGGACTTCACCGGCAATCCCCGTAGGAAGCCGGTCATACCCGGCAATCCCCGCAACCCGCAGGGCCGGCCCAACCGACCGGAGGTCTTCTTGCGCTCGTACGCAAAAGAGGGGACATTTGCAGGGACTTTCGCCACAGGCCGCTAGTCATCCCGCGCGAATCCCGCGTTGTCGTGCCTCACACTCGCTTGCGACGGGCAGGCGGCGAGTGCGTGCAACAGGTACTCGGCCGGGTTGGGCCCGGTGTCGGTGCCGAGCAGGCTCGCCGGCTCACCGGCGTCGATCACGAACTCGGCGGCGCGCGACGCGTCCTCCTGCTTCGCGGCGTAGAAGTCGCGGATCGTCGTGCGGTTGTGCGCGCCGTCGATTCAGCGGTTCCGCGCACCGGAACTGGAACCTCGTCAGCGAGGGGTCCGCCTTGATCGCGTCGAGCGTCCCTTAGAGCTGCTCGGTGTCGACGCCGTTGCGGATGATCTCGGTGCGGATTGCCACTGTGTCCTCCTTGCTTCGTCTCTCCGGCCCGTTGCCGGATCGCTCGCCCCAGGAGACACCCGTGCGTTGTGCGCCGGGAACGCCGGCTAAAAGGCCGGTAGGAGCTGGCGGATTGGATCCGGTCGATTCGCACCTCAGCCACCGTCGCCGTACCGGGTGCCGCCTTGGAGACCGCAGGCTGCGATCTCGGGCCAGTCGCTCCAAACCGCTTGTGCCGGCTCAGCGCGAGGCCGCGGCCAGCGGTTGCCAGACTCAGGATTAGACGGACGCGCAGATCACCCAGACGTAGTAGGTCGCGGTGAAGGGGTATTCGTTGTAGACGGTTGCCGTCCACCCCTGCGCTTCGCCCCAAGGTGCGCTCTCGAGGATGCGGTTGCTTGGGTAGTAGGCCGCCTGCCCCACCCCGCCGCCGTGTGCCTTGTGATCGTAGGGGCAGTTGGTGTACTGGCCCGCGAAATCATCCTGGACCCCGTGCGGGCCCGCCGGGCCGGTAGCGCCCCGCGCCCGGTCGCGCCCTGCGGGCCAGCAGGACCCTGTGCGCCCTGCTCGCCCTTGTCTCCCTGCGGCCGCGCCGGACCGGCGAGCCCGACCGATGCGGGGAACTTGCCGTTCTTGCCGAGCGGCACCAGCCGGCCGGCGCGCGGCCGCTTCGACGCCTTGATCCCGCTGACGGCGCCGGCGTTCCTCGCGTAGTCCGCGGTCTTCGAGTGCGTCGCGAACGGCGACACCGCCGAGTCGACGGCGTGCCCGACCGACGTCGAGCCGAAGAGTGCGATTGCGAGTGCGGTCGCCGCCAGGACAATCGATACCCGTTCCTTCACGCTTCGCGCGAGCTTGTGATTGATGTTCACGGCTTCTCCTTTCCGTTGGGTTTGCGGTTGTCGAACCGCTCGCGGCAGGAGACACCGGGGCGGTTGGTCGCCGGTCGAACGCCCGGTAAAGCCGCGGTAGCAGCGGACGCGCTGGACCGCCGGCGCGCCGAGGGTCTGCTTTACCGCGGACCTGCCTCCGCCGTAGCCCGCCGTTGACCGGCCGCCTGTCTCATGAGGCGACCACGA
>WNGB01007096.1_pt1 | contig 16259 bp, 17 predicted proteins | sample 5400681 | NCBI WGS metagenome assembly WNGB01 (sample SAMN13153367, study PRJNA577476) | soil metagenome | isolation source: 115 cm soil or saprolite under grassland replicate 2 | place: USA:California | collected 2016-06-15 | reverse complement strand
AGTACGGCTCGACGCTGACGAAGGGCGTCGGCAGCGGCACGCTCACGCCGAGAGCGCCCTGCGCGGTGGTGGTCTCGTCCAGTAGCGTCTGCGTTCCGGACGTCACTTTACGGTTGTGCGCCCCACCCAGCTGCAGGTTGACCGCCACCGGGAGCAGGCTTCCGCCGACCAGCCGGAACCCGGCCGTGCCCCCGTACGACATCGCCCGCACATCGAAGGTCTTCGGCTCCCAGGACGCCACGCCGGCGGTCAGCGTGACCGTGCCGAGCCCGAACGCCACCCGGCCGCCGTACGCGTACCCCTGCCCGGCGTTCGTGTTGGGCCGGCCGTAGTCAGCGTTGATCGTGATGCCCGTTCCCCCCTTGGGGCTGTTCCACCTGGGCGTCCCGAGCCACGTCAGCGGCGATTGCGCGGCGGCGGGCGCGGCCAGGAGCGCGGCCAGCGCGAGAATCGATATTGAGCGCTTCATGAGTCCCCCCTCTGGAAAGAGCCAGCGGGACCAAGGCGCCCCGGCCCCCCGCAAAGAACTGGCCAACGGTAGACCGCCCGTTCGGCCAAGTCAATCTATGTGTCACTCTGATGCCGTTCCAACCTCTCTAATGCACCCACACGGCGCCGATCGATACACCCTCGGTGTCGCCCAGGCCCGCGCTGACTCGGGCGTCGAACGCGCGGCTCAGCCGGAAGTCCGCGCCAAGGCCGAGCGAGAACTGCACGTGGTCGGGGACGTCGCCTGCGAGCAGGAACAGCGTCGGCTGGACGTAAGGAATGATGCTGATCTGCGTCCCCTGCGGATCGATGCGACGCCCGAGCGAGAGCCCGGCGGGAATCACCAGCAGCGAGTTGCCGCTCGCGAAGTTGCCCCCGACGCCCAGCACGACCGCGCCGTCGAGCGGGAAGTCCACGGTGTGGGTGATGACCCGCTGTCGCGCTTCCACCCCGGCGAGCACGCTGACGTCGCCGGAGTCCGGGGGGGCGAAGAACCCTGCCTTGAAGCCGAAGTCCGTCGCGCGGCTCGCCATGCGGTAGGCGCCCTCGAGCGCGGTCCCGCCGCCGTTAGGGAAGCTCAGGAGCACGCCGATCTCGGAACGCTGGAAGGCGCGATAGGGCGCGTTGAAGGTCGTCGTTCCAGTCGCCTGCGCGGACGCCGTGGCCGCGCCGCCGAGCAGTCCCGCGAGCACGCGCCACGCGATGCCCCGCCGCATGCGTCTCTCCTCTTTCGGTATAAGTTCGGATTATGTCAGCGCCGGACAGATACCCGCACCGCCACGCGGCGTTCCGTGACATCCTGGCCCTCTCCACGTCCCCCCTCTCCACGAAGTGGAGAGGGGGTCAGGGGGTGAGGGCTTCAGAGGGGGCGAGGCATGAGGGGGTCAGGCCCCGCGAGGCTAGCGCCAGAACGACAGGCCGATCCGAGTGCCGATGGCGACGTTGCTCGGGAGGCCGCCGCCTTTGAGCGTGTAGGCAAGGAAGCCTTCCAGCCGGGCGGCCTGGCTTCCCAAGGGCACGCGCGTACCAACGCCGCCGCCCAGCGAGAACTGGGTCCCGCTGCTGGCCCCGTTGTCGAACAGGTTCAGCGCGACGCCGCCCGTGAGATACGGCGCGCGGATGAGGTTGCGCGGCCCGGTGCCGCGCTTGAGCTGGTACAGCACGTTGAGGCCCGGAACGAACAAGTACGTCGTCGTCCCGATGGAGTTGAGGGCGAAGCTGACCCGGGGCTCGAACAGCACCTTAGAGCGTCGCAGGAAGGCGACGCGCACGTCCACGGGCAGCCCCATCTGGATCCCGCCGTCGAAGCCGGAGGGCTTCGCATAATAGGCGGCGAAATCCACCCCCAGCTCGTAGCGTGGTCCACCGGCGGCCGGTGCCGCCCGCCGCTGCGCCCCCGCCAGCACCGGAGTGGCCGCGAGCACGGTCACGAGTACTGCAATGCCTATCAGCTTCCGCATACGACCTCCTGACGAACGATGACGGGCGCAGAAGAGACCGCACCAAATCCGCACATCGCTACCAGCGCGGTGCGGGTCTGTCAAGCCATTTCGACCTGGTCGGCCACGACGCGCACCGCGTCGCCCACCACCTGGAGGAACCCGCCGGAGAGCCGGAAGCGGGCGGCCGTACCGCCTGCCTGCACGGTCATCTCGCCGCTTCCCAGCAGGGTCATGAACGACGCGTGGCGCGGCAGGATCCCGACCTGACCGTCGAACGCGGGCGCCACGACTGCGTCCGCGGACCCGTCAAATACGGCGCGCTCGGGCGAAATGACCGTGACGTGCATCACTCAGGCGCTGGCCAGGCGTTTTGCCTGCTCCATCACTTCGTCGATGCCCGCCACCATATAGAACGCCTGTTCCGGGAGATGGTCGAACTCGCCCGCCACGACGCGCTCGAACGAGCTGATCGTGTCCTCGAGCTTCACGTACTTTCCTTCGAGACCGGTGAACTGCGTCGCCACGAAGAACGGCTGCGACAGGAAGCGCTGCACCCGCCGCGCCCGCGTCACGAGCTGCTTGTCCTCCTCCGAGAGCTCGTCCATCCCGAGGATCGCGATGATGTCCTGCAGGTCCTTGTAGCGCTGGAGAATGCGCTGCACTTCGACCGCGACCTTGTAGTGCCGCTCGCCCAGGTACTGGGCGTCGAGCAGCCGGGACGACGACGCCAGCGGGTCCATCGCGGGATAGATGCCCAGCTCGAAGATCTGCCGCGACAGCACCACGGTCGCGTCGAGGTGCGAGAACGCGGTGGCCGGCGCCGGGTCGGTCAGGTCGTCCGCGGGGACGTAGATCGCCTGCACCGAGGTGATCGAGCCCTTCTTGGTCGAGGTGATCCGCTCCTGCAGCTCGCCCATCTCGGTGGCGAGCGTCGGCTGGTAGCCGACCGCGGATGGCATCCGGCCGAGCAGCGCCGACACCTCCGAGCCCGCCTGGGTGAAGCGGAAGATGTTGTCGATGAAGACGAGCACGTCCTGGCCCTCGACGTCGCGGAAGTACTCGGCGACGGTGAGGCCCGAGAGTCCCACCCGCAGGCGCGCGCCCGGCGGCTCGTTCATCTGGCCGTAGATGAGCGCCGCCGAGGGCAGCACGCCGCTCTCCTTCATCTCGAGATAGAGGTCGTTTCCCTCGCGGGTGCGCTCGCCCACCCCGCAAAACACCGAGCGGCCGCCGTGGCCCATCGCCACGTTGTGGATCAACTCCATGATGATGACCGTCTTGCCGACGCCCGCGCCGCCGAACAGCCCGATCTTGCCGCCCTTCACGAAGGGGGCGATGAGGTCGATGACCTTGATGCCGGTCACGAACACCTCGGTCTTGGGCTCCAGGTCGACGAACTTCGGCGTCTCCCGGTGGATCGGCCAGCGCTCGGCGTCGGGCGGGATCGGATCCCCCTCGTCCACCGGCTCGCCCAGCACGTTGAGGATCCGGCCGAGCGCCGCCTTGCCCACCGGAACGGTGATCGGCTGTCCGGTGTCCACCACGTCCATGCCGCGGACCACGCCGTCGGTCGAGCTCATCGCCACCGCGCGCACCTGGTTGCGGCCGATGTGCTGCTGCACCTCGGCGACCAGGTGGACCGCAGCTGTCCCGCCCCCGCCCCTCCCGCCGTCACCGGGATGATCGATGCGGAGCGCGGTGTACAGCTCGGGCAGCCGCTCCGGCTCGAACTCCACGTCCAGCACGGGGCCGATGACCTGGACGACCTTCCCGACGTTCGCCTTCGACTCGGCCGCGCGCGTCGCCGTCTTCTCCTGTGTGCGTGTCGCCATATGAGTCCTCTTTGAGACGTCAGACGTCAGACTTGTGACGTGTCACGTGTGACGTGTGACGTGTGACGCCTAGCCTTTCAACGCCTCCGCTCCCCCCACGATCTCCGCGATCTCCTGCGTGATCTGCGCCTGCCGCGCCCGGTTGTAGGTGCGCTGCAGCAGGTCGAGTATCTCGCCCGCGTTGTCGGTGGCATTCTTCATCGCCGTGCGCCGCGCTCCGTGCTCGGCCGCCGCCGTCTCCACCAGCGCGCGGTACACCTGGTTCCGCACGTAGAGCGGGAGCAGGGCTTCCAATATCGCTTCCGCGGACGGCTTGAGGATGTAATTGGCGGTCTGCCGGACAGCCGGACTGCCGGACTGTGAATGCACCGCACTGTCCGCCCGTCCGGCGGTCCGCCCGTCCGCCTGTGAATGCGCACCACCGTCCGCCTGACCGCCGGTCCGCCTGTCCGCCCGGGGCGGGGTGATGGGGAGGATGCGGAGGGTGGTGGGTGGCGTGGATACCGCGCTCCGGAACTGCGCGAACACCACGTCGACCGCGTCGAGCGCGCCGCTCGCGAACTGCGTCATCAGCGGCGCCACCAGCTCGCCCGCATGCGCCGCCGTCGGGCGGTCGCCGACGTCGATGCGCTGCGAGGCGACCGGTCGCTTCGCGAACCTGAAGAACGTGACGCCCTTCTTGCCCACGAGATGCAGGTTCACGGCGCCCCCCTGCCGCTCGATCTCCTCGATGCGGCGGCGCGCCTCGCGGATCAGGTTCGCGTTGAACGCGCCGCACAGCCCGCGGTTGGACGTGATGAGCAGCAGCGCCACGCGCCGCGCCCCCCCACCGCCCCCCCCGCCGCCCGGCTGGCGCAGCAGCGGGAACCGCTCCGCGAGCTCGGGCGAGTAGAGATCGCTCATCACCTCCGCGAGCGCCGCGGCGTACGGCCGGGCCGCGACGACCCGGTCCTGGGCCCGTTTGAGCTTCGAGGTGGCGACCAGCTCCATCGTCTTGGTGATCTTGCGCGTGCTCTGGACGGACTTGATCCGCCGGCGGAGTTCGCGGGGCTTGGGCATCTCAGTGGGCGGCGATCGCCTTGTATTCCTCGGTCGCCCTGCGCAGCCGGGCGGTGAGATCGTCCGTCAGGATCCGGCGGGTTCGGATCTCCTCGCCGATCTCCTTGTGCTGCGCGGCCATGAAATCCAGGAACCCCTGCTCCCAGGCCTTGATGCGCTCGACCGCCACGTCGTCGAGATAGCCGTTCGTCACGGCGAAGATGATCAGGATCTGCTGCTCGACGGGCATCGGCCGGTACTGCGGCTGCTTCAGCACCTCGACGACGCGGGCGCCGCGGGCGAGCTGCCGCTGGGTCGCCTGGTCGAGCTCCGAGCCGAACTGCGCGAACGCCTCGAGCTCACGGTATTGCGCGAGATCGAGCCGCAGCCGCCCGGCGACCTGCTTCATCGCCTTGATCTGGGCGCTGCCGCCCACCCGCGAGACCGAGATGCCCGGGTTGATCGCGGGGCGCACGTTGGAGTAGAACATGTCGGTTTCCAGGAAGATCTGGCCGTCGGTGATCGAGATGACGTTGGTGGGGATGTAGGCCGAGACGTCGCCCGCCTGCGTCTCGATGATCGGGAGCGCGGTGAGGGAGCCGCCGCCCATCTCGTTCGACAGCTTCGCCCCCCGCTCGAGCAGCCGGCTGTGCAGGTAGAACACGTCGCCCGGGTACGCCTCGCGCCCCGGCGGGCGCCGCAGCACCAGCGACAGCTGGCGGTACGCCGCGGCCTGCTTCGACAGGTCGTCGTAGACGCACAGCGTCGCCTTCTTCTCGTCGTACATGAAGTACTCGGCCATGGCGCAGCCGGCGAACGGCGCGATGTACTGCAGCGGCGCGGGCTCGGACGCGGAGGCGATGACCACGATCGTGTAATCCATCGCCCCGAATTCCTTCAGCTTGTCCACGACCGCCGCCACGGTCGAGCGCTTCTGCCCGATCGCCACGTAGACGCAGATGACCCCTTCGCCCTTCTGGTTGATGATCGTGTCGATCGCGATCGCCGTCTTGCCGGTGCCGCGGTCGCCGATGATCAGCTCGCGCTGGCCCCGGCCGATCGGGATCATCGAGTCGATGGCCTTGACGCCGGTCTGGAGCGGCTCCTTGACCGGCTGGCGCTTGATGATGCCCGGCGCCACGATGTCGACCTTGCGGGTCTTCGCCGCGGGAATCGGCCCGAGGCCGTCCACGGGGCGCCCCAGCGCGTCCACCACGCGGCCGACCAGCGCCGGCCCCACCGCGACCTCGAGCACCCGGCCGGTCCGGCGCACCTCGTCCCCCTCGCGCAGCACGAGATAGTCGCCGAAAATCACCGCGCCGATGTTGTCTTCTTCGAGGTTCAGCGCCTGGCCGATCACCTTCTCGCCGGTCTCCGAGGCGGCGAACTCGAGCATCTCGCCCGCCAGGGCGGCCGTGAGGCCGTAGATGCGCGCGATGCCGTCCTTCACCTCCAGCACCGTGCCCACCTCGCGGACGTCGATGTCCGCCAGGTCCGCCGCCTGGATTTCCTTGAGGAGGACGTCCTTGAGCTCGCCGGGTCGCAGGATGGAGTCGGTGGCCATAGGGTCGGGAGTTGGAGTGTGCGAACTTTATCACATGCTGCCCCCGCCCCGCCACCCCCGTCTCGATTGCGGATCGCGGATTTCGGATTGCGGATTTGACCGTGGTGCTGTCAATCCGCAATCCGCAATCCCAAATCCGCAATCGTCACACCCGCGACCTCGTTCTTCCCTTGAGGAATCGCGCCAGCACCCCCTGCGGGCCGACCTCCCGCAGCTCCTGCGGCGCCGCCCCCGCGACGCGCCGGGCCGCGCCCGCGAGATGGCTGGGCGACGCATAGCCGAGGATCCGGACGACCTGCTGCACGGAGTACCCGGGGTTGCCGAGCAGGTCCGCGGCGCACGCCGTGCGCGCGAGGTCGATCACGCGCTTCAGGTTCGGGGCGCCGCCGGCCGCGAACTCGCGCGACAGGTGCTCGCGCGTGACCCTGAGCTGTCGCGCCACGTGGGCGGTCTGGGTCGGGACCCCAATCCGGCGCAGCACCTCGTCCCAAGCCGCGAGCTGCAGGCGGTCGGTGAGCCGCAGCAGCTTCGGCGCGTCCGCCAGCGCCTCGCGGCGGGCCGTCTGGGCGGTCCGCGCCGCGATCCACTCGCCCGCGACCGCGGTGTCGACGCACTCGACGAGGACGCCGGCGAACCCTGCCGCATGGCAGGACGCGAGCAGCACCCCATCGTCGGGGCGGAACGCCGAGAGCGCGTACATCGGGATGCGCGGGAAGCGGGCGGGCAGCGCGAGGGCCAGGGCGGGCGCGGTCTTCACATCCAGCACGACGGCGTCCACCAGGCACTGGTACAGCAGACGCTCGACCGCCTGGAGGCTGCGGCACAGCCGCACCCTGCCGGCGCCGCGCGGGTAGCCCTGCTGCACCGCGCGGCGCGCGGCGCTGCGCGGGTGGAACACGGGCACGACGGCGGTCGCGGCCGGAGCCGCGCCCGTCGGGCGCCGCACGGGGGCGGCCCTAAGGCTCGTCGGCTTGCGTGGATTCAGGGGCCAGGGCCTGCACCATTTCGGCCGCGCGCTCGAGCACGCCGCGCGCGTTGTCGTAGGAAATCGTCTGCCGGGCCTGCTCGAACGGGTGCCACGCGCAATCCGTGATCCCCTCCTCGGCTTGCGGCACGGGATCGCCGCGCTTCGACTCGAACAGAAAGAAGTGGCAGTACTTGTGGATCGTCTTGCCGCGGAACCGGAAGTACCAGTCGATCACCCGGATGGGCCCGTGGACGATGAGGTCGCCGAGCCCGGTCTCCTCGGCCACCTCGCGCCGCGCCGCCTCGGCGGGCGGCTCATCCACCTCGAGGTGCCCCTTGGGGAAGCCCCAGTTCTTGTAGGAATCGCGGATCATGAGGAAATGGGGGACGCCCTCCGCACCGCGGCGGAACACCACCCCGCCGGCGGACGTCTCCCGCTGGGCCCGCGGCCCCCGTGCTCTCCGCGCTCCCCGCGCCTGCCGCTGCTCTCCCGCCATCCGCTCTCCTCTAGAACACGCTGAACGTGAAGTACCGGCGCGGGTTCGCCTGGATGTCGGACAGCAGTTGCCGCAGCTGGATCATCGTGAGCGTCGTCTCCTTGTACAGCGTCGAATCGGAGACGAGCAGGCCGAGCGTGCCGCTGCGGTGCGCGATGCGCCACAGCACGCTGTCGGCCGAGACGAGCACCCGGACCAGGCTCTCCTGGTGCTTGTGCGTGGACTCCAGCAGGTCCTTGAAGTCCGCCGACGCGGTGCGGAGGTTCTCGCTGGTCGCGGCGGAGTTGTCGAGGATGGTGGCGAGCTGCCCCTGGTTGGTGGCGGAGTCGACCCGGCCGAGCGTGTTCTGGAGGGTCGTGGCGGTGCGGGCGAGCACGTCCGAGCCCCGGCGCAGGTTGGTGCCGACCGAGCCGATCACGTCGGCCTGCTCGTTCGTGATCTTCGCCAGGCGGTCGGCGATCCGGCCGAAGTCCTTGACGGAGCGCCGCAGCTCGTTCACGGCCTCGGAGTCGAACGCCGTCTGCACCCGGTTCGCGACGGCGGCGATGTCGGTGGCGATGCGGCTCGCCTGCGCGGTGAGCTGGCCGATGTCAGGGAGCGTCGCGCCGGGCCACTTGCCGCCTGCGCCGGCGAGCGCCTCCTCGAGCGCCTGCCGCACGTTGGGGTCGGCCGGGGGCGGCTCGCGGGAGATGAGCGTGGCCGCCCATTCGCCGAACAGCGACGCCGAAGACGCGATCACGGCCGGCTTCGCGGGCAGCGTGACACCCGCGTAGACCTTCAGGTCGGCCTCCACCCAGTTCCCCGGTGCGAGGCGAATCGCCTCGACGCGCCCGACCCGCACGCCCCGCAGGACCACCGGGTCGCCGACGCCCAGCCCGCCCACGGTGCGGAAGCGCGCGCTGAACACGGCTTCGGTCTTGCCGAAGTGGGCGCCCGATAGCCACAGGGCTCCGCCGACCACCACGGCGCAGGCGGCGATGACCACCATCCCGACGGCGAGCTCGTTCTCGCGCTTCACGCGGCGCGCCCCTCGATGAACTGCCGCACCACGGCGTCCTCACTCCGCTGGATCTCCTCCACCGTACCGACCTGGCGCACCCGGCCCTCGTACAACATCGCGATGCGGTCCCCCACGGTGTAGGCGCTGCGCAGGTCGTGGGTCACGACGATCCCGGTCACCCCCAGATGCTCCCGGGTGCGTACCATCAGCTGGTCCATCACCGCCGAGGTCACCGGGTCGAGCCCGGTGGTGGGCTCGTCATACAGGATGTAGCGGGGGTGGAGCGCGATGGCGCGGGCGATCCCCACGCGCTTGCGCATCCCGCCCGACAGCTCGGCGGGAAAGCGGTCGTCGGTCCCCGTCAGGTCCACGAGCGCCAGCGCCTCCCGCACCCGCTCCGCGATCTCGTCATCCGGCAGCGCGCGGCGGCGCAGGCCCAGCGCCACGTTGTCCGCGACCGTCAGCGAGTCGAACAGCGCCGCGAGCTGGAACACGAAGCCGATGTCACGTCGCAGCTCGGTGAGCCCCGCGCGGTCGAGCGCCGATACCGCGCGGCCGTCAACAATGACGTCGCCGGCATCGGCGTGCAACAGCCCGACGACGTGCTTCAGCGCCACGCTCTTGCCGGCGCCCGAGTAGCCGATGATCACCATCGTCTCGCCGTCCTTGACCTCCAGGGTGAAGCCGTCGAGGACGCGCTTCGGGCCGAACGTCTTGTGGACGTCCTGGAACCGGATCATCGCAGCAGCACCATGGCCCAGAAGGCGTCCAGCAGGAGCAGCAGCACGGCCGAGTAGACCACGGCGCGCGTGGTGCTCCGGCCGACGCCCTCTGCGCCGCCCCGCGTCGACAGCCCCGCGATGCAGCCCACGAGCGTGATCGTGAATCCGAACGTCGCGCTCTTGAACAGGCCGAACCAGGTGTCCTTGAACACATAGAAGAGCTTCAGGCCCTTCATGAACTCCTGGGTGGAGAGGTCGAGCAGCACGAGGCTCGCGAGCCAGCCCGTGAGGATGCCGGTGAGGATCGCGAGCGCCACGATCACGGGGAACATCGTGGTCCCGGCCAGCACGCGCGGGACGACGAGATAGCTCTGCGGGTCGTAGGCCAGGGTCTCGAGAGCATCCACCTGCTCCGTGACCTTCATCGTGCCGAGCTCCGCCGCCATGCTCGCCCCCACGCGCCCGGCGAGCGCCAATCCCGCGAGCACGGGCCCGAGCTCGAGCATCATGGTTTTCCCGACGAGCGTACCGACGAAGTACAGCGGGACGGTGCCGGTGAACGTGTAGGAGGCCTGCAGGGCGAGCACCACCCCCGTAAACGCGGCGATGAAGAGCGCCACGGGCAGGGAGTCCACGCCCACGCGTCGCATCTGCAACAGCGTCAGCCGGCCCCAGATCGACACGTCGGGCAGCGCGCGGGCCAGGTCCTGCACGAAATGGCCGAACCGGCCGACGGCCTCGATGCCGGCGACGGTCCTTCGGCCGACTTGTGCGATCACGGCGCTAAGCTAACGTCGCACGTCACAGGTTGCACGTTGCACGAGGGCGCCGAACAACGAAACGGCCGGCAAGGCACCGGCCGTTCGGAGAACATGCAACGTGTGACGTGTGACGTGTGACGTGCGACGGGTCAGGCCGCGAAACTCGCCAGCGCCTTCCCCACGTCCCCGTCCCGCAGCCGCTTCAGCGCGCGATCCCGCAGCTGCCGCACCCGCTCGCGGGTGACGCCCAGCATGCCGCCGATCTCCTCGAGCGTGTGCTCGCGGCCGCCGTCGAGCCCGAAGTACAGCCGCAGCACCTTGGCGTCGCGGCGCTGCAGCGTGTTCAGGGCGGTCTCGATCTCGTCCGACAGGAAGCGGTCCATCGCCTTCTCTTCCGTGTCGGGGACCTCCTCGGAGATGAAGCGCTCGATCAGCGAGCGGTCGCCGTCGGGGTCGAGCGGCGCGTCGAGGCGCACGTCGCCCGTGTTGAGGGCGGCGAGCGACTGCACCACCTCCAGCGACAGCTTGGTCGCGTCGGCGATCTCCTCCGGCGTGGGCTCGCGCCGCAGCGTCTGCCGCAGGTACTCCGCGGTGCGCACGATGCGCGACAGATCCGCCGTCCGATTGAGCGGCACGCGCACAGTGCGCCCCTGCCGCGCCAGCGCGGCGAGAATCGCCTGCCGGATCCACCACACCGCGTAGGAAATGAACTTCACTCCCTGGTCCGGATCGAACTTCCGCGCCGCCGTGAGCAGCCCCACGTTCCCCTCGCCGATCAGGTCGGTCAGGGGGAGCCCGCGATTCTGGTACTTCTTGGCGACCGAGATCACGAAGCGGAGGTTCCGCTTCACGAGCTCCTGCATGGCGTCCTGGTCGCCGGCGCGCACCTTGCGGGCGAGCGCGATCTCCTCCTTCTGGGTGAGCAGGGGCGTCTTGGACACCTCGTGGAGGTACTGGTCGAGGATGTCGCGCTCGTGCTCGTGGTGGGCGAGGTCGGAGAGCAGACCCCGGCGCCGCCCGCGCTGCTTCGCAGCCTTGGGCTTCGCCCCCGGGGCGGCGACGACCGCCGCGACCGCCGTGGCGGACCGGGTGGCCGCACGGGGCTTCGCCCGGGCGGGGGAGGTGGTCTTCTTCCGTCGACTGTGCCTGGCCATTGGGTATGGTCCGAAATTGCCCCCTGATACCCGCCGGGGGGGCAAAAAGTTCACGTAAAAGCCTGAAAACGCTTGACATCCCCAGAACGTCCCGATAAGATGCCGTGTTCCGGCCGGGACGCCTTGGGGGGCCCAATATAATGGGGGCGTAGCTCAGTTGGGAGAGCGCGTGAATGGCATTCACGAGGTCAGGGGTTCGATCCCCCTCGCCTCCATAACTGCTAGGCACACAAGGGGCACAGGGGCGACGGGCGGGTGGGGCGAACCGCGGCTGGCGGACATGCTACCCAACCGAGCGGTGAGGGATGTATTTTGGGGAGGCGACGGGACGGGCGGCGTGGGCGCCTGAGCCGCTGCGCCTCTGTGCCTCTAGTTGTCTCGCGGGAATAGCTCAGTTGGTAGAGCACAACCTTGCCAAGGTTGGGGTCGCGGGTTCGAGTCCCGTTTCCCGCTCTGCCGATTGCGGATTGCGGACTGCGGATTGCGGATTGTGAGGGGCGCTTGGCTGAGGCGTCGCGCCACCGACATCACGACGCAATCCGCAATCCCAAATCCGCAATCCGCAATGGAACCGACGCGGGGTGGAGCAGCCTGGTAGCTCGCCGGGCTCATAACCCGGAGGTCGTGGGTTCAAATCCCACCCCCGCTACTGAGGGCGGTCAGGCGGTCAGGCGGTCTGGCGGACGGAAACGGCCGGTTCATCCGGAGCCCCTGTCCGCCCGTCCGACCGACCGCCTGACCGCCTTCGTTAGGGCGGTTAGCTCAGTTGGTTAGAGCGCCACGTTGACATCGTGGAGGTCACTAGTTCGAGTCTAGTACCGCCCACTGCTCGAGATTGCGGATTGCGGAGTGTGGAGTGTGGAGTGCGGATTGGCGTGCCTGAGTCGACTCCCGCCAGTCAGACACCCGATCCGCAATCCGCAATCGCCAATCCGCAATAGCCCCGGCGCCCATAGCTCAACTGGATAGAGCGCTTGACTACGGATCAAGAGGCTGGGGGTTCGAGTCCTCCTGGGCGCATCCGCTTCGCGTAGCGTGCCGCTCGCCGGGCTGGCCGGGGAACGCTACTTTGACCTCTTCGTTCTCCGTCTTCACTCGTTTTCCTCTTCGTGTGTTTCGGCCTTGCGCAGCTCCGCCGCCAGGGGGTGTCGTCGCGAAAGCACCAGGAGAGCGATCGCCACACCGACGAGGTTTCCGCCAAGGATGCGTACCCAGGCGAGCTGCCCGAGGCCGAGATGGGACAGCAGCACGGTCAGCATGGCGAAGGCGAACTCGACGATCAGCGGCTCACCCGCCAGCACGTCCACGCCCGCGATCCACAGCCAGATGCCGGTCGCGACGACGAGTCCGAGCCGGGCACCCTCCGCCCAGGAGTTGTGGGTGTGCGGCATCGAGGTCCGGTCAGGTTTCCACCGCGCTATCGGCCCGCGACGGACGGTGTGATTTCCAGAATCCCCGACAGGTCGCCGTTCACGAACCGACCTGTCTGCTGGACCCAGGCGCCCTTCATCCACCCGGAGGTGACGACTCCGCCGAGCCGGGTGGCGCCGGTTTTCCAATCCACCATGCCCTCGAGGTCGCCGGTGAACGAACCCATGGCGGACCCAGTCTCGACGGTCCAGCGCGCCTGAACGTGCCAAACCGGTCGTGCCGCCTCGAGTGGGCTTTCAACCTGATGCAACGTCACCCGCACGCGTCCGCCCGGTTGGCCGCGAACCTGCCCGGCCCACGCCGAGCCGGCGTTGCTCACCCCGTCGAAGGTGGCCGCGAACGGCAGCCGCACGCTCTGCGTCGAGGGACCGGTCGCCGGCCCGAGACCGAGGGCGAGCAGGCCGATCGCGATGAACAGAGCCCCGGGGTGCGCGATGCGAGTCATGACGCCTCTAACACACCATCTGGTCTCACGGTTCCCCTTTCCTTCGGTTTCGTCTGCTTCTAGGTTTCAGGTTGCGCCGGGTCGGGACGTTCGCGTGTCCGCCGGCGAACTCCTGCCACTGAAAACCGCTTGGGTCTGGGACTGAACACGGCTGGTTGACAGGTCTGGTATCGGTGTGGCGGTGTGGGGCGGTGTGTGGCAGTTCGGGGCGTAGCGCAGCCCGGTTAGCGCGCCTGGTTCGGGACCAGGAGGTCGGTGGTTCAAATCCACTCGCCCCGACTCGTCAATTGTGGATTGCGGATTGCGGATTGTGGATTGCGGATTCCAGGAACGGACAGCAGGTCGAGCTCACCAATCCGCAATCCGCAATCGCCAATCCGCAATTGAGACGCGCCAGTAGCTCAGCTGGATAGAGCGTCGGCCTCCGGAGCCGAAGGTCGTGGGTTCGAATCCCGCCTGGCGCATGGAGTTACGAAGAACAGGACCGAGAACAGGACCAGATCAGCCCCGATGCGGAACGACCCGTAATTCCAAGCACGCGGCGGATCCTTCGAGCAGTCGGGACGGCGGGATTTGAACGCGCGACCCCCTAAACCCCATGCGATCGTTACTCGGGCGAGTTACGACAACTGTAGCACTCGTGCAGTGTTCTGGGCATCGGCGCTGTGACTCGGACCCCGAAGATCAACCGGGAATCGTAGCAGCATCACAACGCGACTCACAGCACGTGGCGCCCGTGTCGCCGGCTAGGGGATCCCGAGCACCTTGTGCGTCTGGAGACTGAGCCGCCACTGGGGATGCGCGAGGCAGTAGCGCACTGCCAACGCCGTGTTGGGCGCGCGCTCGGGCCCGTCCATCGGCTGGAGGAAGAAGTGGCCGAAGGCGAGCGCGATATAGCGCTCGGGCTCGGCGCCTCGTTGAGGGAATACGAGCTTGAGCTCGTCGCCGCTTCGCACGACGAGCTCGGCGCCGGCCTTGGGGCTGACGCAGATCCAGTCGATCCCGGGGAGGACCGCACGCGTCCCGTTCGTCTCGATAGCCACTTGGAACCCGTTGCGGTGCAGCGCCGCGATGAGCGGCGCGTCGAGCTGCAGGAGCGGCTCGCCGCCGGTGCAAACGACAAATCGCCGTGCCCGCGCGGTCCCATCACCGGGCCACGCCGCCGCGACCGCACCGGCGAGATCCGCGGCCGTGTCGAAGCGCCCCCCTCCCGGGCCGTCCATACCCACGAAATCCGTATCGCAGAAGCCGCAGACCGCATCGGCGCGGTCGGCCTCGCGCCCCGACCAGAGGTTGCAGCCGGCGAACCGGAGAAAGACCGCCGGGCGGCCGGTGTTCGCGCCCTCGCCCTGGAGCGTGTAATAGATCTCCTTGACGGCGTAGCTCATCGGTCGGGCACCGCATCCGCGGCGTAGCGCGCGGGATCGCGCAGGCCCGCCTCCGCGAATCCCCTCTGGCGCAGCCGGCACGCGTCACAGCGCCCGCACGCGTCTCCCCCAGGCGACGGGTCATAGCAGCTTATGGTAAGCCTGTAATCGACGCCCAGCGCAAGCCCCTGCTCGATGATCTCGCGCTTCGACAGACCGATCAAGGGCGTGTGAATCGTGAGCCGCTGTCGCCCCTCCACGCCTGCTTTGGTCGCGAGGTCCGCCATCCGTTGGAACGCGGCGATGTACTCCGGCCGGCAGTCGGGATAGCCGGAATAGTCCAGCGCGTTGACGCCGATGAAGACATCGCTGGCGGCCAGGACTTCCGCCCACGCGAGTGCGAGCGAGAGAAAGATCGTGTTGCGGGCGGGGACGTAGGTGACGGGAATCCCTCCCTCGTCGCGGGCGCGGTCCTTGGGGATGACGATGGCGTCGTCGGTGAGCGCGGAGCCGCCGAACTGTCGCAAATCGAGGTCAAGGATCGCGTGCTGGGCGGCGCCCAGATCGTGCACGATCTGGCGCGCGGCGTCTACCTCGGCCGCGTGGCGCTGGCCGTAACGGATCGTCAGCGCGTGGAGGGCGAACCCGTCGCGCCGAGCGAGGGCCAGTGTCGTCGCGGAGTCGAGCCCCCCGCTGAGCAGTACGACCGCCTTGGGGGGGGGACACGTTTGAGATTTCACGGGATGGGCCGTATGGTTAGCCCTAAAGCTATGAGCGCATCCAGGAGTCGAGAAGCGCCGCGGTTACCGCGGACTGGACCGCTGCCGCGTCCAACCAGCCCCGCCGAGGCGCGTGAATACCTGAAGGCAGAGGCGTTTGCGGCGCCCAACGTGCAGAGCGTCGTCTTCACGGCGACGGAGTTCACTGCCGTCTGCCCCCGTACCGGGCAGCCCGACTTCGGGAGCGTGGTCATCGAGTACACGCCCGCGGAGCTCTGTCTCGAATCCAAGGCCCTCAAGGTCTATCTCTGGTCATACCGCGAGGAGGGTGCGTTCTGCGAGGCGCTCGCCGCCCGCATCGCCGACGATATCGTTCGTGCGATCCAGCCGCGAACCCTCCGCGTCGAGGTGCACCAGAACGTGCGGGGCGGCATCGGACTCGTCGCGACCGCCGTGCGCGGGAGCCGGCCGTGACGGGAACCGCCGACCGTCATGCCCAGGCGCTGGCGGGGCTGCGCTACTCACAGCACGCGATTCGTTACAACGGCACCGAAACAGTCTTGAGCTCCTCGCCCTTTGCGAGCGCGACTTCGGCGACGGCGCGGCCATCCCTCAACGATGGTGTGACGCTGACTGCGCGGAAGCCGGCGTTGCCTCGCAGGGCCTGCGCCACCGCTGCCCGCAGCGAAACCTTCGCCTTGGCCATCGCCGCGCTCTGGCTCTGTGCGGCGGTGTAATCTTCGCCTTCTCCAATCGGCTCGGTCTTGACGACCGCACCGCTGTTGGGATCGACAACCACCTCGAAGAACTTTCCACCCGTCGCCGTATAGAC
>WNGB01010743.1_pt1 | contig 16260 bp, 13 predicted proteins | sample 5400681 | NCBI WGS metagenome assembly WNGB01 (sample SAMN13153367, study PRJNA577476) | soil metagenome | isolation source: 115 cm soil or saprolite under grassland replicate 2 | place: USA:California | collected 2016-06-15 | reverse complement strand
CACCGGCCTCATGATGGCCCAGATCCGTCAGCTCATCGGTCACCTCTCTCCGGAGGGGCTGGCGGAGACAACCTTCGCCAAGCGGCTGGAGCGGCTCGTGAAGGACTTCCGCGAGCTCACCGGGATCGCGACCGAGCTGGACCTCCGCGGCGACCCGTCGGATCTGTCGGCGGCCGCTTGTGACCTGCTCCAGAAGACGCTGCAGGAGGCGCTCGTCAACATCGCGAAACACGCGCGCGCTCGACGTGCGGCCGTCTGTATCGAGGTCGGCGGCGACCAGGCCTCGTTCCGCGTCGCCGACGACGGTGTCGGCCTGCCCACCGGCGTGGCGGAAGCGGCGCGAGCCCGGCGCGGACACCTCGGGCTCCGGCAGATGCGTGAACGCATTGAGGCGGCTGGCGGCCGGCTCGAGATCGTCGGGCGACCCGGCGCTGGGGTGTCCATCCGAGGAGAGTTCCCGCTGCCCACCGATGGAAAGTGAGGTGGTCACGGTGTCCAAGATTCGGATCGTCGTGGTCGACGACCACGAGGTGGTACGCCATGGCCTGCGGCTGTCCCTCGAGGCGCGGACGGGCCGGAAGTCTGCCGGCGGATCCTCGAGGCGGTGCCCCGCACGGCCGTGGTCATGCTCACCAACTACCTTCAGGACGGCTTCGTGCTCCGCAGCCTGATGGCCGGCGCCAAGGGCTACGTGATCAAGGACGTGCAGCTGTCCGAGTTGAAGAAGATGATCCGCTCGGTGCACCGCGGCGGCGCGGTCCTGGATCCGAAGGTGACGGGCCAGGTCATCTCGACCGCGACCCTCTCGGGGGAGGCTCAGGTCGGGCGATCGGGCAGCCCCCGGCACGTGACCGTGCTGTCTGATACGGACCTCGCGATCCTTCGCCATCTCTCGGAAGGATTGACCGACAAGCAGATCGCGGGCCGTGTGCACCTGAGTCCGCACACCGTGAAGGATCACCTCGAGAAGATCCGGGCTGTGCTGGACGTCGGCTCGCGCACAGAGATCGTCGCGACGGCGCTCCGGCGCGGCCTCGTCTGAGGCAGGCTCACGGGAGGAACCTCGGATGACGGGCAGGACCCGCCGCCGGAGCATGGCGGGAGGAGGGTGACGAATGCTGAACAGGCTCTGCTGACGCCGTGGTAGGACGCCGTGGTAGAGTGAGACCCTCGCTCGAGGAGGGCATCATGAATCGACGCACGAGCCGGGGAATCCTGGCCATCGCGCTGAGCACGATTCTGACGCAGGGGGCGCCAGCCCTCGGGCAGACGCCGACCACCACCGGCACCAAAAAGCCCGCCGAAGCGACGGATACGATCAAGGGCTCCAGCGTGGAAAAGAAGAGCGAAGCCGTCGCTTACGACAAGAATCTGGTGAGCGACCTCGACGTCAAGATCAAGGATCTGGAGACTCAGCTCTCGCGTGACGTGAGCGCGGCCGGATCGGATGCGAAGCGGCAGGTCAACGAGCTCAGTTGCGCAGCGCCGGGCAACTTCTTCGCGGTCGACGCGTGCCCTGACCCCATCCGGGGCCAGTCGGCGCCCGCGAATCGCTCGATTTCTCTACTCGCGCGCGACGTTATGCCCAACCGTCACCAAAGCGCCGAGTAGGCATGAGCGTTGCCACAGCCGATTCTGCCGTCCCGGCCGGCAGGGAAGGAAAAGTTATGCCTGAGCAGCGTACTGATCCAGTCAGGCCGGATGACACTGAAGCACCGCCGGAATCTCCGGCGCCCAGAACCCTCTGCATCATCTCCGGCGATCCGCTTCGGTCCCGCACATTCATCGCGGCCCTTCATTCGGCAGTGAGCGCGAACGGAAAGCTCACGATTATCGTGGACAGGCGCCGAGGCGGTTCCGAGACTGCAACGAGTCGGCCTCCGGTCGATCGTCGGCGCCGCCCAGATGTCGATGTCAAGGTGAAGACGGATGGCTTCGCGATCGTGCCGCTGTCGACCGACGACGCGAGAGGCACCGATTCACCCTGGAACAGGATTCCTCACATTTTCGATTCGCCGATCGAGGTCCGTGCGGTCGAACGCCCCCCGATCCAGTCACCCTGGGACGTACCCCCGTCCTCCGAGCGGCAATCGCTTGACGACGATGCCGCCGCGGACGAGCGAGAGCTCAAACGCATCCTCGAGTTCAAGCGCCGACACCAGCGCCGGGTCTCCCCGCTGTTAGGCCTGTCGGCGCTCGTGGGCGTGCTCGTCATCCTCGCGGTCGTCCTCGTCCAGCTGCCGGCAGTGAAGACGCTCATGAGTCGGACGCGTCCGGTCGCACTACCGCCGGCGGAACGGACCAGCGAGCCGCAACCGCCGTTGGTCGTGGAGACTCTCTCACCGCCTCCTCAGACCAGCGCGTCGCCACAACCCGGAGGTGACCCACCGAAGAGTCCTGAGTCCGCGCCACCGCCCGCGGAACGGACCAGCAGGCCTCGCAACATGCCGCGCGCTCCGATGGCCGCTGTGACTCATCCGCCGCGTCGTCAGGCCCGCACGTCGCCACAACCTGGCGATTCACCGGCGAGTCCCGAGCCCGGGCCACTGCGCGCGGAGCCGATCATCGAGCCTCTCAACGCGCCGCAAGCTCCGGTGGCCGCCGTGACTCCTCCACCGCATCCTCAGACCAGCGCGTCGCCACCACCGGAAGACCCGCCGGCGAGCACCGAGCCCACGCGGTCGCCCGAAGCCACTCCCACGCCCCGAGCCCACACCGCCGCGATGCCGAGCGAATCGCCCGCGCCGCCCAGCGACGCTCCGTCCCGCCCGATCGCCAGAGGCCTCGGCGCCAGGATCAAGGATCTGGAGACTCAGCTCTCACGTGATATGAGTGCGGCCGGATCGGATGCGAAGCGGCACGTCGACGAACTCAAGGTTCAGGCGGCCAAGAGGCTCGATGAAATGCGCCGCGTGTGGAACAACGCCAAGCAGGCCTTGACCGATTCGTACAAAGACCTGACAGGGCGCACATCGCCTGAGTCGCCAAGGTAGAAAAGCCGAGGGGCCGCCCTCCACCTCGGCCTTGGCCCCCTGACCACGTTCGTCGTGTAGTCGCGCTCGTTCGCCCACTGCTCTTCCAGGTAGCCCTCGTTCGTCGATGCGAGCCCTCCCATTGTCCAAGGAACCACCTTCCTCTTCGTCAAGGAACCCCTCGGGTGAGATGGCCCCACCGGGTAGATCGGCCCCTCGTGGGTCAAAGCTTACGGGCGGGGATGACAGAACGCCCACGGATCCTGGTGAGAAATGGACCGCCTTCGTCCACTGTCCCCGATAACCACCCGTACTTTCGGCGTTCCTTGACGGTAGCTCAGTCGTCGTAGTTTGGCACGCTGGCTGCTGCACAAGCCCGCAGCTGAGAAGACCTCTCTCCGACAAGGGCAACCTGTCCGCGAGGACTGGGCGCAAAGCCACGGGTCAGGGTCTATAGCGACCTGACGGCCGAGCTACCGAAGAGAGAGCCCTCGTAGGCCGAGCGGGGTCCTCAGATCAAGGAGGCCCCGATGGGTTCTCGGCACGTCCTCTCATGGGTCCTCGGCAACACGGCGATCGCCGCCGCGCTCGGGATCTTGAGCCTGATAAACGGTAGGGGCGTGGCGCTGGCTCAGGGCGCGTCATCGCTCGAAGGAACGCTCGAGATCCTCCACGACGACACACCCGCGGGGGCTCGCTTCGAATACTTCATCCACACAAACAATGGACGCTATGCTCTCCACTTCCGCGGCCACCCCCCCACGAACCTTCTCACGGGTGCCCGCATCCGGGCGAAGGGTGTGCTAACCGGTAACACACTGGCTCTGGCCCCGGATTCGTCGGGCGTCCAGACAGTGACGCCGGCGGCGTTGCCGAACGCGCTTGGTGAGCAGCGCACGCTCCTCATGCTCGTCAACTTCTCCGACGCGCCGACGCAACCCTACACGCCCGACGTCGCTCGGAGCGTGATGTTCGACACGACGAGCCGGTTCTATCTAGAGAACTCTTTTCAGCAAACCTGGCTGAGCGGCGACGTCGTCGGCTGGTTCACGATCGCCACCACCTCCACTGTGTGCGACACCGGCGCGATCACCACCCAGGCCGAGGCGGCTGCTTCGGCCGCCGGCATCAACGTGGCCGCGTACCAGCATCTCGTCTACGCGTTTCCTCAGAATGACTTTTGCTACTTCTGGGGACGGTCCAGCGTCGGGGGAAATCCCTCTCGAGCATGGATCAACGGGGATTTCGAGCTCGGCGTGACGGCCCACGAATTCGGTCACGGGCTCGGTCTATGGCATTCGCACTCGGTGGACTGTGACACGGCGACGCTCGGCGCGAGCTGCACGACTTACGAATACGGCGATACCGTCGACATGATGGGAGCATCTACCTTCGCCCACTTCAATGCCTTTCAAAAGGAGCGCCTGGGCTGGCTGAACGCTGGAGCGTCCCCGCCGATCGCCAGCGTTCAGGCGAGTGGGACGTACACGCTGGAGGCCTACGAACTCGCCGGGTCTGGTCCGAAAGCGCTGAAGATCCTGAAATCGGTCGACCCTACCACCGGGCAACGGACCTGGTATTACGTGCTGTCCCGACAAGCGATCGGGTTCGATGCCGGCCTCGGGGCGGCCAACACCAATGTCCTGACAACCAATATCCTGAACGGCCTGCTGATCCTCTTCGGCACCGAATCGAACGGAAACAGCAGCTACCTTTTGGACATGACCCCCGCCAGTGGAAGTTCGATCTACCTCGACTGGCGCGACCCCGCCCTCACAGTTGGCCAGACGTTTACCGATCCCGCCGCGGGCGTGACTGTGACCGCCGAGTGGGTCACGGCGACCCAGGCCGGTGTGACCGTGCAATTGGCGGGTACCAGCAGTACGCCTACCAATCCAGCACTCGTCTCGGTCACGACAGATCGGTCGAGCTACACCACAGGCCAGACCGTGGCGATGGCGGCTACCGTCAAGACGTCGAGCGGCCTACCGATCGCCAAGACGAGTGTCAACTTTGCCGTGACCAAGTCGAATGGTGCAGTCGTCACCGGCACAGCGATGACCGGGAGTAACGGAGTCGCGACCTACAAGCTTCGCCTCAAGCAGCAAGACCCGCCCGGAAGTTATGCAGTGGACGCGGCCACGAAAGGGGCGCCGTCGGCACAGGCTACCGCGAGCTTCATGGTGCAGTAGCTTTCGCACTCTCGAGCTGCTGCTGCAGTGTGGCCGCAAACTCCTCGGCGGAACGGGCCCCCGCCAGCACGCGTCCCGTCCCGCCATAGAAGAGGATAAAGGTCGGAGTGTTTCTCACACCGATTGCTTGCGCGTCGTACAGGTCACTCAGCACCCGCTCCAGGGCCTTCCGGCTCGTCAAGCACGCTGTGAACCGGGCCCGATCCAGTTCGAGGTCTGCAGCGAGTCTGACAAGAGCCGTGTCCGGGTCGTCTCCCGTGGACCACTGCTCCATCTGTTCAAACAGCCGATGGTGCATGGCCCAGAACTTGCTCTGATCCCCGGCACATTCCGCCGCCGCGGCCGCTACAGGGGCGCGAGGATGGATCCGTAGCGGGAAGTGCTTGGCGACCCACAGCACGTCCCCGGTTTTGACGAACCGCTCGTCCAGAACCGGCTGCGTCGTGAGGGCGTGGCGCTGACAGGCCGGGCACTGGAAATCTGAGAACTCCATCAGCACGAGCTTGGCGTTCGGGTTTCCCTTGTAGGGGTCCCCCGCGACGGTAAAGCCTGGGCGCATCGGATCCGGAGCCAGACCCTCCGGTTTCGCCCAGAACGGCAGCTCTGGCTTCTCGGGCTGTTTGGCCTCCGGTGGCTCCTTGCCGGCCAGCAGCGCATCAATCCAGCGGGCAAACACGTCCACCGGCTGAGCACCGAGCAGCGTGTACGTCTTCCCGCTCGTCTGCTGTACGAATTGGAAGGTGGGGGTCCCAGCGAAACCCAGTGCCTGCGCCGCCGCCACACGCTGCTGCACGCGGGCATCGTGGCGGCCCGAAGCCATACACCGCTCGTAGGCCGTCATATCGGCCCCCACCTTGCGGGCGGCCGCGGCCAAGAAGGCGGTGGGATCCGACAAGCGGCTCCACTGCTGCTGGGTCTGAAAGAGCGCATCGTGCATCTGCCAGAACCGGGTCGCCCCCTGCTCGGCCACGCAAAGGGTCGCCGTGGCGCCTCTGGGCGCCGTGGGGTGTAGTGAGGCGAGCGGGAAATCGTGAACGACGAACTTTACCTGCCCCGTGCGGACATATTTCTCGAGCAGAGCGGGCAGGGTCTGGCTGAAGTACCGCTCACAGAAGGGACAGAGATAGTCGGTGTACTCCACCAGGGTCAGCGGGGCATCCGGCTTCCCCCGAAAGGGATGGCCGTCCGCCGTGAACCCGACCGGGGTGCCCTGATACGTCTCGACGGCTGCGATCCTCTGGACGCGGGTTGGGCCTTGCGCTGCCGCCCCGGTCGCACTACAGAGGAGCCAGAGACTCGCCAGAGAGAGCAGGCTCCACGCCGGTCTGCCTAATTTTGGACGCTTCGAGTGCATAGTCTCCTCGGTGTTCGCTGTTGTCACCCGCCCGTCGGACCGCTCGTCCCCGGCGTCTCCGCGAAATCCCGCAGGCTTCCTGCTGGTCTGGCGTGCGGGACGCCAGACCAGACCGGAAGGCCCAAGGGTCACTCCGCCTGCCTGCGAGGCAGGCGACCTGGGCGGCCCTCCCCAGGGCCGAGGACCGCCCAGATCACTCGCACCGACTGCTTCTACTACGGCAGCCCTCCGACGGTCACGGTGACCGTGGCGTCATCGGACGGCGAGTAGCTTGCTTGGTCGTCATCCGTCGCGGCTCCCGTCACTGTGTCGTGCACCGTCGTGTTACAAGTGGTGATCCTTCCCACAAACGAACAGCTGTAGTTGCCACTCGGCGCGATCGACGCCGGCAGCGTACCTGCGCCAGAGGCCTGGCCGCAGGTCGTGCTGATGACGTTACCTTGGACCGTGGCGATGTTGCCGTACACGTCGTCGTTCAGCGAGGTCAGCGTCAGCGTATCCTGCGCGGAGGTGTTGGTCACGACGACGGCGTAGGTCACGTCGACCCGGCATGCAGCCGCTGTCGCCGTCTTGCTCAGTGTCGGCGGCTGCCGCACGTCGGCGTAGGGGACGACGGCGTCATCGTCGTCGCAGAGATTCGTGTGACCGAAGCTGTCGGTCCCGCATGCTGTCACCACGTCCGTGAACGAGCCGGGGAAATCCCCCGGCGGTACCGTTCCCGTAAACTGACAGGCGTATGTTTGCCCGGCCGCAATCGTTGGGAGCGGCGTGCAGGTCGTGGCCGTGACTGCGTTGAATCCTCCCCCGGCGGCGTGCACCGTGGTGATGTCGCCGTATTTATCGTCCGTCAAGCTGTCCAGCGTCACGGACGCCACTGCCGCGTTGTTTTTCACTGAGACGCTGTAGGACGCGCTGCCACCCGTCTCGGGGACGCTGGTGGTCAACGCTGTCTTGGTGACCTGGATGGTTGCCGTCTCGACGAATATGTCGACAACCAGGGTCCCACAGTTGCACTTCGACGGCGACCCCGGGTAGACATCGTTGGTCGTCGTCCCGTTGCCGGTACCCAGGCACACTTGGTTCGACCCCGGCTGCCGCCAAGTCGTACAGAATGGCAGCTCCAACTTGCCGCTGGGGCCCGCCGTGCACTGCGTGCTGATCTGCGCCTTGACGAGCTGTGGGTTAAACGCGGTCCCTAGCGGGCCTGTGATGTCGCCGCACGCGTCCGGCGACGCATCTAGATTCTTGAACGTCACCGGTGCACTCGTTTCAGTAGCCGCGGTAGCCGTGCACTGCCCCGTTAAGGCCCCATCGGCGCCACCGCCGTCGGTGGCGATGTAGAAGCCGATGTCATAGCGCGTGTCGGCGGTCAAATCCATCCGAAAATCGGCCGTGAACGTGACCGTCCCGCCGCTATTGCACTTGCACACCTTCACCCCGTTCTCGATAACGCACTGGCCCCCGGTTATGATATCGATGTTGGTCGCCGCGGAAAGCGTGACGTCCTGGGCCGTACAGGTGAGGTTCTGGTTGTTGCCATGCGCTTTCCAGACATCCTGGATACAGGTCCCCTGTGCAGACGCCGGCTGGGGCCCAAAAAGCAGCCCCCCTACTGCCAAGACACCGAGCAAGGTGGGGAGCAATCTTGTGGACAGGCGACAGAACTTCGTTCGACACGAGCGCGTGTTCATCTCGATCCCTTTCGCATGGTTGTGAGCTAACGGCGTTTCGCCTCTCTCACACCGGTATGGCGCTCCGTGGCGCTCGGGTCGGGCCTCTTGGACGGGGCCTCGTTGCGGTTCTTCGTGGAACTCGGTGACGGCCCTTGCGGGGGCTCGTACGTACGGGGTTAGATCGGCAGGATCACCTCCCTATTGTGGTTCGTCGCAAAGAAATTACGAGCATTTGATCCACCTCGGCTCCCTGTCACTCGACTTACTCGTTGCCCTAGCGAGCCTGGCCCAGCCGCCGAAGTGCCGTGTGCGCCTCCGACCGGACATCGGGAAGAGCATCCAGCAGCATGGCCCGGATCGCCTCGACAGCGTCAGAGCTGCCCCAGGACGCCAGGACCCTGATTGCGCCGCGCCTCACTCCCTGGTTCGGATCGCGCGTCGCAGTCTCACGCAGGATGTTAACGGCGCCCTCCACACCCCGTTCGCGCACCAGAGCATCGATGAGTCCCGTTCCGTTGTCCGACGCTCCGCGCTTCAACGCCATCGCGAGTTGGGAATCGATCACCCGCGAGCTGGGGTTGCTCGCCGGCGAAGGCTTAAGGGTCGTCGCGAGTTGGGGGTTGCTCACCGGCGATACCTGCTGGCGGTCGTCGGTGACTGGGAGATCGCGCCCTTGACGCCTTCCAGCCTCCGACTGAGTAGCGCCAGGACTGGTGCCACGATTAGTGCCAGGACCGGCGCCCCTTCGGTCTGCGGGCGCGCTCGTGACCCAGACCTCTCTCAGCACCGCATCATCCGGGCCGCGGGCTGACGAATCATAGATCAGGACGACCGAGTGCCAGCGGCTCAGCCGCCGGATGGCCTCATCGAGAGGCACATTCGCGAGTGTCGCCGTGACCGGCGTGTTGAAGTCGCTATGTAGTACGATTTTCACGCCCGCCTGCTGGCCGATCGCCCTCAGCACGTCGGCGAGCGGCGTCTCGCGCGCCATCAAGCTGACGTTCGAGGATGTGACCGTCACTTCCAAGCCCTGGATTGGGGGGGGAGCTATTGGACCGGCAGCTCCGGCACCGCTGCTGCCCATCACAAGCGAGACGACCGCAAACACAGCCCGTGACGTCCAAGGACCACTCATCGCCTACGAGCCCTTCGGTCCCACGGCTCAGCGGTCGCTTTCTGGCTGCCGGCGAATCACTTCCAGATGAGGTTGCCCGCACCGTGGGCACTTCAACTCGATGATGAGCTGGCCGGCTTCGATTTCGTTTACGAGATCCGCCAGTCGCCGGTGACATCCGGCACATCGCACTTGTGTCTGGAGAACGCTGGCCACCGTGTGCCCCTCTCCTCCGCCCGCGGACTCCGCGAGACCGGACATGCGACTGTAGTGGCCGGCAGCCCCCGTTCACAATCCATCGAAGGATGGATTTGTCTCTATCGTTCGATAGAGATCGCGAAGTCCCTCTCCCCGCGGGCCACCGAAGGAATCGAAATTATGCTTGATTTTCTCGCTATTTCGGGTTAGTAGATAAGCCTCTTTAGGTGAGGCGTTTGAAATGCGATGCGGTGTCTGAAGATGGCGAAACGGCCAGTGCCTGACGCCAGCTCTGCGATCGTCTCTCGCCGGGGCTGGAGAGCTCAGCACCTGTCACGCAGTGCTTTGAGCACCTATGATTGGCAGCAGCGCGTGGACTGGCTCATCGCCGGCACTCGGCTTGCTTTCACTCTCTGTGCGCTCCTGGCGATCATCGTCGACCCATCCGATCCCGCTCGGAACGCTCCACATATCCTCGGAATCGTGCTCGTGTACGCTTTCTATTCCATAAGCACCATGGCGTGGGCATGGTCGAGCGCTGCGAGTCTCAGCAAGCGAGTTCGGCTCGGCACCCAGATCATCGATGTCGGCGTGGCCGTCGTCCTCATCGCTCTCTCCGGCGGGACTCATAGCCCGTTCTCTTCGTTCGTGGTCTTCCCGTTGCTGTCGGCGAGCCTGCGGTGGCGGTGGCGAGGGGCGGTGTGGACGGGAGGCTCCTCGTTGGCCGCCTATGGCGGCGTGGCCCTGTACACCGTACTGAGCAGCGGCCGTGCGACGCAGGAACTGAACAGCTTGATCATCGGAGGCGTGTACCTCGTCGCCGCGACGGCGATCCTCGCGTACTTGGGCTGTCATGACGATCGGATCCAGCGAGAAATGGGCACCGTGGCCGCGTGGAAGCCCTCTCAGAGCGACGAGGTGGATGGCCCGCTACGCGACCTCCTGTGTCACGTCGCCTCCGTCGTAGACGCCCCGCGCGTCTTGCTCGTCTGGCAAGCTGTCGACCAGCCTCTTATGACCCTGGCGCTGTGGACACACGGGCAGTTTCATTCGACGGCCGACGCTCCGGCGGCGCTCGAGCCGTCGGTCGCCGAGCCGCTCCGGGACCGCGACTTCGTGTGCCGCGATGCGGCGCGATCGAACGCCCGCGTCGTGTGCACAACGCACGGTCAGCCTCGGCGCTGGCGCGGGAGTCCGCTCGGCGACGGCCTTCGCTCCGCCTTTGCCATTCGCGCCGTGATGGCTGTCTGCCTCCACCGTCCCTCACTGCGCGGGCGGCTGTTCGTCCTCGACAAGCCGGCTGCGACATCCGACGATCTCGTCCTGGCCACGGTCGTGGCGCGACAGGTCGAGAACGTTCTCGAGCACGACTATCTCGCCGGCCGGCTCCGGAAAACCACGCTGGCTCTCGAACGGAACCGGGTCGCTCGCGAGCTGCACGATGGAGTCCTGCAATGGCTGGCCGCCGCTGCGCTCCGGCTGGAAGCGATTCGCGGTCGCCTGACCGTCGACCGGACGGCGGTTCTCGACGAAATGCACGAGCTACAAACCATGATCATGCACCAGCAGCGCGAGCTACGCTCGTTCGTCCGCGAGTTGAAGACGGGTCGTAGCGCCAACGATTTGGGCCTGGGGGACCTTCTCACGATTCTCGCGTTCCGCATCGAACAGGAGTGGCAGCTGGCGGTCAAGCTGGACCTGAAGCTGCAACCCGAGCGCTTCGAAGCATCGATTTCCCCCGAGCTTGCCCGCGAGATCCATCATATCGTTCGCGAGGCGCTCGTGAACACGGCACGGCACACATTAGCCTCGCTCGCATGCGTGAGCATCAGGCTCGAGGGCGGCTGGGTTCGAATCACGGTCGCGGACAATGGCCAGGGCTTTCCGTTCCGAGGACGCTTCGAGGATGCCGAGCTTGCCGAGCGCCACCTCGGACCCGTCATGCTCAGGCAGCGGATCGCCGCTCTCGGCGGAAGGCTGGCGATCGACACGAGCGACGACGGCGCCCGGTTGGAGATCAGCCTACCGCAGCACGGCACGATTCGCGGCGTGGATCCGGTCGAGTCGCGGAAGGAAAAATTGCACCCTATCCTGGGCCGTTCGTCGACGCGGTGATCAACCCGGCACGCCGGAGCGGTCCACCCGTTCGATCTCCCGGGTCAGGGCCTCGAACGAGAATGGCTTGCCAAGGATCGCGGTGATGGCGAGCGCCTCCGTGAGCTCTGCAGAGAGCTCCCGCGAAAGCACATCGCCGAGCGCGGACAGGATGATGACCGGGATCCGGGGGCCGGCAGCGAGCTTGGAGAGCAGGGCGACCCCGTCGAGCCGGGCCCTAGGCATGACGAGGTCGAGCAAGATTACGTCGGGAGGTCGTTGCTGAATTTCCTCAAGAGCGACAGCACCGTCGTCTACGGCCACGACGGCGTGAGTCTGGCTTCCGAGGACCTCCACACAGAGGGCGCGGAGGCTAGGGTCGTCCTCGACGACCAGGATGCGCTTGGGGGTCATTTGAGCCCCTTTTGTTGCGCGAGGAGCAGCAGGTCCATCCGGCTGTTGACACCTAGCTTTTCGTAGACGTGATGCAGGTGACTCTTAACCGTGCCCTCGCTCACGCAGAGCCGACCGGCAATCTCCGCGTTGCGGAGACCGAGCACGATCATCCGGACGATGTCGAGCTCCCGGTTGGTGAGAGCTTGGCGGAGGTCGCGCAGTCCCGTCTCGCGGCGCAGCATCCCTTCTAGGGCCCGGCCGACGGACTGGCCCTCGAACCACCGCTCGCCCGCGTTCACCTTGCGAATGCACTCGATCAGGAGATGAGGCGCCATCTCCTTCAAAACGACGGCGGCGACGCCGAGGCGCACGGCTTCCAGCGTCTGATCGTCATCGATCTCCGCAGCCAGCAGGATAGTCCGTGGGCGGATGCCTTGCTCGTTCAAGGCCCTCAACACGGCGAGCCCGTCGAGGTCGCGCATGCGCAGATCGAGCACGAGAACATCGGGGTGATGCTCGCGGACCGCCCTGATGGCTTGCTCGCCGGTTGTGCAGTCCGCGACGACGGCGAGGTCGGGCTCGGTGCCGAAGAGTGCCTGCAGGCCCTTTAGGACGACAGCGTGATCATCGGCGATGACCAGACGGATCACCGCGGCCGACAGCGGAATAGTTCCCTTCCCGAGCGACGCGCTTGGATCCACGGGATGTCCCACCCAACGGAACCATAGCGGACGTGTCCACGGAATACAAGGGTCTCGTCGGTGTAATCCCGCGCAAAGACATCTCCTGTCACGCGAACCACCCACCAGATCGAGGGGGCGCTGCAAGCGTCGGGACGGGCCGGGGAGCGCCAGGTCAAGGACGTCAACGTCTCGTTCGTCGGCGCGAGCGCTCCCATCGTGCAGGAAACCACCTTCATCTTCGTCAAGGAACCCTACTGAGCAGGATCACGCCCTCCACGGCGAGGGCGCTGATCTCTGATGTATCCTTCTGGGGACTTTTCGGCGCGGGCACGACGATGGCGGTCGAGGTGGCGGCGGCACGACGACGCTTCACCCGTGAGGAGTACCACCGGATGGGCGAGGCGGGCATCCTCAAGCCGACCGACCGGGTCGAGCTGATCCGGGGCGAGATCGTCGAGATGTCGCCTATCGGCCGGCGGCACTACGCCTTCGTCAACAATTTGAATCAGCTCCTGGCCGTGCGCCTGGCCGGCCGCGCCATCGTGGCGATCCAGGGTCCCATCGCTCTCGCCGACGACACCGAGCCCGAGCCGGACGTCGCCATCATCCGGCGCCGCCCGGTGCCCTACAAGGAGCGCGAGGCCTACGCGGAGGACGCGCTCCTGCTGATCGAAGTCGCCGAACGCTCCCTGGCCTACGACCGATCGACCAAGCTCAGGCTCTACGCCGCGGCCGGGATTCCCGAGTACTGGGTGGTCGACTGTGTTGCGGAAAGCGTCGAGGTCCACCGCACACCCGACGCCGGCGGCTATCGCGACGTCAGCCGCGTCGCTGAGACCGGAACGGTTGCCGTGCAGGCGTTTCCCGACGTCACGCTGACGCTCGCCGAGATTTTCGCGTAGACGCCACAAGATAACGAAAGGACACCAGAATGCCAACCTTTGAACACCACGGTGCGTCCATCTACTACGAGGAGTTCGGCCAGGGGTTTCCCATCCTCACGTTCGCGCCCGCGGGCCTGCAGTCGGTCATCAAGGTCTGGAGCAACCCCTCCGCTCCCGTGAACCCCACCACCGAGTTCGCGACAACTTTCCGGGTGATCGCGATGGATCAGCGCAATGCCGGAGGCCAGTCCCGCGCTCCCATCACCGCGCAGGACGGCTGGCACACCTACGCCGCCGACCACATCGCCCTGCTCGACCACCTGCGTATCGACCGGTGCCACCTGTACGGCCAGTGCATCGGTGGGTCCTTCATCATGAGCCTGCTGAAGGCCCAGCCCCAGCGCATCGCGTCCGCCGTGCTCGCGCAGCCCATCGGCCGGGTGGGAGCCATGGCGCCGGGGCGCTCCGCCCGATTCGACGCGTGGGCCGAGACCCTCAAGGACCACCCCGAGGCGACCAAGCAGGTGCTGGACGCGTTCCACCAGAACCTGTACGGTCCCGGCTTCCTCTACAGCGTGGACCGCGCGTTCGTGTCGAGCTGCCGGACGCCGTGCCTGGTGCTGGCGGGCAACGATGAGGCGCATCCGTTCGCGATCTCCGAGGAGACGGCGAAGCTGCTCCCCAACGCCGAGTTCATCCGGGAGTGGAAGGCAGGCGAGCCGCTGGCGGCAGCGAAGGTTCGTCTCAAAGAGTTCCTGTCGAAGCACACGCTCAGATGACGCCCTCTTCCGTCTAGCCGGCGTAGGACCGTCGTGTGTCACGCCGTCTCACGGTCGTCTCCCTCCTCGGGCTCCTCGGGCTGACGGTTGCTGCCTGCGCCTCGCCGGCACAGCGCTTCTCGGCGTGGGCGAACGATCGGGGACTGCGCGCGGCTATCGTGGAGGGCGCGGGCTTCGAGCACGTCGTCTTCTGGCCCCGTGCCCCGGTGTCCGCGACGACCCTGCACGTCTACCTCGATGGTGACGGGAGCCCGTGGATTGGGGGGACTCCCGCGAGCGATCCCACGCCTCGCAGGACTCTCGTCCTCGACCTGATGAGGCTCGATCCTCGGCCCAGCGTGTATGTCGGGCGCCCGTGCTACCACGGAACGTCGGAGAGGCCACCGTGCCACGCCGCACTCTGGACCCGGGACCGATATTCCGAGCGGGTCGTGGCGAGCATGGCATCGGCCGTACGGCGCATCATGGAGGCGGGGGCCGTCGAGCGGGTCGTGTGGATCGGCTACAGCGGGGGCGGCACCCTGGCCATGCTCCTTGCTCCGCGCTTTTCGGCTTCCGCCGCGATCGTCACCGTCGCCGCGAACCTGGACATCGACGCCTGGGCCGATCTGCACGGATACCAGCGTCTGGAGGGCTCCCTGAATCCCGCCCGCCGCCAGGGGCCGCCGCCCCCGGTTCCGCAGAGGCACTACGCGGGGGGAGCGGACGACGTCGTCCCCCCGGCGATCGTGGCCCGGGGGCCTATCGCCCCTGGCAGCCTTCGCATCATCCCTAGATTCGATCACCGGTGCTGCTGGGTAACGCTCTGGCCCGAGATCCTGGCCGAACTGACCGGCCACGCGCTCCCGTGGGAGAAGCCCGCGATCTAGTTCACGACGGCGCGCACGAAGATGAAGTCGCCCGCCTCGTGGCCGGCGTATCTGATCGGTGCGTAGTCGGGCAGGCTGGCCGCGTCCAGCCGTGGCGTGCCGCTGGCCGTTCGCGTGCGAAGCAGGCGGAACACCTCCTGACCGGGCAGCACGTCCGCGTTCGCGCGCAAGACCTCGATGAACGAGCGCGCGAAGACGGAATGCGACGCTCCCGTAGGCTCGACGAGCGGCTGAAGCGCGCCCGACGTCATCACCATGCGCGAGCGCTTCTGGGCCATCGCGTAGAGCAGCCGGGACCGCTCCGGCCCTCCGAGGCCCGTTTCCACTTGCCCGAGCGAGGCCCGCGAGAATCGGCTCGGATAGCAGGAATCGGCGACGACGAGAGCCTGGCGAACGTTCATGGTGTTGAGGATGTCGGAGACAGCCAGATTCGAGATCCAGCTCGCCGGATTGGCGGCCTCGGCGTCCACGGGCAGCCAGTGCCCCCGCGCGCCGCCCGCCTCGAGCACGCCCCGCCCGCTGTAGTAGATCAGCACGTTGTCCTTGTCGGTGAGGCGTTGCCGCAGGTCGTTCAGCGCGGACAGGATATCGTAGCGGCTGGCGTTGGAGAGCGCCGTGACCTTGAAGCCGTACTGATCGCGCAGGATACGCGCCACTTCCCGGGAGTCGTTGACCGCGGTGGCCAACCGGGGAACGCTCCGGTAATCGTCGTTGCCGATCACGAGGGCGTGGTAGGCGCCGAAGTTCGGGCGCGGCCCCGTGGGTGCGGGCCGGGCCAAGGCGGCCGCCGACACGGGAGCCTGGCGGAGCACCATGAACTCAAGCCGCGCCGCGCGAGCCTCGTGGTCGGTCGCCACGATCTCGACCTTCTCCTCCGACCGCGTGACGGCGATCTGCGCCGTGAAGAGACTCTCGCTGTCCACGGTCTCCGGGTGGCCGTTGACCGTCAACATCTTCACGCCACGGAAGGCAGCGACCCGCCCCAGGACGAGCAGCCGATCCGCAGACGCCTGGACCGTGACGGCGCTCAGGGTGGCGCCACGAGCGGGGGC
>WNGB01008264.1_pt1 | contig 16260 bp, 15 predicted proteins | sample 5400681 | NCBI WGS metagenome assembly WNGB01 (sample SAMN13153367, study PRJNA577476) | soil metagenome | isolation source: 115 cm soil or saprolite under grassland replicate 2 | place: USA:California | collected 2016-06-15 | reverse complement strand
TGCCGCAGGTCGCAATACCACATCTGCGACCTGCGACCTGCGACATGCAACCTGATCTGTGAGTACCCGCGTTCTATGTTGCGGGCGCGGTACCGCTGCCGGTTAAAAACAGTACCACAGTCATCCGTAGGTGGATTGGCAGCGCGCAGGCGAGTGTGCTAAGATAGCGGTCGGAGAGCGCCCCGTCTGCGACCAATCCCCGCTGAGCATTGACCGGCGCATATCCGGTCGGAAGGAAAGAGCATGGCGCAAGATCGTATCGCGGAGCGGGTCGCCAGGGTGCCGCCGTCGGGCATCCGGCGCTTCTTTGACATTGCGGCCAGGATGCCGGATGTTATCTCACTCGGCATCGGCGAGCCGGATTTCGTAACGCCGTACCATATTCGCGCCGCCGGCGTCCGCGCGCTCGACGAGGGGCGCACGGCCTACACCTCAAACTCGGGCCTGATCGAGCTGCGCGTGGCCCTGGCCGAGCACCTGGAGCGGCTCTACGGCCTCACCTACGATCCCGAGACCGAGCTGCTGATCACCGTCGGCGTCAGCGAGGCGCTGCAGAACGCGATGCTGGCGACGATCAACCCTGGCGACGAGGTGATCATCCCCGAGCCGTCTTTCGTGGCCTACCCGGCCAGCGTGGCCTTCGCCGACGGCGCGCCCATCCACGTGCCGACCTCAGTCGAGCACGCGTTCCAGGTCACCGGCGACGCGATCGCCGCGGCGATCACCCCGCGGACGCAGGCGATCCTGATCGGCTACCCCAACAACCCGACCGGCGCCGTCATGCCGCGCGAGCGTCTGCTGGAGATTGCGGCGCTGGCCGAGCGCCACGATCTGCTGGTCTTCTCCGACGAGATCTACGACCGGCTGGTGTACGGCGTCACGCATACCTGCTTCGCGTCGCTGCCGGGCATGCGTAACCGGACGCTGCTGCTGGGCGGTTTCTCTAAGGCATATGCGATGACCGGCTGGCGCCTCGGCTGGTTGGCCGCGCCGGCCGACATCACCGCCGCGACGCGCAAGATCCACCAGTATGCGATTATGTCGGCCCCGACGATCGCACAGTACGCCGGTCTGGAGGCGCTCCGCAGCGGCGAGGCCGCCGTCCAGCAGATGCTCGCCGAGTACGACCGGCGCCGGCGCGTGATCGTCAGCGGCCTGAACGAGATCGGCCTGCCGACCTTCGAGGCCCAGGGCGCGTTCTACGTCTTCCCGCAGGTCGGGCACCTGGGGCTCACCAGCGACGAGTTCGCCGATCAGCTGCTGCACGATCAGCACGTGGCCGTCATCCCTGGCGACGCTTTCGGGCCCAGCGGCGCCGGCTTTGTCCGCGCCTGCTACGCCGCGTCGATGGATAAGATCGAGGCGGCGCTCGACCGGATCGATCAGTTCGTCAAAAAACTTCGTTAGACGGGCGGGGCTTGGGGGGGGAGGCCCGCAGCCCCCCCCCAAGCCCCGCCCCGCCGCGGAACGACAATCTAGCTTTCGTTCAAACACAGGAGGATCTTTCTATGGCAATCGACTACGCCGACGCGCCAGCCGCCGACCAGCCGGCGGTCGTCCATGAGCAGCTGTTCTGCGCCCTCACCGGCAAGCCGGTCAGCGCCGAGGAGGCCTACTGGGCGCCGCCCCTGGTGACCGCGCGCGAGCTGATCACCGCGGTCGCCCGCGGAGCGATGCGCTCGCCCGGCACGCTCGGGCACGTTCTGTTCGACGAACAGGCCAACGTGCCCTATGCCCCGGACGCGCGCGAGCAGCTGGCGGCGCGCCGCAGCGCCGAGCAGCTCAAGCTGCTGGTCGGGCTGCTGCTGGTGATCGCGCTGCTTGTCGTGCCGATTGTCATGCTGACAATGCGGTGAGTGCATGCTTCTCTCGGTCATTATGCCTTGCTACAACGAGGCGGAGACACTTCCGGCGATTCTCGAAAAGGTCCGCGCGGTCGATCTGGAAAAGCAGATCGTCGCCGTCGATGACCACTCGTCCGATACCACCTACAATATCCTGTGCCAGGAGGCGGTCCGCGACCCGGCGATGACGGTCATCCGCCACCCGACCAATCGCGGCAAGGGCGCCGCCGTGCGCAGCGGGCTGGCCCGCGCCACCGGCGAGATAGTGATCGTGCAGGACGCCGATCTTGAGTACGATCCGCAAGACTACTACGAGCTGGTCCGGCCGATCGCGCAGGGGCGCGTCAACGTGGTGTTCGGGTCGCGCTTCCTCGGCCGCCATACAGGCATGTATTTCTGGAACGCGCTCGGCAACAAGGGGCTGACGTTCCTGACCAACTTCCTCTTCAACTGCTGGATCTCCGACATGGAGACTTGCTATAAGGCGATGCGCACCGATCTGATGCGCGATCTGCGGCTGGAGAGCGACGACTTCCGGATCGAGCCGGAGATCACCGCCAAGGTGCTCAAGCGCGACCCGCGCATCTACGAGGTGCCGGTGAGCTATCTCGGCCGCACCTACGACGAGGGTAAGAAGATGAAGGCCTCCCAGGGCTTCCTCGCGCTCCTTGCGCTGATCAAGTATCGCTTCGTCGACTGATGCGGCCGCAGCAAAGCGCGATTCTTGGCCTGGACTTCGGCGGCACCAAGCTTGCCGCCGGCCTGGTCGACCCCGCCAGCGGCCATGTGCTCGCCCGCGCCGTCTGCCCAACCCCCGGCGCCGGCGGCGCGCCCGCCAGCATCGCGGCGATGCTCACGCTTGCCCGAAACCTCTTTTCAGCCGACGGGGCGATGGGGCGACGGGGCGACAGTTTCACCCCGTCACCCCCTCACCCCCTCACCCCCTCACCGCCGCTCGGCGTCGGCGTCAGCTTCGGCGGCCCGGTCGAGGCCGACGGGCGGACGGTGCGGCTCTCAATGCACGTCTCCGGCTGGGAGGGGCTGGCGCTGGCCGATCTGCTGGGGCGCGAGCTGGGCGCCCCGGCGGCCGTGGCCAACGACGGCGACGCGGCGGCGCTGGCCGAGCACCGATTCGGCGCCGGGCGCGGCGTGCGGCACATGCTGTACCTGACGATCAGCACCGGCATCGGCGGCGGCGTGATCGTCGACGGGCGGCTGCACCGCGGCGAGCGCGCCTGGGCCGGCGAGGTCGGCCACATACCGCTCAAGCCCGACGGCCCGCCATGCCCGTGCGGGCGCAACGGCTGTCTGGAGTCGCTGTCGTCGGGGCTATCGGTTGCCCGCGCGGCCCGCAAGCGGCTCCAGGTCGGCGCCGAAAGTGCGCTCCAGTCGCTGCCGCCCGACCAGATCACCGCGCGCGACGTGGCGGAGGCGGCCGCGCGCGGCGACGCGCTGGCGGTTGCCGTGTGGGGCGAGGCGATGGAGTGGCTGGGCATCGGGATCGCCGCCGCGGCCAACGTGCTGAATCCCGGCCGCGTGATCCTCGGCGGCGGGCTGACGCGCGCCGGCGATCTGCTGTTCGAGCCGGTGCGCCGCGTCGTGGAGCGGCGCGTGCTCGACCAGGCGACGGCCGTGCTGCCCGCGGAGCTGGGCGACGAGGTCGGGATCGTCGGCGGCGCGGCGCTGATCCTCGATGTGCTATAATTGGCGGCGCTACGCCGGTGTTAAATGAACGCGCAGGTTTCGATCTGCGTGGTGAGAGGTAGAGGTAGCTGTGCCGTTAGCTGAATATGAAGGCCGCCCGGTTCTCCTGGCCCCCTCCGTGCTCGCATCCGACTTCGCGCGGCTGGGCGAGCAGGCCGCCGCCGCCGAGGCCGCCGGCGCCGACTGGATCCATATCGACGTGATGGATGGCATGTTCGTCCCGAATATCAGCGTTGGCCTGCCGGTCGTCGCCGCGCTGCGCCGCGTCGTCAAACTGCCGCTCGACTGCCACCTGATGATCGTCCAGCCCGAGCGCTACGTCGCCGACTTCGTCAAGGCCGGCGCGAACCACGTCACCGTTCACGTCGAGGCGACCACGCATCTGCACCGCACGATCCAGCAGATCAAGGAGCTTGGCGTCACCGCCGGCGTGGCGCTCAATCCGGCCACGCCGCTCGGCACGCTCGAAGAGATCCTGCCCTACGTCGACCTGGTGCTGCTGATGAGCGTCAATCCCGGCTTCGGCGGGCAGCAGTACATCCCGACCACCAACGATAAGCTGACGCGGCTGCGGCGCATGCTCGATGCGCGCAGCCTCGGCCACATCCAGATCCAGGTCGATGGCGGCGTCTACCAGACCAATCTGGCCGAGGTCGTCGGCGCGGGCGCCAACAATATCGTCGCCGGCTCGGCGATCTTCAACAATAAGCAGACCGTCGCCGAGGCGATCGCCGGCATGCGTGCGGTGCTGGCCAGTCATAAGTGATCAGCTGCCGACAATCCGGTTTGAACTGTTACATCTACGTTGTCTCAATCTACAATCTACACTCTACAATCTACAATTCCGATGGTTCTCGCCGCCACCCAGCACGACCCCGACGGCCGGCTCTACGATCAGGCCGCGCGCGTGCTGCCGGCGCTGGCCAGGCTGTTTGGGGGCATTGCCATCCAGGCGACCTACGCGAGCCAGCCGCGCTCGCTGGCGCTGCTGACCTCGGCCGGCGCGCTGGTGCGCCAGGAGAGCGCGGAGCAGTTCAATAGCCTGCCGAAGCTCGGCGGCGCGCGCCGGGCGGCGATCGAGCTGGCCTTGCAGCGCGACGCGCCGGCGATTTTGTTCTGCGACTTCGACCGCGCGCTGCACTGGGCCGAGCATCACCCGGCCGAACTGGCGCACGTGGTCGCGCAGGTCGCCGAACATGACTTCACCGTGCTGGGCCGCACCGAGCGCGCGTTCGCCTCGCACCCGTGCGTCCAGCGCGACACCGAGGCGATCGTCAATCGCGTCTATGCGTCCGTCAGCGGCTACACCTGGGATGTGACGGCAGCCGCGCGCGGGCTCTCGCGCCGGGCCGCCGCAGCCATTCTGGCCGGCTGCCCCGAGCAGAGCATCGGCACCGACGTCGCGTGGCCGCTGTTCCTGCAGCGCGCCGGCGGCTTCTCGCTCGGCTACGCGGCCACCGAGGGGCTGGAGTTCGAGACCGCCGATCGCTATGGCGACGAGGTGGCTGATGCCGGCGGCCTGGATCGCTGGATCGCGCGCATCGACGCCGACCCCCGCCGCTGGGCCGAGCGGCTCGATATCGCGCGGATCGAGGTTGAGGCCGTGACGCCATACCTGGAGCGGCAAGGGTGATTCGTCAGCTGTCAGTTGTTCGTAGCAAGACAGGGAGATCTTATGCCCGGATGTGACCCGGTGCAGCCGGATTATGTTGTTATTTTGAAATCCAATGCGGCAATCATCGCCGATCGGCGCATTCGAGGCGTGCCAAATATCATTATTGAGGTCCAATCGCCAGGCAATTCAGCGTATGATGAGCGTGTTAAATTAGTCGCCTGCTTACCGACATTACCGCTCGCAATTGCTGATCTGTTTGCCGGCGCGCCTGATACAACGCTGTAGTACGAATAGTACTTATGTGCTATAATCTCGAGAGGTGTCTATCGATTAACGTGTAACAGGACAACAACCTATGCCTAAGCAGACATGGACGCCCGAGCAACTCGATGCGCTCAGGCAAATGTATCCGGATATCCAAATCTCGCAGGAGAAGATAGAGGAGTATTTTAGGCGTTCATGGCAAGCAATCAGCATGAAAGCCAGAAGACTTGAATTGGATCGCCCTCGCAAAGGGTCGTGGTCTAGCCAAGAAATCGACGATTTGCGAAGGATGTATCCAGACCTTAGTATTTCGTTGGAGCAGATGATACAGCATTTCGGTCGGTCTGAAAATGCGATTGTGACGATGGCATATGAATTGAACATCAGACGGAGAACCGTTGAGCTAAAGCCGTGGAGCCAGGAAGAGATTGAGAAACTACGCGAGATGTACGCAGATAAAGGCGTTAGTTCCCAGCAGTTGCAGCAGATGTTCGGGCGATCTGCGAATGCAATTTCAAAACAGGCGCGATTCTTGGGGCTAGTGCGTTACGATCATCAGATCAACCATTCCTATTTCAAGGAGATTAAAACGAATGAACAGGCATACTGGTTAGGCTGGTTAGCATCGGATGGCAGTGTCCGAGTTTCGAAACTCGGTGGTCTATATATTACATTGGAATTGCACCAGAGCGATGAAGCTGTCGTGCATGCATTTGCGCAAGCAGTAGCTCCGCGAGCAACAATTCATCGGAGCAGAAAGGCTGTCTCTATACGAATTGGTAGCAAGAGAATGGCACAAGATTTAGCTCATTATGGAATCGTTCCAAATAAGACAGAAATATATGATTGGCCTCATGCCCTGTCAGAAGCAGTTACATTACCGTTTATTCTTGGATACTTCGACGGCGATGGATGTCTTTACAGGTCGCAAGTTCCATTCAGAAATAATTGGACATGGTATCTTCTCGGAACGGAGCCTTTTCTAGTGGCGGTACGAGATCGCATAGAAAGTCACATCCAGGTGCGATTACGAGGACCCATACGAGCGGATAGAATCAGATCTTCTTTTCTTTACAAACTTTATACCTCTGATAAGGAGAGTATAAGACGATTAGACGCACAAATTAATTCGAGTGGGCTAGGGCTGCCAAGAAAACATCTCTAGTATCACTCGACAGTGTAAAGTAGAAAGGTAAAGTACGAACGATGCCTAAAGCAGGTATTACGCCTCGTGTTCAGGACTATTCACAGTGGTATCTTGATATAACACAACAAGCAGAGCTCTGTGACTACGCCGAGGTGGTGCGCGGCTGCATCGTGTTCAAGCCGACCGGCTACGCGATCTGGGAGGCGATCCAGCGCGGGCTCGACGACCGGATCAAGGACACCGGCCACGAGAACGCCTACTTCCCGCTGCTCATCCCCAAGAGCTTCATCATGAAAGAGGCCGAGCACGTCGCGGGCTTCGCGCCCGAGCTGTTCGAGGTGACGCGGATCGGCACGGAGCAGCTGCCCGAGCCGTATATCATCCGCCCGACCAGCGAGACGATCATCGGCTACTTCTACGCCAAGTGGGTGCGCAGCTACCGCGACCTGCCGCTGCTGATCAACCAGTGGGCCAACGTGATGCGCGCCGAGATGCGGACGCGCCCGTTCCTGCGCACGGCCGAGTTTCTCTGGCAGGAGGGCCACACGGTTCACGTCGACGAGGCTGACGCCGAGCGCGAGACGCTCATGATCCTGCACGACGTCTACGCCGACTTCGCCGAGCGCGAGATGGCGATGCCGGTCATTCGCGGCCTCAAGACCGAGAAGGAGAAGTTCCCCGGCGCGCTGCGCTCCTACTGCATTGAGGCGATGATGCAGGACGCCCGCGCCCTGCAGGTCGGCACATCGCACAACCTCGGCCAGAATTTCGCGAAGGCCTTCGGCATCACCTTCACCGACCAGAACAACACCATCCAGCACGCCTGGACGACCAGCTGGGGCGTCAGCACCCGGCTGATCGGCGCGCTGATCATGACCCACTCCGACGACGAGGGGCTGGTGGTGCCGCCGCGCCTGGCGCCCACCCAGGTCGTGGTCGTACCGATCTACAAGAACGACGCCGAGCGCGGCGCGGTGATGACGGCGGTCGCTCGGATCACCGCCGAGTGGAAGGGCCGCCTGCGCTTCAAGGTCGACGACCGCGACCAGCTTACGCCGGGCTTCAAGTACAACGAGTGGGAGCTGAAGGGCGTGCCCGTGCGCGTCGAGGTCGGACCCAAGGACGTCGAGAAGGGCAGCGTCGCCGTGGCGCGACGCGACATGCCCGGCAAGGCCGGCAAGTCGTTCGTGCCACAGGCCGGCCTCACGACGCACCTGGAGGGGCTGCTGGCCGAGATCCAGCAGGCGCTGTTCGACCGCGCGCTGCGCTTCCGCGACGAGCATACCTTCGAGGCGAAAAACTACGACGAGCTGAAAGAGACCGTCGAGCGGGGGTTCGTGCGCTGCTACTGGGACGGCACCACCGAGGATGAGCAGCGCATCCAGAACGAGACCCGGGCCACCATCCGCTGCATCCCGCTCGATCAGCCCGGCAGCTCCGGCGCGTGCGTCTATACCGGCAGGGAGACCACCCGGCAAGTCATCTTCGCGCGGGCGTACTGAAGCGCCAAAAGCGTAACTATTCCGCATCAAGCGCGTTATCAATTATAGAACATAGGCTCGACGACCTGCGTTCGCCATAGCACTCAGACATTGCCCCACGCGAGTGCTGGTCGTCGGCCTATGTTTTTTCAACGAAGGTTCGTGGCAGCTTAACAATCTTGTGGGGGTGGGGGCGCGGGGCTGCGCCCCGCGCCCCCACCCCCACCCCCACAAGACCAACTGTAAGGCCAGGGGCGTCTTTCCGAAACCGCGACCAAGCAGAATGCCCATGTTATTCGCTCGCGAAGCCACAGGAGGAACCATCGTGATCCGCAAACTACTCTTCTCCGGGCTGCTGGCGCTGGCGCTCGTCTTCGTCGCCGCGTGCGGCGGCGGCACACCGGCTGCGTCGACCAGCGCAGGCGCGCCGCCGGCGGGCGGCGCAGAGTCGAAGCCAGCTGCTAGCAAGCCGGCCGGCGAAACCGCCGTCACCGAGGCGCCCGAGCCGACCGGGGCGCCCGCGGCGACGCCCGCCGACGAGACGCGCGACGTGCAGGACATCAACGGCAGCCTCGACGCGCTCAAGAGCTATCGCCTGCGCTTCAACTTCACGTTCGACGGCAAAGACGAACAGGGCAAGCCGCAGAAAGGCGGCATGGAGTGGGTTCAGGAGGCGATCAAGGAGTCGAAGGACCAGCACATCCGCTTCGCGTCCACCGGCGACACCGGCCACGAGAATGGCAAGGGCGGCGCGTTCGAGCTCTACCGGGTCGACGGAATGACCTACATGTACTCGCCCGACGGACAGTCCGATCAGAAGTGCGTCGGCATGGGCAGCAGCCAGAACGATCAGGATACGGGCACCTTCTTCAAGCCGAGCGATATCGTCGGCGGTCTCAAGCAGGCCCGGCTGGCCGGCAAGGGCGAGACGGTCAACGATGTCGTATCCGACCACTACACCTTCGACCAGAACGCGATCTCGTTCGCCACCTTTGCCTCGGCCAAGGGCGATGTCTGGCTGGCGCAGGACGGTGGGTTCCTGGTCAAGTACGTCGGTACAGCCACCGGCAAGGAGAATATTCTCTCCGGCAAGGCCGCCGAGGGCACCTTCACCTGGGAGTACAATGTCGAGGACGCCAACAAGGTCGCGTCGATCGAGCTGCCGAAGGAGTGCGCGGGCCAGAAGCCGGCCGGGGACATCCCGATGCCGGAGAACGCCGCCGATAAGAGCAGCTTCGGCAAGATGCAGACCTTCAAGAGCCCCGACGCGCCCGCGGACGTCGCCGCGTTCTACAAGAAGGCCATGGCGGGCCAGGGCTGGACCGCCGGCGACGCCAACGCGATGGGCGAGCTCCAGACGCTCGAGTTCACCAAGGATGGCCGCAAGCTCACGATCACCATCACCAAAGAGGAGGGTGGATCGAGCGTGCTGATCAACGAGGAGCAGGGCTCCTGATTCGGATGACGATCGTTATGACGCACGACGGCCCGAGCGAGGTATTCGCTCGGGCCGTCGCCTTGGCAGTCAACTGGGGGTGTGGGGGCGGGGCTGCGCCCCGCCCCCAGTTGAGATCGCGCATGCGCCATGATTGACACCCTCGCGATCTCGGCGTAGACTGCTCTCGGCCTGGCAGCGACGGTGTGGGCTTCAAGGTGCAGCGTACTGTGCCACATACAATCAGGGGAACGATGGCCGTCTTCCGATTCACGCTGGCGATAGCCCTCTCATGCGCGCTGATGGCCTGCGCCGAACAGCAGCCGCCCGCCTCGGTTGCGCCGCCCGCGCAGCCTACTGCACCAGCGCCGGTCATCCAGGCGCATCCAGCTCCAGGCGCCACAGCTCCGCAAAGCGTGCCATCCGCGACCGCCGCGCCTACGCACGCCCCGACCGTCACGCCTCAGGCGGCCGCTCCGGCGCGAACCGCCACCGCGATCCCGGCGGCGACGGCCACAGTCGCGCAGGCGCCGACGGTCGTACCAGGAGTTGGGCAGGCCGCCGAGTGGCTCCACGTCTTCCCGGTGCGCAGCGACGGCAAGATCAGCTATGGCAGGTATCACCACGACTACCCGGCCGCCGACATCTTCTGCCCGGCCGGCAGCGAGTTCGTGGCCGTGACGGACGGCGTGGTCGACTTCGTCAGCCGCGAGGATATCTGGGACCCGCATGTCAACGACGGCGCGACGCGCGGCGGCCTCTCCGTCGCGATCGTCGGCGACGATGGCGTGCGCTACTATGGCTCGCACCTCTCACAGATCGCCGACGGAATCGCGCCGGGCGCATGGGTGCAGGCCGGACAGCTGCTCGGGCTGACCGGCCATAGCGGCGACGCGCGCGGCCTCGACCCGCACCTGCACTTCGGCATCTCGCACCCGACCACCCCCGATGATTGGCAGGTGCGCCGCGGCGAGATCGCGCCCTACGAGTACCTGAGAGCCTGGCAGCGCGGAGAGAACATCACGCCCGACCTGACAAGGTGACAGGGTGAGGGGGTGACAAGGTGCGTCGGCTTTTCCGAATCTATCACCTTGTCACCTTGTCACCCTGTCACGACTTGAGCTGCCGCACCGTCTCCTCATCCAGCCGCTTGACGACGGCGACGAGCAGCTTCGCGGCGTTGTCGAAATCGTCGCGGTGCATGATCGCGGCGTGGGTGTGGATGTAGCGCACCGGTACGCCGACTACCAGCGAGGGCACGCCGGCGCCGAAGAGGTGGATCTTGCCGGCGTCGGTGCCGCCCGCCGCAATCGAGTCGAACTGGATGGGGATAGCATCAGCCTGCGCCGTGTCGATTACCAGGTCGCGCAGGCCAGTGTGCGGAATCATGGATGCGTCGTAGAGCAGGATGACCGGCCCCTGGCCAAGCTTGCCCTGCGCCTCGTCGGGCTTGATGCCGGGGGTGTCGCCGGCGATGCCGGTGTCGAGCGCGAAGCCGATGTCGGGCGCGATCGTGTAGGTCGTCGTCACCGCGCCGCGCAGCCCGACTTCCTCCTGCACGTTGCCGACGCCGTAGACCTCGTTCGGGTGCGCCTCGGTCTTGAGGCGGCGCATCACCTCGATCGCCAGCGCGCAGCCGAAGCGGTTGTCCCACGCCTTGGCCATGAGCAGCTTCTCGTTGCGCAGTACGGTAAACGGGCAGATCGGCACCACCGGATCGCCCGGGCGGATCCCGAACGCCTCGGCCTCGGCGCGCGATCCTGCGCCGACGTCGATGAACATGTCCTTCTTCTCGTAGACCTTCTTGCGCTCGTCGGCCGAGAGCAGGTGTGGCGGCTTGGAGCCGATAACGCCGACGAGCGGGCCGGTGCGGGTATGGATCTCGACGCGCTGGGCCAGCATGACCTGCTCCCACCATCCGCCGAGCGTCTGAAACTTGAGGTAGCCCTCGTCGGTGATGCGCGTCACCATGAAGCCGATCTCGTCCAGATGGCCGGCCAGGGCGATCTTTGGCCCGCCGGCCTTGCCGACCTTGCGGCCGATGATCGAGCCGATGTTGTCGGTCATGATCTCGCCGAGCGGCTCCATGTACCGCCGCATCACGCGCCGCACCGGCTCCTCGAAGCCGGAGACGCCGGGGGCGTCGGTCAGGTCCTTGAGCAGCTTGAGCGTTTCATCCATGAGCGCTTCCTTCCATCAAACATAAGGGGCTCGTTCGTGACGATCAGCGTCGATCGCCCGCGTCCAGCGCTGGCTGGTAGAGCCCGTGCCTCGCGATGTAGTCCACCACCGGGTCAGGGGTCTGGTAGCGGATCGGCCGGCCGGCCGCGACGCGGCGGCGCAGGTCGTTGCTGGAGATATCAAGCCGCGGGCCATCGAGCAGAGTCAGCCGCTCGCCGATTCGTGGAATCGCGCGCGCCAGCGCGGCGAGATCCAGCGTGACGGCAGGCCGCGCGACCGCGACGATGCGCGCCAGCTCGACGATCCGCGCGGCGGCGTGCCAGCGCGGCAGATCGGCCAGCGCGTCTGCTCCAAGGATGAAGAACATCTGGCCGTCAAATGCCGCCCGGAGCGCCTCAAGCGTCGTCACCGTGTAGGATGGGCCGGGCCGGTCGAGCTCGATCGTCGAGACCTCGAACGCGTCGTTGAAGCTGCATGCCAGCCGCGCCATCGCCAGCCGGTGCTCGGGCGCGGCGGCGTGCCGGCCGCCTTTGAGCGGCTGCCGCGCGGCTGGCACCAGCAGCACGCGGTCGAGGCCAAGTGCGACGCGCGCCTCCTCGGCGATCGCAAGGTGCCCGTAGTGGATCGGGTCGAATGATCCGCCGAGAATGCCGAGGCGCAGCGCGTTCATGGGCTAGATTATAGCACGCTCCACAAAACATAAAGTGGACGACGTGCGCCCGCCCTGCGTGATAAGTGGGGTGCAGGCTGGAGGCGGGGCTGCGTCCCCCACTCCTCCAACCCGGCCAAAATGATCTTAGCCAAGGTTTCGCTCGACGGCGTTCAGCTGTACCGTTTGTCGCATGTCGCATGTCGAAGCCACCTGCGACCTGCGGCCTGTGAGACAACATTATAACGCGAGCAAAAACCTTGTCTTAGCGCATCTGAAACTCGATCTCCATGCCCTCCTGCAGCAGATCCCACACCATCCACGGCAGCGCGCGCTGGTCGTCGCGTGCCAGGTCGCCGGTGAACGGACGGATGAGCTCGGCCACATCCTGGCGTGTCAGCCGGTAGGCGCGCTGGCCCAGCTTCTGGTACAGGCGCAGCGCGAGCAGATCGGTCAGCTCGTGCAGGTCGCGCTCGGGCAAAGTGCCGTCGGTGGAGTATTGTCGTCCGCGCATCGCTTATTCCTCGTAGTCGTCGGATCGTTCGGCACGGCGGCGGGGCTGGTCGGCAGGGTAGCGGCGCGGCGCGGGCCGGTCGTCGCGCGGGCCGGCGCGCGTGTCGCGCCGCGGGCGGCGTTCCTCGGGGATGCGCTCGGGCGGCGCCTGCAAGGCCATCTCGTGGCGATCCGGATCCTGGCGCGTCGTCAGCGTCGAGCGGGTCAGGCTCTCGCTGATATACTCCAGCACGTCGCGGATATCCTCGTTGTCGTCCAGCATACCGTCGAACGGCAGCGCCACGCCGCTGACGGTTTTGACCGTCTGGCCGACCTCGCGGAGCGTGCGGTCGATACCGCCCACCAGGCTGCGCATCACGGCGCCCAGCTCCTCGCGCTCCTCAACCGTCAGGTTGGCGAAGCCGACCAGCGCCTTTTCCTGGGCGCGCAGCAGCGTCGCCCGCAAGATCGCAATGTCGGCCTGGGTCTGAAGCTCGTAGCGTTTGACCAGGTGCGCCTGGCGGACCTGCTCGACCAGCTCGTCGGAGGAGACCGGCGTCCACAGCAGCGCCGGAATGATGATGAAGCCAATCATGCCGATCAGCACCTGCTGGTAGACCAGCCCGCTATCGGCGACCACCTGCTGCGCGGCCCACCAGCTCCACTGGATCTGAAACGAGTAGTAGAGCAGGTAGATCGAGCAGCCGACGACCACCACATAGCCCCAGGTTCGGGCGTTTACCTTTTGGAGCAGCATCCCGCCGGGGCTCCAGGGGATGAGAAAACTCACCAGGCTGGGCGGCGCTAGCACCAGGATCGCGGTGAAGGCGATCGCGACGATCTTATTGTCGGGGATAAGCGTTGACTGCACGCCCCACCAGTAGACCGCCGAGCCGCCCATCGCGATCAGAGCCAGGACCGCGAGCAGTGTTTTCGAGGTAAACTGAAATGTCGGGCTTCGACGACGCTGGCTCCGCATCATGTCAAGATAACGACTGCTCACGAAAGCCTCCTTGCTCGATCGAAGCGTATGCTAGCGAAGGCGACAAGAAATATCTTCATGATGTATATAATCCCAAAAAGGGCGAAAAAGTATCGTTTGCAAAAGAAAAAGCGCCCGCCGGACTATTAGCACTGCAAAGTCCGGCGGGCCGCCTTCGCGTGAGTGAGTCTTGGCGTGTCAGGCGGCAGCGCGATTTCGCCCGCCCTATTTCGGCACAACGTCATTGGTTTGAATGACATATGCTTCGACGCTCTCGGCGTATCCAGCTTTGGCGATGCGGTCCCGAACCGCTTCAGAGATGGATGTCAATCCAAAGTCGTTGTTGATCCGGTATGGCACTTCGAGAGCAGGGCTATTGCTGCTCCGCAGCCGGAAGCGCGCTTGAACCGGAAATGTGCCAATCAACGTACCTATTTCGAGCGACTGCCCTGTGATCGGGTCGTACCAGAGCAGCGGCACCGGATTCTTTGCAATGTACAGCTGTGGAGGCGTCAGCACCTGCCGATCGAGCTCCTGCGCGCGCCAGCGCTGCTCTCGATCGAGCGACGCCGCCGTCTGTGGGATCACGATCACTGCCGGCGTCGGTGTCGGCGGCGCAACCGGCGTAGACGGAGTGGACTGTGGTAGCGCTGCCGTAGCCGCCGCGTAATCCGAAGGGCCTTCCGGCGCTGGAGACGAATCGCCCGGCACGATTGTTGCTGTCCCAGGTACTGGTACGCTCGTTGGGCGCGGGACGCCCTGCGCTGGCGTACGAGCCGATCCAGCCGCTGCGGTCGGATTGATCTGCAGCGATTGCCCGCAGCCGGCCAACAGAAGCACGATCAACAGGGACCACAGATAGCGCACCACATCCCACGTCGATAACTAGAACTTTTGTTCTAATAGATTACCACAGAGCATGGCGAGTGTCAAGCCGAATATACGATTACCGGCAATAATTCGCCATGTTTCGCCGTAGCGCGATTATGTCGATATACGCAATTCTACACTAGTTATTAACTTTTAGCAAGCGCCGTACGCGATAGCAAAACCTCGTACAGTCGGAAGCTTTCTTCTTTACAGTCGACGCGGACGCACAGAACAACAGAGCGCTTATTATACTGATTGGAGAGAGACAAACACAGCTGAACATTATAAGCTCTAGCAGAACCATTGTCAAGATCGGCCGTAAGATTATGTTCAATGTGTCTTGGAATGTGCACATGCTTGACAACTGTGATATACTATCTGCACAGGCGAAGTGTTGCATTGGCATCCTCCATCGCCTGTGCGGATAGTGCACCCCGTGCTATCATATTGGGCGAATCCCCCTGGCTGTGTTCTGAGCTTCTTCCGACGCATATGCGCGGTTTGCATGCGCGATGCAGCCCGGCGCAGACCTCGGACTGAAGATGATCCTTTCATCTGCAAACATCCTCGAGGATAGACAGCTCGCTGGTTCTGGCCGTGCTGCCCTGGTGCGCGTTCCATTGCGCCCGATCGGCCCTTGATACGGGCTGGCCGGGCCATCTGGGCGTTATACACGAAACTGATCGTTGTGTCACTGGGTGCCGGGCGGCCAACCCGCCGGCGAGGAGTGGGGTGTGCCACGTATACGAACAAAGAATAATCATGAGGTACCGGTTGAGTATGCTGATACTAGGGAGAAGACAACCGTGGTGAACGTAGCGGAATTAGAGACGAAAACCCTGAACGATCTGCGCGAGATGGCCCGGAGCAGTGGAATCAGCGGGGTGAGCGGCCTCAAGAAGCAAGACCTGATCTTTAAGTTGCTCCAGGCCCAGACGGAAGAGGCCGGCCACAGTCTCAGCGATGGCGTTCTCGACATCGTGTCCGATGGGTTTGGCTTTCTGCGTGGACCGCGCCTGCTGCCAGGTCCCGACGACGTGTATGTCTCGCAGTCGCAGATCCGCCGCTTCGGCCTGCGCACCGGCGACCGTGTCTGGGGCCAGATCCGCCCGCCGAAGGAGAGCGAGCGCTACTTCTCGCTGCTGCGGGTCGAGCTTGTCAACAATATGGACCCCGAGACGGCGCGCAAGCGCCCGTCGTTCGACCAGCTGACGCCGATCTTTCCCAACGAGCAGCTGACGCTCGAGACCGAGCCGAACATCTTCTCGACGCGCCTGGTCGATCTGATCGCGCCAATCGGGCGCGGGCAGCGCGGCCTGATCGTGTCGCCGCCCAAGGCCGGCAAAACGCTGCTGCTGAAGGCGATCGCCAACGGCATTACGGCGAATCACCCCGACGTCCATCTGATGGTCCTGCTGATTGGCGAGCGGCCGGAAGAGGTCACCGACATGAAGCGTTCGGTCAAGGGCGAGGTGATCTCGTCGACGTTCGACGAGCCGGTCGAGGACCATACCAAAGTCGCCGAAATGACGCTTGACCGGGCCAGGCGGCTGGTCGAAGGCGGGCAGGATGTGGTGATCCTGATGGACTCGATCA
>WNGB01007093.1_pt1 | contig 16265 bp, 16 predicted proteins | sample 5400681 | NCBI WGS metagenome assembly WNGB01 (sample SAMN13153367, study PRJNA577476) | soil metagenome | isolation source: 115 cm soil or saprolite under grassland replicate 2 | place: USA:California | collected 2016-06-15 | reverse complement strand
TCGCCGCCCCGATGGAACGGCGCGTTATCGGCGAGAGCAGCAGGGCGCCCGCCACGTCAGTAATAAAGCCCGGCAACACCAGCAGAATCCCGCCGATCATGGTGGCGAGCCCTGGAGTTTCCAGGTTGATGGCTCGGATCCCCTGCGCCCCCAGTGTGCTGCGAAAACGGTCAAAATCGCGTCGACCCGCACGCCGGAGTACAAGGAGCCCGATGGCCGTGGTGCCCAGGAACAGCAGAACAGCCCAAAGCCAGCCGATTGCGACGGCAACCAGCGTAAAAGCCACGAACTCCGCCGCAGGGAGCAGAAGAACGCCGATAAAGGCCCACTTTACCAAGGACATCGGGGCGTAAATCCTGCGTGACGAAGGTTGGCGCCGGGGCCAGGATCGTCTATGGTCGGGACCGAACGATGGCCCTGCCGACGCGCGCACTGGATTGGCTTGGTCGCGTGCCTACATAATAACGCGGAAACCAGCTTTCGCTCCGCAGATTTAGGCCCCGCGGGTCTATCCGTGGATTTTTCCAGGGTTGCTCATCACGGCTGCTGAGGCGTGCAAGACGTGCCATTCGATATCTACACCATCATCTTCCTGGCGCTGGCGGTATTTATCTTCTTGCGTCTGCGCAGTGTGCTTGGTCAGCGCACCGGGCGCGAGCGGCCGCCGTACGACCCCTATTCGGCCCGCGACGCCGTGCGGCCCTCAACCAACGACAACGTGGTGGCGTTGCCTGGCCGGGGCGGCGAGGGGCCGTCAAAGACGCCGGAACCGTCCGAGCCGGTGGAGCGTTGGAAGGGGATCGCCGAGGCCGGGTCGGCTGTGGCGGTTGGCCTCGACGCGATCGCGCGCGAGGACCGCACCTTTGACGCCAAGCAGTTCATCGTCGGCGCCCGTGCGGCCTATGAGATGATCGTCACCGCCTATGCGGAGGGCGATCGTCGCAGCCTCAAAAATCTCCTCTCGCGTGAAGTCTGCGAGGGCTTCGAGGCAGCGATCCGTGATCGCGAAGCCAAGGGCGAGAAGGCGGAGACGCGGTTCGTGTCGATCGACAAGGCCGACATCATCGGCGCCGAGCTGCGCTCTCGTACCGCACAGGTGACTGTCCGCTTTGTGTCGCAGCTCATCTCGGTGACCCGCGACCGCAACGGAAATGTGATTGACGGCAGCCCTGAAAAAGTCACTGACGTCACGGACGTTTGGACGTTCGCGCGCGACGTGACTTCGCGGGATCCCAACTGGAAGCTGGTCGCGACCGAAGCCGGACACTAGACTCGCATCCCGGCACTTGCTCCAATCAGGGTGCCTTGGATCGGGCCTAGGGCCTTGTCCGGACACGGAACGTGGGGAGCAATGCCGGAGTCGCAGGCGATGGGCCTACGTATCTCGGTTAGAGGTAGTCGGTTGTTGGCTGCAGCCACGATGTGGCTCATCGGCTCGTTGACGCTTGATCTGGTGGCGCTTGATCAGGCGCACAGCGAAACCACCGTCGATCCGCTGCAAATCCCGGATAGCCAGCTTGAGCCGATCCAGTGGTCCGAGCTCAACGGCTGGAAGAGCGACGATCACGGCGCGGCTTTCGCGGCGTTCCAGGCCAGCTGCGAGGTGTTCAACCGGCAGCACCAGCTCAGCGATACGCGAGCGGTTGCTGGCGCTCTCAAAGATGTCTGCAAGCGGGTGCCGCGGACCGGGACGCTCAAGGGCGATAAGGCGCGCGCCTTCTTCGAGGAAAATTTTCGGCCGGTGCGGATCGCCAAGCTTGGCGAATCGAGCGGGCTGCTCACCGGCTACTACGAGCCGATCGTTGACGGCTCGCGCATACCCAATCCGCAGTTCCATGTGCCGCTCTACCGGCGGCCGCCCGATCTCATGGTCCAAAGTCAGAGTGCAAACCAGAATCATCAGATTCAGAACCAGAATCAAAAACAGAATCTCCAGAACCAAAAACAGAATCAAAAGAAGGCAGGCCCGGCTCCAAAGAAGGCAAGCTGGGCCTTTCCCAATCGCGGCGCTGTCGGCCGGCTTAACGACAAGAAGGAGTTCGAGGCTTATCACGATCGGCTCGCCATCGAGGAGGGCGCGCTCGACGGCAAGAACCTCGAGATCTGCTACATCGCCGATCCGTTCGAAGCCATGTCGATCCAGATCCAGGGCTCCGCGCGGGTGCGGCTCGAGGACGGCACGGTTCTGCGCCTCAACTACAACGGCCACAATGGTCACAACTACACGGCCGTCGGCCGTATCCTGATCGAGCGCAATCTGATCCCGCGCGAAGAGATGTCGATGGATCGCATCAAGCGCTGGATGCTGGCCAATCCGGACCAGGCGCGGGAAGTGCGCGGCACCAACAAGTCGTTCGTGTTCTTCCGGATCACTGGACTGAACAACGAGGATGAGCCGGTGGGTGCGCAGGGCGCGCACCTCGTGCCAGGGCGTTCGATCGCGGTTGACAAGGTTCATGTCTACGGCACGCCGTTCTTCATCGAATCCGATCTGCCGATCGACAACCCGCGGCCGGCCACGAAATTCCGCCGCCTGATGGTGGCGCAGGACACCGGTTCCGCCATCATCGGGCCGGCGCGCGCCGATCTCTATTGGGGCGCGGGCGATAACGCCGGCAAGGTCGCAGGCCGCATTCGCCATCAGGGCCGCTTCGTGATGCTGATGCCGCGCGCACTCGACATGGTCGAAGCTGGCCGCAAGATGCCGCTGCCGCGCGCGAAGCCTCCGATCGAGACCGAGGTCGCTACTAAAACCGACGGCAAGACCGAGAAGGGCAAGCCTGAAGCCAACAAGCCCGAAACCAACAAGTCCGAAAACGGCAAATCCGGCGAAGCCAAGAACAGCAAGGCCCGCCCGCAGGCTGGCCGGTCGAAATCCGGATCATGAGCGGTGACGACAAGCCGCCGCGCCGGCTGTCCGACGACGACGAGGCGCTGTGGCACACCGTCACGCGCTGGATCGTACCGCTCAAGCGCCGCCGTCTTCGTCGCAACGAGTCTGAAAGTGTCCGCGCTTCGGCCAAACTGCAGGTGAAGCCGCAGCTCAAGCCGGCGCCGAAATCGCCATCATCACTGCGCCCGCAGGCCGGGCCGGCTTCCAAGGCGCCACCACCGTTGATGCCGATCGATCGCCGGCTCAAGCAGCGACTTGCGCGCGGCCAGATCGAGATCGACGGCCGCATTGACCTGCATGGCCGCACGCTGAACGAGGCACATGCGGCGCTTCTGCGCTTTCTGCATCGGGCGCAGGGTGAGGGCTTCAGGACCGTTCTGGTGATCACCGGCAAAGGCGGCCCCGATCCGGAGCGCGGCCGCGGCGTGCTGCGGCGGCAGGTGCCGCTCTGGCTCACGCTGCCTGATTTGCGCGCCTATGTGCTCGCGGTCGAGGAAGCGCACATCGCCCATGGCGGTGCCGGCGCGCTCTATGTGCGGCTGCGGCGCGGGCGGTGAGGCTTGGCGAGACTTTGATCCGACTAGATTGAAAGTCTGACTTTTTATTTGAGCATGATCTTTTCCGAAAACCGGTTTCCACTTTTCGGGATCATGCTCTACAAAATAAACCGGCTCAGGTCGGCGTTCTTGGCGAGGTCGCCGATGTGCTTGTCCACATAGGCGGCGTCGACCGTCACGTGGTCGCCGGAGCGGTCGGGCGCCGTGAACGAAATTTCGTCAAGCACGCGCTCCATCACGGTCTGCAGCCGTCGCGCCCCGATGTTCTCAACGCTGGCATTGACCGCGACCGCCACGTCGGCGATCGCGTCGATCGAGTCAGGTGTAAACTCGAGCGTGACACCTTCGGTCGCCATCAGCGCCACATATTGCTTGATCAGCGAGGCCTCGGTCTCGGTCAGGATGCGGCGGAAATCGTCGCGCGTGAGCGCCGAAAGCTCGACCCGGATCGGCAGGCGGCCCTGCAGCTCCGGCAGGAGGTCAGAGGGTTTGGAGAGGTGGAAGGCGCCCGATGCGATGAAAAGGATATGGTCGGTCTTCACCGAGCCGTGCTTGGTCGACACGGTGGTGCCCTCGATCAGCGGCAGCAGGTCGCGCTGCACGCCCTCGCGCGACACGTCGGCGCCGTGGCGCCCTTCGCGGCCCGCGATCTTGTCGATCTCGTCGAGAAACACGATGCCGTTCTGCTCGACCGCCTTGATCGATTCCAGCACCACCTGGTCGGTGTCGAGCAGCTTGTCGGATTCCTCGGCGATCAGAATCTCGTAGGATTCCGCGACCGTCACGCGCCGCGTCTTGGTGCGGCCGCCGCCGAGCTTGCCGAAAATGTCGCCGATCGAGATCGCGCCCATCTGGGCGCCCGGCATGCCGGGAATCTCGAACATCGGCATGCCGCCGCCGCCGGCCTGCACCTCGATCTCGATCTCCTTGTCGTTGAGCTCGCCGGCCCGCAGCTTCTTGCGAAACACGTCCTTGGTCGAAGCGCTGGCATTCTCGCCGGTGAGCGCATTGACGACGCGGTCCTCGGCGGCCTGCGACGCGCGCGCCTGCACGTCCTTGCGCTTGCGCTCGCGCGTCAGCGTGATCGCGATTTCGACCAGGTCGCGCACGATCTGCTCGACGTCGCGCCCGACATAGCCGACCTCGGTGAACTTCGTCGCCTCGACCTTGAGGAACGGCGCGCCCGCGAGCTTGGCGAGCCGGCGCGAGATCTCGGTCTTGCCGACGCCGGTCGGGCCGATCATCAGGATGTTCTTGGGCAGCACCTCCTCGCGCAGCTTGTCGTCGAGCTGCAGCCGCCGCCAGCGGTTGCGCAACGCGATCGCGACCGCGCGCTTGGCATCGTTCTGACCGATGATGAAGCGGTCGAGCTCGGAGACGATTTCGCGGGGGGAGAAGTCGGTCATCGGGTTACTGGTACCGTTATGGCAGCGGAGCCGCCTGCTGCCATCCCTTGATGGCCTCGGACGGATAGATAAGCATCAGAATATTCAGCAACAGGTTGTCGCGGATGAAATACACCAACGAGGCCTCGATCGCGCCGCCCAGCGCCACGGTCGTCCAGATCGGAAGCCGGTAGGCGAGGGCGAAGCCCGCGGCCATGGCGAGCGTATCGGCTACCGAATTGACGATACTGTCGCCGTAGTAATCGAGAGCGATCGTGCCGGTCCGGTAGCGCTCGATCACGAAGCTGGTGTTCTCCAGAATCTCCCAGCCGCCTTCGAGCGCGACGGCAAGCGCCAGCCGCGCCGCGAACGGCGCGCGCCGCAACACCAGCCAGATCAACAGGTACAGCCAGAACCCATGCAACACATGGGTGAATGAGTACCAATCAAGAATGTGCTGCGAGTTCTCGGAACTATGCACAATCCCGTGCCACAGCTTGACGGTGCCGCAGGCGCAGATCGGTACGCGTCCCATGGCGAGGAGTGCCAGCGCCTGCAGGGCAATCATGGCGGCCGCAAGCAGCAACCAGGTCCGAGGCGGGACACGTGCCGCAAAGGCGATGGCGCCATGCTGTGAAAGCGGCGGGGCGGTCACGCGCTCAGCGTCTCGATCGTGACGTTGCGATTGGTGTAGACGCAGATGTCGGCGGCAATGTCGAGCGAGCGGCGCACGATCGCCTCGGCGTCGAGCGGACCGTCGACCAGCGCCCGCGCAGCGGCGAGCGCGTAGTTGCCGCCCGAGCCGATGCCCATGACGCCGTTCTCCGGCTCCAGCACGTCGCCGGTGCCGGTGAGCACCAGCGACACCTGATTGTCGGCGACGATCATCATGGCTTCGAGCCGGCGCAGATAGCGGTCGGTGCGCCAGTCCTTGGCGAGCTCGACCGCGGCGCGGGTGAGCTGACTGGGATACTGCTCGAGCTTGGCCTCGAGCCGCTCAAACAGCGTGAAGGCGTCCGCGGTGGCGCCGGCGAAGCCGCCGATCACGTCGCCCTTGCCGAGCCGGCGCACCTTCTTGGCGTTGGCCTTCACGATGGTTTGCCCGATCGTGACCTGCCCATCGCCGCCGATGACTGCAGTTCCGCCTTTGCGGACCGTGAGAATGGTGGTGCCGTGCCAGGACGGGAGCTGCGCGGGCTGCATGGCTGCGAAATCTCGTTGTTCCGCCAAGATGTAAGACCTGAGACAACGCGACGCAATTCCCAGCGTGGCAGTCAGACGTTCATGATGTGGGAATGCCCCGAACCCGAAGTTCGCACGGCATTGCCGCGAGTCCAATCGCGAACTTCGGGTTCAAAGGGGCACTGGAAGCATAGCGTTGCTAGTGTCCCTTGATTCCGAAGTTCGCATCAGAATGGGCCGCAAGTGCCTGCGAACTTCGGAATCGGGACACTAGCCTGATCTGGGAGGATCGCATGTCGAATTCAATGCGGGGAATGATTGCGGGCTTCGTGGCGACGCTCGTCCTATCCGCGCTGCTGCTGCTCAAGAGCACGATGGATCTGGTGCCGGAGCTCAACATCATCCGGCTGCTCGTCAGTCTGGGCAGCATCTCGCCGGTTCAGGCCTGGATGGATCATTTCATCGTCGGTGTCGTGGTCTGGGGGCTGATGTTCGGCGCCTATGACGCGCTCGCGGCGCGTCCCGCCCACTGGCTCAAGGGCCTCATCTTCGGCGTGTTCGCCTGGCTGCTGATGATGGTCCTGTTCCTGCCGTTGGCCAAGGCCGGGGTGTTCGGCTACAAGCTCGGGCCGATGGCGGCGGTGGCGACGCTGCTCTACCACCTGGTCTATGGCGCCGTGCTCGGCACCACCTACGGTCTGTTGACCGCCTGGGCGCCGGCCAAGGAGCCCGAGGGTTCGCCACAGAAGACGTGAGCCAGTTTCCGGTTTCTTGAATCGGTCGTCACCGCGAGTCGGGCTCGCCCGGCTTAGCGAGCCTGAGAGTCCGGTAGATTGTAGGATGGGTTGAGCCCTTGCGAAACCCATCACTCTTTTCTTAATTCGCAAAACGATGGGTTTCGCTGCGCTCAACCCATCCTACGCGCTAACCTAACCTTTCCTCGGCGACCAACGATAGGCTTTGGCGCACGCGCCGCCCATCAGCATCGCTCGCTCACTGTCGCTCAGGCGGTCAGTCTGGAGGAAGGGCTCGACGGCCTGCTCGTAGTTGACGACGGCGTAGGCGCGTGTCCAGTCCGTGCCCCACAGGCAGCGGTCGAAACCCCAGGCATCGAACACGCGGGCGAGCGGATCCCAGATGTCGGGGAACGGATACGGTTCCCGCGACAGCGTGCAGGCGCCGCTCACCTTGATCACCGCGTTCTTGCGCCTGGCCAGGTCCAGCACCTTCGGCAGGTCGGCCCACGGCTGCGGCGGGGCTGGTGGCGTGCGCGGCTGCAGGATCGCCAGATGGTCGATGATGAAGCGCGTATCGGGGTGGCGGTCGATCACCGCCGTGCCCGCATCCACGTTGCCCCAGCACAGGATGTTGACCGGAAGGTCGTGCTTGACGGCCGCGCGCAGGATCCGGTCGAGGCCCGGGTCATCCGGCTCGCGCTTCGCCTCCTTCGGCAGCATGATGCGGATGCCGACCGCGCCCGGTGTCCGCTTCCAGTCGGCGATGACATCGTCCACGGCCGGATCGTCCGGGTCGACCGGCTTGACGATCGCGAACCGGCCGGGATGGGCCCGTTGCACCTCCACCGCATAACTCGCGTCGTAGCGGTACATGGAAAACGGCGAGATGAAGATCGCGCCGTCGACGCCGACCTTGTCCATCGCCGCCACCATCTCGTCACCGGTCACGTGATCGGGCCAGTTCGGCACGCTGTGCCAGGGCCGCTTCGGCGTGTTCGCCTCATAAGCGTGGACCTGGGAATCGATGATCGTCATCGGGGATGCACCTCAATGGCCAATGGAGTTCGGTATCGCAACACGCCGCGCCAGCCGTGTACAGCGCGTAGGGCGGAATAGCCTTAAGCGCGTTTACGCGCGTCCATAGCCCGTCGAAGACGGGCGTGAACGCCCTTTAGGACGCGCTATGGCGTATTGGGCGTGGTTTGGTGTGGTCGCTTCAATTGAATTGACTGGGCGTCGCCGGGCATGCTTGCGTACCAGATCACCTCATAATCCAAGCGGTACCGCGCCCATGCCCAAACTCTACGAAGCCCTCGCAGAAGCGTTCCTTGCGGAGGGAGTCGACACGCAGTTCGTCCTGATGGGCGACGGTAACATGCACTGGTCCACCGCCTTTGCCAAACTGCCGGGCGTGCATACCGTCCACGTCAGGCACGAGCACTGCACCGTAGCGGCGGCGACAGCCTACAACGTAGCCACCGGCAAGGTCGCCGTTGCCTCCGTCACATGCGGCCCTGGCGTGACCCAGGTCATGACGGCGCTGCCGGCCGCGGTTCGCGCCCGCCTGCCGATGGTGGTGTTCGCCGGCGAGTCGCCGATCAACGCCAAGTTCTACAACCAGTACATTGACCAGGCGCCCCTGGTGGCGGGGACCGGGGCGCATTACATCGCCGCGCATAGCGTGCCGCGCATGATGGACTACGTGCGCGAGGCCTTCCACATCGCCAAGTACGAGCGGCGTCCGGTGGTGCTGGGCATTCCCTACGACCTGCAGAAGGTCGAACACATGGCCAACCAGCCCTACGAGACCTCGGCGATGTACCAGCCCAGGGTCGGGCGCATGCAGCCCGATCCCGAGGTCGTGGCCGAGGCCGTCGAGCGGCTGGCCGTGGCAAAGCGGCCGATCATCCTCGGTGGCCGTGGCGTGCTGTGGTCCGGCGCGCGGGCTGCGGTGATCAAGCTCGCCGATCGCTGCGGCGCCTTGCTCTCCAACACGCTGCCCGCGCGCGGTCTTTTCGACGACCATCCGTTCGGGCTCGGCACCACCGGCAGCTACTTCACGTCATTGGGCAGGGAGATGTACGAGTCCGCGGACGTCGTGCTCGCGGTCGGCACGAGCCTATCCTACTACGTCGGTGGCGGGCACTACTTCGCAAAGGCCTGCAAGATCCAGTTGGACGATGCCCCACGCGGCTTGCGCGATGGGCAGAAGGCCGCCGACATCTACGTCAGATCGGATGCGCTGGCCGGTGTCGAGGCAATCCTTGCCGGCCTCGACAAGACGTTGGGCGTTGGCAAACCGACGGCGGCGGCTATTCGCTCGAAAGAGCTCGGGCATCGCATCGCGACCGAGCCAGCGGACTCGATGCCATTCGACATCGCGCCCGGGGTGCTGGATCCACGCGAGGTGATCCGGGCCATCGACGCAGTCGTTCCAAAGGACTGGGACATCGTCGTCGGTGGCGGCCATCAGGCCTATTTCAACACCCAGATGCGTGGCAGGCCGGCGGAGCGCTACACGACGGTCCGTGAATTCGGCGCGGTCGGCAACGGCCTGTCGTATGCGCTTGGGGTTGCGGCTGCGCGCTGGCAGGGCCGCGAGGGCAAGATCGTGCTGTTCGAAGGCGACGGCGGGCTCTTGTTCCATATCCAGGAACTCGAGACGCTCAAGCGTCAAGGATTTCGCATCCTGATCTGCGCGATGAACGACGGGGGATACGGCTCGGAGTTTCACAAGCTGCGCGCCGACGGCGTCGACGATAGCTTGGCTGTGTTCGGCCGGCCCGCGCTCGAAAACATCGCTCGCGGCTTCGGCCTGCGCGGCCACGAGATACGCGATGCGTCGGTCATCCCGAAGCTGTTCGCCGACTTCGCCGCGCAGGGCGAAAGCGAAATGTGGAACATCCAGATCTCCGATCAGGTCACGGCACCGGTGATCCGCGAGACCACCAAGCGCGGGCACGGCAAAATGTGAGGTGGAGAGCCCCATCCCCGGGCGCCGGTGGAAGTTCTGAGAGCGTCTATAGACGAGTCAAGTAGTCACGGGCACTGCGGCGCGGCAAGACGGCGCAATACGCTGCGCTATTGCGTGACGGTCCTGGATTCAGCGCTCACTCTCTGACCACGCGCGCCGAGATGTGTGCCGAATGTGCAGGATCACGACCGCGTCTCCCGAGATCGTGTAGAAGATTTTGAATGGGTATCGCACGAGCGGGACGCCGCGCACCTGAGGCCGCTCGTGGAGCCGCTCGCCGCTTGCCGGAATTGCCGCAATCCGCGCGACGGTCGCTCGGATATAGGTTTCAACCGCCGCAGCTACGGCGGGGCCGAAAACCCTACGGCTGCGCTCGCCTATCGGCGCAAGGCCGGCCCGCGCGCGCGGCGTGTACTCAACCCTCATGCGCCGCGAAACTTCGCAAACGCGGCCTCGATCTCTTCTTCGCTTGCCACTTCCCCACGCGCGACCTGGCCCAGCGCCTCATCAATGGCAGCCAGTTCCTCCGGGGTGGCATGGTACGTGCCCGTCCGCCGCGCCTCAATATCGCGCGCGACCTCAGCGAGCTCTTCCTGGTCCTCTTCCGGCCAAGTCTCGACTCGCTCCAGAACCTGCTTCGGTGTCTTGGCTGTCATGTGCCCCACATATCATACGCCATTCCGCTGCCCATCCCCCTCGACGCCCTGAAATGCCGACCTCACTGCAACGCATCGTTGACCAGGCCTGTGCTATCCGTTGCCGTGGGCCACGACGGCGCGACATCGCATCTACGAGTTTGCTCCTGCCATCGAGCGACCGGTGCGTCTCAACAAGTCCGGCCGATAATCAATCCCCACGCTCGTCGTTTCTTCGTTGACCCATGAGCGCGGATCAGGGAATTTCAATCCAACGCAAAAACGAAGATATAACTCGACGACTGCAGTTTGTCGTATTTCACCGGATGGACGTGCCGCCCGCTTGACTGCACGGCGAGATACTGTTTCGGCCCGATCGCGTAGCTGACCGGGGCGCCCTTGAGCGGCGTACCGACATTGAAGCGCCACAGCTCTTCGAGTTTCTCGTCGTCATACGCGACCACCCAGCCGTCCTGCAGCGCGGTGAAGACCAGGCCGCCGGCAGTGGCGACGACGCCGGATCGGTTCTCGATGTCGGTGACAGACTTGGCGAGGACCTTGTGGTTGGTGGCGTCGTACGCGGTGATCGAACCGTAGTAGAGGTCGCTGGTATAGGTTCGCCTGCTGAACTTGGCGCGGTCGAGGCCGCCGTCCGGCCCCCTGAAAGCCGCCGTCAGGCCGGTCGTTGAGAAGCAGCCTTCGGTGCCGACTGCGTAAGCGATCTTCTTGACTGGATTGTACGCGGTCGGCTGATACGACACCCCGCCGTGCCAGGTCGGACAGGTTCGTTTCATGCCGTCGCCGCGCAGCGCACGCGCTTCCGGACGGTATTCTTGCACGTCGAGCCGCGGGTCATATTCAAGCGGCTTGCCGGTTTTTGGATCGAGCCCCTTGGTCCAGTTCAGTTCGTTCACATATTGGCCGCCCTTGATGAAGCTGCCGTTGCCGCGATCGAGCGAATAGAAGAAGCCGTTGCGGCCGAAGTGGGACACGACCTTGCGGGTCTCTCCGTTGATCGAGACGTCGTACAGCATATGGATGCCGACTTCGTCATAGTCCCACGAATCGTTCGGCGTATATTGGAAATGCCAGACAAGCTTGCCGGTCTCGATGTCGAGCGCCACCGCCGAGTTGGTGTAGAGGTTGTCGCCTGGCCGTGCCATCGGATCGTAATCCGGAACCGGGTTGCCGGTGCCCCAGATCGTGAGCTTGGTCGCAGGATCGTATGAGCCGGTCTGCCAGAGCCCGCCGCCGCCGGTCTTCCAGGCGTTGTTCTTGTCCTTCCAGGTCTCGCTGCCGGGCTCGCCCGGCATCGGTATGGCGTACCAGCGCCACAGCTCGTTGCCGGTCCGGGCATCGAGCGCTGCCACCCAGCCGCGCGTTCCACTGCCCGCGGCTCCATTCGCGACGATCACCTTTCCCTCGGCGGTGATGGGCGCGGAGTTGAATCGTTCCTTGGTGCCGAATTCGTTGACGATGGCGATCTTCTTGTCCCAGACGATCTCACCCGAGTCGCGGTTGAGCGCGATCACCCGGCCATCGGGTAGGTTCGCGATTACCAGGTCCTCCCATAGTGCGATGCCGCGCGTGCGAGACAGGTTGCCTTGGTGCTGCACGCCCGAATCGCTGACCCAGACGAACTCGCCCTTCTTCGGGTTACGCGCGTCGATTTTGTAGATCGTGCCCCAGCCGTCGCTGGTATACATGAAGCCATTGTCGATGAGCGGATTGACCTCGTTTTCCGGTCCGTTCTGGCCGACGTCCTGCATGCCGCCGAGCGCGAGCGCCCAGACGAGCCGCATAGTCTTGACGTTGTCCCGGTTGATCTGGGTGAGCTTGGAATAGCGGTTGGACCCATAGTCGCCGTTCATCATGAGCCAGTTCTGCGGCTCGTTCGCGGCGTTATGGAGCCGTTCCTTGTTGACGGTCATCTTGTACTGCGCAGCGGGCTTCGACGCCGTCAGCGCGGTGATCGACACGCCCGTCATTGCTGCGCAGGCCATGGTGAGAAGTTTCCGGCTGCCAATTTGCATGACTGCTCGCTCCCCTGTAGCCGCCTTCAACGCTGAGATCGCGGCGGCACCGATAAACACAGAATCTTATCTGCGGAGCGCCGACCGGGCAATGCCATTGCTTGTGCGGGCTCCTGGATGCGCTGCGCCGCGCTGATTGTAGGGCGGAATAACGCAGCGTATTCCGCCGACAGACCGTGCGGCGTGGCAAGGCGGCGCGATACGGTGCGCTATTGCGCCCTACGGGCTGAACTAGGCCGCGTACTCATTAATGAGCAAATCAAGGTCCGCTTTTGGGGCACAGCGGACGCGGATGGGCAGCGGCGCCTTGACAGCATCGGTCGCGAATGACCCGGAGCCGACATACTGTGACTTGCAACGTGCTCGCCGCAGGCCACCCGTCTGCTTTTGGGGTAGAGCGAAAAAGCTCGACTCATTGTGAGTGTGCTTCAGCTCTTTCGCCACATGCCTCAAGTGGTGTATCGTGTGATTGGACTGTCCTTTGAAACGGAAGCGCTAAACAAGCTCCGTTCGCCTTGAATGGGACAGCAGTGGTGCCGCGGCATCACATCCTCAATAGCCGATCTATTTTTGTCGGCCCCGATGACAGTCGCATTCAAGCGCTGATCCGACGCTCCTGCTGCGCGTCGCAAGCTCGGAGCGTCAAGAGGGGAACATCATGAGACGGCAACTGGCTGCATTCCTGGTAGGCGCTGCGCTGGTCGCGACGACCGGTGCCGTGGTGGCGCACCACTCCTTTGCGATGTTCGATCAGCAGAACCCGATCGAGGTGGTCGGCACCGTGAAGGAATTTAGGTACACCAGCCCACACGTCTACATCTATCTGGAGATCAAGGCTCAGGACGGGACCAGCGACATTTGGAATCTGGAAGGCGGATCGCCGAGCCTCTTGGTCCGTGACGGATGGACGAGCTCGAGCATCAAGCCCGGCGACGAGCTGCGCATGACCATCGACCCATTGCGGAGTGGTGCCCCCGGTGGCGCCTGGCAAGCCACACGAATCAAGTTCAAGGATGGACGCCCGATCGTGGCACCCAAGTAGATTGGCGCTCGTCGATTGGCTTTCGCCGTCCTATGGCGCGCGACGAACGGTACCAGGGAGGATGAATCATGCTTTACCGAAGCCTGATCGGAACGGTCGCGATTGCATGGGCGTTGTCGATGTCACCCGCCTCCGCCCAGTGGCCGCCGGATTTGTCGAAATACCCGGACTGGCACGCACAGTGGTACCGAGTCGGTCCGATTGGTCAGTACAACCCCGCGACAGCCCGCGACAATCAGGGCGCTCCGCTCACGCCAGAGTATCAAAAGATTTTCGAGGATAATCTCGCGGATGTGAGGCAAGGCGGCCAGGGCACCGACCCGACTTACACGTGTCTGCCCGATGGCATGCCGCGGCTGATGAACGTGATCTTCCCGATGGAGATCATCATCATGCCGAAGACCACGACCATCCTTGTCGAGTATCTCATGCAGCAGCGTCGGATCTACACGGACGGTCGAACGATGCCCGCCGATGCCGAGCCCTCTTTCATGGGTTATTCGATCGGAACCTGGCACGATACTGATGGCGATGGGCGATACGATGAACTCCGCGTGGAGACCAAGAACTTCAGAGGTCCCCGCAGTTACGACCCGACCGGCATTCCTCTGCACGCTGACAATAAGACCATCGTCCGCGAGAGGTTCTTCGTCAGCAAGGACAATCCGGACCATCTTCACGACGAGATCACGACGATCGATAGCGCGCTCACGCGGCCGTGGACGATCCTCAAGACTTACCGCCGCGAGCGTAATGTGATCTTCACCGAGGGCTACTGTGCGGTGGATAACCCGCACGTGAAGATCGGCGGCGAGAACTACATGTTGAGCGCCGAAGGCCTTCTGATGCCCGCCAAGCGGGGCCAAAGGCCGCCGGATCTCAGATACTTCCAGACCAAGCGATAAACTCCCTTCGCGCTGCCAGATAGCTCCGAATCTCGCCTTCTGGCCCTGAGCGGCGGTATTCGAATGTCCGCTCTTGCGCCGCTCTTAGGGGTAAAGCGGAAGTGGCGAAGACGCGCTTGAAATGACGCGAATGACCCATCTCCGACATCGAGGTCTTTGCCGCGATCAGCCCGGCAGCTGCCATTCGCCGCTCGCCAACCAGATGCGGCTCATTCTGCATACCGGCGCCTATTGGCTCATGCTGACGATGCGCGATGCCATTCCCAACGCGCACTCACTCGCCAAGGCAGAGTTCGCAACCATCCGCCTGCGGCTGCTCAAACTCGGCGCGCGGGTCATCGAAACGGTTTCGCGCGTTCGTCTTGCCTTCGCGGCAGCTTGTTCCGACGCCGGATTGATCCGGCAACTTGCCACCACGATCGTCCCCGCCGCACCATGACGACAAGGGCCGTCGGTGCCCTGTCGAACCAGTCCGATCAACCATCCGCGCGTAGCCAAAGTCTGATCAAGCCGCGGTGCAAAAAACCAAGCCGCAACGCATGCCTACCCCAAATCAACCGCCCAAATCAGCTCCTCGGTGAATAGGAGCGGTTAAATGGCTTTCCATGAGCTGCAGGTTCGGTGTCGGTCGAGCACGGAGTCGTACGTCATTTGCGTGCTTTCGCCTCGGCGAGTTCTTTTTCGAGTTGGTTCACCCGCTCTTGCAGAGTCGATAAGCGCGAGTTGAACAGGCCGACATTAAAAAATGTCACGTTGTTGGCGGGCGCGTCCAGAGTGTTCCCATACCCCAGCCAGGACGAATCGTAAATCTTCACATTCGTGAAGCCCAATTCCTGGAGAACTCCTGCCGTCTCGGAGGCTCGGGCTCCGCTTTGACAGTAGACGATCGTTTCCTTCTTAGGATCGAACCGCGAATACAACTGTTTCAGGTCGGCGGTCCGCTTGAGCGACATGCCAGCATTGCTGCTGACCTCTTTGCGCGCCAGCTTGGTCTGAGTTTCCGGGTCCACCCAGTTCTGTTCGTAAGGAATATTGACGGCGCCTGGAATATGCCCGCCACGGATCGCACGAATATCTTCACCAGTAAATTCCCGAGGCGTACGCGCATCAATGATCTGAACATCAGGGTTGTTGAGGCGGGACACCATCTCCTTGGTACTTACGGCTGCTGTCGGATTGATCTCCAGCTTCAGCGCCACAGGTGGAAGCTGCGAAGCATCACGGCTAACCGGATGCCCGGCGGCGGTCCAACCCTCGATGCCTTCGTGATATACACGGATGTTCCTGCCGTTGAAATATTGCAAGGTGTAAAGACCAAAATACGGTTGCCAAGCGCCCCGGCTGCCGTAAACGATGGTCTCGCGGCTCGGGTCCAGTCCTGCCGCGCCCATAATTTTCTCGATACGGTCAGTCGCGATAAAATCTTCGGTATTGTCGTCTCGCAGAACCCTGGCGGCGTCGCCAATGTTGATGGCACCGGCGATATGTCCACGGGCGTAGGCATCGGCCGGGCGTACGTCCCACACAAGCGCGTTGCGCGCGATAGCATCAGCGACATCCTTGTCATCGACGATGACCGAGGAAGCAGCCAATGCAGCGTGGCCCCAGAGGAAAAACAGCGATATGGCGATCATGCGCACCATGACAAGACTCCATCTTCCTTCTTGGCGTAGTGGGGCCTTCTTGGCGTAGTGGGGCAAGCAAACTCGAATTCCCGAAGAACCCCAATTTCGTAGCGAACACTACCAAGTTTCCGGGTTGCCCGTAAGTCCAGCCGGATTGTAATCGGTAAAGCTCATCTTTTCCACCATCGGCTAGCTAGCACATTCAGACGCTCCTGCACGGACGGCGTCTCGCGGTTGCGAACGCTGCCTGGTTGAGCTTGCGGATGATCGGCTCCGACGCGCCACGCGGCAGGAGAC
>WNGB01007089.1_pt1 | contig 16271 bp, 8 predicted proteins | sample 5400681 | NCBI WGS metagenome assembly WNGB01 (sample SAMN13153367, study PRJNA577476) | soil metagenome | isolation source: 115 cm soil or saprolite under grassland replicate 2 | place: USA:California | collected 2016-06-15 | reverse complement strand
CGTCCCGGGGCGGCTCTCGGAGCAAAACCGGGTGGGCGCACTACCAGGACGCCCTGCGGTCCGAGACCCGTAGAAGGCAAATTGCCGAGGATGCCGCGTGGCGCGCCGGTAGGCGCGATTGGGGAGTCGCCAATGGCTCCCCGCATGGCGCCTATCGGCGCGCCATCCCCCTCGATTCGGGGGATGGAAAAAAGAAGAGACTACGGGCGAATCCCCGCGCCCGGATAAAGACAGGGGCCGATTTGCTTTGGCTGTTTGAGAAGTGAATAAGAGAACCCGCCGTAGGGTGGGCAAAGGCGCGTACCAAACACGCTGCCCTTTCAACGAGCACATCGCAGCGCCGTGCCCACGCGCCCTTTGGGGAGAAATCAAACGCTGTTGCGCGTGGGCACGGCGCTGCATCGTGCCGGTGGGTAGTTCTTGTGTTTGGCCCGCGCCTTTGCCCACCCTACAATGCTACGCGATTCCGATCCGCGCGCTAGTGACAATCGAACCGCTCGAAGGAGAACGGCGCCAGGTCGATATTGGACGGTTCACCGCAGATCGCGCGCGCCAGAATATCTCCGCTGGTTGCCGACATCGTCAGCCCGAGATGCCCGTGGCCGAAATTGAACCAGAGCCCGCGATGACGGCTCGGCCCCATCACCGGCAGAGAGTCAGGCAAGCAGGGCCGGTGTCCCATCCAGAACGACCAATCGGCGGGAATGTTCGCACGCGGGAATACCCGCGTCGCGTCGCGCACCAGATACTCGGCGCGCTTGCGGGTCGGGGAACGCGCCAGCCCGCCGAACTCGACGGTGCCGGCGACCCGCAGCCCGTCCTCCATTGGCGTGAGAAACACCTTTCGGTCGGCGGCAACCACCGGCCGCGACACGGAGATCCCGGGCGCGGCAATCGTAACGTGATAGCCGCGCTGGCTCTCCAGCGGCAGCGCGTAGCCGAGTTCGGCGAGCAATTGCGCCGACCACGCGCCCGCACACATCACCACATGATCGGCCGCGTAGGACGCATTCTCGCCGCGCACCGCTTGGACCCGATCGCCCTCGACCTCGACGGCGGCAACGCGGTCGCGAACGATGCGTCCACCGCGCCGGGCGAAATCCGACGCGATGGCGGTGACGTGCCGATAGGGATTGACCGACATGCCCTGATCAGGCGTGAACATGCCGATGGTGTAGTCGGGCCCGATCTCCGGCTCGAGCGTAAGAATCTCCGCGCGGGCGAGTTGCTCGATCCGTAGACCGTGCTCCCGCCGCAGCGCCCAGGACATGGTGTCTTTCGCAAGCGCCTTCTCGTCGGGATAGAGGTAGAGCTGGCCGGTGCGGCGCACGATGTCCGCGGCGCCGATCTCGCCCAGGATTTCGAGATGCTTCTCGATCGAGCTGGCGAGCAGGCTCGACAAAGCCCGGGAGATGCGCCGCACCTCGTCGGGATGCGACGCGCGCACGAACTGCCGCAGCCACGACGCAGCCTTCGGCAGATAGGACAGTGGGATACGCAGCGGTGCCGCGGGATCGAGCAGCATGGTCAGCGCGTCGCGCATCACCCCGGGCATCGCCAGCGGCGCCACGCTTCCCGAGCTTAAGGCACCGGCATTGCCATAGGAGCATCCGCGTCCCGGCTCGTCGCGATCGATCAGCGTCACATTGGCGCCGCGCCGCAGCAGGTGCCAGGCCGCGCAGACCCCGACGATGCCGGCGCCGACCACGACGATGGCGTCGCGCCCAGGCATGACGGAATTGGTAGGAGGAACGCTCGTCACCGTCAGTTCGCGGCCATGCCGATCTCTTTGACCACCTTTGCCCACTTGGCCATTTCGCTCGCCAACCGCTTGGTGAACTCCTCGGGCGTGCTGCCGACCGGGTCGGCGCCTTCGAGTGCCATGCGGTCACGCACTTCGGGCGTCTTGAGCATCCGCACGATTTCGGCGTTGATCTTGGTGACGACATCCTTGGGAGTGCCGGCCGGCGCAAAGACGGCCTGCCATGAGTTCATCTCGTAGGCCGGGTAGCCGGACTCGGCGATGGTCGGCACATCCGGCAGATAGGACAGCCGCTTCTCGGTGGTGACGGCGAGCGCGCGGAGCGTCCCGGTCTTGATGTGCTGCAGGACCGTCGGCACCAGGCTGAAGTAGATCTTCACGTGGCCGCCGAGCAGCGCGTTCATCACCTCGGCATTGCCCTTGAACGGAACGTGCACGAGATTGCCGCCTGCCATCGACTTGAACATCGCGGCGGCGAGATGGGTCGAGGTCCCGGGGCCGGCGGTCGCATAGTCGAGGCCGGTTGGGCTGGCGGTGGTATAGGCGACGAATTCCTTGAGGTTGGTCACCGGCACGGACGGATGCACCACCAGCACCAGCGGGAGCGAGGCAAGCTCGGTGACCGGCGCAAAATCCTTGATCGGGTCGTAGGGCAGCTTCTGCATCGCCGGAATGACGGAGAACGCCAGCGTGGTGACCAGCAGCGTGTGGCCGTCGGGCGGCGCCTTGGCGACGGCCGCTGTTCCGATCGCGCTGGCGGCGCCGGGGCGGACGTTCACGATCACGGTCTGTCCCCAGCTCTCGCTGAAGCGCTGGGCGATCAGGCGGGCGATGTTGTCGGTGGTGCCGCCCGCAACGAACGGGACGACCAACTCGATCTGCTTGGTCGGGTAGACCTGGGCGACAGCGGGCGAGGCGGCAAGGATGCTCGCCGCGATGCAAGCGCCGGCAGAGATCGAGAGATAGCCCCGCATGATCCGTGCTCCGTGGTACCACGATTGCGCAGATGAGCTCACTGTAGCAGGAATCGCATCGGCGGCGAGAGCAAGGTCCGGGTTCGCCATCGCCGCCTCCCGCAATCGAGGATAAGTTGCTGATCACAATATCTGAATCGCGGTGCGCATTGCGGAATCAGCGCGTATCTGGGGAATGCGGGATTGATTCGGTCCGCCCCTCTTGCAGAAAGGCCTCGACACGGCATTCATTAAATGTTCGTTAGATTGCGCGAGACTGCATTCGGGCCGACGATTTGCCATGATTGGTGATTAGCGAGGTTGCAGTGGCGACGCAGACACCTTTATTATGCCCACAGGGTTTAGATCGGAGCAGACCATGGATCGAAGACAGCTGGGACTGGTTTTAGCGATTGCGGCTTCGCTCGCAGCGACTGCCGGTGCAGTCGCGTTCGCCCAGGACGGAAGCGGGGTCGCCGCCTCAGACTCCGCGGTTGCTCCAGCCGCAGCGGTTTCCGCAGTTGCTCCACGCATGCCGGGTGGCGCCTCCGCGGTCACGCAGCCGGCCTCGGATCAGGCGGTTGCCTCCGTTGCTTCGGGCGTCCGCACCAACTGTGCTGTGCCATCAACAGCGCTTCCCCCCGCTTCGGGAATCCTGTCGAGCAATGCCTCGAGCGCCGAGAGTTCGCTCATGCAAGGAAGCGCAAAGCTGGAATCAGGCGCCTGCTGAGAACGTCCTAATCGCACAGAGGTATGGCCGGCTCACCAAGGGATGGCGGGTCGGCCGCTATGCTGTTGCTAGGCCCGCAGGCGAGCTGCCGGCCGAGCGCGGGCGAGCTTATTGGCCGCAGCCGCCGATTGGCCGATTCCAAGACGTCGCGCCTGATGACTTGACGCTGGCAATCGCGTCTTCGGGGCTTCCGCCAGCCCCATAGGCTACGCCGTTGCGAGTCTTACCCACAACAATATAGGCACATCCACGAACCGGCCCGAGGTTTTGGCACCCTCGGCCACCCGAATTCGCACACTGCTGCAAGGCGGCGTTCGTGGCGGCCTGTGCCGTCGGTTGCGTGCCGGAGAAGCCGACAGCAACGTTCGCAGCTCCGTTTCCACTTCTCCAGAGCGCAGCCGCAACATCAACCCAACGAGCGTCCTGCGCAAAACTCGTTGCTGGCGCCAACATCAGAATCGATAGCATTCCAGCAAGCCGGCAAAGCAAACGAGCGCTCGACATCATCGTTCCCCTTTCACAAAAGCAAGATGCAGTCTCAGGCGGGATAGCAGTTCAAACGAAGCGCGCTAAGGCCCATACCAACATCTCCAGGCCTGGCAAAAACCCGCCGCGATACTCGTCAGCATGATCGTCTCTCTGTCAAGAGCGCCATCGCGCTGCCCGCGCACCGAAACTGTTCACTCCGACGCTCACCGGCTGGCGCGGGGGGATTGTTCGTGGCGCACGACGGAGAGATTGTCGACGCGCTGTCCGGTCTCGGCATTGTGCGCAGCTTGCCGGGCTGGGGGCGCGGCGGGAAAGTGACAACGCGCGTCTTACAGGCATTGAGCGCAGACTTGAGCATGTCGGACAATTCCGGCCGACCGGCGCGTCGGAATAAGTCCCGCCGGTCGCGCCCGCGCAATGTTTAAAGAAGATATCGTAGCCACGCCCCTTTGCCCGCGATGTGCGAACAATGCCGTCTACGTCGAGTGTCTTGAGCCCTCGATCAGACCCCAAGCCGACATCTGCCACTGCCGATGCGGTAGGTGTGACATGCGATTTCAAGCATCGACACGCACGATGCCTGGTTCGGGCTGACCGAACTCGATGTGCCGCACACGCCGATGGCGAAAGTGGTGCACGCCTGAAGACTAGCTCGCGAGTTCGGCAAACGGTACAGCGGAGCCAGCCACGGCCGAGTTGCAAGGGAAAGAAAGGAGCGCGACCACTAGCCACGCCGCGCCTGAATGACGGCGACAGGCACGGTTTGAAAAAGCTCGTCGAGATATAGCCGGCTCCCGACGATACGCGCGCCGGTCAGCACATTACGCAGCGAAGAAAAGCCATCGACGGCCACCGAACACGACTTCCAGCCGGCCCCCTCGGGCCATCGCCTGCCGCCATCGGTCGCACGGCTAAACCAACGTCCGGCCGCAACGATAACTGCATCTCGGCCGCTTGTGCGGGCGAATGCAATGATTTCGCTGTCATGTGGCCCTCCAACTTCGACAGCCGTATAGTCGCCTTGCGCGAATACTGGCGATATTCGCTGGCGCAAGGAGGTAAGCACTCGAGTCAGCGCGAGCTTGATTCGTGCGTCAGGCCATGCCGCAGCAAGCGACGACCAATCCGGTGGATCGCTAATCAAGCAAAGCGCAGCGGCTCGCGTCGCAAAGTCGACAGGAGTTCGATTGTCTGGATCGACGAGGGAAAGGTCCCAGAACTCGGTCCCTTGATAGAGGTCGGGAACGCCTGGCAGTGTTAGTTTCAAAGCGAGCTGAGACAAGCTATTCAACGCCCCGAGCAATGCGATGCGCCGAACGAAAGACTCAAACGCCGCGAGAAAGTGTGCCGAAGTATCGCGATTGAGGATTCGCTCAAGGAACTTTGCGACGCCCGTTTCATATTGTTGATTGGGATCAAGCCAGCTGGTTTTCTCCTTGCCTTCGCGCACCGCTTTCAACGCGTACTCCTGTGTTCGCCTCACGAACGTGCTATCGATGCCCCCGAGCGGCCAAGCCCCGACCAAGGCTTGGTAAAGCATGTATTCGTGTGCTGGCGAGGGACTGCGTCCAGGTCCATCGGTAAGCAGATCGCTGTTCAGAGTACGCCACCTGGCGACTGCGGCGCGCCATTCTTCTGCCAGCTCACTGAGGGCGAGAATGCGCATACGAGCGTCTTCACCACGCTTCGTGTCGTGCGTGGCGGTCGTGGTCAGGCCATGTGGCAGCACCCTCGCGCGTTCCGCCATGCTTGCGTGGAAATCGGTCACCGACATGGCGCTGGCGCCAGGATCGCCACCGACCTCGTTTAATGCCAGCAGCCGGTGATAGCGATAGAACGCCGTGTCCTCGAGGGACTTTGCCATCACCGGCCCAGTGAATTGTTGAAGCTTGAAGGCAAACCGGCGCACGCGCGCGCCGCTGTGGCCGGCGCGCGGAGGCTTGACGAGATCCAGTGTGATGACGTCGCGGAGGAATTCGAAGATGCTCGCGTCCGCCCCCACCCATTCCCCTCGTGACTTTGCAAGTGCCGCATCGATCGTCGCGTAATCCGCGGGCGATGGGCCCGTCCTTGTGATGTAGGTGCGGTACACCGGAAAATGCAGAACGAAAAGCTCGAGCGCCGCGCGCAGGTGTTCGGCCGTGTAGTCGCGTGTCGAGTAGTGACCGGCGGCGATGCGGTCGAGCAGCCTCGCCAGTACCGTGAATTCACTCAAAAGGATCGTTGTCAGCACCCGACGCTTGGATTCAATTAGGATATCTTGGAAGGACCGATCAATATCCCCGGCTTCCTTCCATGTCTGATCGAGCGTCTTGAAACCCCTACCGTCTGCGAGCACATGGCAGATCGTATTGAGGCATTCGTACCCCGTCGTACCCGCGACGCCGGAAAATCGCGGGAGTTGCTCGTCCTTCGCGAGGATTTTTTCGACGACGACGTAGAAGCGCCCCTGCTCAGGAGTCTTCCAAATCCCGCCGATGAGGCGCTGCAGCCGCTGCAAATATTGCTGGGGGTCGCGGAGGCCGTCTATGTGGTCAAGCCGCAAACCCTGCAGACGTCCTTCACCAATGAGTCGCGCAACCAAACGGTGGATTGCGTTGAACGTGCCTGAGTCCTCGACGCGCAGACCGGCGAGCGAGTTGATGTCAAAGAAACGCCGATAGTTGATGTCGCTTGCGGACAGCCGCCAGTGCGCCAACCGGTAGTGCTGGCGCTCCAGCAGATAATGCAGGGCGACCACCGCCGCAGTCCCGCCGGTTTTAGGTCGATAGCCTACAAGTCCGCGCTCGATGATGCCGGAGGCTTCTCTGATCGCGGCGAGCTCGGCCTTGAGCGCCGGCGCTTTCTGGGGTGACGGGTTGCGAGGGCCCCGATAACGCGCTGCGAGCTCGACGAGCTTCCAACCGCCGAGTATGTCCCGCGCGCCCGCCTCAGAGACGATCCGATCCAGGATTTCCGCATAGCGCGTCGGCGTGATCGGCAGCCGATGCTCGTAGTACCAAACCGAAAAGCTGCCTTCATTGCCGTCGTAGCGCAGTTCGATCTCGCCATTCTCGAGCGCCTCGCCATAGGAGGTGCCGAGGATCGGGATCAACACGCCGCCGGATGGTCGATGCGCGAGCAGCGCCCAGTCGATGTCAAAGTAGTCCGCATAAGGCGATCGCGGCCCCCACTCCAAGACGTCGAGCCACCACGCGTTGTCGGCATAGTGAACCCCCATATGGTTCGGTACAAAATCAAGGATGAGACCCAGGTCCGCCGTCGCAAGCGCCTCACTGAGCCGTCGAAATGCGCCCTCGCCACCCAGTTCAGGATTGAGCTCGTTGTGATCGATGACATCGTAGCCGTGTGTGCTGCCGCTCCGGGCTTTCAGGAAGGGGGAGACGTAGAGATGGCTTATGCCGAGATTTTTCAAATAGGGAACGAGCTCCGCCGCTCGGTCAAAGCCGAACTGCGAGGTAAGCTGGAGGCGGTAGGTGGCGATCGGAATTGCGGGCGGCATCACTTCGCCCCGATGCTCCAAAGCACGGACCATGGCGCGAGCTTGTCACGCGTGCCGGTACCCCAAAGCGACCGTTCTTGCCGGGAGCCGACAGGCTGTTCCGCAGTTTGATCTGAAAGATTGACGACCAGCACCAGAGGGCTGCCGTCTCCCAGCCGCCAGGACGCCGTGACGACCGTGTCGACGAGTTGGGATGAGCCGAACCGCACGCCCGCCAGTCTTGGGACGATCTCGCGTTTGCGGATCGCAAGCAGCTCACGAACGAATGTCAGCCGCTTCTGCTGCTGGGGCTGTTGGCGTAGAGGCCAGTCGAGAACCGCCGAGCGAACCGTCTCTTCCGCAAGCGGATCGGGAATCTCATCGCCGAATCGCTCGTAAGCATGCGCAAATTCGCGGCGACGGCCCTCGCGGACCGCCTGTGCCAAATCGCCCTGAAAGTCGCAGAAGAACGGGAAAGGCCTCGTCGAACCCCACTCCTCCCCCATGAACAAGAGCGGCGGCATTGGCGCCAGCAGGGTTATCGCAAGTGCGGCTGTCAATGCCTGCTCGTTTGCCATCGAACACAGGCGATCGCCGAGGGGTCGATTGCCGATCTGATCGTGATTTTGCAGAAAGTTCACAAAAGCGAGCGGTGAGAGATCGCCCGACGGTTCACCGCGTCCGTGGCCTCGGCGGCATGGCGAGGGTTCGCCCTGATAGGCAAAGCCCGACGACAAGACGCGAGTGATGTGGCCGAGCGGATCTGAGTAGTCTTGATAGTAGCCTTGATGCTCGCCGGTCAGGAGCACATGCCAGGCATGGTGGTAGTCGTCGTTCCATTGCGCTCGAAACCGGCCGTTCGGAGGATCCTGGCCAGCATCGAGAATGCTGGCGCAATTATCATCATTCTCAAGAATGAGATGAATCTTGCGTCCGGATTCTCCGGCGAACTGGCCCACGGCTTGGCTGAATTCGTGAAGAAGAGAGGCCCGGCCCGGCTCGACCACGGCGTGCACGGCGTCGAGGCGCAGGCCATCCAAGCGGTAATGATGCAGCCAATGCAGGGCGTTGTCGATCGCAAACCTGCGCACCTGCGGCACGCGGTAGTCGATCGCACTGCCCCATGGCGTTTGCGCCGACGTGAAGAAGGAGGGCGCATAGCGTGCTAGATGGTTACCCTCCGGCCCAAAGTGATTGTAGACGACGTCGAGGAAGACCATGAGGCCGCGCGCGTGGGCCGCGTCGATCAATGCCTTGAGGTCGTCGGGTCGGCCATACGAGCTGTCGGGCGCGTAGAGAAGAACGCCGTCATAACCCCAGCTGTATCGACCCGCGAAATCGGCGAGCGGCATCAACTCGATCGCCGTCAGCTCGGTCTCGGCAATATGATCGAGCTTCTCGATGGCTGACCGAAAGGTGCCAGCCGGCGTGAATGTACCAATGTGAATTTCGAGGATGGCCGTCTCCTCCCAGGCGCGTCCACGCCAGCGCGCGGCCTCCCAACGATAGACGTCGTGATCGATGACCTCGCTTGGACCGAACACATCGTGCGGCTGAAAATGCGAGGCCGGGTCCGGCACTTCGAGTTCGCCGTCGATGCGAAACTTGTAGAGCGTGCCGGCGCGCGCGCCTGGGACCGTCAACCGATACCAACCCTCCGGTCCCTCTTCCATCGGGTGCGTGCGATCGAGCATCAGGTCGACTCGCTTGGCGGCCGGCGCCCAGAGGCGGAACGTCACGCCGGATGACGTCAGCTGCGGACCGAACTGTGCGGGCGCGCTCATATCTCGCCCGAGAAGACCAGGACGGAGCGCGGCGGCACTCGTATAGTCGTGCCCGGCACATGCTCTTTGCCGGGCTCGATTGGACTCACGGTGTCCAACAGCGGCAGCCAGCGGCTATATTCGGGCAACTTCGGGAACGTGGCTTCGATTGCGTCGCCGGCCGCATTGAGCACGATATAGAGCGGGGACTGGCCAGGTTGGACCGGCGCCAACATGTAGGCGAGAAACCGCCCGTCCGGAAAGTTCCAGTCCTTTTCGGTCATCTCGGTTGCTTGCGGTGTGAGCCACAGGACGCCGAAGGAGCCATCGGGGCGACGGCCTTCGACCCAGCGCCTCAACCGAAGCTGCGGATAAGCGCGTCGCAAGCTGGTGAGCTGGGCGACGAGGTCGGTCATGTCCTCGCCTGACCGACCGAGACCAGACCAGTCCACCCATCCGATCGCATTGTCTTGGCAGTAGGCGTTGTTGTTGCCGCCCTGGCCGTTACCGACTTCGTCGCCGGCAAGGATGAGCGGGGCGCCCTGCGCCAGCAGCAGACAGGCGAGAAGATTGCGCCGCAACTGCTGTCTCAGGGCAATGATCTTAGGATCGTCTGTTGGCCCCTCCACGCCGCAATTGGTGCTGACATTGTCATCGGCACCGTCGCGATTGTCCTCTCCGTTCGCCTCATTGTGCTTGCCGGCATAGCTCACAAGGTCGGCAAGGGTGAAACCATCGTGCACAGTGACGTGATTGATGCTAGCGCGCGGGCCGCGGCCACTGTGATTGAACAGATCGGTTGAGCCGGTCATTCGACCGCCGACATCTCCGATCAGACTGCCTTCACCCGCCCAGTAACGACGCAGCGTACGGCGATAGCGGTCATTCCATTCTGACCAGCCTGGCGGAAATCCACCAAGCTGGTAGCCGCCTGAGCCGATGTCCCATGGCTCCGCAATCAGCTTCACATTGGCAAGCACCGGATCTTGCTGGACGGCGGCAAAGAATGCCGCGCCACGATCAAAACCGTTCGGTCCACGCGCGAGTGTCGTCGCCAGGTCAAAGCGGAAGCCGTCGACGTGGCAGACTTCCACCCAGTAGCGCAGCGAGTCCATGACGAGCTGGAGAACCCGTGGATGGGTTAGGTTGAGAGCATTGCCGCAGCCGGTAAAATTATCGTAGTAGCGCGGCTCGTTCGGCAGCAACCAATAATACGAAGCATTGTCGATGCCGCGGAAGCTGAGCGTCGGCCCGAGATGATTTCCCTCGGCCGTGTGATTGTAGACGACGTCCAGGATGATCTCAATCCCGGCATCGTGCAGTCGCGACACAGTCGACCGGAATGCATCAAGCGGATTGTCGGGTGCATAGCGCGGTTCCGGAGCGAGAAAGCAGATCGTGTTGTAACCCCAGTAGTTGGTGAGGCCGCGTAGCACCAAGTGACGATCATCCACAAATGCATGGATCGGAAGAAGCTCCACGGCGGTCACACCGAGGCGCTTGAGGTGATCAACAACGCTTGGGGTTCCCAGCGCTCGAAAGGTGCCGCGTAGGGCTGGCGCCACCTCCTCACGTTGTTGCGTCAGGCCTTTGACGTGAGCCTCATAGATGATCGTGTCTTCCCAGGGGACGCGCGGCGGGCGGTCCTCCCCCCAGGTGAATGCCTCGTCGAGGACCACGGCTTTCGGGATACCACGCGCGTTGTCCCGGCGGTCGAACGAGAGATCGCCGCGAGAACTTCCCGTCCGATAGCCAAAATGCGCGTCGCTCCAGACCAATCGGCCGGCTAGTTTCTTGCAGTATGGATCGATCAGCAGCTTGTGAGGGTTGAAGCGCATGCCGCGCTCCGGCTCGTATGGCCCGTGGACGCGGTAGCCATAGAGCTGACCAGGCACGACGTCACTAAGATAGCCGTGCCAAACGTCCTCTGTACGCTCGGGCAGTGTGATACGCTCTAGCTCTCGCCGGCCCTGGCTGTCGAACAAACAAAGTTCGACTTTGCTGGCGTTTTGCGAGAACAGCGCAAAATTGGCGCCGCGACCATCCCAGGTCGCCCCCAATGGATGAGAAGACCCTGCCGATAGCCGCGTACTAGTGCTCGGGAACGAGAAAAATCGCAGCAAACGGTGGAATGACAAGACTGACCTCGGGAACAGCTCCTTCCTGCAACGTGCAAACGCCCCCGGCGTTCCCCACATTGGTTCCGCCATAAATGTTTGCATCGGTGTTGAGCACTTCGCGCCAGAAGCCGGAGAACGGGACCTGGATGCGGTAGTCGCGGTGGACCTCGGGCGTGAAGTTCACGACTACGAGGCAGCGGTCATGGACATTGCGGCCCTTGCGCAGCCAAGCAAAGATGCTGCGGTCCGCATCATGCATCACAAGCCACTCGAAGCCTGCCGCCTCGCAATCAAGCTCATGGAGCGCGGGCAGCGCGCAATAGAGCCTATTGAGGTCGCGGATCAGAGCTTGGATGCCGGCATGGCTCGGCTGTTCCAGCAGGTGCCAGTCGAGTGAATGGTCGTGGCGCCATTCCTGCTCCTGACCGAACTCGTTGCCCATGAACAGGAGCTTCTTGCCCGGATGTCCAAACATGAAACCATAGTAGGCGCGCAGATTGGCGAACCGCTGCCAGGCGTCTCCCGGCATTCGACCCAGGAGCGAGCGTTTCCCGTGCACGACCTCGTCGTGAGAGAGCGGAAGGATGAAGTTTTCGAAGAAGGCGTAGTGCAATCCGAACAGGATCTGGCCATGCTGATGGCGGCGATAGATCGGATCCGTGCTGATGTATTGCAGGGTGTCGTGCATCCACCCCATGTTCCACTTGTAGCCGAAGCCAAGCCCGCCCGCATCGGCCGGACGTGAGACCATCGGCCACGCCGTGGACTCCTCCGCAGCTGTGGTTGCGTGCGGAAACCGACCAAACACTTCCGTGTTGAAGCGCCGCAGGAATGCGACGGCATCGAGGTTTTCGCGGCCGCCGTATTTGTTCGGAATCCACCCTCCGACCGGTCGGCTGTAATCGAGATACAACATCGACGCGACGGCATCGACCCGTAGTCCGTCGATGCGATAGCGATCAAACCAGAACAGGGCATTCGCGAGCAGGAAATTAGCGACCTCAGTGCGCCCAAAATTATAGATGAGCGTATTCCAATCGAGGTGCCTGCCCTGCTGCGGATTGAAGTGCTCGTACAAGGCGGTGCCGTCGAATTTTCCGAGACCATGGGGATCGTCGGGAAAATGGCCCGGCACCCAATCGAGAAGCACCGACAACCCCTCGCGATGGCATGCTTCGATCAACGCTGCAAAATCGGAGGGGCCACCGAAACGGCTGGTCGGCGCAAACAAACCGGTGGGTTGATAGCCCCATGACCCGTCAAACGGATGCTCGCTCACCGGCAGGAACTCGACATGCGTAAATCCAAGATCGCGAACATAGACTGGAAGCTCGGTAGCCAGTTCCCGATAGGTCAGCCAGCGCCCGCCCTCCAGCGCGTGACGACGCCAGGAGCCTAAATGGACCTCATAGATCGAAATGGGAGCATCCAGCGCGTTAGCGCGGGCCGGCGCGGAAGTAAGCTGCGGCAGCGCGCTCAAATCGACGACGATCGACGCGGTCCGAGGCCTGACTTCGGACGCGAAGGCCACTGGGTCTGATTTGAGTGGCGCCATCTGGCCGTTGGCGCCGATAATCTCGTATTTGTAGTGGTCTCCAACTCGGGCACCAGGCACGAAGATCTCCCAGTAACCGTTGCCCCGTACGCGCATGGCATGGCGTCGGCCGTCCCATAAGTTGAAGTCGCCCACGACGCTGACGCGCCGGGCATTCGGTGCGTAGACAGCGAACGCCACGCCGGTGACGCCCTCAATCGTCATGGGGTGGGCGCCGAGCTTGTTATAGAGCTCCAGATGATTGCCTTCGCCCAGCAGGTAGAGGTCGAAGTCGGAGAGGATTGGCGGAAAGCGATAGGGATCGTCGAACTGCACCACACGGTCGCCAAATCGCGCGCGCAGCCGATACCGCGGTGAACTGCGACTCACGTGTCCCGTAAACAGACCAGCATCATGAACGCGACGCAATTCGCTATGACGGCCCTCCTCGTCGATGGCCACGACTTCCTCTGCATCGGGCAAAAAGACGCGGACCACCGGCTCCTCACCCTCAAGATGGGGGCCAAGGTAGTGGAAAGGATCGGAATGGCGGCCCTCAACGATGGCCAAGGCTTCGGCCGAGAGCGAAGTCATGCGGTGACCTCCTCTGGGCGTGATAGGACCCGCAAAGTCCCGGCCAGGGGAACGCGCAACCAGTCGGGTCGATGGGCAAGCTCGTATTCGATCTCGTAGAACGCCTTCTCCAGCAGGAAGAAGTCCAACAAGGAATCGGCTTCTCGGCGTTTCGCCGGCCAGAGCCTGGGGTCGGTCAGGCACTCGTGATAAGCATTGAGAACAGATTTGACCGCGCGCTCGCGCCAGTCATCAAGCGCCTGCGCGACTTTACCGTGTTCGTCGGGAGCAGTTTTCAGCGCTCGGTCGAGCGCCGCGGTCGCCGAATAGTCGATCGAGCGCAGGAGGCCTGCGATGTCACGCGCTGCCGGCGCCTTGCGACGGCGTTCTTCGAGGGTGCGACGCGGCTCGCCTTCGAAGTCGATGATGAAGACATCGTCCTTGACGATCAGCATCTGTCCGAGATGAAAATCGCCATGATGGCGGATCTTCATCGTTTGGACGGTCGCGGGCAGCAATTCGCCCAATCGATCGGGCAGCGTTCGGCGCCGGGACAAGAGCTCGTCGACCAGCTGGCGATCGTTGTCCCGCAGGTCTGATCGGCGACGTGCCAACTCATCGAGCGTGCGGTTGGCGCGGTGAAGGACCTTGTTCGTCCAGCCGCGGACATCTTCGGCGGTGATTGGTTCAGGCGCGAAGTCGATCACGTCGTCCCGGCTCGCGAGCGCAAGCTGTAGCTCGGCGACGCACCGTCCCACTTGTTCCATCCGCCGTACGTAGGCCGCTTCCTCGTCGCTGTGCTCTGACGCTTCGGCCGTCAAAAGGCGTTGCTCTTCGACGAAACGATCGAGATAAGCGCTGGTGACCGCCCAGGCGTCGCCCTGGTTCTCGATGAAGCCATGCACGACAGCGACGGCGCCGCGGGTTCCGTTCTCCTGCAGCTCGACCGCCCCTAACAGAGGCGGGGTGTTCGGGAACGAAACGGTATCCGTCAGGAAGCGTCCCACCTCAATCTCAGGATTGACGCCGGATTCGAGTCGACGAAACAGCTTCACGACATACTGGTTGTCCACGAGAGCGGTGGTGTTCGACTGCTCCGTCTCGACGGCGCGCACGTTTTGGATTGGAGTTTCAGCGCTCGGCGAAAACCTGCTCGTCGGCCGGAATTCGAGAGTCCGTTGATCGCCCTCGATCGTCAGCGAAGCACGCAGGTTTTCGAGCATCGACGAGATGAAGCCGGCATCGGCGGAGGCATCGATCAGCGTCCCTTGTTGCGGGCCGCGACGCACGGCGGCAAGGGCGGTGCTATTGGCCCGCATCGGATCGAAGCGGGTCCATTTGATGCTCAGCGGCAACAGGTAATTTGCGGTTTCGTGTCTGCCCTTTGCTTCCACGAGCGCAACTCCAAGATTCTGATCGGCCGCATCGAGCGGCAAGGCGCCGACCAGATGACAGGTTGTGGATGAATTGCCGCGTTCCGCGAACCAGCGTCGGCTGGCCAGAAAGGCAGGGAGCACATCGCGCTCGAGCACCGATTTCGAACGCCCTTGCAAGAGCGACCGCCACCCGTGGGTGACGACCAGCGTCTCGAATTCCGCGGGGGTGATCTGGGCTTCGATCGCCGATCCCACCGTCTCGCAGAGGTGGAACCAATAGAAGCCGTAGGGACCGAGTGTGACCACGTAGGCGCTCTCGCCAATCGGCGGGAAGTTCGTCCGCCCGAGCATTTCGAAGGGAATGCGTCCGCGCCATGGCGAGAGGTCGATCTCGGCGGCTTGTGCCGAGCGCGACAGGTTGGCAACGCAGAGCAGTACGTCGTTTTGGTACTGCCGCACGTAGGCGAACACGGAGCGGTTCGCCGGCCGGATAAAGCTGAGCGAGCCCCTGCCGAAGATCTTGCTGGATTTGCGCACCGATATCAGACGCTTGTTCCAGCTCAGCAGCGAAGCGAGACTGCGGGATTGCGCTTCGACATTGACCGCCTCGTAACCGTAGACGGGGTCCATGATCATCGGCAGGTAGAGCCGCGTAGGGTCGCAACGAGAAAAGCCGCCATTGCGATCCGGCGTCCACTGCATCGGCGTGCGAACGCCATTGCGATCACCGAGATAGATATTGTCGCCCATTCCGATCTCGTCGCCGTAGTAGATGATCGGCGTGCCTGGGAACGACATCAGAAGCGAGTTCATGAGCTCGATCTTCCGCCGGTCGTTGTCCATCAAGGGCGCCAGGCGGCGTCTGATCCCGAGATTGATGCGGGCACGAGGGTCCGTCGCATAGGTCGACCAGAGATAATCGCGCTCAACGTCAGTCACCATTTCGAGCGTGAGCTCGTCGTGATTGCGCAGGAACAACGCCCATTGGCAGTTGGAGGGAATGTCCGGCGTTTGCCGCAGAATGTCGGTAATGGGAAAACGGTCTTCCTGGGCGATCGCCATGTAAATTCGTGGCATCAAGGGAAAGTGATAGGCCATGTGGCACTCGTCGCCGTCACCGAAATAGGCGCTGACGTCTTCCGGCCACTGATTGGCTTCGGCGAGGAGGAATTTGCCGGGCGCGTAAGAATCGAGTTCGGCCCTGATTTTCTTGATGATCGCGTGGGTTTCCGGGAGATTCTCGTTGTTGGTTTCTTCGCGCTCGCACAGATATGGAATCGCGCTCAGACGGAAACCGCTGACGCCGAGATCGAGCCACCGCCGCATGACCTGAATCATAGCCGAAAGCACTCGCGGATTGTCGTAATTGAGATCCGGCTGATGCGAAAAGAAACGGTGCCAGTAATAGGCCCCTGCAAGAGGGTGCCACGCCCAATTCGATTTCTCGGTGTCGTTGAAGATGACGCGCGTTCCTGCGTAGGCTTGGTCGT
>WNGB01007078.1_pt1 | contig 16282 bp, 15 predicted proteins | sample 5400681 | NCBI WGS metagenome assembly WNGB01 (sample SAMN13153367, study PRJNA577476) | soil metagenome | isolation source: 115 cm soil or saprolite under grassland replicate 2 | place: USA:California | collected 2016-06-15 | reverse complement strand
ACGGCTCGGGCGCCCCGAGGAGTACGCCGAGCTCGTGGCCCACCTGGTCGCCAACCCGATGCTCAACGGCGAGGTGGTCCGCCTCGACGGGGCGCTGCGCATGGCCCCCCGCTGAGTGGATGTAGAAACCGGCTCCGCGTCTCCGACGTCCCCCGTGAGCGGCGCCCACAGGGAGTGCCGGCACCAGGGAGGTCTTGCGGTGCTGCTGGAGGGCAAGAACGCGGTCATCTACGGCGGGGGCGGCGCGGTCGGCGGCGCGGTCGCGCGCGCGTTCGCGGGTGCGGGCGCCAAGGTCCACCTGGCTGGTCGGACCATGGCGTCGCTGGAGCGGGTCGCCGAGCAGGTCCGCGCCGCCGGTGGGGTGGCCGAGGTCGCGCAGGTCGACGCGCTGGACGAGGCGGCGGTGGACGCCCACGCCGATCAGGTGGCGGCCTCGGCTGGGGGGATCGATATCTGCTGCAACCTGATCTCGCATGGGGATGTGCAGGGCACGCCGCTGGTGGAGATGTCGCTCGAGGACTTCGAGCGGCCGGTGATGACCGCGGTGCGGACGATGCTGGTGACCTCGCGGGCGGTGGCGCGGCACATGATCCGCCAGGGATCGGGCGTCATCCTCACCTTCGGCGGCGCCGGCGGCCGCGACCCCCTCCGCGACGTCTACAGCGGCGGGTACCAGGTCTACCTCGGCGGTACCCAGGTCGCCTTCGGCGCCGTCGACGTCCTGCGACGCCAGCTCGCGTGCGAGCTCGGGCCGCATGGCATCCGGGTCGTGACCCTGGAGAGCGCCGGCGTGCCCGAGACCCTCTCCGGGGAGTGGCGCGAGGCCATCACCCAGAGCCTCGTCGACTCGACCATGCTCAAGCGGGCGGCAACGCTGGAGGACGTCGGCAACGTGGCCGTCTTCGCCGCCTCCGACTGGGCCCGCACCATGACCGCGACCACCCTCAACATCACCTCCGGCCGCGAGGTCGACTAGCCGGGTCCGTCCCAGCCTGCGCTCCGTCCTCACGCGTGAACTCGGCGACGCTCAGCCGGGCAGCTATCGACTGCCGATCTCCGGCCGTTGTCCAGGCTGCCAGCTCCCACCAGGTCGGCAGTCGCCCCAGCGCCTGATAGAGCGCTTCATCGTTCGGCATCGGGACTCCATGCGGCCCGGTCAGCCAGCACAGCTCGCGGCCACTGATCAGCCGGCTCGGCGGGAGCAGCACCAGCACCCCCGCTGCCAGCTTCGACACCCAACCCGACTCCAACGGCGCATGGCATGCCTCGGGCACACCAACCCCGACGAGGAACCGCGTTGTGTCGCCGGTGTCGATCACTGGCCCGGCCTCAACGTCATGGGCGCGCAGCCACGCGGCGACCTGCTCGGCGGGCGCCTGGTACGACAGTTCCACCACGTCGAACGCCCGCCCGGCGACCGTCGCAAGGTTCGCCAGATCCAGAGTGCCGCCCCACCAACGCGCCAGCCGCGCCGGGTCGGTGGTGGCGTCGGCACTGGTCAACGTCGCTGGCAGGTGCCGGGCAGGTGTCGGGCAGGCCGCCTCCCTGCACGAGCAGGCCAACCGGCGCCCGCCCAGCCTGGCGTGCGGGACCTCCACCGGGTAGTGGGAGGGAAGCAGCGGGATGCCCTGGTCGGCCAGCTCCACTGCGGCACGGTGGCGCCCTGACCGTGGGCTTGGTTGGCGATCGCGCCCTGCACGTCGGCGCGCTCGGCGCAGCCTTGCCATCACCACCACCGGCGCCGCCACAGCCTCGAGGCAGGTTCCTCGATGCGTTGGGTTGGGGTGCGCCCGGGGCGCAGGGAGCCCTGCTCGGCCTGGCCCCGGGGCGTGCCCCGTCGTGGGTCGGCTGGGGGATCAGCTACCGGCCCACGACGCATGTCGACCTCCTGGGTTGAGGTCCGATCAGCGTGGAGCGCGAGCGCGTCCAGCGCGACCCTATGGTCGGACATCTTTAGACAACTTTGAGTCATCAACTTGCTCGAAGATGCGTCGAGTAGGAGGATGGCGGGCATGGTGAACGAACGGCTCCGGCGCGCGATTCTGCGAGCCGGCCACGGCCCCGACTCGCTTGCTGCGGCCCTTCAGGTCAGCAGCAAGAGCGTCGTGCGGTGGCTGGCCGGCACGAGCGTGCCCTACCCGAAGACCCGGTATCGCATCGCAGCGCTGGTCGGCGAGGACGAGAGCTACCTGTGGCCAGAGGTCGCCGATCGGAGAACGCTCGCCGGTGCCGAGCTGGTCGCCACCTGGCCACGGCGGACCGATGTGCCCAAGCACCTCTGGACCGACCTGCTCCGCCAGGCGGAGCGGTCGGTTGACGTGCTCGCCTTCGCCGGGCTGTTCCTCCCTGAGGAGCACCCCGAATGGCTGCCGACACTACGCGCCAAGGCCGAGGCCGACGTTCGCGTCCGGCTGGTGCTCGGCGACCCCGATGGCCGGCAGCTTCCGGCAAGAGACGAGGAGAAGGCGATTGGTGGCGGCGTGGCAGGCCGTGTCGCCGCCGTGCTCGCACACTACCGGCCGCTGGCTGACGTCGCGCAGATCCGCCTGCACGACACCCCTCTCTACAACTCGATTTACCGCTTCGACGACGAACTGCTCGTGAACCTCCACGTGTACGGCCTGCTTGCTGCCTACACCCCTTGCCTGCACATCCGGCGGATCGACGGGCAGTTCTTCAACACCTACCTTGAATCCTTCGAGCGCGTCTGGGCATCGGCACGCCCGCTCGACAGGGAGCGGACAAGGGCACGCTCATGAGCCCCAGGAAACGCAGGGTCGACTACTGGCGGGACCCGGAGGCGCCCAAGCCGACCAACCGCAAGGCATCGGCCTCGGTCATGGTCCGTGACGACGCCGGGCGGGTGCTGCTGTTACGCCGGCCGGACAACGACCTGTGGACCATCCCCACTGGGGCGGTGAAGCGCGGCGAGACGGTCGCCGAGGCCGGGGTGCGCGAGTGCCGCGAGGAGACCGGCCTCCAGGTGGAGATCACCGGCCTTGTCGGGGTGTTCTCGACCCCCGACCACGTGATCGCCTACGTGAAGGGCGACAAGGTCAAGGAGGTCCGCCAGCCGATCAACGTGTGCCTGCACGCGCGGCCGGTCGGTGGCGAGCTGAGGCGCACCGAGGAGGCGGCCGAGGTGGCGTGGGTCAGGGCTGGTGACCTCGATGACTACGACATCCACCCGGCGATCCGGCTGCGTATCACCCACGGCCTGTCCGCCGGGCAGCCGTACGTGGGGTAGCGGATGCCGTGCTGGCGATCGCGCGGCGGTATCGGTCGGCGAGCGCGCGGAGCTGCTCGACCAGCTCGGGGGGCTCGCCGACCTCGAAGTCGACGTCGAGCATTCCCAGGTAGACGGCGAGCATCTGCGGGGTGTCGGAGCCGGCGTTGACGACGCAGGTGTGCTCGTCGACCGCCTCCACCAGGACCGCGGGCGGGAGCCGCCCGGCGACCACGGTGGCCGGCGCGTGCACCGTCACCCGTGCCCGGTAGCGCCACGTCGCCACCCCCACGCCCCGCAGCAGGTAGGTCGCGACGTCGCCGTCGGGCGGGTCGCGAGGGGCGAACCGCGGGCCGGTCGGGGTGCGGGGCTGGATGCGGTCGGCGCGGAAGGTGCGCCAGTCCCGCCGGTCGGTGTCCCAGGCCACCAGGTACCAGCGGCCGCGATCGTGCACCAGGCGGTGAGGTTCGACGCTGCGGATGCTGGCCGACCCGTCGTGGTCGCGGTAGTCGAACCGGAGGCGCTGGCGGTCGCGGCAGGCGCCGGCGATGGCGGTCAAGACCTCGGCGTCCACGGTCGGGCCGGAGGCGGGGATCTCCACGGTCGAGGCCTGCAGGGCGGCGACCCGGTGGCGCAGGCGCGACGGCAGGACCTGTTCGAGCTTGGCCAGCGCGCGCACCGAGGTCTCCTGGATGCCGGTCACGGTGCCGCCGGCAGCGGTGCGCAGCCCGATGGCGACGGCGACGGCTTCGTCGTCGTCCAGCAGCAGCGGGGGCAGGGCCGCGCCCGCGCCGAGCCGGTAGCCGCCTCCCACGCCGGGGGTGGCGTGGACCGGATAGCCGAGCGTGCGCAGCCGTTCCACGTCGTTGCGGACGGTCCTGGTGGTCACGCCGAGCCGGTCGGCCAGCTCCGGGCCGGACCAGTCGGCCCGTGCCTGCAGCAGCGACAGCAGGCGCAGCAGCCGCGCCGAGGTCTGCAGCATTGGTGGTCCAAGTCTAGCGGCTATCGCGGAAGCAAACTTTCCGCAATAGGAGGTAGGGTCTCTCGTGATGGACGACGCCCAGGAGGGAGCCCGATGGACCACAACGCCGAGATCCGGCCGTTTCGGATCGCCATTCCCCAGGCCGAGCTGGACGACCTGGCTGACCGGCTGGCCCGCACCCGCTGGCCAGACGAGCTGCCCGGGGTCGGCTGGAGCCGAGGCGTGCCGCTCGGCTACCTGAGGGAGCTGACCGAGCACTGGCGCAGCGGCTACGACTGGCGCCAGCAGGAGGCCAGGCTGAACGGCTTGCCGCAGTGCACCACCACCGTCGACGGGCAGGTCATCCACTTCGTGCACGTCCGCTCGCCCGAACCCGACGCGCTGCCGCTGCTCATCACCCACGGCTATCCCAGCTCGGTGGTGGAGTTCCTGGAGGTGATCGGGCCGCTGACCGACCCACGAGCGCACGGCGGCGACCCCGCCGACGCCTTCCACGTGGTGGCGCCGTCGATCCCGGGGTTCGGGTTCTCCACCCCGGTCCAGCAGCCGGGCTGGGAGGTCGCTCGCACCGCCGGGGCGTTCGCCGAGCTGATGCGCCGCCTGGGGTACGAGCGCTACGGCGCCCACGGCGGCGACATCGGCGCGGGCGTGGCCGGCATCCTGGGCGCCACCGAGGCGGACCGCGTCGTCGGCACCCACACCACCGGCGACGCGCGGGCGGTCGCGCTGGCCGGCCAGTACTTCCCGCTCCCCGACGACCTGGCCGAGGCCGACAAGGCACGCGTGGAGGAGCAGCAACGGCTCTGGGCCGAGGCCAAGGGCTACCTGGATATCCAGTCCACCCGGCCGCAGACGCTGGCGTACGCCCTCACCGACTCGCCCGTGGGCCAGCTCGCCTGGATCGTGGAGAAGTTCAAGGAGTGGACCGACGACGCGGCCGAGCTGCCCGAGGACGCGGTCGACCGCGACCAGCTCCTCACCAACATCAGCGTGTACTGGTTCACCCGCAGCGGCGCCTCCGCGGCACGCTTCATCTACGAGGGCGCGCACGCCGGCCCCGACTGGGGGTCACCGTCCACCGTCACACCCGCACCGCAAGGTCTGGCGCTGTTCGGCGGCGACGATCTGCTCCGCCGGGTGATGGACCCCGAGCACAAGCTCGAGCACTGGTCGGAGTTCGACCGCGGCGGGCATTTCCCCGCCATGGAGGTTCCCGATCTCCTCGTCGGCGACGTGCGGGCCTTCTTCCGCCACCTCCGCTGAGCTCGCTCATTCGTAGGCGAGCGCGGGCGCGACCGGCCGCCGGGCGAGCAGCAGCGCGGGGACGCTCACGATGGCGGCGAAGACGGCGGGCACGACCGCCGCGAGCAGCAGCAGCGACGCCGCCGGCACGGTCACCGCCGGCAGGTCGCCGCCCTCCATGACGCTCCACAGGCCAAGGCCGAGGGGGATGCCGACCACGACGGCGAGCGCGCAGGCGCCGAGCTGCGACACGATCAGCGCGGTCACGGTCTGGCGCGGTGTCGCCCCGACCGCCCGGAGCACCGCCTGGTTGCGGGCGGCGTCCCGCGCGGCGAAGGTCGCGACGATGAACGCGTTGATGGTGCCGAGCACCAGCAGCAGGCCCGCCGTGCCGAGGATGATCGCGCGGATCTGGTCGTAGAGGACCGCGACGGCGGCGTCGCTGGCGGCGTGCCCCGGTTCGGGCGGCGTGACGTTCAGCAGGTCCAGGCTGTCGCGCAGGGCGAGGGCCACCACGATCATCGCCACGCCGAGCGTCAGGCCGGCCGCGTTGGTGAGCAGCCGGCCGGGACGCCGCCACGCCGACCGCATCCCGAGGACGCCGGGCAGCGGGACGCCGACGTTGGCGGCGACCCGCGCGAGCCGGCCGGGGCGCCTGGGCGGGCGCGGGCCGGCGACCAGCGAGCGCAGCGTGCTCTGGCGGATGCCCCGGAGCGCCGGCCGGACGGTCCCGAGGACGACCACGGCGACCGCGACCGCGGCGACGACCGCGATGCGGGCCCAGCCGAGCGGCGGCGGCTCGGGCGTGCCGAGCACGGTCACCGAGGCCGCCGCGACGCGGGGCGCGAGCAGCCGGCCGACGCCCAGCCCGAGGGCGGTGGCGCCGGCGGCGATCGCGAGGTGCTCGACCAGCAGGACGAGCACGACCTGCCGCGGGGTGACCCCGACCGCCTTGAGCGTGCCGACCTGGCGGACCTGCGCGGCCATCCGGCCGGCGACGAGCACCGCGGCGGTGGCGACGGTGAGCATCGCGATCAGCGCCCCCGCCGCGAGCAGCGTACCGGCCAGGATGTCCAGGTCGGAGTGGGAGTCCGCCCGCCGCTGCCGCCACGTCTCCAGGTAGGAGACGACCGACGAGGAAGGATCGGTCGCCTGGAACGAGTCGTGCGCGGCGACGAACCCGGCGGCGGCGTCCGGGTCGGCGAGGCGGAGCTGGAGCTCGAACCCCTCCTCGGTCATGCCGAGGTCGCGCAGCCGCTGCGCGGTGGCGGGCGTGACCCACACCTGGGCGGGACGGCTGAGCGGGAACCGGCCCCGGCTGACGGTCATCGCCACGCCGCGGACGGGGAACGGCCGCCCCTGGATCGTGACGGTGTCCCCGGGCCCGGCGTCGAGGGTGGCGGCCAGGCCGCTCTCCAGCACGACCCCGTCGCCGTCGCCGAGCCAGCGGCCGCTGGTCACCAGCGGCTGGTCCACCTGGGAGGGGCCGGGGTCGCGGATCTCGGCGGTGAGGTCCTCAGGACCACCCATGATCTGGATCGACCCGTACAGGTGGGTCCATGGCCCGCCGACCCCGGTCACCTCCGGCGCCTCGGTGAGCTGGGTGGCGCGGCGGCGCAGCGCCGCCACCAGGGCGCGGTCCCCCGGCTCGTCCGGGGGATGGTAGACGGTGAGGCTGACGTGGAAGCCGTTGGTCGCGCGCCAGACGCGGTCCCAGGGGGCGTCGGCGCTCCCGAGCAGCGCCGTCGCGATGCCGAGGACCCCGGTCGCGATCGTCAGGGTGAGCAGGAGCAGCAGCGCCTGCCCGGGACGGCGGCGCAGGTTGCGCACGGCGAGGCGGCCGGCGAGGCGCAGCGGGCGCATCAGCCGTCGCCGCCCAGGTCGGCCAGGCTGGCGAGCACCCCCGCGGCCGACATGCCGGGACCGAGCCGCGTCTGGGCGACGATCGCGCCGTCCCGCATCGTCAGCAGCCGGTCGGCGATGCTCGCCACCCGCGCGTCGTGGGTGACGACCAGCAGCGCCTGGCGCGCCTCGCGAAGCTCGGCGAACAGCCTGAGGAGGTCGCCGTGGCGTGGCTGTCCAGGTTGCCGGTCGGCTCGTCGGCGAGCACCACCAGCGGGTCGTTGACCAGCGCCCTGGCGACCGCGACGCGCTGCCGCTCGCCGCCGGACAGGCGGTCGGGGAGGTGGCCGGCGCGCTCGGCGACGCCGAGCCGCTCCAGCAGGTCCATCGCGCGACGCCGCGCGTCGCGGCGCGACCCGCCGAGCAGCAGCGCCGGCAGCTCCACGTTCTCGACCGACGTCAGCTCGTCGACCAGGTGGAACGCCTGGAACACGAACCCGAGGCCGCGGCGGCGGCGGACCGCCCAGGCGGTCTCCGAGAGCCCGTCCACGCGCTCGCCGTCGAGGTACAGCTCGCCGGCGTCGGGGCGTTCGAGCCCGCCGAGCAGGTGCAGCAGGGTCGACTTCCCGCAGCCGCTCGGCCCCATCACCGAGACCGTCTCGCCAGCCTCCACCACCAGGTCCACGCCGTCCACGGCCCGGATCGGCGACCCCTCGGCCTGGTAGCGCCGCACCAGGCCGCGCGCCTGGATCACGTTCCCGTCGCTCATCGTGACTCCCTTTCGACCCAGCGCCGCTCGCACGCCTCCAGCCAGCGGATGTCGGCCTGCAGGCGCAGCGACGCGCCTTCGAGCAGGAGGGCCCCATCCGAGTCGGGCGGTTCGGCGAGGGCCAGTTCCTGAAGCTGGCGCAGCTCGCGCAGGAGCTCCAGCCGCTGGGCGTCGACCAGCGCCACCGGGTCCGCCAGCCGCGTCGCCGCCGCGGCGACGAGCTTCAGGTGGAACTCCAGCGGCGCCACCTTCGACCAGGTCACGTCGGCCAGCCACTCCTCGACCCGTTCACGGCCGGACGCGGTCAGCTCGTACACCTTCTTGTCCGGGTGGCTCGGCTGCGCGACCTCGCTGGCCTCGACCAGCCCGGCGCGCTCCAGCCGGGACAGCGTCACGTACACCTGCCCGGGGTTCAGCGCCCCGCCGACCGGGCCGAGCGCCTGCACCAGCCGCTGGCGCAGCTCGTAGCCGTGGGCCGGCTCCTTGGCCAGCAGCGAGAGGATCACGTCGCGCATAACGCGCTATCTATAACAGGTATCTAAAGGGTTGGCAAGGGGCAGGCCCGCAGGTTGCCGCTCGGGCTGTTCTGGGGGGTGCGGACCTTCACCCTGTCGCCGCAGGGTGATGGCATCAGGTTCACCGTCCGGGAGGAGTACACCGGCGCGCTGCTGCCGATGATCTGGCGGACCATGCCCGACCTCGGGCCCTCGATCCAGAAGTTCGCCACCGGCCTCGAGCAGCGGGCCGAGCGCGCGGGCTAGCCGCCGACCGCGAAGAGCTGCCAGGTGCCCTCGACGCCCTTCAGGTGGTGGGCGCCGCGGTCCTCCAGCACCGTTTCGGAGCCGGTGACCAGGTCCCGCACGGTCCTCGACACCAGGACCTCTCCTGGACTGGCCGCGGCCAGCACCCGCGCGGCGATGTGCACGGCGATCCCGCCGACGTCGCCGTCGCGCAGCTCGACCTCGCCGGCGTGCAACCCGGCGCGGATCTGCATGTCGATGCCGCGCAGCTCCTCCCGCAGCGCGGCCGCGCAGCCGACCGCGCGGCCGGGACCGTCGAAGGTCGCCAGGATCCCGTCGCCGGTGGTCTTGACCAGCCGCCCGCCCCAGCGGTCCACCAGCCGGCCGGCCAGGTCGTCGTGGACCTGGAGCAGCTCGCGCCAGCGGCGGTCGCCCAGCTCGGTGGCCCGCTCGGTGGAGCCGACGATGTCGGTGAACAGCACCGTGGCCAGCACCCGGGTCGACACCGCCGGCCTGTCGACCCCGGTCAGGAACTCCTCGACCGCCTCCAGCATCGGGTCTGGCAGCTCCCACAGCAGCGGCAGGTCGCCGGGGACCTCGACCAGCCTGGCCCCCGGGATGTGCTCGGCCAGGTAGCGGCCGTGCGCTATCGGGAGCTGCTGGAAGCCGGTGTGGTGCAGCACCAGCGTGGGCGCCTGGATCAGCGGCAGGATCGAGCGGACGTCGACCTCCAGCAGCGCCCGCAGGTAGGCCCGCACCACCCCGGGGCTGGCGATGGCGCGCTGGAGCCTCGCCGACCAGCGCAGGAACCGCTCGTCGCGGGCGCGGGCGGGCGCGCTGGTCCGGAGGTTGGTTTCGGTGCCCCAGAGCTCCTCGGCACGCGCGACGACCGTCTCGGCGATGTCGGGAGGAACCCCGATGGGGTAGTCGTCGGCGGCCAGGTAGCGGGCGGTGGCGTCGGCGATGATCAGCGCGCTGGTGCGGTCCGGCCGGGTCCCGGCGAAGAACAGCGCCATCGGGCCGGCCTCCGGGCCCGCGGTCAGCAGCGCGGCCCGTTCCACGCCGGCCGCGTCCAAGACCGCGACCAGCTCCTCGGCATAGGCCTCCCACGGCGGCAGCGGGTCGGCCGGCAGCGGGTCGGAGGCGCCGGTCCCGCGGCGGTCGAACCGCAGCAGCCGCGAGAACGACGCCAGCCGCCGCAGGAACAACGCGATCTGCGGGTCTTCCCAGGCGACGTCGACGTGGCTGAAGCTGCCCATGGTGAACACCAGGTCGGGCGGTCCCTGCCCGAGGACCTGGTAGGCGATCCGGTCCCCGCCGAGCCGGGCGTACCTGGTCTCCGGCTGCGCGGCCCCTCCAGCCACTCGCGACCCCTGTCGATACTCGGCCTGGCGGCCTGTCCAGCGACGGGCACCGGTTGGTACCGCGGGCAGGCTACCCGACGGCGGGCGCGGCCGGAGGCAGCGCTACCGCGGGTCACCGCTGGCGAAGGAGGCGGGGAGGTGAGCTGGGCGGCGCTGGCGCTGGCGGTGGCCGCGTCCTCCACCTGCCGGCCGGGCGGCGCCAGGGACGAGCGCCTCCCGGACGCCCCCTGGGCGCCAACCGGCGCGTGAGGCCCGGCGCCGCCGTGGTTCGATTGCTGGGCCACCGTGGCTGTGCTACAAGTCCGAGCCATGAGGCTGGCGGGTCGGATGGCGCGGCTGGGCACGGAATCGGCCTTCGAGGTGCTGGCCAGGGCCCAGGCGCTGGAGCGCACCGGCACCAGGGTCATCCACCTGGAGATCGGCGAGCCGGACTTCGAGACGCCGGCCCATGTCGTGGCCGCCGCCCACGAGGCGCTGGACCGGGGCCACACCCACTACGTCCCCGCACCTGGGATCCTCGAGCTGCGCACGGCCGTGACGGCGTTCCTGGAGCGCACCGGGCGGCTTCGCACCACCCCCGACCGGGTGGTGGTGACGCCAGGGGCCAAGCCGATCATGTTCTTCACGATCCTCGCGCTGTGCGGGGAGGGCGACGAGGTCCTCTACCCCGACCCTGGCTTCCCGATGTACGAGTCGATCGCGGCGTTCGCCGGCGCCCGGCCGGTGCCGGTCCCGCTGCGGGAGGAGCACGGCTTCCGGATCGACCCCGCCGAGCTGGCCTCGCTGGTCACCGACCGGACCCGCCTGCTGATCCTGAACTCGCCGCACAACCCGTGCGGCAGCATGCTGAGCCGCGAGGACGTCGAGGCGATCGCCAGGGTCGCCGTCGAGCACGACCTGGTGGTGCTGAGCGACGAGGTCTACTCCGAGATCCGCTACCGCGACGAGTGCCCGAGCGTCCTCGACGTCGACGGCATGGCCGAGCGGACGGTGCTGCTGGACGGCTGGTCCAAGAGCTTCGCGATGACCGGCTGGCGGCTGGGGTTCGGCGTGTTCCCGGTGGCGCTGGTCGAGCCCGTGACCAGGCTGATCATCAACTCGGTCTCGTGCACGTCGGCGTTCAGCCAGCACGCGGCGATCGCGGCGCTGGAGGGACCGTGGGGGCCGGTGGAGCGGATGGTGGCCGCGTTCCGGGAGCGGCGCGACGTGATCGTGGCGGGCCTGAACCGCATCCCGGGGATCTCCTGCCTGGAGCCGCACGGGGCCTTCTACGTGTTCCCGCGGGTCCGCGACCTCGGCATCCCCGCCGCGGAGGTGGCCGAGCTGCTGCTGGCGCGCGGCGGCGTGGCCTGCCTGCCCGGCACCGCGTTCGGCACCCACGGCGAGGGCTACCTGCGCTTCTCCTATGCCAATTCGGTCGAGCGGATCCGCGAGGCGCTCGCCGCGATCGAGGTCGTCAGCGGGGAGGTGGCGCACGCCTGACGTGCGGCCCGTGGGGGCGTCATGACCGCAGGCGTCGGGAGCGCGGGCATGCCGGGCCCGCTCGCGGCGGCGCGGCCCCCGGCCCGGACGGCGCCATGATCGAACGTGGGCGGCTCCGCGCGCTGCTGGAGCGTGAGCGTGCCGCGTTCGTGGAGCGGCACCCGCGAAGCCGCGACGCCTACCTGCGGGCCGCCGGCAGCCTCCTCGGCAACGTCCCGATGACCTGGATGAACAAGGCGGCCGGCGGGTTCCCCGTCTACCTCGCCGAGGCGAGGGGCGCGTCGGTGGTCGACGTCGACGGGCACCGCTACGTCGACTTCTCCCTCGGCGACACCGGGGCGATGGCGGGCCACTCGCCCGCGCCGACGGTGCAGGCGGTGCAGCGTCGCTACCTGGAGGCCGGTGGCGCGACCGCGATGCTGCCCACCACCGACGCCGCCTGGGTCGGCGCGGAGCTGGCCCGCCGCTTCGGGGTGCCGCTGTGGAGCTTCACCCTCACCGCCACCGACGCCAACCGCTGGGCGCTGCGACTCTCCCGGCTGGTCACCGGCCGGCCGAAGGTCCTGGTGTTCAACTACTGCTACCACGGCACCGTCGACGAGGCGTTCGTGACCCTCGGCGAGCACGGACCGCTGTCGCGGGCGGGGAACGTCGGCCCGCCGGTCGACCCGACCCGCACCACCCGCGTGGCGGAGTTCAACGACCTCGACGGGCTGGCCGCGGAGCTGGCCGCCGGCGACGTCGCCTGCGTGCTGATGGAGCCGGCGCTGACCAACATCGGCATCGTGCTGCCGCTCCCCGGCTACCTGGACGGCGTCCGCGAGCTGACCCGCCGGCACGGCACGCTGCTGGTCAACGACGAGACGCACACCTTCTCCGCCGGCCCGGGCGGCTGCACCCGGGCGTGGGGCCTGGAGCCGGACCTGGTCACCGTCGGCAAGTCGATCGGCGGCGGCGTCCCGGCCGCCGCCTACGGGGTCTCCGCCGAGGTGGCCGAGCGGGTCGCCAGCCGGCGCGACGCCGACCTGGTCGACACCGGCGGCGTCGGTGGGACGCTGGCGGGCAACGCGCTGTCGGTCGCCGCGATGCGCGCGACCCTCGAGCACGTCCTGACCGACGAGGCGTTCGCGGGGATGACCGCGCTGGCGACCCGCTTCACCGAGGGCGTGGAGGGCGTGCTCGAGGTTTACCGATTGCCGTGGTCGGTGGTGCAGCTCGGCGCGCGGACCGAGTACCGTTTCGCGTCCCCGCCGCCGCGGGACGGGGGGCGGTCGGCCGCGGCCGGCGACGACGAGCTGGACGACTACCTCCACCTGTACCTCCACAACCGCGGCATCCTGCTGACGCCGTTCCACAACATGGCGCTGATGTGCCCGGCCACCACCGCGGCCGGCGTCGACCTGCACACCGAGGTCTTCGGCGCCGCCGTGGACGAGCTGCTGGGCGGGTGAGGGTCCACCGCGGCCGCTGGATGGCCGAGGACAAGGCCGCGGCGCCCTACCGGTACCTCCCCTTCGACGTCGGGCCGGGCGCCCGGGCCGTCGCCGTCGAGCTCGACTACGACCGCACCGCCGCCACCCTGGACCTGGGCGTGCTCGACCCTGCCGGGTTCCGCGGCTGGTCGGGTGGCGCCCGCTCGGGCTTCGTCATCACCCCGGCGGCGGCGACCCCCGGCTACCTGCCCGGCGAGCTGGTGGCGGGGGAGTGGCGGGTGATCCTCGGCCTGTACCGGGTCCCGGCCGGCGGGATCGACTTCACCCTGGAGGTACGGCTCGGGGCGGCGGCGCCGCCGCCGGCGCCACCACCCCCGCCGCTGCCGGCGCGGCCGCCGCGCCGGGTGTTGCCGGCGGCGCCCGGCCGGCGCTGGCTCGCCGGTGACCTGCACGTCCACACCGTCCACTCCGACGGGTCGCTCACCGTGGACGAGCTGGCCGGCCTGGCCCGCGGCCGCGGGCTCGACTTCCTCGCCGTCACCGACCACAACACCGTCAGCCATCACGCGGAGCTGCCGGCGGCGGCCGCGCGGAGCGGCGTGCTGCTCGTGCCAGGCCAGGAGGTCACCACCGACACCGGGCATGCCAACTGCCTCGGCGACGGCGGCTGGGTCGACTTCCGCGGCACGGCCGACGACTGGCTGGCCGCCGCCGAGGCGGGCGGCGCGCTGCTGTCGCTGAACCACCCGCTCCTGCCCGGCGACGTCGGCTGGCGCCGGCCGCTGCGGCGCGCCGTCCCGCTGGTCGAGGTCTGGCACTGGACCTGGGACGGCTACGACCCGGCGCCGCTGGACTGGTGGCTCGCCCGCGGCGGCGTCCCGGTCGGCGGCAGCGACTTCCACCGGCCGGGCCAGGGCATCGCGCCCGGCGGCCCGACCACCTGGGTCGAGGCCGAGGACGGCGACGTCCTCGGCGCGCTGGCGGCCGGCCGCGTCGCGCTGGCCGCCGACCCCGCCGGGCCGGTCGTCCTCCGCCACGGCGGCGAGGTGCTGGTCGCCGGCGGCGACGGCACGACCCTGGTCGCGGCGGGGGGCGCGCCCCACGCAGTCAGCGGCGACCTGGCGGCGGTGGCGGCCGGCGCCGGCCCCTACCGGCTGCTGGACCCGTCGGGGCGGACGCTCGCGGTGGCCCCCTGACCCGGCGCGGGGCCGGTCTGGTCAGTCCGCGGCGGGTATCCCGAGCGCTTCCAGCGCAGCGGCCACCTGGGCGGGAGACGCACCGACCAGCTCGGCGGCCTCCTCCACCCGCCGCCGCGCCGCTTCCGCCGGTGGCGCCAGGTCGGCCTCGACCGGCGCATGCCCGAACGCGGCCAGCAGCTCGTCCCGTTCGGCCGCTGCCAGGCCGAGCGCGTCGGCGGCCTCGACCACCCACCGCCGGGGTGGCGTGTGGAGGCCGCGTTCGACCTGGCCCCAGTAGGCATGGTTGCCGCCGGCGTTGGTGGCGGCACGGCGGGTCGACCAGCCGCGCCGCTCGCGGTGGCCCCTGAGGAGCTGCCCGGGGTCGGCGGGTGGGCGCATGCCCGGAGTGTTGCCGATGCCCGCATGCCCCGCAAGCGCTCAGCGCGGGGTAGGGAGCCGCAGCAGCAACGTGCGGACCTCCCAGGCGCCCAGCTCCAGCCGGACGGCGCCGTCGGTCACCGGCAGCGCCGCGCCCGGCCGGCCGAGCAGGTCGGCCTCGCGGGCCGCCAGGAGCCCGCCGCCGACCGTGGCCGTGACCGGCTCCGGGTGCTGGCACGCCAGCCGCAGCTCCAGCCACTCCCCGCGCCGCCGCAGCGCCGACAGCATCACCCCGGCGCCCTCCACCGCCAGCCCGGCGGCCTCCGGCAGCGCCGACAGCATCACCCCGTCCCCCTCCACCGCCAGCCCGGCGGCCTCTGGCAACGCCGCCGGCGGCTCCGGCTCGCGGACCGTCAGCGGCTCCGGCTCGCGGAGCGCCAGTCCCGGCCCGGCGCCGGGCGCGGCGAGCAGCTCGTGCTGGTAGCGTTCGGCCTGCTCCAGGACACCGTCGGCGTGCCAGGGGCCGGCGTGCGGGAGGACCGCCAGGGCGACCGACCATGGCCCGAGGCACTGCGCCGCCGGGGTGGCGACCTCCGGCCCGGCCGGCTCCTCCCTGAAGCGGTGGGCGTTGCGGCTGATCTGGCCGACCGCCCGTAGCAGCGTAAGCGCCAGCTCGGGCGGGTCGGCGAGCAGCTCGTACTCCAGCACGTGGTCCAGGAGGACGGCCGCCCCGCCGGCATCGACGAAGCCGCGGGCAGGGAAGGTGGCCAGCGGCACCTCGCCGTGGCCGCCCTCCGCCGACGTGCCACGCTCCACCACCGCGAACTGGCCTTCCGCGAACGAGCTGGCGGCCGGTCGGGCCAGCGGCACGTGCAGGCGCACGCGGTGGTCGCGGCAGGGGTTGTCGAACGACACCCGCAGGCGCACGAACGGCTCGCCGGCTCGCAGCTCGACCCGCGTGACCGTCCGGACCGTCGCGCGCTGGGCCGAACGGGCCGCCGCGGTGCCGTCGGCGAGGCCGAGCGGCCAGCGGTAGGTCCGCTCCACGGCCAGCACGCCCTTGAGCGGCCCGGCGGCCACGGTGGCGACCGCGACCGCGTCGGGCTCGGCGACCAGCAGGTCGGTCGCGGGAGGCGCGTAGTTGTAGAGGTCGCCGGCGTCGCCGCCGTCGGTCAGCCGGCCGACTCCGTCCAGGGTGACGCCGCCGCCGCGCAGGCGCAGGCCGCCGTCGCCGGCGACCGTCACCGCGAGCAGGCCGTTGTCCAGGCCGCCGTCGTGGAGGCGCACCGGCGGGTCGGGCCCGCCGTGGCCCGGCCCGCCGCGTGGCCGTGGCCGCAGCGCCGTCCAGCCCAGTGGCGGCGCCGGAACGCCGGCCAGCAGCCGCCGGCGGGGCGGGGCGACCACGCGGAGCTGCCAGCGCTCGCCCTCGGCCGCGGCGAGGTCGACCTCGCCGCGCAGCCGGTCCATGTCGAGGTGGGGCGGGTCGGGGTGGTCGTCGACCTCGAACGTGAGGCGCCGCCCGGAGGGGTCGACCCGGACGCCGTTGACCACGCGGCCGAACAGCTCGCGGCCGTGCACCCGCCGGAACACCTCGCCGAGCCGCGCGCCGGGCAGCTCCTCGGTGTGCAGCAGCGCGGGGCAGCGGC
>WNGB01013595.1_pt1 | contig 16284 bp, 17 predicted proteins | sample 5400681 | NCBI WGS metagenome assembly WNGB01 (sample SAMN13153367, study PRJNA577476) | soil metagenome | isolation source: 115 cm soil or saprolite under grassland replicate 2 | place: USA:California | collected 2016-06-15 | reverse complement strand
TCCGAATCGGCTCGTTCAGCCTCGGGACCGTCGTGGGTACGCTGCTGGCAGGCGTCGTCATCGGGCAGCTCGACATCAAGGTCCCGGCCATCGTGAAGGATGTCTTTTTCGACCTGTTCCTGTTCACCACCGGGTACAAGGTCGGGCCCCAGTTTTTCCGTGGCCTGAAGAAGGACGCGCTGCCACAGCTAGCGGTGACGGTCGTCCTGTGCGTCAGCTGTCTGCTCAGCGTCTTCGCGGCGTCCAAGCTCCTGGAGTACGACATGGGGACAGCGGCGGGTCTCCTGGCCGGCGCCTTCACGAAGTCGACCGTCATCGGCACCGCTGCCGACGCGATCAATAGCCTCGATATCTCTGGAGCCGAGAAGACCGCGCTGGTGAACAACATCCCCGTCGCGTACGCGGTGACGTACCTCATCGGCACCGCGTTCATCGTGTGGTTTCTGCCGACCATCGGGCCGAGATTGATGGGCGTGAACCTGCGGGAGGAGAGCAAGAAGTTGCAGGACCAGATCGCGGGCACGGAGGAACACGAGCCCGGCGTGCAATCGGCCTTCCAGAGCTTCGCGGTCCGCGCCTACCGCGTAGCCAATGAGAGGCTGGTGAGCAGGACGGTCGCGGAGATCGAGGCTCTCGTCACCGACCTCGACGCGATTCTCAAGGTTGTGAGCGTTCTGCCCAGGGACATGCGGGTCTTCATCTCGCGCATCCGTCACGAGGGCTCGATCATCGAGCCCGCAGCTGACACGGTCATTTACAAGAACGACGTGATCGCGGTGATGACCCGCCCCGAGACGCTGGCGCGGGGGATCGAGATCGGGCCCGAAGTGGACGACAAGGCCCTCCTCGACTTCCCGGTGGAGGTCCTGGACGTCGTCATCACGAACAAGACGTTGGTCGGGAAGACCCTCAGCGAGCTGGCGGCCCTCGACTTCGCGCGCGGTGTCTTCCTGCGGAAGCTCGTGCGGCTCGGGCAGCACATGCCGTTCACCTTCGAGACCGGCATCGACCGGGGCGATGTGCTGAGCCTCATCGGCGCCAAGCCCGATGTCGAGCGGGCGGCGAAGGAGCTCGGGTACCCCGACCGACCGACCGTCACCACCGACATGATCTTCGTCGGCCTGGGCATCTTCCTCGGCGGGCTGGTCGGCCTGCTCACGGTGACGATCGGCGGGTTGCCGATCACGCTCACTGCCAGCAGCGGCGCCCTGATCATGGGTCTGGTGTTCGGCTGGCTGCGGGCCGTGCGGCCGACGTTCGGCCGGATTCCCGAGGCCGCCATGTGGGTGTTCGATACGGTGGGCCTGACGGTCTTCATCGGCGTGGTGGGACTCGGGGCGGGCCCCAGCTTCCTCTCGGGGCTAGAACGGTCGGGGGCAAGCCTGGTCATCGTGGGCCTCGTCGTCGCTGTGCTCCCTCACACGCTGGCGATTCTCTTCGGCCGGCATGTGCTGAAGATGAACCCGCTGATCCTCCTGGGCGCCTGCTCCGGGGCGGGAACGCTCACCGCAGCTCTTCGCGCCCTCCAGGAGGAGTCGCAGAGCAAGCTTCCCGCCCTGGGCTACACCGTCCCCTATGCCGTCGGCAACATCCTGCTGACCGCATGGGGGCCGGTCATCGTGGCGTTGATGCGGTGACGGTCTCGTGACCGCGTGAACAGTTGGGATAACCTCCCGAGCACCGAAGAACCTCGACGGGGTCAAGGTGGGCGACCTGGTCGAGCTCGGTACGCGCAGGCGCTCGCGGTCTCGCTCGACAAGCTTGCGAAGTAGTCGCCGCGTGGAAGGGGGACGAGTCATGTCGTCGACCAGCAGAATGCGTTGGCCGCGCACCTCGGGCACAGGTTCGTAGCCGTCGTCCCGGGCTAGGTTTCAACGCCCTGCCAGGCGCCAACGCGGTTCGCTACGGTCCCTCGTGCTTCAACCTAGACTGGGTGCTCGCCGGACCGATCTCGCGGCGACCCGAGGCGTGCCGGCGCGCCGGCACCGGCCACCTGGGCGGCACCCTGGACGAGATCGCGGATGCGGTTCGTGAGGGGGCTGCTGTCTCATGTTCCTGACTCCTCGTTTTGTGATGATTCGGCGCCCTCAGCCGCACGCCGGCCGATGTCTTCCTTCGTTGAGGCGAGCGCCGTGCTCACCCTTGCGGAAGCAGAACAGCAAGGGACATGCCATACGAAGTCTTGATGACGCGAAGGCTCCGTGTTTTCTTGCGTGCTCAGGCTAGTCGCGACGTCCCACGCGGGGTGCCGGTCCCGCCACCCCTGCCGACGGCGGCGTGGGTCAACAAGCCCCCGGCGACGCCGGCGCTCGCCGTGCCAGAGGGGATCGGCTCATGACGGCGACTCACGAATTTCCGATGCCGAGCCAATATAAACGCTTGAAAGTTCGCCTTGAAAGTTCGTTAGGTCCGCCGTCGTGAGCTAGGTTGCATCGGGCGGAATGGCCTCGCGGGAAGCGGGGACCGGGCAGAATGCCGTTCCGCAGACCGAGATGGTCCTTACTGTGAACCACGCGGTTGGCGCGGCCCCGCGCCCGACGGAGATGTTCCGCCGCACGCTGGGAGAACTGATCCGGAGTCTCGGCGCGGACACGGGCGGCGAGGGGAATGAGGGGACCCGGGCCGAGGGAGTCGGTAGTCCGCCCTTGGGGAGTGCCCTGGACTAAGTGGGGAGCCGGATGAGGGCGGCGTGTAACTCTTGCCAGACGACTCGGCACATATTACCGGGCAACTGTCAGAGCCCGCCAAGAAGAGCCCACAACATCGCGCGCTTGTGGCGTGGTGCCGGCGTGGCATGGGCGATGCTGCGCTGCCATGCACGAGAAGCCGGGCGTCCCAAGTCCCGGGGTCATTCGGGAGGGTTCGTGACCAGACGAGGGAAGAGGAGGGAACAGTCATGAAGCTGGCTCGCGCCGTTCGAGTCGAACTCACCACGCTTGCGACCATTCCAGCCCTGCTGATCCTCGTGGCGATTGCCTGGGCGCAGGCACCCAGCGCGCCATCACTTGGCGTCGCCCCGCCGCCCGGGGACATGGGCGGCGGCATGATCGTCGCGCTCGTCATGATCGCGCTCATCGCGCTCATCGGCGTCGCCGTCAAGGCCTCCGATCTCAAGCGCAAGCGTACCGACGCGGCGGTGGCGCTCCAAGGCAGGATCGCCGATGCTCTGCTGATGGACCCGGCGCTTAGCCACCTGCCGATTGCGCCGACCGCCCGTACGTCGTTCTGGCGCGGGTCGCCCGTGATCATCGAGGTCAGCGGCCCGGTGCCGACCCCCGCGCTTCGAGAAGCCGCAATGGCACTGGTCATACGGGAGGCCTTCAATAGTGGACTCCACTTCCGTGTGGAGGACCGGATAGCGGTGGATCCCGCGATGTCGCGGGCCGCCTGAGCGCCCGACCCGCACCCGCGGAGCGTCGATTCCCGGCATGGCCGCCCGCTGAGGCGCATCAGTCGGCAGAGGCGGGCTCGACGCCTGCTCAGTAGGCTCCCTGCCCTCCGCCCGTCACTTCTTGTCGTCCGGGCCGCCGGTGGCCTGCAAGGTGACCTTGTCGCCGACGATGATGAACACGACCTCGCCGTTGGAGGCCTTGTACGTCCATCGCTCCACGGGGCCGAGCTTGGCGATGTCGGTCGGCTTGCCCAGCACCTTCTCGAGATCGGCCCGCGTGGAGACATCTCGCGCCTTCTGGATGATGTCCTCCTTCGTGCCCCCGCCGCATGCGGTCAGGAGGACCAGCGCCAGCCCCCACACCGCGGCCCGGATCATGGCCTGCTTCATCGGTACGCCCCCTCGCTCGGTGATCGTGCCACGCGCTCGACGGTAATCGAGGGCATGACGCGTGGAGAATGGGCCCGAGCTTAGCCCTGCGGCCCATTCGCGTCAAGGCGCGCTTCCACCGCTCTCCCACGTCTGCTACGGAGGCTGGACAATCCCCGGTTCTTGGGGTATCTGGCTATAGCATGTTCACCGACACCACCGAGCGGATCACGCTCCAGGGCGTCGGCAAGCGCTACGAGACGGCGAGCGGGGCTGTGCTCGCCGTCGAGGCGGTGAGCTTCACGGTCCGCAACCGCGAGTTCGTGACGCTCCTCGGCCCGAGCGGCTGTGGCAAGTCCACGGTTCTCGGGATCATCGGTGGTCTCGTCCGCGCCGACGCCGGGCGCGTCCTGATCGACGGTGAGCCTGTCCTCGGGCCCAACCCTCACAAGGTGGCACTCGTGTTCCAGGACGCGGGGCTCTTCCCGTGGCGCACGGCACTGGACAATGTGGGCTTCGGTCTCGAGCTTCAGGGTGTGGGGGCGGCGCGCCGGCGGGAGATCGCTCTGGGCCTGCTCGAGCCCATGGGCCTGCGCGGCTTCGAGGGCAGGTACCCGCGCGAGCTGTCAGGCGGGATGCGCCAGCGGGTGGCCATCGCCCGCGCGCTCGCCCTCGGCACGCCGGTCCTCCTGATGGACGAGCCCTTCGGCGCGCTGGACGAGCAGACGCGCCTCTTGATGGGCGAGTGGCTGGTCGGCATCCGCCGGCTCACGCCCAAGACCGTCGTCTTCGTCACCCACAGCCTGCAGGAAGCGATCGCGCTGTCCGACCGGATCGTGGTGATGACCGCGCGGCCGGGCCGGGTCAAGGACGTGGTCGACGTGACGTTGCCGTATCCGCGGGACCTCAACTCGGCGGCGGTCGCCGATCTCCGCGCCAAGCTCTGGGATCAGGTGAGAGAGGAGTCGCTGAAGGCGATGGGCGGGCGCCTGTGAAGGTTTTCGCCTGGCGCGTCGCCATCCTGCTCGGGGCGCTCGTCGTGTGGGAAGTGGTGGCCCGGCCCCTCAACCCCATCCTCTACATCGCGCCCTCGCGGCTGCCGGCGGCCCTCGTGCGGATGCTGAGCGTCAAGGAGCTGCCGCCGCTGCCCGAGCATGTGTGGGTCACGTTCAAGGAGATCGTCGCCGCCTATGCGCTCGCGGTGACGGCGGGCCTCTGGCTCGGCTTCCTGCTGGGGTTCCGCCGTGCGCTGGGGCGAATCTATGAGCCGCTCCTGGCCGCGCTGTACGCCATCCCCAGCGTGGTGTGGTATCCCTCCCTCATGCTGTTCTTCGGCTTGGGTCCGGCCTCGAAGATCGCCTTCGGATTCCTCCTCGGCTTCTTCCCCATCGTGCTCTCCGTGATGGCGGGCATCCGCCAGGTGCCTCAGCACCTCGTCACCGTCGCCGTGTCGATGGGGGCAAAGCCCGCGGCCGTGTTCAGGAAGGTGATGTTGCCGGCGATGGCCTCGACCATGGTCGGTGGCTTCCGCGCGGGGCTCGCGCTCTCCGTGGTGGGTGTCCTCGTCGGGGAGATCCTGGGGGCGCGCTCGGGGCTCGGCTACGTGATCAACTACGCCTACGGCCTCTTGATGACGGGCGAGTACGCCGTGCTGGTGGTGCTCGCAGCGGCGGCGGTGCTGGCCATCGACGGCGCGGGGGCGCTTCTCGAGGCGCGGGTGCGGCGTTGGGCCGGCCAGTGAACTCGGAGGGGGGCTCCGCTCCCCTTCCGAAGCTTCCCCCCAGGAAATCGGTTGCGCCGGCAAAGCCGGCGCTCGAAGCGGCGGTCACGTCGCGCGCGTCCTTTCTGGAGAGGCGGCTGGTCGTTCTGGGCGGCCAGGCGCTGTCGCTGGCCGCGCTCGTCGCCGCGTGGGAGGCTCTTGCGCGACTCGGGATCGCCGATCCGCTCTTCGTTCCCGCTCCCTCCGCGGTGGCGGGAGCGCTGGCGGCCACCTCGGGCGAGGTGCTGCCTCGGCTCGCCGACACTCTGCTGAAGACGCTGATGGGCTACGGTCTCGCCGTCGTGCTCGGCGTTGGGGCTGGACTCGTCATCGGGTCGAGACGGCTCCTGCACCAGGTCGCCATGCCCTACGTGGTCGCGCTGTACGGGGTCCCCAAGATCCTGATCCTCCCGTGGATCGCGCTCATCTTCGGCCTCGGCCTCTCCACGGCGGTGCTGAGCGCGGCGCTGTTCGCGGTCTTTCCGGTGCTGCTGATGGTGGCCGCCGGGACGCGCGATGTGGATCCCACACTGATCACGGTGGCCCGCTCCATGGGCGCGACGCGCGGGCAGATCGGCCTGAAGGTCCTGCTGCCGGCGGTGCTGCCGTCGGTGCTGGCGGGCATGCGCATCGGCATGGTCTTCGCCATGCTCGGCGTGCTGCTGGCGGAGATGTTCGCCGGCAATCGCGGGATGGGCTTTCTGATGCAGCGGCTGGCGATGGCGTTCAGGGCGCCCGAGCTTTTCGCGGCGACGGCGATCGTGTCGGTGCTGTCCATCGCGGTGGTGCTGTTCCTCGAGCATCTCAATCGGCGCCTCGGCAGATGGCGCTGAATGGTAGTGTGAGCCGCAGGACGCGGCAGGGGCCCCGTCCAAGCCCCAATTCCCGAAAGGAGGCAGGTTCGATGACAACGACGCGGCGGAGGTTCCTCGAGACGGTGGCCGGCAGCGCGCTGGCGATGAGCGCAGCGAGACTGCCGCCGGCGGCAGCTCAGTCGCTGACGGCGGTCAAGGTGGGTTGCGTGGTGCTGGGCGATTTCGGGATCAACGCCCCGACCCTGGTGGGGCTCGAGAAGGGCTTCTTCAAGCAGAACGGGCTCGACGCCGAGATGATCCCGTTCAAGGGGGGGCCCGATCTGCTCAAGGGTGTTCTCGCCGGCGCGGCCGATATCGGCCTGACCGGCGCCACCGACCCGCTGGTCTTTCGCGAGCGCGGCACGACGATCCGGGCTGTGGCCACCATCCTCGAGAAGAACCATTTCACGCTGACGGTGACCCCGCAGATCAAGCGCGTGGAGGATCTCAAGGGCGGGACCATCGGCGTGACCGCCGTCGGCGCCACCACTTGGGTGTTTGCCCGCATGCTGGCCAAGAAGATGGGCTGGGACCCGGAGAAGGACGTGAGGATCGTGGGCGTCGGTGGGATGGATTCCCAGGCGGCGGCGCTCCGGCGCGGCGAGACCCAGGGCGTCATCTTCGGCGACGCCGGGGCCGTGCTCGAGTCGCAGGGTATCGGGCGGATCATCATGCGCCTGGACGAGGTCACCCCTAAGTGGATCAGCCTGACCGCCTACTCGACCGACGAGCTCATCAAGACCAAGAAGGACGCGCTGCAGCGGACGCTGCGCGCCATATTCCAGGGACACAAGTTCTGTCGCGACAACGCCGATGAGAGCATCCGGATCGCCTCCAAGGGGATCGGCTGGCCGGAGATGGCGACGCGGCGGGCGTACGAGCTCGTGCGCCCGCTGATGTCGGTGGACGGCCGGATCGATCTGGACGCCTTCCGCTTCATGCAGGACACGCTGCTCGATCTGGGCGTGCTCAAGAAGCGCCTCCCGCTCGAGGAGCACTACACGACCGAGTTCACCCCCGTGAAGGTCTGACCGGAGGCGCCCGCGAACTACTCCGATTACCGGCATCTCCTCTTCGAGAAGGCCTGGAGTCTCAGTCGACCATGAGGACCGCCGTGCCCTCCACGCGGTCGGCGTCCATGTCCCGGAGCGCCGGGTTCGCGTCGGCGAGCGCATAGCGTCGGACACGCGGGCGGACCGGGATCTCGGCCGCCTCGCCGAGCAGCGCTTCACCGTCTTCCCTGGTATTGGCCGTCACACTCTGGAGCGTCTTCTCCCAGAAGAGATGCGCCTCATAGGCCATGGCGGGGACATCGGTCATGTAGATGCCGGCGAGCGCCACCGTGCCGCCCTTGTCGAGGTCCTGCAAGGCCACGGGAACCAGCTCGCCCGCCGGGGCGAAGACGATGGCGGAGTCGACCTTGACCGGAAGCCGCGCGCCGGCGCCGCCGGCCCACTCGGCACCCAGCTCGAGGGCGAGCCGCTGATGGGCCTGGTCGCGCGTCACCACGTAGACCGCGCATCCCCGGTGCCGCGCGACCTGGAGCGTGATGTGCGCCGAAGAGCCGAAGCCGTAGAGCGCGAGCCGCCCGCCCCGCGGCACCTGGCTGCGCAGCAGGGCGCGGTAGCCGATGATTCCCGCGCACAGGAGGGGTGCGGCCTCGGCGTCGTCGAAGCGGGGCGGGACCGCGTAGGCGAAGGCCTCGGGCACGCAGCAGTACTCGGCGTAGCCGCCGTCGTGGGTCCAGCCGGTGTAGGTGGAGGACTCGCAGAGGTTCTCGCGACCGGCCGTGCAGTAGCGGCAGGCGCCGCACGTGGAGCGGAGCCAGGGGATGCCGACACGATCGCCACGCTTGAAGCGCGCGGCCCCGGGTCCCAGCGCCTCGACCGCGCCGACGACCTGATGGCCGGGGACTAGGGGCAGCCGGCGGGGCGGCAGGTCGCCCTCGATGACGTGGAGGTCGGTGCGGCACGTCGCGCAGGCCCGGACCCGGACGCGCAGCTCGCCGGGCCCCGGTTCGGGAAGCGGCAGCTCGCCCGTGACGAGCGGAGCGCTCGCAATCGGAGCCGGCGAGCGGAGGAGCATGGCGCGCATCAGCCGGGAGTGGGCATCGAATGAATTGTGCCACACAATCACTACTTGCGACCCGGCTGGCGGGCGGAGTAGGCTTGGGTGCAGATCCTCCCTCGCTAAGGAGATCGCCATGAGCGGACTCGGCGGCAAGGTGGCCGTCATCGGCACGGGCATCATCAAGTTCGGCGAGAACTTCCACCAGAGCCTCACCGACATGATCTACGAGGCGGTGACGCTGGCGATGGCGGACGCGAAGATCGAGTCGAAGCAGCTTCAGGCCGGCTGGTTGGGTTGCTACGAGCCGATGCTCTACGGCTTCGAGGGCAACTCCGGCACCTTCGTCTCCGACCCGCTCAACCTCTTTCCGATCCCGGTGACGCGCGTGGCGGCCTACTGCGCGACCGGCATCGAGGCGGTGCGCAACGCCGCGCTCGCGGTGGCCTCGGGAGAGTACGATCTGGTCCTCGCCGTGGGCGTCGAGAAGATGCGGGAAGTGCCCTCGCGCGGCTCGCTCGTGGCTCAGGCGGTGAACCGCGGCCATCCCGTGCTCGCCAAGGGGCGCACCGCTCCCGGCATGTTCGCCCTGCTCGCGTCGCGCTACTTCAAAGAGTACGGGGCCGACGAGGAGGCGCTGGCCGCCGTCGCGATCAAGAACCACTACCACGGCTCGCTGAACCCGAAGGCGCATTTCCAGAAGGAGATCACGCCCGAGATGCACGCCAAAGCGCCCAAGGTGGCCGAGCCGCTTGGCCTCTTCGACTGCTGCCCGACCACCGACGGGGCAGCCGCGGCCATCCTGACCCGCACCGAGCTCGCCCCTAAATTCACCGACCGCTACACGGTGATCCGCGGCATCGCCTACGCGGTGACCGCCGGCTACTGGAACACCCAGTTCGACCCTTCGTGGAACTTCACCTCGTTCCGCGCCACCCGCGAGGCGGCGAAGGCGGCCTATGCGATGGCGGGAGTCAAGAACCCGGCCAGAGAGATCAAGGTGGCGGAGTGCCACGACTGCTTCACCATCACCGAGATCGTCAACTACGAGGACCTGGGGTTCTTCGAGCCCGGCACGGGCTGGCGCGCCGCGAAGGATGGTGAGACCAAGCTGGGCGGGTCACTGGCGGTCAACACCTCAGGCGGGCTCAAGTCCTGTGGCCATCCCATCGGCTCCTCGGGGATCCGCATGATCGGCAATATCCACGACCAGCTCGTCGGTCGCGCCGGCCGGATGCAGGTCAAGGGCGCCGACATGGGGCTGGCGCACAACCTGGGGGGCCCCGGCGCCGTCTCGGCTGTGGCGGTCCTCTCCCAGCCCTAGCGAGGTGGCGCGCTCGCTCTCTCATCCTCAACATGGCCGAGGAGGATCGGAGGGGGCCTCGACCACCCCCTCGGAGGCCTCGTACAGGGTTGCGCCGGTGGAAGCCGCGCTTGGACGGAGGTTAGTCCGACCCCCTGCCAGCCACTCCGAGCCATGTTGACCGTGGTCGAGAAGGTAGGGGTTGCCGCCGTGTCCCCGCCGATCTCTCCCGCGAACTCAGGAGGCCGACATGCCAGAACTGACCCGGCGCTATATCGTGATGGCCATGGCCACCGAGGGGCCCTTCGACATAAAGGACCCCGACGCTCCGTTCGTCCTCAAGCCGTGGAAGGATCCCGCGGCTCTCCGAGCGCTCGAGGCGTACCGCGAGCATTGCTATCCCGAGCTGGCCGAGGAGATCGCGGGGTGGATCAGGGAGATCTCGTCGGGGCCGGCGGTCCGGGGAGGGGTCGGCGCGCGGAACGAGCAGTACATGGCCGCCGAGGCCAAGTCCCTGGCGAAGCCGGCCGCCGGGTCTCGCCCACGGCCTCAAGTGAAGGCGAAGGCGGTATGGCGTAAGAGTAAGAAAAAGAAGGCGAAGAGATAGAGGTGGAGGCTGGCATCATGGCGCGCTGATCGAGGAGCCCATCATGCCTATCGCGATCCGTGCCGCCGTAGCCGCCACCAACACGGCGGCCGAGGTCATGGGCAACCCGCTCAACTCGCTCGCGTGGCTGGCCAACACTCTGGGGCGCATGGGACGGAGCCTCAGCGCGCGCGACGTGGTGCTCACCGGCTCCATCTCCAAGGTGCTGCGCCCGAAAGCCGGCGACTCCGCCCGCGCCTCGTTCACGCGGTTGGGCAGCGTCTCCTGCCGCTTCGTGTAGTGCAGTTTGCCCCTCACCCTTGCCCTCTCCCTAGAGGGGAGAGAGAACCGGACGCGAACCCTCGCCCGGCCGGGGGAGAGGGAGGTGGGACATGGCCAAGCGTGAGACGTCGAAGGCCGAGTACTGGATGCGCGCGGGAAGGGGCAGAGGAGGACGCGAGCCCGCCCGTCCGGGAGTGCTTCGAGGAGATCACCGCCGCGCTCGGATTCCCGGTGGTCAACGTCATTTTCCGCGCGTTCGCCAAGTACCCGCGCTTCCTGCGCCTTCAGTGGGACTTCCTCAAGCCCAACGCGCTCACCCAGGACTTCTTCGACAAGACGGAGGTCCTCCGCCGCCAGGCGCAGGCCATGGTCAGGGAGAAGCTGGACGTCGCCGACCATCGCGCGGTGCTCCGGATGCGCGGCTCGTCGGACGACGCCATCCGGGAGATGCGGCTCGTGCTGGACTTCTTCCTGTACTGCGACCCGTTCCTCCTGCTCATCGCCTCGGCGCTCCAGTCCGGGCTCGCCGGGCGGCCGCTGGCCGGGAAGCCGTGGGCGTACCTCTTGCCCTATCACACCCATCCCACGCGCTTCCAGGAAGTCAAGCTCGTGGAGTGGGAGCAGGCGGGGGCGGCGGTGCAGGGCACCTACCGGCAGGTGATGGAGCACTACGGCTTGCCCTTTGTACCGACGGACTTCCGGGCGCTGGCGCGCTGGCCCGATTTCCTCGCCCTGGCCTGGGAAGACTGGAAGAGCAAGGTCCGCTTGCCCGTGTATGCCGACGGAGTCCGCGAGCTGAACGAGTTGTCGGTGGCCCTGGCGCGGGATCTGCCCTTCCCCTTCGCGCTCTCGCGGGCCACACTCCGCGAGGCCGGCTTTACTCCTTCGCAGATTTCCGATATCCTCGCCAGCGTTGACCTGTTCCAGGGACTCCTGCCCGCCCTCATCGTCAATATCGCCGCCTTCAGGCTGGGCCTCGAGGGCGGACGGCGACCCGCGTGATGCAGTCATCCGCCAGTCTGACGCAAGTTGCTTCCGCGAGAAGGGCATGGAGATCCCGGACCACCTCATCCCCGCCGAGGCCAAGTGAGGCCCGGACGATAGGAGCGCGCGCATGCCGTTAGTCCTTTACGAGCAGAACGACCGTCTGGTCACCATCACCATCAACCGCCCCGAGGCGATGAACGCCATCGACCCGGAGACCAATCAGGCCCTGATCGATGCCTGGACGCGCTTCCGCGACGACGACTCGGCCTGGGTCGCCATCCTCACCGGGGCCGGGGAGAAGTCCTTCTCGGCGGGGGCTGATCTGAAGAAGATGATCCCCGCGGCCTTCGCCAGGTCCGGGGGCGGGCGGGGGCACAACGATTACGGGCTCGGCGGGATCACACGCGGGCTCGAGATCTGGAAGCCGATGATCGCCGCCATCAACGGCTTCTGCCTCGCCGGCGGGCTCGAGCAGGCGCTGGCTTGCGATCTCCGCATCGCGGCGCCCCACGCCGGCTTCGGGCTGACGGAGGTGCGCTGGGCCATCATCCCCGGCGCCGGCGGCACCCAGCGTCTCCCTCGCGCGGTGCCCCTGGCCAAGGCCATGGAGATGATCTTGATGGCGAGGACGCTGACGGCGGAGGAGGCGCTGCACTACGGGCTGGTCAATGCCGTGGTGCCGCTGCCGGAGCTGATGCCGACGGCGCGCAAATGGGCCGAGGCCATCTGCGAGCTCGGCCCGCTGGCGGTGCGCGCGGCCAAGGAGGCGATCCTCCGGGGGCTGACCATGCCGCAGGCCGACGGGCTGAGGCTCGAGGCCTTCCTGTCCGGCACGCTGCGCGGCACCCAGGACGCCGTCGAGGGGCCGAAGGCGTTTGCCGAGAAGCGGAAGCCCGCCTTCAGAGCGCGATAATCAGGGTGGAGCTGTCAGAGCTTCGCGCCCGGCTGGACGTGGCTCTCGCGGCCCGCCCGCGCCGCACCCTCGATCACAGTGACCTGGTGTCGGCGGCGGTGCTGGTGCCCATCACGGATCGCGGGGAGCCTCACCTCCTGTTTGCCAAGAAGACGACCTCGGTGCCGCACCACCAGGGGCAGTTCTCGTTCCCCGGCGGTGTCGTGGACCATCGCGATGCGTCCCGGGTGGAAACGGCGCTGCGGGAAGCGTGGGAGGAGATTCGGCTGCCAGCCTCCGCGGTGGAGGTGCTCGGGCTCCTCGACGACACGGAAACGCGGGCGACCTCCTTCATCATCACTCCGGTCGTCGGGATCGTGACTGCGCCCGTGGACTTCGTCCCCGACGGCCGTGAGATCGAGCGGGTGCTCGAGGTGCCGCTGCGCGTGCTGTGCGATCCGGCCATCTTCCACACCGAGACGTGGGAGCGGAACGGGGAGCCGCACCCCGTGTACTTCTACCGTGTGTCGGAGGAAGACGTGATCTGGGGGGTCACCGCGCGCATCTTGAAGCAGTTCCTGAGGTTGCTCGAGGAAGAAGAACCGTGAGCTACGAGACGCTGGTCGTCGAGGTGCGCGGCGGGGTCGCCGGCGTGACCCTAGGCTGTCCGGGGTACGAGCCGGAGTCGAGGGAGCCATGAGCATGCGGAGCATCGTGCCGCTCGGCGCGCTTGTCCTGGCCGCGCTCGCCGTCGGTCCGTCTCCCAGGCCGGTGGGGGGCCAGCCGAGTGAGCTGCCGCTCAAGATCGTGACGCTGAGCGGCCACGCCGAGGTGAACACAAGAGGCGCGTCGGCGTGGAAAGCGGCAAGCCTGAGGGCCGACATCGGACCGGGGGACGGAGCGCGGACCCTCGCCGGGGGGCGACTCACGCTCAGGACGGTGAGCGGCCAGGCGTTGAGGCTGGCGCCGCTCTCGCGGATCACCCTGCTCGAGGCCGGCGCCACGACCGATCAGCCCACGCGGGTGAGGATGGATGCTGGCTCGGTGTGGGTGGCGGTGATGCCGGGCAGTCCGCCACAAGAGAGCATCGAGGTGCGGACGGGCGCGGCGATGGTGGCCGTTCGAGGCGGCGGGGCAGGGATCACGCTCGGCCGCGACGGCTCGGTGTTTGTGCGCGTCTATCACGGCGCGGCGGAGTGCTCGGGGCCCGGGGCCGAGCGCCAGTGGAACCGTGCTCTGGCCGCGGAGCAGGAGATGCTGGTGTCGGTCCCGGGAGCGCCGGGCGAGGTGCGCAAGCTCACCCGGGACAAGCTCGACGCCGACTGGGTCAAGTGGAACGAGGAGCAGGACCTGGCGGGCGGCTATGGCGGCAAGCCGCCCGAGCGGTGAGCGGCCTCCTCCCGGTCGAGCCCGAGGAGCCCGCAGGGCGAAGCAGGGAGGCGGGGCTGCGCTCAGGACGAGCGGCTCAGGGCCACCAGAGGTACATGAAGCGGGGGCCCGAGCCACCGAGAATGCCGGCGAGCTGGGCGAGGGCGGTCTCCGCGCTCGGCGGCGCGATGGGCGTGGTGGAGTAGATGCTCGCGCGGTACTCCTTGGGCCGGTGATACATGATCACGCGCGCCTCCTCCACGCCGGCCGCCTTCTTCGCCATGTCCACGACCTCGTCCAGGTAGGCGACCCGATCCACCAGCCCCAGTTGGAGCGCCTGCTCGGCCGTGTAGATCCGCCCGTCGGCGAAGGCGCGCACGCGCGCCTCGGGAAGCTTCCGCGACTGGACGATGAGCTTCACGAACCGCGCGTACATGTCGTCGATCACGCCCTGGAAGACGGCGCGCTCTTCGGGGTTGAGGGCCCGGAAGGGAGAGCCTGCGTCCTTCATGGCTCCCGACTTGATGGCCTGCGGCGCCACGCCGATCTTCTCCATCAGCCCCTGGGCGTTGACCGTTAGCATCACCACGCCGATGCTGCCCGTCACCGCCGTCGGATGGGCGACGACGGTGTCGGCGGCCAGGGCCGCGTAGTAGCCGCCCGAGGCCCCGACGTCCATGATGGCCGCGATCACCGGGATCTTCTTCCGCCGCTTGAACTCGTAGACCTCGCGATAGAGGGTGTCGGAGGCGGTGATGGTGCCGCCGGGGCTGTTGATCCGGACGATGAGCGCCTTGACACGGTCGTCCTTCTCGGCCTTGCGCAGCTCCTCCTGCACGCGCGCGAGGATCGGGACGCGCGGCGGCGCCGTGGTGAGGGAAAGGCCCGGCGGGTCATCGGAGAGGACGCCGGAGAGGTCGAGCAGCAGGATCTTCTTCGCGCCCTTGCCCAGGACGGTGTCCTCCTCGAGGGGGCGGATCCGCGGCTGGAGGTCAATGGAGAGCACGGAGCAGCCGGTAAGAAGGAGCGCCGCCAGCAGACCGAGAAGCCGGGCACGCCGCATGAGCGCAGTATACGGGCGCGGTCCTGGACCGACAAGCGCTTGCGCCCGGCTCGCCCGCCCCGCGTGAACTATAATGGGGCCCATGTCGCGTCCGCCCCAGGGCGTGCGCATCATCGATCTCTCCCGGGGAGGCTTTGGACGGGGCGCGAAGCCCCCTCCGAGTTTAGGAGGATGTGATGCCTGACAAGACCTACAAGATGATCGAGCTGGTGGGAGTGTCGGATGACTCGATCCAGCAGGCCGTACGCAACGCCATCACGCGCGCCTCCCAGAGCCTGAAGGGGCTCGACTGGTTCGAGGTCACCGAGGTGCGGGGGGTGGTGAAGGACGGCCAGGTCAGTCAGTTCCAGGTCAAGCTCAAAGTGGGGTTCCGCATCTTGAGCGAGGAGGAAATGCGGGGGGCATGAGCATGAGGTACATCGAGCGCTCGACCTCCGATCAGCCGTTCCACCCGGCCTGAGGGTCCGCATGTCCACGCTGACGCTCGAGCAGGTCGAGGAGGCGGCGGGCCGCCTGGAAGGTCGGATTCACCGCACGCCGGTGATCACCAGCCGTTCCCTCGACGAGGCCACCGGCTATTCCGTCTTCCTCAAGTGCGAGAACCTTCAGCGCGCAGGCGCCTTCAAGATCCGCGGCGCCCTCAACAAGCTGCTGAGCCTGTCGCCTGGTGAGCGGTCCCGCGGTGTCGTCGCCTTCTCCTCGGGCAACCACGCCCAGGGGGTGGCATTGGCGGCGCGCATGACGGGCACCAGCGCGATCATTCTCATGCCCACCGACGCGCCGGCCCTCAAGCTGGCGGCGACCAGGGGCTATGGCGCCGAGGTCGTGTTCTATGACCGCCAGACCGAGGACCGCGAGGCCAGAGCGGGCGAGTTGGTGGAGAAGACCGGTCGGGTGCTGGTGCCGCCCTATGACGATTACGCAATCATCGCGGGGCAGGGCACGGCGGCGCTCGAGCTGTTGGCGGACGTGGCCGCGCTGGACGCGCTGCTGACGCCCGTCGGTGGCGGCGGGCTCATGGCCGGCTGCAGCACGGTCGCGAGGGCGCTACGGCCGGAGATGAAGGTGTTCGGCGTCGAGGCAGAGAGCGCCAACGACACCTGGCTCTCGTTCCGGAAGGGCGAGCGCGTGAGCATCCCGCCGCCGCCTACCATCGCCGACGGGATCCGCAATCTTTCCCCCGGCGCGCTGACCTTCCCCATCCTCCAGCGCAACCTGACCGACGTCCTCCTGGTGTCCGACGAGGAGATCAAGGAGGCGGTGCGCTTTCTCCTCCTGCGCTGCAAGCTCGTGGTGGAGCCGACGGGCGCGGTCCCGGCGGCGGCGCTGCTCGCGGGCAAGCTCCCGCTCCCCAAACGCGCCC
>WNGB01007077.1_pt1 | contig 16286 bp, 17 predicted proteins | sample 5400681 | NCBI WGS metagenome assembly WNGB01 (sample SAMN13153367, study PRJNA577476) | soil metagenome | isolation source: 115 cm soil or saprolite under grassland replicate 2 | place: USA:California | collected 2016-06-15 | reverse complement strand
ACTGGCAGTTCGGCGAGTTCAGCGGGCGGCGGAAGCGCTGTACGGTCATCCACGTTGGCCGTCCAGGTCGTCTGGCACGGGTCGCAGCCATCGACCCAGTGGACCATCAGGTAGGCGGGTAGAGGCCCGGAGGGCAGAGCTACCCGCGTATCGGTCGTCGCCCCCTCAGCCCGCCACCGACCGGTATCGAGGAGGAGCTGCCCTGCGGGGTCTCGAACCTCCCACGTGGAGGGCAACCGTGCCGGGTCGAGAGTGAGCTGTGCCCGAGCTGGTGCTGCCGGGTCAACAAGGCAGTTGACGAAGCCGAGCGGCAGCAGCGGTCCGGTGACCTCATCCTCGTCGGGGGCCGGGTCCCACGATTGATCGTCTGCCAGGATCGGCTCACCGATCCCGGCGAGGGTACGTAAGGCCTTCGCGTCCTGCGAGTCGGCCGGGCAGCCAATCCAGACGTTCAACTCGCGGTGGCCGTGAGTGCGGTGAAGTCCAAGGCCGGCCCCGGTGGCGTTGGAGGATCCGACGAGTGCCGCAATCCATTCGTCGCTCTCGACGAGGACGAGCTTGGCGTGCAGCGTCCTGGGTTCTTCGTCGGGTGGCTTGAACGCGACAAGACGGGCGCCGGGTTGGGCTGCCAGGGATGGCGGAGCGTGGACGCCGCCGGTGTAGGGATCGATCGCGGCGACGAGGGTCAGCCGCCGCCGCTGCGACGGGCGACCGGTCAGCCGTTCTCGAACGGCCGCGACAGCGGGGGCGGGGAGTGCGTCGTCCCAGAACGGCGAGAGCACGGTGGCTTCCAGCGGGAGCGGCCCGTGCCAAACATCGCTGAGGCGTGCCAGTGGACTGACCCCCGGGCGGGCCGGCGCAACCGCGATCCGTACCCGCCCGGTAGTTCGGTCCGGCAGCATGAGCCCTTCGACGTGGTGGGCAAGCAGCCGCAGGGTGGCCAGCGCTCGCGCCTTGGGCCCGGTGGTCCGCGGGCCGGGAGCCAGGTCGACGAGATGGCCAAGCTCCGCTCCCAGCTCGTCCAAAACTGGGCGCGGTACCTGGCATCCTTCGTCGAGGTCGATCGCGAGCGCCAGCTCCACCTGGCGGCGATAGCCAGCCGCGGTCAGGTTCGCCGAGCCCACGACGATGCGGCAGTGCCGCTGCCACAGCAGGAGGGCGACTTTGGCGTGCAGCAGGCCACCCGGTGCCGCGACCGGGAGCAGGTCCCATCGCAGGTTGCGCTTTTCCGCCGGGCTGCTTCGGTCAACGAGGACGCTGACCTGTGCTTCGCCGAGGCGGTCCTCCTCCTCCAGCACCGCGGCGATCGACGAGATCCGGTCTCCTTCCCCTGCGACCGTCGACAGGCCCAGGAATCGTGACACGCACTCTTGGGCGAAGAAGTCCGCGTCGAAGGTGAACGTCGTCGCGAGACACGCGACCGCCGCGCCCGCCCCATCAGGTGCGGACCAATGGTCGAGGAGCCGGACCCCGCTCACGGTGCCGTGTCCTGCACGAACCGGAGGAGCGGGGCGACCCGAACCGGGTGCACGAACCACGGCCCGAGTTGCGGCTGCTCGGCGGATCCGTAGGCCCCCCGAACTACCCAACCGTCTCGCAGCGGCTCGAACCAGCCACGCTTGCCGTTCGGCGGCTTCACCGCCTGGACCTGTTCATGGTGGGTGAGTACGAGCTCGAAGAGTTCGGCAGGTGTCCGGCCGATGGCAAACTCGCCAAGACGCTGCTCAAGACCAACATCCGGGGCGACCCCCGCGATGCGATCGGCTGCCTGCCGATAACGGTCGGGGAGTTCTGTAGCGCAGCGCACAATCATGTGATGGTCCCGGACACGGCTCGCTGTCAGCGGCTGCGCACCAAACGAATGGGAAACTGAGCAGAGAGTCCTGAACACCGCGTCGACGAGGGCTGCGAAGCGTTCATAGGCAACAACCGCGTCGATGATCAGGCCCAAGGAGGTCGAGCACTTCGCCCGCACGGCGTCAAGGAGCTGCGCCTCTGACAGCGTCGGGTCAAGATCCGAGATGCGGCTGGCAAGCTCAGCGCGTGTGTCGTGTTCGCTGTCGATCAGGAGCGCGCGCAACGCCCCGCGTTCGCCACTGCCCAGGCTATCGGGTCGCAGCGAGTTCGCGAGCCGACCGAACAGCCAACTCCCGGGACTGGTGGCGCAGTGGCCAGACCTGAGGGCGGCGCGCACCTCGTCGCGTATCTGAACGCGGAGCCGACCGCCGTCGCTTCCCGGTACCTCGTCAGTGAACCCATCGAAGCCTTGGTCGCGTTCCCAGCGGCGCACCAGTTCGGCGCATCGAATGCCGGGCTCCAGCACCGAACCGACGACCCCACTGTCGACAGCGAACGGCTTGTAGACGCCGTTGAACCCGAAGACGGTGGGGCCCTTCAGATACGTCGATGCGGACAGCCTTTGCGACCGTCCGATGACGCCACGCGCCTTCTGACTGCCAGGTATGCCCTGCGGGAACCCGTGGACATTGAGCCCGCGCACGAACGCCTCGACAACCAGCCACTCGAAGCAGATCGCCGGCGTGGAGATACCGTCCGCCGGTTGCTCATCAGCCAGTGGCTCGCAGGCCAGCGACCCGACGGCCGTGGCTGTCACGAACCGCACCCGGCTCATCCGAGCACGCAACCCAGGGACCAAGAGATCAGCCAACCGGTCAGAGATCGTGGCGAGACCCATCGGATCGATGCTTCCCTCACCCGCAGCAGGCGGATCGAAGGCAGACACCGCCGGAAATGAAAGCCCCGTCAGCGGCAACGCTGCAACTCCTCCCCTACGGAATCCACCATCACGAGAGTGCACCCCTTCCTCTCGCGTCATGATGTCCCCGAAGCAGCCACGCGAGCCGACCCTAGAAACGCTCTGCCGAGCACTCGCCAGCGGGCTCGCCCAGGCTGGTTCCGCCGACCACGAAAAGTCACAACCACGCTACACCCGGCCACCGGACATCACGTCAACGACGAACTGTCGCGCCTAGCCGCCATCCTCGATCAACACGAATGTCCGCGACCCCCAGGGACGGGCAGATGGTCCGCATCCCACCACGTGCACGCTGCCGGGCTACGGGCACGGCACCCATACGTTCCTCGTCGCGTGCGCTCACCCCGCCGCCGTCTCCGTATCGAAGTGTCCGGCATACGCCGACCGCTCTGGGTACCCGCCAGGCGGTCGGCGTGCCAGCTGACGTGCGGTGCACTTGAGCCAAAGCGACGGAGGGGTTCGTTCTGCCATGACCGCAAGCAAGTTGGTCGCAGGCACCGCCGTGGAGGCCGTCGTCGACGTTACTCGGCCGACGACCTGGCCGACGGCGGTACGGGACCTTGTCGATACGCTCTCGCAGTCGGCTCCGACGACCGAGCACGCCGACGACCTGGATCTGCCCGGTGACGCCGACGATCGGGTGCGGGCGTTGCTAACCGGACGACAGCTCCGGGCATACCACGCGACCAGGCTCCTCGACCACGAGCGCGGAATGATCGCTGAACAGGGGCTGCGCGTGTTCAGTCAAGACCTGTTCGAGGAGCGCATCCACGCCGCATACGCCCACGGCGAGATCAGCGAGGCCGAACACCGGCAGTTGCTCGGCACCCACATGTATGCCACCGGGGAACAGCACACCCGTGGCCACCAGGAGGGCAAGGTCTGCCCCAGCCAGTAGCCCGCTTACACAAGGGCTGCAGCAACAGCAGGTAAGACCTGGGCGATGTCGCGTAGATGAACCCGCGAGGCGTGCTCTCCGGTAAAGGTACGAAGTGGTATGCCGGTGGTGCCGTAACTGGCCTCGTATCGGGCGCGCAGGTGTCGCGATGATCGTGACAATAGATTGCTCACCGTGCTCTTGCTGGTCTGTAGGAATCGAAGGGGTTCGGTGCCAGCGAACCACAACTCGGGTCTGCGACCAGACTCGTCCAAGGCGAGACGGACAAGATCTGCGGTCACACCTCGCTTGCGCATCATGTCTCCACCGGACCACAAGGCGACCTTGAACTCGGCTACGCGGCGATTGGTCTCCAGGTCGAAGGGGCGCGACTTGTCGTTGCCCGGTCCCAGTGATGGTCGATTGGAGATGACTTCGCCCTCTTCGAGGATCATCGGGAGGACGAGGGAGATGACCGTGGCGTGGATGACGTCGCTGACCCGCCCAACATCGCGACGCACAATCAGGGCGGCTTGTAGAAGCTGAGGGGTGAGGCCGGCGGCGGTGGTGATCGTGGCCGCGGTGGTGCGGTCCGCGTTGAGTAGGTCATGTTCAAGCGCGCCGATTCCTGCGGTGATCGGTGCGCTGCGAAGGAAGCCGACGAGGGTAGCGAAGGCGGCGCCGGCCTGCTCGACGGTGGCGGGTTGCCAGGCGGTGCCGCCGGTTGTGGGATCCGCTTGCGGTGTCATGGGTCGGTCGGCCGCAAGGCTGGAAGCCTCTGATCAAGCTGTTCGACTAGAGCATGCATGGCCGCGAGGTGGTCGTAGAGGCCGAGGAAGTTAGCAGCCCGGTCCGCGGTAAACACCAGCGCACCGAGTACCAGGTAGGTGTCCTGCCATAGCCACAGGGCGTTGTCCCGGCCAGGGGCGGGCCACGACCCCGGTGCGGCGGCCGGTGACGTGGCGAGGTTGCGTTGCAGACCGAGCAGCTCGGCGTGGGCCACCGCCGACAGCACCGCGTAGGGAAGCTTGCGCTGCGGCCAGATCCTCTCAACCAGACTCGCGGCCCGGTCGGTGTAGGTCAGCCGGACCTCGACGTTCTTCCTGTCGGTGTCGAACGACACCCGCGGGCCTGACCCGTAGGTCCAGCCAAGCTCGCGAATTTCCTGCCGGACGTCATCGACGGACTCGCCGTACCCGGATGGATCCTCGTGCGGGTCAAGCTCCAGGGCCGTGACTGCCTTCGCCGTCTGCGCAGCGGTATGGAGCCGGTAGACCAGCGACCGGGCCAGGCGCTTCTGGGCGTCGGTGGCGGGATCAAGAAGCCACCACGCCAGGGATGCGGTTTCCAGGACACCACGGCACAGCACATCGGCGGCGTACGATGTCGCATTCGGGCCGAGTACCGCCAAGAATCCTTTGGCCTCCTCTACGGCAACCTGGAGCCCCCACCGCGCGATCATAGGTGCAGCAAGCCATGGCCACGATCCAGTCCGGGGCGCTGGCCGGCGAGACTCCTCGGCGGCCAGTTCAGTACCGGCAGGGCTGTCCGCCCAGGGCGTCGTCCACGCCGTGTCCGCGTCTACCACGTCGCACGCCACAGCGATTGCCCTGGCGAGCAGAACGCGAAGCTCGTCGGTCATAGCCTCGGCCGGGGGCGTGTCCACGACGTGAACCCTACTCAGCCCGACGTGGTCAGCGAATCGGTTTCGACCGGCCGGGCCTCCCTCAAACCAAACCCGGGGCGGTTCACGCCGCCGGCGAGTTCCACGTCGCCCGCACCAACCTGGACCACGCCATTGAGATCCTCAACGAACTCGACCAACCCGACGACCAGCTATGCACCAGGCTCGGCAACTCATCGGCGAGAATCACCGTCAGCCGAAACAGCAGCCCCCGGCGTGACGGCGCGGCGCCCAGAAGCAGCTGCAGCAACGCGAACGCGTTCGTGATGCCAAGGTAGGCGAGGCGAAGGAACACGGAGCGGCGTCATCGCGTAGTCACCGCCACCCATCGGACAGCTGACAGACCCGAACCAGCCACCGTCGGTCGCGATAGGCCACGACTGTGCCCTGAGCAGGGCGGACGAACTTTTCGGCAGCCACAACCTCGAACTTGCGGCGTTCCGGGTGTCGGCGGCTCAGGCGGCGACACCGATAGCCGGCCGGGTGCAGCGCCTGTGAATCGCGTGGTGCTCCGATGGTGCTCGGACGTTCGCTACTGAATCGGCACCGTCGGCGAGATTTCGGCACGCCGGCCTCTCGTCAGGCGTCGCCCGCCCCACTGTCCGGGCGCTCATCGAGGGTTCATCGCCCGGACCAGCCGATACAGAAGCCCTCCGTTCCGGACGGAGGGCTTGCAAACCAGCACGCTGCATGAGACTCTTAGCATGGAGTTCGATATATATCGGCCATCTGACTACGGATCAGAAGGTTAGGGGTTCGAATCCCTTCGGGCGCGCAACATCATCAGGAATCTGACCTGCGGAAACGCATGTTACACTGCGTTCAAGATTCGTCCACTGTGGACCTGTGGTGCTCCTACGGTGCTCGTCAGTTTCGGACGGTGTCCGTCCGGACCGCCCAGCCCCAGTCCAGCCGGGCGCCACCCAATCCGGATCTTGCAGGTCGTTGTACGGACGGTCATCGTCATCATGGACGATGCCTATCGATGAATTCAGGCGGACGTAGGCCATTTCATGCCGCCAGAGTCGCTCCCGGTGCAGCAGTGCCTCCGGCGGCGCGCTGTCCCGAGCCGGCCGGGATAGTTGCGGTGATGACGTAGCTCCGCAGGTCCAGCGAGCATTCACCCGCGACCACCGACTCGGCAATGCCGCATCGACGATCACGCCACCGCGGTCGACTCGCCGCCCTTCACGCGCGCAACATCATCAGGCACTGTCACCCGAGCAACGGTTTTCAAACCGTTGCGCGGCTGGTCCCAGACGGTCTGACGGCCGCTCCATTCGACCTGACTCAAGCAGGGCGATTCGGACCGTGAGTGGAGCAACGGTTTCCTAATCCGCCGCTTTCTGGGCTTGATCAATCGACGAAATCGCGCTGACCTGCGGCGCCGCCGCTGCGCGCCGCCCGTAGTGGATCTTTGTGTGCTCCGCGTGTGCTCGGCTGTCGGACGATTGTCGGTCAAGATCCCAGCTTGTTAGACACTCATCTATGTCAACACTGTATGCACCCCGAATCGGACTACGGACCGTAGTCCACGCTGGTCAGCTTCGACAGGGGCGGCGATGCCGTCTTGGCAGTGAGGGTGACGCGTCCCGGGCGGGCGCGTGGGCGGGTAGGTGATGCCGTCGCCGGTCGAGTGGGTGTGTGACCGCCGGCGGCCACCGGCTCGCCCACTGCCGCGGCGCGGCGTCACCGAGGCGACAGGAGGAGCTCGCTGGCCCGGATGACGGCCGCCAGGCGACCTCCTGCCGTTGCCGCGTGCACCGGCGCGCCAGCTGAAACGGCGCCTGCGACCGATGCGACATCTGCGCAACGATCGGACCACTGCGGTGATCATCAAGGGGCACGCATTCGTCCAGAATCTCTGCCGCGGCCACTACCGCCTCACTACCGGCGTGCCGACCACCTCCGCCTCGCCACCGTCTTCGACGAACTCAGCCACACGCGACCTGATCAACCGCCGAATCCACCGCGTGATCGGTCTCGTCCACCGATCCGCTGATGCAACACCGCCCGTTCGCCGACGCCAGGTCCTGGCCGGACTGATCAATGAATACTCCCAGGCAGCGTAGGCACACCGAGTAATCGAGCCCCACAGCCTCGATTCGTCCAGAAGACCCGCCTGCAAGACATTCGCACCAACCTCCTCGAACGCATCGACGAAGCCCGCGAACAGGGCTAGCTCGGCGAGGTTGAAGGTCTCCAGGCCAACCCTCACCGCCGCCGACTAGAAGCTCGCCGCCATGGACACCTTCGCCGCCAGGCGACACGTCGTCAGCCTCGGCATGCCCGACTTCCGCCAAGCCGCCGGGAGGCACATGCAGTGACCACGCCCACCCCTCACGCCAGACTCCAGGCGCTGCGGCACTCCAGTCCGGCGGTGCGCCTCAACGACCGAGACCGACGTTCGAGGTCAGCATCGCCTCCGACGGCATCAGATCCGCCTTCGAGATCGAAGGCCCTCACCAGCACGACGCATGGATCGCCTGAGCCTGTCCAGCAATCCCTGCGGATCAAACTCCTCGCGCAGACCGAGCAGGTAACCGGCAGTTCCGCGGCGCTGTTCCTGTGCCGTGTACGGCAGCCGCACTTCGAGACCTGATCTTGGAAGGGGTGGGGCGCTGGGGATGTCACGGGGTTCGGCGTGTCAGCTTGTGCGAGGCAGCGGCCGTCCCGTAGTTCTGCGTGATTGTGGATCAAACTGAATACGAGACGGCCGCCGCGTGCATGGTAGCCGCCGGTGAGTTGGCCCGGGAGTACCGGGATGAGCTGCTGGGGCGCGTCGGGGCGGTCTTCGCCCGGCGGGAGCCGCGGATGCAGGCGGGTAAGTATGTTGCGGCGCTGAGCGCCGAGGTGCCGCGGAAGAACGGCTGGCAGATCGCGGAATGGGCCGGTGATGCCACCCCGGACAAGACGCAGCGGCTACTCAACCACGCGGTGTGGGACGAGCACGCGGCGATGGGCATCGTGGCCGCATTCGTCGCCGCGCACCTCGACATCGGCGGCGATCCGCATGCCGTGGTAGTGCTGGACGAGTCCGGTCAGGAGAAAACGGGCGAACACACCGCCGGGGTCAAGCGCCAATACGTCGGCTGCGCCGGCCGGGTGTCCAACGCGGTCAACGTCGTGTACGCCACCCTCGCTACCGGCCGGGGACACGCTCTGGTCGGGGCCCGCCCATACCTGCCCCGCGAGTGGGCAGACGACGCGCAGCGCCGGTCGCGGGCCAAGGTGCCCGAGGACCTGGCGTTCAAGACCAAACCGCAGCTCGCCGCCGACATCCTCACCGGCCTGCACACCGCCGGGCTGCTCCCGCCGTGGGCGACCGGCGACGAGGTGTACGGCCGCGACAAGAGCCTGCGCGACTTGGGCGAACAACATGACGTGGGCTATGTGTTCGGGGTGCCTTGTTCGTTCACCGTGGTGTTGACCTCCGGCCGGCGGGTCCGCGCCGGCCAGGCGCTGAAACTGGTCCCGGCCAAGGCGTGGAACCGGGCCTCGTGCGGTGCCGGGTCCAAAGGAGACCGCACATACGCCTGGGCGTGGATCGCCACCGCAAGCCAGCGCCACCACCTGCTCGTGCGCGCAACCTGACCGATCCGACGGATGTGGCCTTCTTCTACGCCTACCTGCCCGTCGGGCGACCCGCCACCCTGCCCACCCTGGTCGCCGTCGCCGGGCGTCGATGGCCGGTGGAAGAAGACTTCCAGGTCGGCAAGGACCAGTTCGGCCTCGACCACAGCCAGGTCCGGCTCTACACTGCCCTGCTACGCCACCTCGCCCTGACCATGATCGCCCTGGCCGCCTGCGCCGTGGCCGCCGCCACGATTCGGGCGCACACCAACACCCTGGCCCCACCACCGACCCACCCCGACGATAAGCCACCCGCCGACCCCGGGCTCATCCCGCTGACCGTCGCCGAGGTCAAACGCCTGGCCAACCTGGTCACCCGGACCGGCCGCGCACTCGCCCACCACCTGCGATGGTCGTGGTGGCGCCGCCGCCACCAAGCCCGCGCCCGCTGGTTCCACCACCGCACCCGGCTACGCCGCAGCCTCCAACCACCACGAACATGACCAGACCTCTGATCGGCACGGTGGATCGGAAGGCCCATTTCGGCACGGTCCTACGCGATCGACACCAGCCCAGGCGGGGCCTGGCGCAGGCACCCGCCCGGTGGCTAACCGAGACGCAGAACGGTTTCCTCGATTTCGGTGCTCCGCGCGTTGGCGTATGAGATCTCGGTGCCGATGATCGTGAAGCCCGCCCTCTGCAGGACCCTGAGCGATCCGACGTTGTCGCTGGCGGCGCGGGCATACAGGGGCCGGACCGAAACCGTGTCGAGCAACAGAGCAAGGGCTCGGCTAGCGACGCCTTGTCCCCAGACAGAGCGGTCGATCCAATAGGTGACCTCGGTGTCGCCCTGCATGACGAAGCTGGCGATGCTGCCCACGAGGCGTCCACCGCAGATCACCGCGCGCAACGTGACGTCGGGAGAGGCCCTCACCTTCGACATGTGGGTGTCGAACGCTTCACGGTCGTTGGGGTCCTTGGCAGTGAAGGCGGCCATCCGGACCGACTCGGGGTCACGCATCTGGTCGAACAGCGCGTCAAGGTCAGAATCATCGATCGGCCGCAGTGCCACCTCCGCCACCGGCGTCCTCCTCACCTTGCTCCGCCCCGGCCTACGGGGCGAACGTACCAGCAACGGCAGACACGTCTGGCTTGCGTTGTGCGCGTGAGCTCTGTTCTCGGCCAAGCTCGTGCGCCCACCGACGCTTCACCACACAGGGCTACCTTCAGCCGCCACAGCGGCCACTCAATTCAGTCTGGCCGCTGATACAGGTTTCGAAGTGCGGCTGCCGTACGTGCGACGCGCCTGAACGCTGGACGCAATGACCTGGGCGGCGACAAGCCCTGCCTGCCCGACGGCGGCCGGGACACCAATACCGGTCGCGGCAGCGGCGGCCACGGCTGGGAGTTCCAGCGATTTCAGGCCGAGCACCGCCCGTGCCGGCTCCAGCCCGAGCCGGCGCAGGCCCCGCTCGAGGTCGGCCGTGGGCGCCCGCAGGTCGCGTTCCACGAGGATCTGCAGCCGGGCGCGCAGGACCTCCGGGCTCTCGATCTGCGCCATCTCGACGAACTGGTCGGTCAACGAGTCCATGTGTCCGCGGAACGCGTCGAACTCGTCGACCAGCATCCGGCGCGCTCGCGCCACCTTTTCCACTGGTATGTCGTCCAGACCGCGCGGCACCACGGTGCTGATCGCCACCGCCGCGTACAGCGCGGCGACCTCCGCCGTGTCGCGAAGCGGCGCGCGACCTGGATCGTCATCGCTGAGCAGGACCTGGGCCAGGGTGTCCATGTCCCATCCATTGAGCACGCCGTACACGCCTGGTTGATCGGTGACCGCCGGCATGTGGTTGGCCCGGGCCAGACGCTCCGCCAGCGCCGTGACGTAGACATCGGCCAGCCGCGGATGCATGCCGACCCAGCCGAGGCTTTCACGGTGGCCAACGCCGAACCGGTGGCGGTGAACGTGGCGAACAGGTGCGTCACGGCCTGCTGCACGCCGGCGTCGGGGTCGAGGACGACCTTGCCGGCGCCGTTGTAGACCAGCCCGACCGGCAGTGGCTGGATCAGTTCGCCGCGGCGGGCCTTGGACAGCACCCCGCCACGGAGCCGGCCCTTGAGCAGGTGCAGCTCGGCCTCGCTGAGGCTGCCCTTGAGGCCGAGCAGGAGCTGGTCCTGGAGGTCAAGGACAACGGCAAGAGATACGCGCTCTCCTCCTACCGGCGCGGTTCCACCGGCATCTGGGTGTCGGTGTCGCGCGGCGACGGCAGCTTCGCCGCTCCGGTGAAGATCGCCGACAGCGCCGGTACGCCGCTGCTGGCCGGCGGCAACAGCTGTGGCGCCTACACGACCACGAGGCTGGGCGACTTCGACGCCGACGGCCGTACCGACATCGTGCGCATCGTGGAGGGCCAGATGAGCGTCCTGCGACAGACCGGCAACCACAACCGGGACCGGCTGCTGACGGTACGCGACGAGGGTGCGCCGTGGGACCGGGAGACGGTCAAGTAACAGTACTCGTGGTCGGACCACATGGCGCAGATCGGCAACTTCACCTGCTCGTACCCGCGGGAGTGCATCCGAGCGGGCTTTCCGGTGGTGCGCAAGGTGTCGTCCAAGGCTCACAACACCGACCCGGCATCGGCGGCCGCCGCGACGTCGCTCGACCACTACTACTCGTACGAGGACCCGGTGACGGACCTGCGGGGCAGAGGGTTCCTGGGGTTCGGCACGATGCGCACGTGGGAACCGGCCCAGCCAAAGGAGACGGTCACCACCTACGCGCACAGCAAGATGACCTCGGACCAGAAGTACTACCCCGAGGTCGATGTACCGGCCACGGTGACCACGGCCGTGCCGATCGTGACCGCCACCAAGAGCGGCACCACGACGGAGACCGCACGGGTCACCCGCACCGTCTACACCTACGACGCGCGCAAGACCAACGCCGTCGCAGACGGGCACGGTGGTCTTGCCGGTGTCCGTACCGCCACAGATGATCACATTCTCCTTCGCCGCCGAGCGCCTCACCGCGGTCCTGGCCGAACCCGGCGCCCTCGAACTGGTGGCGCGGATTGCACAAAACCGCAGCGCGTAACCGGCAAATCAGACCGACCGCTGACCGTGCGCCGCGCCGGTGGTTGGCTCTGCACGCCGGGCCGCACCGGTCCGGCGCACGGTGCCACCGCGGGGGAGGCAGTATGCGACTCGGAGTGCTCGGACCACTTGAGTACCGGTCACACGGGGGGTGGCGGCGGCCCGCCGGCGCCAGGCAACGCAGGCTGCTGGCGGCGCTGCTGGTCGATGCCGGGCGGCCGGTCTCGATGACCCGCCTGATCGAAGCGGCCTGGGAGGGCGAGCCGCCGCCGACCGTGGCAGAGCAGGTCGCCAACGGCATGTCGGCGCTCCGGCGGGAAATGGGCCGCCACGAGCCGTCACCGCGGATCGAACGCGGCCCGGCCGGCTACACGCTGGACCTAGCCGGCCACGAACTCGACCTGGACCTGTTCCGCCGGTGGGTGGCCCGCGCGCACGCGCTGGCGGACCGGGCGGACCTCGCCGGCGCCGTTGCCGCGTTGACCGACGCGGTCGGACTCTGGCGCGGTGCCGCCCTGGCCGGCCTCGACACGCTCGCCCTGCGGGCGGCGGCCGAGCGGTTTGACGAGCTGAAGCTGGCCGCGCTGGAGGACCTCGGCTGGCTCGAACTGCGGCGGGGCAACCCGGACCCCGTGACCCGCTTCGTGGCCGAGCTGGTGGCCCGGCATCCGGTCCGGGAGCGGCTGGTGGCGCTGCTGATGTTCGCGCTGCTGAGGGCCGGCCGCCGGGCCGAGGCGCTCATCGCGTACGGCCGGCTTCGCGCATCGCTGGTCGCGCAGCTCGGCATCGAACCGCAGCCCGAGCTGGCCGATCTGCACCGCTCCATCCTCCGGGGCCGCCGGCTCGACGCCACCGACGTCACGCTCGGACGCTCATCCTGGGTGACGAGTCTTGAGCACTCCGTCCGGGCCGGTTGACATGCCCGCCGTAACCTCTTGCCAGGACGTCCGCCGTGGCCGCAGGATCGGGCGGCGTCATGCGCCGCGACCTGCGGCGATGGCGCGCCGGTCGGGGGCAGGGGGCGAGATGGCACGGTCATCGGCGCTGGTCGCGCCGGGAACGGCGATACCGCAGCTCGGGCGTCTGGGGTTGTCCACGGGCGCGGACCTGGTCTACCGCAGCCTGGTGGAGTTCGGGCCGCAGTTGGTGGGCGAGCTGGCCCGTACGCTGGGCATGCCACCGCGCCGGGTCCGGGAGGCCCTCGACGAACTGGCCGATGTTGGGGCGGCGCATCCCGGTCGCCGCCGGCACGCACGCCGCGCGAACGCCTGGCTCGCCGCCGAGCCGGGCGTGGTCGCCGCCGAGCTGCGCGCCCGGCGGGTCGATGCGGCGCGGGCCCGGCACCGGTTGCGCAGCGAGCTGGCCGGGCTGTCGGCGCTGGGCGTACCGCTGGACATGGCCCGGGTCCGCGTGCTGCACGGTGGTACCCGGATCCAGGCCCGCCTCGCCGAACTCATCGCCCGCGAGCGGCAGGACCACCTGGTGCTCAGCACGGAACCGGCGTTTAGCGTCGAGTCGGTACGCGCGGCCGCGCCGCTGACCCGTTTGATGTGTGAGCGCGGCGTGTCGATCCGGCACGTTGGCGTTCCGGCGATCGCCGGGGACGCGAGCGGGGCCATCGCCGACGAACTGGCCAGCGGCGGCGCGCTGTACCGGGAGCTGCCGGCCGTTCCGACCAAGCTGATGATTTTTGACCGGACGACCGCCCTTGTACCGCTGAATCCGGGGGACGTCGGTAGGGGAGCGTTCGAGACGAGCGAACCGTCGACCGTCCACGCACTGATCGACGTCTTCTTCAACCAGTGGGAGCAGGCACGCGAGCCACGGACAGAGAGCATGGACATGGAGCTGAACCCGCGCGAAGAGGCCATCGTTAGGCTGCTCGCGGCCGGCCACACCGACGCGGGTGTCGCCGCCGAGCTGAAGTTGAGCGCCCGGACCATTGCGTACACGCTGCGCGGCCTGATGGACCGGTACGGCGTGCAGAACCGGTTCCAGCTCGGCCTCGTACTCGGCCCGCTCGCCGCGCGACACGTGCTTGGGCCGTCCCAGACCTCGGACACGAATGGAGACACCGAATGAGCACGGCGCGTCGGATCGTCGCGGTGGTCGCCGTAGCGGTTCTCGTCGGGGTGCTGCTGCGATCGCCCGACGCGGCCGCCGCATCCGCGCAATGGCTCTGGTGTCCACCGGGTGGTCCGCAGACAACCGGGACGCTCAGCGGGGATGCCGCGGACGGCGTCGTGCATTTCTCGGGAACGGTTACGCCTTGTGTCATGCCCGAGGCGCAGGACACCTTCGCCATCGGCTACTACCACTTCGATGAATCGACGTTCATGCATTGGACGAGCGGTTGGCTGATGCACTACGAGTCCGGCCAGACCAGCTTCGACCTGACCGCGCCCGCCGAGTTCGGTACATCCCCGAACCAGTACAGCGTGATGGGCATCTGCGTCATCAACCATCCGACGGGCCGCCTCGCCTGCCTCCGTGTTGCCCGCGACGGGACGGGACACCTCTCGGTGACGCCGACCAGCGTCACCGACTGGGTGGTCGACACCGGCGTCATCTTCCGGTACCAGGGCGACCCGTGTGATCCCAACTGCCCGACGTGCTGGACGGCCGAGCCCGGCGGTGGTGTATAGCCGGCGGCGCGTATTCCTCTGCGGCTGTCATTTACCGCGGAGCAGCTTCAGCAGCCGCCAGGCGCGGCGGCGTCGCGCCGGGTCGGCGGACCAGAGGTAGATCACGGCGAGGGATGTCGCGGCGGCCGCATAGAGCAGCAGCGCCAAGGATCGCGTCCGGCATGGTCGTGGTGGTCCCTTCACGAGGAGCGGTGCGGACGTTCGTCGTACGACCGAATCCACTGTCTGCCTACGCCCGGCCGGGTTTACGAGTGCTGGCAACGCCGTACGCGCTTTACAGAAGTTGACAGGCCGGGCGACGATCGGAGCCATCATGACGGCACCGGAAGACGAGCAGCGCAACCGTCTGCGGGATGAGCTCGCCCGGTTGTACCTGCGTAGCGGGAAGCCGAGCACCCGAGACATTGCGCGGGAAAGTCGGGTTCAGTCACACCACCGTGCACCAGGTACTGAGCTGCAAGAGGCTGCCGAGCTGGGGCAAGCTAGAGCTCGTCGTCGAAGCGCTTGGCGGGGACCCGGAGACCATGCGTCCACTGTGGGTGTCCGCCCGGCAGGCGGTGGACTTCGCGGAGCCGGCCGTCCTGCCGGTGGCGCGGCCCACCGTGGGCATCCTTGTCGCGCACGTCCTCGACGCCCGCCCGCTTTACTCTGTGATCAGCAGCCCGGTGCCGGTTGCAGTCGACGGCGACCCGAACGTCTACCGCACCGGCGTCGTGGCTAGCGCCGACCCGGAGCGGGCACGACGTGGTGGTGGGGGTGCTGACGCAGGACAACAGCCGCAACGCGGCAGCCGGCTGAACCGACCTGATCCGCAGCTTCCCCTCGGTACGGTGCGTGGTGATGACCGGCGTGGCCGCCGCGGTCCGCGATGTTCGGCTCGGCGACGTGGCCGTCGCGACCGAGGGCATCGTGGACTATGACCAGGTGCGCCGCTTTCATGGCATGGTGTCGCTGCGGCGGCACACCGATGGCATGTCCGCGGAGATGCGGCGGGCGGTCACCGCGAGGCGCGAGCTGGCGTGTTCGCCGGAGACAGGCCGGGAGGACTGGTCGCCCTGGCTGAACGAATGGTTCGTGGTACGTGGCATCGGGGACGAGGCCAGCTCGCGGAAGGTAGATGAGAACTGGCGGCCGTACGCACGGCTCGTCGCCGCCCGCTGCGTTCGCGGCCTACTCCAGCACTGCCGGCCATTCACCTGAGAGCGTGTCTCATTGGATTGGTGTGAGTTTGGTACACGATCATCCTTTGTGGACGATGAGGCAATACGGCGGTGGGCGCGGACTCGCTCCGGAAGATTGCGCAGCCGTTGATCCCGCCAGCGCCGAGACGGCCGCAAGGTGGCGGCCGCCGGCGGGTGGACGACCGGCGTGTGCTGGCCGCGGTGCTGTACCTCACGCAGGCCGGGTGCTCGTGGTGGAAGCTGCCGGAGGTGATGTTCGGAGGCCTGTGGGGCTCGTAAATCCGGTCCAGCCAGTGCGACAGTGCGACGTTGTGCGCGTGGAGCCCCAGGCTGACCGGGATCATCCCGGTGATGAGCGCTTCGCTGGTGTACCAGCTTCTCCGGCAGATCCTGCAGATGTTGACCCAGCTCGCCCGCGACGGGGGCGCCAAGGACGTCGAGCTGCTGGTGCTGC
>WNGB01007075.1_pt1 | contig 16288 bp, 17 predicted proteins | sample 5400681 | NCBI WGS metagenome assembly WNGB01 (sample SAMN13153367, study PRJNA577476) | soil metagenome | isolation source: 115 cm soil or saprolite under grassland replicate 2 | place: USA:California | collected 2016-06-15 | reverse complement strand
TCCGGGCGTGTCTTGCACCGGGTGCGGGCGTGCCCCGGTCCGCAGGCGGGCGTGCCCCGGTCCGCAGGCGGGCGTGCCCCGGTCCGCAGGCGGGCGTGCCCCGGTCCGCAGGCGGGCGTGCCCCGGTCCGCAGCCGGGCGTGCACCCGCCCGGTGCCGGCGCAGTCCTGGTCACGGCGCATGCCTGTCCCGTTCAGGAGGCCTTGGCCGACGGGCGCAGCAGGAGTGGCGAGACCAGCCGTGCGTCGGCAAGCACCCGGAGCGCCCGCCGCTCGGCGGGGTCGAGGTCGGCCACCGGCTCACCGTCGGCGAGCAGGGTGGTGACCACGCAGTCCGGGCAGGCGATGTCACGCATTTCACAGCGGTCACATTCGATCAGCATCTCTCCTCCTCTGATTGGCTCCCGCCTCCCGGGCCGGGCCAGGGCCCCGAGGTGGTCGCGGCGCCCGCTGGGGAGCGCTTCGGGGATCACGCTAGGTGGGGGCACTGACACTCCGCCCCGCGGCGAGCCTGGGATGATCCGGGCATGCCCGATGATGACCGCAGCACGGCACGGCACCGGCGGCGGGCGTCGTCCTTCGGCGCCGCCGCGGACGTCTACGAGCGCGGACGGCCGCCTTACCCGCCCGAAGCGGTCGACTGGCTACTCCCGGAGGGCGCCTCGCGTGTGCTCGACCTCGGCGCCGGTACGGGGAAGCTCACCCGCCAGCTCCGCGACCGCGGCCTGGACGTGATCGCGGTGGAGCCGTCCGCGGGAATGCGGGAGCAACTGGCCCGCGCGGTGCCCGGTGTCACCGTGCACGCCGGGTCGGCGGAGGAGATCCCGCTGGCCGACGGCTCCGTCGACGCGGTGCTGGCCGCCCAGGCGTGGCACTGGGTGGACCGCAGCCGCGCGGTGCCGGAGGTCGCCCGTGTGCTCGTCCCGGGCGGGCGGCTCGGCCTGGTGTGGAACATCCGGGCTGAGCGGGAGGACTGGGTGGCGGAGCTGGGCCGGATCCTGCACGACCCGGGCGAGCACCGCAGCCAGGACCGCGGGCTCATCGGGCCCCCGTTCGGGCCGGTTGAACGCCGCGACGTGGAGTGGGAGCACCGGCTCAGCCCGGACGAGCTGATCGACCTCGCGGCCTCGCGCAGTTACGTGATCACGATGCCGGCCGGGCGGCGGGCCGCCGTGCTGGCCGCGGTGCGGCACCTGGCCGGCACCCATCCTGGCCTGGCGGGGTCGGATGAGCTGGTGCTGCCCTACGTGACCGAGTGCTACCGGGCCTCGCTGGGCTGAGCCGGCCTGGAGTGCCGCCGGCGTGCCTTGGCCGGGACTGTCGGTAGCCAGGCATACCGTGACAGCGTGATCATGCTCGACAGGCCGGCACGGGATTTGTGGCGGGACGCGCTGGCGGCGGCCAGGACGCGCCTGCGGCACCCGTGGACCCCCGGAATCCGGCGGCGCCCGCTCGGGACGCTCGACTTCGTCGTGGTCGACGTGGAGACCACAGGCTGGTCACCGGATGCGGACGGAATCACCGAGATCGGGGCGGTCCGGCTCAGCGGCGGGCGGATCTGCGCGGAATTCGCCACCCTGGTCAACCCGGGCCGGATCATCCCGCCGGACATTGTCGCGCTGACCGGCATCACCGACGCCATGGTCGGCGCTGCTCCCCCGGTCGGCGCGGTGCTGCCCGGCTTCCTCGACTTCGCCCGCGGTGCCGTGCTCACGGCGCACAACGCGCCCTTCGACATCGGCTTCCTCAGCGCGGCGTGTGCCGGTACCGGGCGGCGCTGGCCCGCCCCGCCGGTGGTGGACACGGTCACGCTGGCCCGGCTCCTGCTCACCGGGGACGAGGTGCCGAACTGCAAGCTGGCCACGCTGGCGGAGTTCTTCGGCGCTCCCGCTCGCCCGCACCATCGCGCGCTGGCCGACGCCCGGGCGACCGCAGCGGTGCTCGCCGCCCTGCTGGACCGGCTGCCCGCGGCCGGGGTGCGGACGCTCGCGCAGCTCAGCGCGGCAGAGCGGGCCGCCGCCCGGCGGGCCGCTCCCCGGCTCGTCTCCGCCGCCGCGGAGGGTCCGCGGCCCGGCGGGTGAGCAGCGGTACGCTACGCCGGGGCAGGCCATCCCACGGCGGGCCGAGGCAGGCCAGTCAGGCCTTAAGGAGGCAGCAGGTGATCACCGCGATCGTTCTGTTGAAGGCCGATGTGGCGCGGATCCCCGAGACGGCGGAGGTAATCGCCCAGATCCCGCAGGTCACCGAGGTCTACTCGGTGACCGGCGAGTTCGACCTGGTGGCCCTGGTCCGGGTGCGCGCGCACGACGAACTGGCCGACGTGATCCCCGGCACGCTCAACCGGGTCGAGGGCGTCACGCACACCGAGACGCGCATCGCGTTCCGCACCTACTCCCGGCACGACCTCGAGGCCGCGTTCGCGCTCGGCTACGAAGAGAGCTGAGCTCGCTGGCGAGGCGGGACCCGCCGCAGGCGGGTTCCCTCCGAGCCGGCGACCCGCCCGGCAACCGCAGCAGGGGAAGTGCCGACGGGAGCGGGCACGTTGGGGGATCCGGGGGCTCGGGCCCCCGGGCTAGCACAGCTAGCTCACCCGGGCGAGCCGCTGGCTGGCTGCCACCCAGCGGTCCAGCAGGTCCGCCGCCGCCCCGGAATCGAGGGCCGCGCCGGCCCGGGCGAACCCCTCGGCGAGAGCCTTGTCCAGCGCCTCGGCGCCCTGGACCCCGGCTGACGCGGCGAGCGCCGCGGCCGCGTTCAGCGCCACGGTGTCCCGCACCGGGCCCGGCTCACCGCCGAGCACCGCACGGGCCACCGCCGCGTTGTGCTCGCGGCCGCCCCCGCGCAGATCCTCCGGCCGGGCCCGGTCCAGCCCCAGCACCGCGGGATCGAACACGGTCTGGGTCACCGTGCCGTCGTGCACCACCCACACGGTGGAGGTGGTCGTCGGGGTCAGCTCGTCCAGCCCGTCGTCACCATGGAACACCAGCGCGGAGCAGCCGCGCCCGGCCAGCACGCCGGCGATCACCTCGCCCGTCCGCGGGTCGGACACGCCGACGGCCTGGGACTGCGGCCGCGCCGGGTTGGACACTGGGCCGAGGCAGTTGAACACGGTGGGCACGCCCAGCTCACTGCGCGCGACCGACGCATGCCGGAATGACGGGTGATAGAGCGGCGCGAACAGGAACGCGATCCCGGTTTCCTCCGCCAGCTGGGCGGTGGCCTCCGGCGGCAGGTTGATGACCACGCCCAGCGCCTCGAGGACATCGGCCGCGCCGCAGGCCGAGGAGGCGGCCCGGTTCCCGTGCTTGACCACCCGGACGCCGGCCCCGGCCGCCACGATCGCGCCCATCGTGGAAATGTTCACGGTGTGCGCTCCATCGCCGCCGGTGCCGACCAGGTCCACCAGCGGGCCGGGCACGCTGATCGGGGTCGCGCGGCGCAGCATCACGTCGGAGAGCCCGGCCAGCTCACCGGCCGTCTCGCCCTTCATCCGCAACGCCACCGCGAAGCCGGCGACCTGCACCGGCGTCGCGGCACCTTCCATGATCTCATTCATGGCCCAGGCGGCCTGGCCCGAGGACAGCGTCTCCCCGCGGATGAGCGCGCCGATGACGTCGCGCCACGACATGGTTGATGACATTGCCGCCCTCCGCGGACGCCGGGCTCAGGCCTGCGCGGACAGGTGCTCGGCCCGCTGGCGCATCAGGCCCGCGAGGGCGGCCGCGAACGCGACCGGATCGATCGGGTGGCTGGTCACGGCGTCCGCGCCGGACCAGGTGGCGAGCCAGCCATCGTCCGCCCGGCCCACCACGAGGAGCACCGGCGGGCAGTCGTGGATCTCATCCTTGGCCTGGCGGCAGACTCCCATGCCGCCGGCTGGCTGAGCCTCGCCGTCCAGCACCATGACGTCCGCGCCACCCGCGTCGAGCAGGCGGATGAGCGCCGGCTCGGTGGCCACCGGGATGATCTCCGCCTCGGGCACGTCGGGGGCGGGACGGCGCCCGATGGCAAGCTGCATGCGGGCGCGGGTGTCCGCATCATGGCTGTAGACAACGACCTTCATAGAACTGGATGGTACCGACACGGGGGGTCGGCCGACGCTCGCCTACGGGTTGTCGTAATAATGACCTCGTGGCCACCGCATCCGTCACCGAGAAGGCACCCACCCCCCGCCCGCCCTCCGCGCGGCCGAACCTGGTCAGCGTGGGCACCATCGTGTGGCTCTCCTCGGAACTCATGTTCTTCGCGGCACTGTTCGCGATCTACTTCACGATCCGCTCCGTGGACAAGGGCAATGGCCTCCCCTGGCCGGGCGCCCACCTCAACCTGACCCTGGGATCGATCAACACCACGGTGCTGCTGCTGTCCAGCGTGACCTGCCAGCTCGGGGTGTTCGCGGTGGAGCGCGGCCAGATCAGGAGGGCCGGCCGGGTCTGGCAGGTATCCCGCTGGGGACTGCGTGAGTGGTACGTCCTGTCGTTCCTGATGGGCCTGTACTTCGTCTGCGGCCAGGGGTATGAGTACCTGAGCCTGATCCGCGACGACCACCTGACGGTGTCCTCCAGCGCGTACGGATCCGTGTTCTACATCCCCACCGGGTTCCACGGGCTGCACGTGACCGGCGGGCTCATCGCGTTCCTGTTCGTGCTGGGCCGCACCTACGTGGCCAAGACCTTCACGCACGAGCAGCAGGTCAGCGCGATCGTTGTCTCCTACTACTGGCACTTCGTGGATGTCGTGTGGATCGGGCTGTTCACCACGATCTACCTCATCCACTGAGGGCCGCTGCGCCGGATACGTCAGCAGGGCAGCGGCCTGACTCCCTAACCACAAGAGCACAGACCAGAAGACGAGGGCTCCATTGAGCTGGATCATCGCGCGGCGCCGGCGGCCGGTCGCCGGCTATGCCGTGGTGCTGCTTGGGCTCATCGCGGTGGGCGTCATCTACGCGGCGTTCACCACCCAGGGCACCCCGGCCTCCGCGTCCTCCCCTGGCGTCTCCTCGCGCGAGACCGCGGTGGGCAGGCAACTGTTCGTGCAGAACTGCTCCAGCTGCCACGGCCTCATGGCCCAGGGCACGAGCAGCGGCCCCAGCCTGATCGGCGTGGGCGCGGCCGCGGTGGACTTCCAGGTCAGCACCGGCCGGATGCCGCTCAAGGAGGTCGAGGCCGAGGCGCCGCGCAAGCCGCCGGTGCTGAACACGGCGCAGACCCACGCGATCGCGGCCTACATCTCCTCGCTCGGCGGCGGCCCGGCCATCCCGGGGGCCGCCCAGGTGAGCACCCAGGGCGCTGACGTCGGCCTCGGCCAGGGACTGTTCACCACGAACTGTGCCCAGTGCCACAACTTCGTCGGGGCGGGCGGTGCGCTCACCTACGGGAAGTACGCTCCCGCGCTCACCCAGTCCACGCCGACCCAGATCTACGAGGCCATGATCACCGGCCCGGAGGCCATGCCCGTGTTCAACGACAGCACGATCACCCCGAGTGAGAAGCGGGACATGATCGCCTACATCACCGAGACACGCTCCTCGCCCAACCCCGGCGGCTTCAGCCTCGGGCGCATCGGCCCGGTGACCGAGGGGCTCGTCGGCTGGATCGGCGGAATCGGCGCGCTGGTGCTGGCCGCACTCTGGATCACGGCCAAGCGGCGGGTGCACGAATGAGCGGCCCAGACGGATACACCGGGGACTTCCCCGCCGGCGACACGGAGGGTGGCGAGGCCGGGCGGGCCCCGCACCGGGTGATCGGGACGCCCCCGCCCGCGGAAGAGCGGACGCTGCTGGGCACGGCCCAGTCGGAAACGCCGGCCGCCCCGCCCCGGGAACTGCCCGCTGACCCGGACGACCCGGCGGCGGCGAAGCGGGCCGAGAAGATCGTGGCCGCCCTGTTCATCCTGGGCATGCTGGCCGGGATCGGGTTCATCGCGGCCTACATCGGGCTGCCGATCGGCTCCTCGGTGGATGCCGTCCTGCGGTCCAACCTGGCCCTCGGCATCTCGATGGGCGTGGCATTCCTGGCCCTGGGGGCGGGGGCGGTCATCTGGGTCCGGCGGCTGATGCCGGACGTGGAGCTCACCGAGGCCCGCAAGCCGCTGGCCTCGCCTGAGGACGACCGGAAGGCGTTCGCGGAGACCTTCCGCGAAGGCGCCGAGGCCAGCCAGTTCGTCAAGCGGCCCATCCTGCGCCGGAGCCTGATCGCCGCCACCGTGCCGCTGGTCCTCGCGCCGCTGGTGCTGCTGCGCGACCTGGGGCCGATGCCGGGCACCAAGCTGCGGCACACCGTGTGGCGCAAGGGACTGCGGCTGGTCATCAGCGACACCGGCAGGCCCATCAGGCCGGCTGATTTCAGCTCGCCGGGCGCGATGATCACCGTGATCCCCGAGGGCTACCAGACCAACGACGATGCGCTGGTCAAGGCGACCTGCATCATCATCAAGTTCGAGCCGGGCGAGATCCAGTTCCCCACGAACAAGAAGTGGGTCGTGGACAACATCGTCGCCTACTCGAAGATCTGCACCCACGTCGGCTGCCCGGTGGCGCTCTACGAGCAGACCACGCACCACATCCTGTGCCCCTGCCACCAGTCCACGTTCGACGCCCCCCGGGGGGCCCAGGTGCTGTTCGGCCCGGCGAACCGGCCGCTGCCGCAGCTGCCCATGGGCGTGGACTCCGAGGGGTACCTGGTCGCGCTGAGCGACTTCAAAGTTCCGGTCGGCCCAAGCTTCTGGGAGCGGGGATGAGTAGTACCAACGAGGCCCCAGCCGGTACCGCCGGCGAAGGCCCGGTCGAAAAGCTGCTCGCGGGCACCGGGACGTTCCTCGATGACCGGCTGCGCGCCGCCAAGGGCACACGCACCCTGCTGAAGAAGGTCTTCCCGGACCACTGGACGTTCCTGCTCGGCGAGATCGCGCTCTACTCGTTCATCATCCTGCTGCTCACCGGCACGTTCCTGACCCTGTGGTTCAAGCCCAGCATGACTTCCGTGTACTACCACGGCACCTACTCCAGGCTCGATGGCGTGCGGATGAGCCAGGCCTACGCCTCGACCCTGAACATCAGCTTCGACGTGCGCGGCGGGCTGCTCATGCGGCAGATCCACCACTGGGCGGCCGACCTGTTCATGGCGGCCATCATGGCCCACATGATCAGGATCTTCTTCACCGGCGCGTACCGGAAGCCCCGCGAGCTCAACTGGCTCATCGGGATCACCATGTTCACGCTGGGCCTGCTGGAAGGCCTCTTCGGCTACTCACTGCCCGACGACCTGCTGTCCGGCGCCGGCCTGCGCATCCTCGAAGGCGTGCTGCTGGGGATCCCGATCGTCGGCACCTACCTGTCGTTCTTCCTGTTCGGCGGCCAGTTCCCCGGCACCGACCTCATCCCGCGGCTGTATATCATCCACGTGCTGCTGATCCCGGCGCTGATTCTCGCGCTGGTCACCGCGCACCTGTTCCTGATGTTCCACCAGAAGCACACCCAGATGCCGGGCAAGGGGCGCACCGACAGGAACGTCGTGGGCCAGCCGCTGTACCCGTACTTCATGGCCAAGACCGGGGCGTTCTTTCTCTTCATCTTCGGCGTGCTGGCCCTGCTGGGCTGCCTGGCCCAGATCAACCCGATCTGGCTGTACGGGCCGTACAACCCGGTGGCCATGTCCGCAGGCTCCCAGCCGGACTTCTACATGGGCATGCTCGAAGGCGCGCTGCGTATCTTCCCGAACTGGTCGTGGAACCTCTGGGGGCACACGTTCTCCTGGAACGTGCTGATCCCGGGGCTGGTACCGCTGGGGTTCCTGTTCACCGCAGCGGCGCTCTGGCCGTTCCTGGAACGCTGGATCACCGGCGACACGCGCGAGCATCACGTCAACGACCGGCCGCGCAACGCGGCCACCCGGACGGCCATCGGCATCGCCGTCATCACCTGGTACGGGATCATGTGGCTGGAGGGCGCGAACGACGTCATCGCCCAGCACCTCAGCATCTCGCTGTACCTGACCACGGAGATCGCCCGGTACGCCGTGTTCATCGGGCCGGTGGTCGCCTACATCGTGACCAAGCGCATCTGCCTCGGGCTGCAGCGCAAGGACGCGGCGATGCTCCTGCACGGATACGAGACCGGCCTCATCTATCAGCGGCCGAGCGGAGAGTTCATCGAACTGCACGCGCCGGTGCCGGAAGACACGAAGGCCGTGCTCGAGGCCAGGGCCACGGCTCCGCTGCCCCTGGAGGCGGGCGCGGACGACGGCAGCGGCGTGCCCGCCCCGGGCACCCGGGGCCCCGTCGGCAAGCTGCGGCTGGCCCTGAACCGGGTGGTCACCGAGAGCGTCCCGCTCCCGGTGGGCAACGGGCACGGGCCCAACGGGCACGGCAACGGGCACGGCACCCAGGAGGCCGGTGACGCCGAGCACGCCGCCGTCACCTCCGGGGAGGGCGGGACGACCGCTCCCGGGCCGGGCAGCCCGCAGGATCCTGCCGGTCACTGAGGAACTCCGGTCAGGTCCCCGGGGCACGATCCCGTGCCCCGGGGATTTTCTGTGCCGGGCCGTGGCACGCGGGTGGCGCTCAGGCGGCCGCGAGATGGCTGCCCGCTGCGCCAGCCGCGGGAGCCCGGGCAGTACGCCCCGGCCAGGTCCTGCCCGGCCCGGGTGCCGGCGGCCACCGCCCGCAGGCTCACCCCGGTCAGCCTGCCGTCCCGGACTGCCACCCGCACGCCCAGGTCAGGACGAAGGTCCACGGGCCCAGCCGCCCCCTGTGCGGTCCTGAGACGGCTGCTGGCCGACTGGACGGCACGAGCCTGCCGGATACCGCCGGATGCCGCACCGCGAGCCGCTGAGCCTCTCAGCCCTGCGACGATCGCGTCGCCGGCCCGGTGCTGGCCAGCCCCGGTCAGTGCGCGTAGATGCCGCGGTAGTACTCGAAGACAAAGCCGATCGTGGTGAGGAAGACGGCCAGCAGGCCGATCAGGAACAGCCACCAGCCGATGGCCACACCGAGCGCGGCCAGGCCGGCGGCCATGCCCACGTACAGCGGCCACCAGCTGTGCGGGCTGAAGAAGCCCAGCTCGCCCGTGCCCTCTTCGATCTCGCCGTGCGGGTTGTCCTCCGGCCGCTCGGGCAGCCGCCGTCCCGTGAACAGCAGGTAGAACCCGGTCAGGAAGGCCAGGCCCACGGACAGCGCGAGCGCGACGGTGCCTGTCGGGTCCTTGGAGAAGTACCAGTAGACGATGTCAGCGGCGCCGAAGAAGATCGCGCAGCCGATGAACAGGGATCCCTCAAACTTCATTTCTGGTTCTCCAGGACTCGCTGCTCATGCGTCCGCCCGGACTGGATGTGCGGGTAGTGCAGGTCGAAGGCGGGCCGCTCGGAGCGGATCCGCGGGATCCGGGTGAAGTTGTGCCGGGGCGGCGGGCAGGAGGTCGCCCACTCCAGCGAGTTCCCGTACCCCCACGGGTCGTCCACGGTGACCTGCTCGCCGTACTTCCAGGTCTTGTAGATGTTGTAGAGGAAGAAGAACGTGGACGCGCCCAGGATCCACGACCCGATGCTGGAGATCTGGTTGAGCGTGGTGATGTCACCAGGCAGGAGCGGGTAGTTCGCCACCCGGCGCGGCATGCCCTCGACGCCAACCCAGTGCTGGACCAGGAACGTCATGTTGAACCCGATGAACAGCGTCCAGAAATGCCACTTGCCGAGCGTGTTGTCCAGCATCTTGCCGGTGAACTTGGGCCACCAGAAGTAGAAGCCGCTGAACATGCAGAACACCACGGTGCCGAACAGCACGTAATGGAAGTGGGCGACCACGAAGTAGGAGTCGCTGACGTGGAAGTTCAGTGGCGGGGAGGCCAGGATGACACCGGTCAGCCCGCCGAACAGGAACGAGACCAGGAACCCGACGGCGAACAGCATGGCCGGCTCGAACGTGAGCTGGCCCCGCCACATCGTGCCCACCCAGTTGAAGAACTTCACCCCGGTGGGCACCGCGATCAGGAACGTCATGAACGAGAAGAACGGCAGCAGCACCGCGCCGGTGGTGAACATGTGGTGCGCCCACACGGTCATGGACAGGCCGGCGATCGCGATGGTCGCGCCGACCAGGCCCTTGTACCCGAAGATCGGCTTGCGGCTGAACACCGGCAGCACCTCGGTCGCGATGCCGAAGAAGGGCAGCGCGACGATATAGACCTCCGGATGCCCGAAGAACCAGAACAGGTTCTGCCAGAGGACTGCCCCGCCGCTGGCCGGGGAGAAGACCTGGGCCCCGAGCTTGCGGTCGATCTCGAGCACCAGCAGCGCCGCGGCGAGCACCGGGAACGCCAGCAGCACCAGCAGGCTGGTGAGCAGGATGTTCCAGGTGAAGATCGGCATCCGGAACATGGTCATGCCCGGCGCCCGCATGCAGATGATCGTGGTCACGAAGTTGACGCCGCCGAGGATCGTGCCCAGCCCGGACAGGGTCAGGCCCATGATCCACATGTCGCCGCCGACACCCGGGGAGTACACCGCGCTGGTCAGCGGCGAGTAGGCGTACCAGCCGAACGCCGCCGCCCCGCCCGGGGTCAGGAAGCTGATCAGCAGGATGACGCCGCCGAACAGGAAGAAGTAGTAGCTGAGCAGGTTCAGCCGGGGGAAGGCGACGTCGGGGGCGCCGATCTGCAGCGGCATGATCTCGTTCGCGAACCCGACGAACAGCGGGGTGGCGAACAGCAGCAGCATGATCGTGCCGTGCATGGTGAACAGCTCGTTGTACTGCTGGTCGGAGACCACGTGGTTGTCCGGCCCGAACAGCTGGATCCGCATGATCATGGCCATCAGGCCGCCGATCAGGAAGAACGCGAACGACGTGATCAGGTACAGGTGACCGATGACCTTGTGGTCGGTCGAGGAGAGCCAGCTGGCCAGGATCGAACCCTTACGGCCGTACTGCTGCCCGATGGCCTGTTCCTGGACCGGTTGCTCGACGGTAGTCACGGGCTCACGCACCCCCTGCTGACTGCTGCTGCGAATGCTGCTGCGCGCTGATCCAGGCCTGGAACTGCGCCGGCGTGACGATCTTCACCGTGAACAGCATCCGGCTGTGGTAGACGCCGCACAGCTCGGTGCAGTGGCCGGTGAACGTGCCGGTCTTGATCGGGGTCACCTCGAAGTGGTTGGGGTGGCCGGGGATGACGTCCCGCTTGAACTCGAACGGCACGATCCAGAACGAGTGCACCACGTCCAGCGAGACCAGGTTGAAGCGGACCGTCCGGTTCGCGGGAATCTCCAGCACCGGCAGCCGGCCCGGCCAGGGCGCGCCCGTCTCGGAGACGACCCCGCTCGCCGAGCCCGGGACCTTGTACCCCGGGTACTGGAACTGCCAGCTCCACTGGTAGCCGTACACGGTCACGGTGACGTCCGGGTGCGGCGGGAGCTTGTCGATGTAGTTCTCGTCCCGGGCGGTGAAGAAGAAGAAGACGCCGACCATGATGAACGGGATGACCGTGTACATGATCTCGATCGGCAGGTTGTAGCGCACCTGGCGCGGCGGGGCGTCGGTGCGCTTGCGGTGGAAGATCACCGCCCACAGGATCGCGCCCCACACCACGGCGCCGACGCAGAACGCGGCGATCCAGCTGCCCCGCCAGAGGGTCACCACGACTTCGCCCTGCCTGGTGACCGGGACCGGCAGGCCGAGCCGGGTGAACGTGGTGGACTGGCAGCCGGCCGTCGACATCAGCACGGCGGCGAGCAGCACGGACCGCGGTATCCAGCAGCGCAGCCGCTGGCCGGGCAGCCGCTGGCCGGGCAGCCGCTGGCCGGGCTGGCGCTGGCCGGGCTGGCGCCGGGCGGGCTGGCCAGCGCCCCGGGCGCCTGGCGAGCCGTCGTCTGGCGAGCCAGCTGCCGCCGCGCCGGCGGCCACCGGACCGTCAGGCACAGCGGCGTTCTCCTCGGCGGGCACAGGGCCCGGATCGTGCGCGCCCCTTCGGCGTGGGGCGCTGGGGGTGGGACTCACAGGTTGCCTTCCCAGCGGAATGACTCCCGGCTGCACGGGCAGGTCATGGCTCGTCCTACAGGCTGTCGTGCAAACAGTATCGTGCGCGCCGCCCGCCCTGACGGGGGACCCCATTTGTGCTGCCGCGTGTCCCCGCCGGGCGCGCTTATGGCCGTCACGTGCGGGTATCGCTCTCCCGTGGCAGGATGCGTCCGGAGGTCCCCGGGTTCCGGGCCGCACCGCGGAGTATTGTCGCCTTTTTAGCGGGAACAGGCAGCACAGAGCGAGAGGCATGCGGATGACCCCCCCGACGCGCCCAGCACCCCTGCTGACGATCGACGCGCTGGGCCGGAAGTGCCCCATCCCGATCATCATGCTCGCCGAGCGGATCCGTGAGGTCCCCATCGGGGCCACGGTCGCCGTGCTCGCCGATGATCCTGCCGCCCAGACCGACATTCCCGCCTGGTGCATGATGAAGTCCCAGGAGTTCGTGGTCGAGACGGCCCTGCCCCGCGGCTGGGCGTTCCTGGTCAAGCGCACCTACTGACGCCCGCCCGGCGGACCTGCCGACGGCCCGCTTGGCCTGCCCGCTGACGGCTGGCTAGGAGTCGCCCGCGGACCTGAAGCGGTCCGCGAACCGCGGGTCCCTCTCCCACCAGGGCTGGCTCCCGGCCGGCTCGCCCGCCGCGGCGCCAGGCTCCGCGGAATCCGCGTCCGCCCCGGTCACCGCGACCGCGCCCGCCGCCGCGGCACCCTCCGCGGCTTCCACCGCGTCCAGTTCAGCGTCCACCCCCGCGGCCTCGGTCTCGTCCTCCCTGATCATCTGGATGAACTGGGCGGCCAGGAACGGCAGGCCGACGATGTCGCCGAGTACCCACAGCGCCCCGCCGCCGATGACCTGGTCGCTGCGCAGGCTGGGGCCCCAGGGCCGCGCCAGCGCGTGGTAGTAGGCCCCGGCGATGAGGCTCTGGCCGGCGAGCACGGCCAGGCCGAGGACCGCGTCCCCGACGACCTCGCCCGCGCTCACCCAGAGGCCGACCAGGTACGGGTAGGCCCTCGGCACCGGATCCACCCGCAGGAACATCCAGAAGAACACGAACCCCGGGGCCAGCAGGGCGAGGTAGGTCAGCTCGCGGACGGCGCCGTTGCGCATGCTGGCCGCGTACCAGGGCGAGAAGTAGAGCACGAACGGCACCAGCACGATCACCAGCGTCGGGATGGCCGGGAACGTGAGAACCCGCGCCAGGCGGCTGTGCACCGCCGCGTCCAGCCGCCGGCCGGCCCGCGGGGCCGCCGCCGTGATCAGCGTGAGCGGCCGGCCCAGCGCCACGAACAGCGGCACCACGAGCAGCAGCAGGATCGTCTGCACCGAGCGGATGTAGAACAGCACCCCCTGGTACACCCCGAGGAACGACATCGTGGCGATGACTCCGGCGCCGAGGCCGCCGGCGTAGAACGCGACCGCGCGGCTGGGCGGCCACGGCCGGCCGGCCCGCCGGACCCGGCGCATGCCGGCCAGGTACAGGCCGCCGGCCAGCAGCACGGCCACGAGCACCGGGACGTCCAGGGTCCACTCGGTGAGAACCCGGGCCGCCGTCAGCTCGGGCGGCCCTTGGTACGCGTGCCCGGGGACACCCGCGAGAAGAAGAGCTGCCACCCCGCCACGCTATCCCCACGGGCTCCCCGCCCGGCTGCCGGAGGCCGCCACCGGGGTGGCGCGGGGAACCCGGGGCACCTTCCTGACCGCGCTCAATGTCGACGGGGAAGGACCGCTGGCGCTCCGGGCGGTCCGCGGGTACGACGACGCCACCGGCGTGGGCTCACCCGGCCGTTACATCGAGTCGTTCATGCGCGGACCCGGCGCGGGGGCGCCGCGGGGGGAAAACCAGCGGCCAGAGTTATCCGGCGCAGTCACTACTGCGTAACGGAACCCACATGATGTGCGGTTTCTCTTGCGCGGGATGCCTGAGGGGGACGAGTCTATTCCGGTTGTGCCTGTTACCCAGGACACAGTGATCAGGCGCCATGATCATCCGCCAAGGAAGGAATGTGCATGCCGCAAGTCACACGCCTGCGTGTGGTCGGGGCTGCGATTGCCGCCGGAGCGCTGACGCTCGGCACGCTCGCCGCCACTACCGCCGCGCAGGCGGGCACCGCCAGACGGGCAATCGCCGACAGCCACCCCGCGTGGGCCGTTGCCGCGAAACGCCTCAGTAGCACAGCCAGCGGGACCGTCAACGCCAAGGTGTACCTGGCGCCCAGCAATGCCGCCGCGCTAGCCGCCGCGGTGGCCGCGGTCTCCAACCCCAAGAGCGCGGACTACCGGCACTTCTGGTCGGCCGCGAGGATCCGGGCCGAGTTCACCCCGTCGGCGGCCGAGATCGCCGGGGTGCGCTCCTGGCTCACCTCGGCCGGCCTGTCGGTGACCAGGATCAACACGAACATCTCGGGGTCTTACGTAGCGGTGCGCGGATCGGTGGCCGCGGCGAGCAAGGCGTTCGGCGTCACCTTCGGCACGTATCGCGGACCTGCCGGGCAACCGGCGCGGGCACCCGAGCAGTCAGCCACCGCGCCGGCCTCGGTGGCCAGTTCCGTTCTCGCGGTGGCCGGCCTGGACACCGCGAAGAGCCAGATCAAGCCCGCCCTGCCGCCGCCCGGCCCAAACTACTGGGTCGCCAAGCCGTGCTCGACCTACTACGGCGAGCTGACCGCGACCAACAAGCCCATGGCGTACGGCAAGTACCAGCCGTGGACCAACTGCGGATACACGCCGAGCCAGGTCCGCGGCGCCTACGGGGTGGCCAGCTCCGGGATGACCGGCCAGGGCCAGACCGTGGCCATCGTGGACGCCTACGCGTCGCCCACGATCAGGTCGGACGCCAACCAGTTCGCCACCTTCGTCGGCGACCAGCCGTTCGCGGCCGGGCAGTTCAAGCAGTACCAGGCCGGCCCGTACACCTTTGCCGGGGCGAACCAGTGTGACGCCCAGGGCTGGTACGGCGAGGAGACCCTCGACGTGCAGTCCGTGCACGGTATGGCGCCCGACGCCAGCGTGCGGTACGTCGGCGCGGGCAGCTGCGTGGACTCCGACCTGGCCCAGGCCGACGCGCTCATCGTGAACCGCGGGCTGGCCAGCATCGTCAGCAACTCCTGGGGCGAGCCCGCGCAGTACTCGACGATCACTGACGTCTACGACTCGATCTTCCAGCTTGGCGCGCTGCGCGGGATCGGGTTCTTCTTCTCCTCCGGGGACAGCGGCTACGAGGCCCCCGGCGAGGACTCGTTCTCCAGCGGCAGGCAGGTCGACTTCCCGACGTCCAGCCCGTATGTCACCTCGGTGGGCGGCACCAGCCTGGCCATCAGCTCGAGCAAGAGCTACCAGTGGGAAACCTCCTGGGGCACCATCCTCGACCCGCTGATCCACCTCAGCGACGGCACCAAGAAGTGGCGGTACACCCCGCCGGGCAAGTACCCCACCTGGTATGGCGGCTCCGGTGGCGGTGGCGTGAGCACCGCGTACACCCAGCCCAGCTACCAGGCGGGCGTGGTGCCGACCAGCCTGGCCGAGTCGCTGCCCAACGGCACGATCAGCAGCACGCCCATGCGGGTGATCCCGGACGTGTCGGCGCTCGCCGACCCGAGTACCGGGATCCTGGTCGGCCAGACGACCCTGCAGCCGGACGGGAAGAGCTACGCCTTCTCGCTCAGCAGGATCGGCGGCACCAGCGTGGCGTGCCCGGTGTTCGCGGGCATCGAGGCGGACGCCCAGCAGGCGGTGCAGCAGGCGGTGGGGGGTGGCGCACTCGGGTTCGCCAACCCGGCGATCTACTCCCTGGACACCAACTTCGCCTACGGGACGTCGAACGCGGCGTACAACGACGTGACCGACCACCCGCTCGGCCCCGGCTACCTGGCCGAGGTGCGTAACAACTACACCAACCCGTACACCAAGCAGGGCCCGCTGCTGAACTACCTGCGGACCCTCGGCATCAACGGTGAGGGCAAGGACAGGCTCCGAGCCGTCACGGGCTACGACGACGCGACCGGCGTCGGCTCGCCCAGGAATTACATCCAGGATGCGCCCTCGCTGCCGTAACCAGCGGCAGGACAGCATCACGGAGGGGACGGCCCGCACCAGGGCCGTCCCCGCCGGCGTTCATGAGGGGGCGGCCGGGCGCGGGGTTCGTTGCGGAAAGAAAGAAGCGGTGCGGGCGCGAGGCCGGCCGGCTCAGCTGTAGTGCGCGGCGATCTCCGCGGCCGCATCCTCGCCGTACACGGCGCCCAGCCGCTCGGCCAGCGCCCCGGGCTTCAGCTCGTACTCCTGCG
>WNGB01015939.1_pt1 | contig 16290 bp, 10 predicted proteins | sample 5400681 | NCBI WGS metagenome assembly WNGB01 (sample SAMN13153367, study PRJNA577476) | soil metagenome | isolation source: 115 cm soil or saprolite under grassland replicate 2 | place: USA:California | collected 2016-06-15 | reverse complement strand
TATGCCTGACTCATTCTGGAAAAATCGTAACGCCTTCGTCACCGGCGCGACCGGTTTCGTAGGCGCTCACGTCGCGCGGGCGCTGGTCGAGCGAGGCGCGCGCGTCGTCTGTTTGCAGCGCGACTCCGTGCGCGCGAACTCGCTCGATCTGTTCGGCCTGCGAGGCAAAGGCGCCGTCGTCAACGGCTCGGTCGAAGATTACGGCCTGATGGAGCGCGTCTTGACCGAGTACGAGATCGAGGCCGTCTTCCATCTGGCCGCGCAAGCCATCGTCGGCGCCGCCAACCGTTCGCCGCTCTCGACCTTCGAGGCAAACATTCGCGGAACGTATTCGCTGCTCGAAGCCTGCCGCCGCGCCGAGACCGTCAAACGCGTGGTCGTCGCTTCGAGCGACAAGGCCTACGGATCACACAATCGATTGCCTTACGACGAAGATCACCCGCTGCTGGGGCTGTTCCCTTACGACGCCTCGAAGGCCTGCGCGGACATCATCGCGCGGTCTTACGCCCATACGTATGGAAGCCCCGTGGCCGTTTCGCGCTTCGCCAACATCTATGGCCCAGGCGACATGAACCTGTCGCGCATCATCCCGGGCGCGATAGTCTCCGCGCTGCGCGACGAGCCGCCGATCATCCGCAGCGACGGCACGCCAGTCCGCGAATTCGTCTATGTCGACGACGTGGCGCGCGGCTACCTGCTGCTGGCCGAAAAGATAGAGGAGGTAAGGGGCGAGGCGTTCAACTTCGGCGCGGGCGAGCGCCAGTCAATGCTCGAACTGGTCAAACTCATCATCAATCTCGCTGGCAAAGAAGGCCGGCTCGAACCGCGCGTGATGCTCGCGCGAAAGATCGAGCGCGAAATCGACGCGCAATACTTGTCGGCGGATAAGGCCGAGACGCGGTTGGGCTGGCGCGCGGAAGTGAGCCTGGATGAAGGCTTGAAACGAACGATCGAATGGTATAGCGCGCATTTGGATCAGGTTCAATAACGATTATCTGGGTACGCGTCGCTTCCAGCGCGCAGTCTCGGCGAAAAACGAATTGATAGGAACCAGACCTGGGTACGCATCGTCTCCAGTTTGGGGGCGTCCGATTCCGATCAATAGGTCTTCCGCCGAGACTGCGCGCTGGAAGCGGCGCGTACCCAGGGCGTGCGCAAAACTCTGACCCGGGCGCCCCTTATGAGGAAGCCGAGGCCGATGTTGAATGGTTGCGCGCCGAAATCGAGATTCTTAAACAAACGGTACCGCGCGCGTAAGCAAGCGGCGGACGGATGATACTGCCGCTTGCTTTCGCGCGCGGTACGGTACCAATCTTATCAACTGGACAGGAGCCTCAATGACCTTATCCCGACGCAATCTGCTCAAGACCGGCGCAATGGCGAGCGCCGCGCTCATCGCCAATGGCGCCATCGCCGAAGCGACACAACTCGCAAAATCGACGCAACCCATCCGCATAGGCGTTTCGACTTACTCCTACTGGCATTTCGACAAGGTGAAATACCCGATTGAGAAGGTCATAGAGAACGCCGCCCGGCTCGGCTTCGACGGCGTCGAGATTCTGCACCGCCAGATGGAGAGCGAAGAGAAGAAGTATCTGAACAACCTGAAGCGGATGGCCTTCGCCAACGGCCTCGACCTCTTCTTCCTCTCGATACACCAGAACTTCGTATCGCCCGACAAAGAGAAACGACAGCAACACATCGACCACACGAAAAAATGCATCGACCTGGCGCATTATCTTGGCTGCCCCGCCATCCGATTGAATTCGGGCCGCTGGGGCACGATCCCAGATTTTCAGAAGATGCTGGACGCCGGCGGGCAGGAGACTCCGCTGCCCGGTTACACCGACGACGACGCCTTCAAATGGTGCATCGAGTCGATCAACGAATGCGTCCCGCACGCAGAATCAGCTGGCGTGATTATGGCTCTGGAAAATCACTGGGGATTGACGACGAAGGTCGACGGGTTGCTGCGGATTTATAAAGAGGTCAATTCGCCCTGGCTCGGCATCAATCTGGATACCGGCAACTTCTTCGGCGACCCGTATTCGCAGTTGGAAAAGCTCGCGCCCCACGCGATCGTCGTGCAGGCCAAGACCTATTACGGCGGCGGCGTATATTACACCCGCGAGCTGGACTACAACCGCATCGCGAAGATCTTGCGCGACGCCGGATTCAAGGGCTATGTCTCACTCGAGATGGAAGGCAAAGAGGCGGCTGACCTGGCGGTCCCGAAGAGTCTGAAAGTTCTACGCGACGCATTCGCAACCTGAACCGCCAAGATGCCAAGCCACAGAGACACCGCAGACACAGAGGAAAGCAAATAGACCAATGGGGGCGCTCCTTACTTTTCATCTTCTCTGTGTCTCTGTGTCTCTGTGGCTTGGCGTCTCCATTTCCAAATTGTCGTTCAGGTAAAGGCGTTCGATCCGGTCGATGGCGCTCCTACGGTCGAAGCGGTCGATCACGCTGGCCCGCGCGACGCCGCCGATCTTTTCGCGCAGGCGTTTGTCGCCCAGCAGCCGCGACAAGGCGGCGGTCAACGAATGCGCATTGTCGCGTTCGACGAGCAAGCCGGTGACGCCGTCTTCGACAATTTCGGCCATTCCGCCGACGCGCGTCGCGACGACGGCGCAGCCGGAGGCCATGGCTTCGACCAGGGCGAGCGAGAAGGCTTCGTTGTCCGAAGGCGCGGCGATGACGTCGAAGCCGGCTAGCAGCGCGGGCAGGTTTTCGACATATCCGGTGAATCTCAGATGGTCGCCGACGCGCAATCTATCGGCCGTCTCCCGCAACTGGTTGAGGTAAGATTCGTCTTCGGGGGTGGCCTCGCCCACTATCAGGAATTCGGCGTCGCTCCAGTGGCGGTCGCGGATCAGTCGCGCGGCGGCTTCAATGAACAGGTCCTGGCGTTTCAGCCGTGTGATCTGTCCGACGAGACCGACGGCCAGACGCTTTGTGACGCCGAGCCTGGCGCGCGCCTCCTCGCGGCTCAAATTGCCGCAGCCGCCGGCGTCGATCCAGTTCGGGATAGTGACGACGCGGTCGGCTAAATCGGGGAAGGATTCGACAAGACTCTCGCGCACGCTGTCCGAGACGGCGATCAGCGCGCGCGCCTCGCCGATCGTCCAGGCGTAAAGCGGATTCGATTTGATCGGGTTGAAATGATGGCGCGTGATGAAGAATCCGACCGGGTTTCCAAGCCTGGCGACGATCCGCGCGGCGACGCCGCAAAACGTGTAATCGCGCGCCAGGTGGGCATGTAAAATGTCGATCTGGTTTTTGCGGATCGCGTTGGCGATGCCCTGGGCGCTGATAACGTCGAGCGCGTTGCGAAGCCCTAACTCGTGCCAGTGGATCGGGTAACCGGCCAGAGCGCTCATGAGCGGGCTGCCCTCTCGCACGGCCAGATGCAATTGATGGCCGCGGTCGATCATCGCCCGCGTCAGGTCTATCACATGGCGTTCGCCGCCACCCAAGCTTTCTGCGGAACAAACCTGTAAAATTTTCATCGCCCCTTATCAGGTTTCAGGTTTCAGGTTTCAGGTTTCAGGTAGCAATCAGAGTCATTCTTTTACTGACAACTGACACCTGACACCTGACACCTGACAGTCGTGACTTTAACGCAAGCTGACAAAGGATGCCACACTTGACGGGACTCGATCTGCCACTTTCATTTTACGCCGCTTCCGCCTTCGTTCTCGGGCTTATTTTCGGCAGCTTCCTCAACGTAGTGATCTACCGCGTCCCGCGCGGCGAGTCGATCGTCTATCCCGGGTCGCATTGCTGCGCTTGCGGCGCTCCGGTCAAGGCGTTCGACAACATTCCGCTCCTCAGTTTCGCGCTGCTCGGCGGGCGTTGTCGTTCGTGCCGCGCGCGAATTTCATTTTCCTATCCGATGGTCGAACTGTGCTCCGGACTGATGTTCGTCGCGATCGTCTTCAAAACCGGCCCGTCATGGGAGGCGCCCCTTGACTTCGCCTTCGCCTGCGTAATGATCTCGCTGGTCTTCATTGACGCGCGCCATCGACTGTTGCCGAACGTCATCACCTATCCGGCGTTCCTCTTCGCGCTCATTGGCGTGACCGCGCGCGCCGCGTCGGGCGAGCAGTTATCGCCGGCGTTTGACATCTCGATCTTCTTCCCCGGATTTCAGTCGGAATTCGCGCCTTGGCGCGCGGCGCTCTTCGGCGGAGCGCTCTTCGCAATCGCCGCGCCCGCATTCTGGCTGCTCGACAAACTCGACCCAATCCTATTCGGCAAATATTTCGATTGGGAAGAGATTGATGATAATCCCCGGGAGCGAAATCCTGAGGGATCAGGCAGGGACGCCTCCGCTGCTCGCGGCAATGACCGACCGGCCGATGCGAGCAGGCAGGATGGGCGGCGGCCCCAGGAATTTTCCGAGGCCGAACGTCGCCACAACCGCGCAATTCGCGCGACAATGATCATCGGGGTATTGGCAGCCGTCGCATGGGCGCTGACGGTCGTCTTCCTCTCGTCGAAATATCAGCCGGTTTTTGAAGACGCCTACGTCGGATTGATGCGGGCGAGCGCCGGGGCGTTGATCAGCGGCGGATTGATCTGGTGTATTCGCGCGCTCTATTTTTTCATACGCGGATTTGAAGGAATGGGCCTGGGCGACATAAAGATGATGTCGGTCGTGGGCGCATTCCTGGGCCTCGGCGGCGCGATAGGAGCCTTGCTGCTGGGTTCGATTGCCGGCGTAATCGCAGGACTGATCCTCATTTATCGCGGCGGGCGAGAATTCAAGACGCCGTTGCCTTTCGGGGCCTGCCTCGGCGTCGCGTCATTGATCGTAATGACCCTGTCCCCCTTTAATTTCGCTAAGCCGTAACCAAACGGCCCGTCTTGGTGTCTTTAAACCTGTAGTCGATTTTTGAGGAAACGAAAAAAAATGAAACCGAAGTTAAACAAGAAGCAACTCATCATAACGGCGATCGGCGTCGTCCTCGTCGGCGGAACAGGCGCCTATTTACTGTGGGGACGCCGCGCATCGTCTGAAGAATACATAACCGCGAAGGTCGAGCGCGGCGCCATCCGCAACACGGTCTCCGCCACCGGAACGCTGCAGGCCGTGACCACCGTGCAGGTAGGCAGCCAGGTTTCAGGCACGATCTCGGAATTATACGCTGATTTCAATGCAATTGTGAAAAAGGGGCAGGTAGTGGCGCAACTCGATCCCAGGGTATATGAGGCGCAAGTCGCTTCACAGCGCGCCAATCTGGAACAGGCGCGCGCCAACCTGGCAGACTCGGAGGCGAAGGTGCTCGCCGCCGAGGCGGCGGTCGAGACCCAGCGCGCGGGCGTTTCAGGCGCCAGCGCCAATCTCGCCGCGCTCAAGGCGCAGCGCGATGACGCGCAGAGCCTGCTTCGGCGCCAGGAGGGTTTGGCCAAGGCAGGCGTCATCCCTGAGCGCGACCTGGAATCGACGCGAACCGGTTACAACGCTGCCGAAGCTCGCTATAACCAGGCGGCCGCGCAACTCGAGCAGGCGCGGGTGAGCGAGCGGACGTCGGCAAGCTCCGGGCTGGCGCAAGCCAGGGCCCAGGTCAAACAGGCCCGCGCGCAGATTCAACAGATCGAAGGGTCGCTCAAAATGGCTGAAGTCAATCTGAGCTATACGACGATCTCCTCGCCGATCGACGGCGTAGTCGTCTCTCGCAACGTCGACAAGGGACAGACGGTCGCGGCCAGTCTTCAAGCGCCAACCCTCTTCACCATCGCCAACGACCTGACCCAGATGCAGGTGATCGCCAACATCGATCAGGCCGACATCGGCGTAATCAATCAGAGCAACCGCGTGAACTTTACGGTTGACGCCTTCCCCGGACACAACTTCGGCGGAATGATCAACCAGATTCGGCTCAACCCGCAGAACGTGCAAAACGTGGTCACCTACAACGTGGTGATCGATGTCCGGAATCCTGACCTCAAACTCAAGCCCGGCATGACCGCGAACCTGACGATAACGATCGCCGAACGCCAGGACGCGCTGAAGGTCCCCAACGCCGCGCTACGCTTCCGGCCACAAGGCATGACGCCTGAGAAGATGCGCGAACTTTTCCACGGCGGCGAGACTCAAGCGGGACCTGGCGCAGGGACAGAAGCCGGCAAAGACCGCGCGAAAGACGCGGCGCCGAAAGACGCCGTGGCGAAAGACGCGGGTAAAGACGCAGGCCAAAACGCCGGCAAAGGCGCGCCCACGCAGGCCGGAAACATCGAGCGCCGCGGCAATCAGGCGGATGGTCAACACCGAGGAATGGATGGCGGCGAACGACGTCGCGCCGGTGGAGACGGAGGCGGCCAATCCGGTTCCGATGGCGGTGGCGAAAGACGCCGCTGGGGAGGCAGAGGCAATCAATCAGACGGCCACGGCCAACGGGCAGACGGCCAACGGGCAGACGGCCAACGGGCAGACGGCCAACGGGCAGACGGCCAACGGGCAGACGGCCAACGGGCAGACGGCCAGCAGGGAGCGATGGGCGGCGGCGAACGGCGACGCTGGGGAGGTAGAGGCGACGGCGGCTCCGATGGCGCAGGCGGCGGCGAACGGCGCGCCTGGAGAAACAGAGGCAATCAATCAGATAGCCAGCGGGCGGACGGCCAACAGGGAGCGCCTGACGGCGCTCGGCGGGCAGGGGCGGGTGGAAGCGCCTCCGGCCCTGGCGCAGCGGGCGGCGCAGTCGAGCGGCGCGATCAGGCAGGCAGAGGCAGTTTCTCTGGCGCCGACGGAGCGAACGCTCGCCCCGTGCCGTCAACTACGCCGATTCAGGAAGGGCAAAGACGCATCATATGGGTGCTCGGCTCCGACAACAAACCACAACCGCGCCTGGTCAGGCTCGGCATCACTGACGGCACTGCGACGGAAGTGATCGAAGGCGACCTGAAAGAGGGCGATATTATCATCGTCGGCCAGAACCTCCCCGCCGAAGACAGGCCGCAGAATAACCAGCAACGTCCGCCTGGATTCGGCGGCATGCCCGGCGGCGGACCCAGAGGCCCTGGCGGTTTTGGCGGCGGCGGCGGCGGCGGCGGGCGACGGTAATAACTGGGATTATTATGAATAGGACCTACAGGACCTATGGGACTTATGGGACTTACAAGTCCCATAAGTCCCATAGGTCCTGTAAGTCCTATTTCCCATCATGCGAGGAGAACGCGTGCAGTTGGCAGCAGAGGCTGATACTAAAATAATTGAATCAACCGCTGAGGCGGAATCGCGAGCGGCGGGCGAGCGCGCCACAAAGACTGAGCCTGTCATAAAGTTTGATCACATTCACAAGATCTACAAGATGGGCGACATCGAAGTGCATGCGTTGCGCGGCGTTTCCTTGGCGATCCGGCAGGGCGAGTTCGTCGCCGTCATGGGCGTTTCGGGTTCGGGGAAATCGACGATGATGAACATCATCGGCTGTCTCGATCAACCGACGCGCGGGACCTATATTCTCGACGGCCACGACGTGTCGAAGCTTTCGAAGGACGACCGCGCGGACATCCGCAACCTGAAGATCGGATTCGTTTTTCAGGGCTTCAACCTGCTCTCACGCACGTCTGCGATCGAGAACGTGGAGTTGCCGATGCTCTACTCCGGGATCGAGACTGCGGAGAGAAAGCGCCGCGCGCAGGAAGCGCTCGAATCGGTCGGGCTGGCCGGGCGCGAGAACAATCATCCGAATCAACTTTCGGGTGGGCAACAGCAGCGCGTCGCGATCGCGCGGGCGCTGGTCAATCACCCGACGATCATCCTGGCCGACGAGCCGACGGGCGCGCTCGACAGCCGCACTTCGGTCGAGGTCATGGAGATCTTCCAGCGGCTCAACCGCGAACGCGGCATCACGCTGTTGCTCGTCACTCACGAACACGACATCGCGGAATACGCCCAGCGCGTCGTCATCTTCCGCGACGGCAAGATCAGAAGCGACGAGCCGGTGCTTCATCGGCGCGACGCCGCCGATGAACTCAAGACAATGCCTGTGTTGGATGATGATGACGATGATTGATAGGACTATTAGGACCTATATGTCCTATAAGTCCTATAAGTCCCATAGGACTTATGGAAAATTGAAGGTTTGAATTTCATGAACATACTCGTAATTTTCCGAATCGCCTTTCGCGCGCTGGCGCGCAACAAGATGCGCTCGGCCCTGACCATGCTCGGCATCGTCATCGGCGTCTCGGCGGTGATCGCCATGGTCAGTATCGGCCAGGGCGCGCAGGCTCAAGTGCAGGAGCAGATCGCCAACGTCGGCACAAACCTACTCTTCGTGGGCGCTGGGTCGCAGAACGTCGGGGGCGTGCGCAGCGGGACGGGCGCTACCAATTCAAATAGGCTGACGGTCGAAGACATCGAAGCCATCAGGCGCGAAATCCCGAGCGTCGCCATGGCCAGCCCGACCGTCAACACGCGCGCGCAACTGGTCTTCGGCAATCAGAATTGGAACACTCAGGTCCAGGGAGTCAACGAACAATTTCCGCAGATCAAGAAGTGGGGGGTGGCGAGCGGCGAGTTCTTCACTGAAGCCGACCTCAGAACCGCCGCGCGCGTCATCGTGCTGGGCCAGACCGTTGCGGAAAGCCTCTACCCCGGCACGGACCCGATCGGACAGATGGTCCGGGTGCGCGAACTGCCTTTTCGCGTCATCGGAGTGATGAAAGCTAAAGGGCAGGACGCGGGGGGGCGCGACCAGGACGACACGGCGTTTGCGCCTTTCACGGCGGTTCAAAAGAAATTGCTGTCGATCACCTATGTCCAGTTCGCCCACGTCTCGGCCATCTCGCCGGCGGCGACTTACACTGCGCAGGAGCAGATCACCGAACTGCTGCGCCAGCGCCACAAACTGGCGCCCAATGAGGAGAACGATTTCTTCGTACGCAACCTGACCGACGTCGCCGAAGCCGCCGATGAGAGCAACCGGATTATGACGATCCTGCTAGGCTGCATCGCGGGCGTTTCGCTGATAGTAGGAGGCATCGGCATCATGAACATCATGCTGGTCTCGGTGACCGAGCGCACGCGCGAGATCGGCATCCGCATGGCCGTCGGCGCCCGCTCGTCGGCCGTCCGTAAGCAGTTCCTGATCGAATCAATCGTGCTCAGCCTGACCGGCGGCGCGATCGGCATCGTGTTTGGCATAGCCGTCTCGTTCCTGATTCCGATGATTTTTGGCTGGCGCACGCTCATCTCCCTCCTCTGGATCGTCGTCTCGGCTATCGTCTCCATCGTGGTCGGAGTCTTATTCGGCTATTACCCTGCGCGCAAAGCGTCCGGCCTCGACCCGATTGACGCGTTAAGGTATGAGTAGACGCCGGATGTCATAGACAGGATAGACTGGAATTTTCAGGATTGTGGTAGACTGAGTTGAATCCTGAAAAATCCTGTCTATGTTCGAGCGGAGTAAATGACAATGACATCGACGTTGAGCGAAATCGAGGACGTATTCAAAGAGTGTGGCGTCACTGAAGCGACGCTCTCGGCTGCGGAGAAGGAATCTCTAGACCGGCTTGGTTATGTCGTATTGCCGGATGTCATTGACTCGGGTTGGCTGACGCGGTTGCGAACGGCGTTCGAGCGCGCCGTCGATCAGAAACAAACGACGACCAACAGCAAGCAGAGCGGCACGCGACACGCCGGCGAACTGATCCAAAAAGACGAGGCGTTCGACGGCGTCCTCACACATCCGAAAATACTCGCGGCCACCTACCACATGCTGCGGCGTTCATTCAAAGTGTTGGCGTTGGGCGGCCGCGATCCCCTGCCGGGATACGGTCAGCAGGCGCTGCACACTGATTGGTATCCCCGCGTATCATCATCCGAGCCATTCAGCGCCGCCACGACGCTCTGGCTCCTTGATGACTTCATAGAGAACAACGGCGCGACACGGCTCGTTCCGGGGAGTCACCTGTGGCTTAAACCGCTGCCGAAGCCTATGCAGCAACCCGACGCCAAACATCCCGACCAGAGATTCATCACCGCCAAAGCCGGTTCCGCGCTGGTCTTCAACGGACATCTGTGGCACAGCGGCATGCGAAATGAATCAAGCCGCCCGCGCCGGGTCATACAATGCCAGTTCGTAGCGCGCGAAATGGGGATCATGGCCCAGACTCAGCCAGACATTCCCGCGCGTTTGACGACGGCCGCCCGATACATCCTCGGCTCCTGACTCCTCAGTGGGACAGACTTTAGTCTGTCCGTTCATAATTCGCGCCTCGGACAGACTAAAGTCTGTCCCACTATCGCATAATCAATAAGATACAAACCTCTGCATCCGACACGTACAGTGTTCTACCACGGCGCCTCAACCGCTTACCGCCGATGCGCCGGCGATACGCATGAAACCGCGCGTAGACGGTCCTGCGCAAGAGTGGCGCCGCTGGCTCAGCATTTGTATGACGTTTGATCGATCTGTCTGAGTTGATCGTAATCAAGAGTTACGGAACCCGACTGTGTGCGCTTCCGGACGGAGACTTGAGAGAACAATCGAATGACAGAACAACAAACAGTCGCGCCTCCTCCGGAACAAGCCAGGCGGACGCCCTGGAACAGGCTAAGGCAGGCCGTCGGCCCGCGCCTTCGCCGACTCGTCATTCTGCTCGTCCTGCTTGTCGCTGGCGCCGGCGCGGCGTTTCTGATCTGGAAATTGTTCTTTGCAAAGCGCGGCGTGCCCGAGAACATCGTCACTCTTAGCGGCCGGATCGAGGGCGACGATTCCGCCGTGGCGCCGATAACGACCGGGCGCATTCTCGAAATGCCCTTCCGAGAGGGCGACAGTGTCAAGGCCGGAGAATCCATCGCGATTCTCGATTACGAACAGCTTAGCGCGCGCGAGGACCAGGCCCTCGCCGCGCTGCGGCAAGCGGAGGCGAAAACGCAGTCGGCGCGGGATCAGATCGCCGTCCTCACGCAGCAATTGCGAGAGAGCCAATTACAAATGGAACAGGCGAAAGTCGACGCGGAAGGGCGAGTGATGCAGGCGCGGAAAGATATGGCGGCCGCCATGGCCGACCTCGCAGATCAGGAAGCCGCTTATCAGCTCGCGCTCTTCGACAGAGACGCTTACACCCGGCTGGCGAGAACCGGCGCGGTTTCGGAACGCCAGGGAATGGAAGCGACGTCAAAGGCCTCTCAACAGGCGGCGGCGGTGGCAGCCGCGAAGCGTCGATACGAGGCGGCATGCGGCGCGCTGGAAACGGCCAAAGCGAATCTGGTCAACCCCCTGATTCGCGGGGCCGCGGCCGAGGCCGTGCGCAAGCAGATGACGCAGCAGGAGGCTGAGATAGCCGCCGCCAACGCGAGCGCCGAACAGGCTCGCGCCCAACTCCGCGAGGCCAAGGAGAACCGCCGGGACCTGATCGTCAGCGCGCCGTTCGACGGCACGATCACGACGCGAGCCGCCGAGCCGGGGGAAGTGGTGACGTCCGGAACCCCTGTCGTCACTATGTTGGATCTGACCAAGGTCTATTTGCGGGGCTTCATCCCTATAGGAGAGATAGGCAAAGTCAAAGTGGGACAGCCGGGGCGCGTCTACCTCGATTCCAATCCCGATCAACCCCTCGAAGCCTACGTCTCACGCGTCGACCCCGAAGCCACCTTCACGCCGGAGAACACCTACTTCCGCAACGAGCGCGTGAAACAGGTCGTCGGAGTCAAGTTGCAGTTGAAAACCGGCTTCGGTTTCGCCAAACCGGGCATGCCGGCCGACGGCGAGATTCTTATTCAAGGCGACAAGTGGCCGGAGGGTAAGTGGAGGAAATGAAAGATCGAGGATCGAGGATCGAGGATCGAGGATCGAGGATCGAAGATCGAGGATCGAGGATCGAGGATGGGAGATCGATCCTCGATTCTCGATCCTCGATCCTCGATCCTCAGGCGGCAATTCGTGTCAAGGATCTATGGAAGCGCTACGGGGCCGTCGAAGCCGTACGGGGCGTCAGTCTGGAAGTGAACAAAGGCGAGATATTCGGACTGATCGGCCCCGACGGGGCCGGCAAGACCACGACCTTTCAGATTCTCGCGGGCGTGATGGAAGCCGACTCGGGCGCGGCGGAAGTTTTCGGCCGACCGGCGCGAGAGATGCGGGCGCAAACTGGTTACCTCACACAGACCTTCAGCCTTTATCCCGACCTCAGTGTGATGGAGAACATCCGCTACATCGGAGACCTGCGCGGCGTGCCGCCGAATGAGATCATCGAGCGGGGCCGCCGTTACTTGCGGATGTTCGACATGGATCGCTTCGAGGGGAGGCTGGCCGGGCGGTTGAGCGGCGGCATGAAACAGAAATTGGCGCTGGCTTGCGCGTTGGTACCGCAGCCCAGCGTGCTGTTGCTGGACGAGCCGACCACTGGCGTCGACCCGGTGTCGCGCCGCGAATTCTGGGACACGCTCGCGCATCTGGCGGCCGAGGGGCTGACCATTATGGTGGCGACCCCGTACCTGGACGAAGCCGAAAGGTGCCGGCGGGTCGCGCTGATGCACCTGGGCGAAATTCGGCAGCTCGGCGCCCCCGCCGAATTGCGGGCAGGTTTGCGGGCCCGAAGGCTGGAGTTGCGCGCCTCGAACCTCGGCGAGGCCGAACGGGCGCTTTCTGAAATCGCCGGGCCTGGCGAAGAGATCGTCGACGTCCAACGGTTCGGCGACCGGCTCGATCTCCTCGCGCGCGATCCGGAGAAAGCGAAACTCCTTCTGCAAAAACGAATGAGCGACGCCGGGCTGCGAATCGAAGAGATCCGCGTCGACGAGCCGACCCTCGAAAACACTTTCGTCGCGACGCTCCGCGCTCTTGGTCAGGAGCCGCACGAAACGCCGTTCCCATGCCGCCACGATCACAGCGAACTGCGCGGGCGCGTCGCGATCGGCGCCGATAACCTGGTCAAACAGTTCGGGGCGTTCACTGCCGTGAAGGGGGTCAGCTTGCAGGTCCGGCAGGGGGAGATTTACGGGCTGCTCGGCGCGAACGGCGCGGGCAAGACGACGACCATCAAGATGCTCTGCGGGCTGCTCGAGCCGACGAGCGGAGAGATACACCTCGCCGGCGAACGAAGCCTGCGCTCCGGCGCCGTGCGCCAGCAGATCGGCTATATGTCGCAAAAGTTTTCGCTCTACAACGACCTCTCGATAGAAGAGAACCTGGATTTCTTCGCGGGCGTCTACGGCGTGCCCGACGAGGAGCGCGAAGAGAAGAAGCGCTGGGTACTCTCGTTTTCGGGACTCGAAGGTAAGGAGGGTCAGATCACCGGCAGTTTGCCCGGGGGATGGAAGCAGCGTGTCGCCTTCGGCGCGGCCATCATGCACGAGCCCCGCATACTCTTCCTCGACGAGCCCACCTCCGGCGTCGACCCGCTGGCGCGCCGCGCTTTCTGGAAAATGATTAACCGCCTGGCCGACGCCGGCGCCGCGATACTCGTGACCACGCACTACCTCGAAGAGTCCGAGCAGTGCAACCGTCTGGGGATGATGGTCGCGGGCGAGCTCGTGGCCGAAGGCAGCCCGAGCGACCTCAAGAGTCAGCAGACCGGTCATCTGCTGGAGTTCATCGTGGATCAGCAACAACGTGCGGCGGACCTCCTGAAGAGTGAGATGGAGCGGTGGCGGGTTTCGCTGTTCGGCGACCGGCTTCACGTCATTACGGATGAGGACCCGGAAAGCGGTATGCGGGCGACTGCTGAGGAACTCGAAGCGAATGGGATTCACGTCCGTCAGGCGCGAGTCGGGCAATTCTCCATGGAAGACGTCTTCATCAGCGTCGTGGAGAAGGCGCGGCTGGAAGGCAAAGTCGCGTCAGAGGATTGAAAGAAGACTATTAGCCACAGAGAGCACAGAGAGCACAGAGGGCGCAATGAGGGAGTTAATAATTTCTCTGTGCTCTCTGTGTGCTCTGTGGCTATTCATCGGATTACTAATGAGACGCATCATTGCGCAGACCCGTAAAGAGCTGACTCAGATCGTTCGAGACTGGCGGACGCTGGCGCTGGCGCTCGTTCTTCCGCTGATCCTGCTGGTCTTGAACGGATCGGCGATCTCGTTGACGGTCACCAATCTTCCGATAATCGCCCAGGATTATGACGATTCGCCGGCGTCGCGCGAATTCCTGGACGCCTTCCGCGCTTCGCTCACATTCCATATCGTCCCCTTCCCCGTTGACAAAAAACCGGCAGAGGCGTTCGCGTCAAACACCGCGCACGCGGCGATCATCATCCCTTTTCATTTCGGGCGCGACATGGCGCGCGGATTCAATTCGCCGGTTCAGCTCATGCTGGACGCCTCCGACGCGAACACCGCCCGACTGGTCGCAGGCTACGCCGCCCAAATTACGCAGGCTTACAACCGGCGCATAGCGGAAGCGACACGTTCCGAACCGATCCAGACGGAAATCCGGCTCTGGTTCAATCCCGGACGCTCGTCCAAGAAGTTTTATGGGCCGGGCATTTTCGTTTTGGGGATCTCGATGTTCCCTCCCCTACTGGCCGCGCTAGCGATGGCGAAAGAGTGGGAACATCAGACCATCCTACAGGTCTTCGTCTCCAACGTGCGGGCTTCGGAATTTCTGCTCGGAAAGATCCTCGCTTTCGTGGCGGTGGCGCTGGCGGAATGCCTGCTCGGGCTTGTCCTGCTCTTTACTTATTTCGGGCTGGGCCTGGCCGGCGATCCGACCCCGTTCATCGTGGCCACAGTCCTGTACGCCTTCTGTGTCGCATCGTTCGGGACGATGGTCGGGGCCGCCATTCCGAGCCAGGCGGCCGCGATGCAGTTGGTAGCTCTCGGCGGTTTCCTGCTGGTATTTCTGCTCTCCGGTCTTCTGTTTCCGGTCGAGAACATCCCGGCGGGCTTGCGCTGGCTCTCTAACTTCGTCTGGGGAAAGTACTACATCGAGATCGTGCGCGACGCATTGTTGCAGGGCGGCGGGTGGCCGGCCGTATGGTTCAAGGTCTTGATCATCGGCGTCATCGGCCTGGTCTTTTACGCGCTGGCGTGGCGCAGCATGCGACGCATGCAACTTAAGGAATAGGGAGTGGAGATTGCGGATTGCGGATTGATAAAACTTTCAATCTGGATTTCGAGTCCGCGGTTGATCTGACTCATAAATCCGCAATCCGCAATCCGCAATCCGCAATGAGAAGACTGTTACAACGACTCTACAACCAGCGCATACGCGCCCTGATGCGAAAGGAGTTCAACCAGATCAGGCGCGACAGGCGGCTGGCGTTCTCTTTGATTCTGCCGCCGATGCTGCAGTTGTTGCTCTTCGGATTCGCTTTGAGCGCGAAGGTGACGAACCTGCGGCTCGGCGTTGTAGACGACAGCAAGACGCCTGAGAGCCGTGAGCTGATCGCGACGATGAGCGAGAGCGAGAGTTTTCGCCTGGCCGGTTACTACCTTTCAACCCGCGATCTCGGCGACGCGATCAACCGCAACGAACTCGACGCTGGTCTGGTCATCCCGTACGACTTCGCCCGCGACCTCTATCGAGGCCGCACGACCGCCGTTCAGATTCTTCTGAACGCGACGAACGCGAACACGGCCGCTATCGGCCAGGGCTACATCGAAGGCATTATCCAGGCCTACAACGGCACGCTTCTGGCGGAGGGCATCCGCGCCGACGTAAGGCGGATCGCCGCGCCTGAGGTCAGCCGGCGCGGCCGGGCGCTGCTGCAACCCGCCTTTCTTTACAACCCCGGTCTGGTCGACTCGTGGTTCAACGTGACCGGCGTCCTCGGCCTCCTGTTGATACTTAACAGCTCGCTCGTCGCCTCCGGGGCGATGGTCAAAGAGCGAGAGGCAGGGACGATCGAGCAGTTGCTCATGTCGCCCGCCAACACGACTGAAATCATCATCGCCAAGATCGCGCCTCTCTTCGTTCTGCTGTGCATGATGGCGCTTATGGCGATCGGAATCATGAAATTAGTCTTCCGCGTCCCCTTTCATGGCAGCTTGGCGCTTGTGCTCGGCGCCGCCGCGCTATGCGTGCTGTCCGGGATCAGCATCGGCACGGTCATCGCCACCCTAAGCAAGTCGGCGCAGCAGGCCTTGTTGACGAGCTTCTTCGTAAACCCTCCCCTCGCGACGTTGTCGGGAGCCTTCAACCCCGTGGAGGCGATGCCGCGATGGTTGCAGCCCGTGACCGTCATCAACCCGATTCACCACTTCGCGACCATCGCGCGCGCGAGCCTGCTCAAAGGAAGCGGCCTCGCGGATCTCTGGCCCAATTTCCTGGGCCTCTTCGTCATCACGCTCGTCCTGTTTTCGCTGAGCGTGTGGCGCTTCCGAAAACA
>WNGB01014577.1_pt1 | contig 16293 bp, 22 predicted proteins | sample 5400681 | NCBI WGS metagenome assembly WNGB01 (sample SAMN13153367, study PRJNA577476) | soil metagenome | isolation source: 115 cm soil or saprolite under grassland replicate 2 | place: USA:California | collected 2016-06-15 | reverse complement strand
GTTGCCCTACTTGCTCAGGCTTCCACTGGAAGATGGAGTGGTGCTGAAGGCCCGGGAGACCTGGCCGGCCGTCTCCCGCGTGTACTGCCATCCGTTCGACGGGGAGTGGCCGAACGATGCCGACGTCCTCGAGGAGGTTCCGGTCGCCTCCTGCCGCAGACGAGGAGCGGCAATCGACCTGGTGCTGGATCGACCTCGCCTTCACCGCTCGCAGTTCGTGTTCACCGAGGTGAAGGGGCGCCCAGCCATCTTCTGGCAGACGCAGAAGACGGCCCGGGGCGCCAACCCCGGAGGCAGGATCCCCCGCCGGCGGACGCTCGAGGGAGCCGTGAGGATCGCCGTCGACACCAGGGAGCGGTACCCGTACCGCTTCGCCGCCCAGGGGGCGGAGACCGTCCGGACGGCCCTTCCGGCGGGGGACTACGCGGCCGTGCAGGAGGAGGACGGGACCCTCCTCGCGGCCGTGGAGCGCAAGACCATGGAGAACCTCGCCGCCACCCTCTCCGACGGGACCCTCGCCTTCCAGATGCAGCGGCTCTCGGAGCTTCCCCTCGCAGCCGTGGTTGTGGAGGGGAGGTATTCGGGCCTGTACAAGCTGGAGCACGTCTCTGGGGCCTGGCTCGCCGACCAGCTCTCCCGCCTCGAGGTGCGATACCTGGAGGTCCGCGTCGTGTTCGCCGATTCCCGGCGCTTCGCCGAGGAGTGGACCTACCGGTTTCTCTCCTCGGCACTCTCCGACGCATCCGGCACTGTCCGGGTGAACGGCTGATCCGACCCCAGTCTATAACACTTGTGTTATAGTTTGAGCGTGGAAGTCCTCTTCCATCCGGAGGCCGAGGCCGAGCTGGCCTCGCTTCCGGAGCAGGAGAGAGCGGCCATGGACCACGCGGTCGAGAAGCTCGATGCGTTGGGGATGCGTCTGCCGTTCCCGCACCAGAGCGACGTGCGGGGCGCCCAGAACCTGAGGGAGCTCCGGCCGAGGAGCGGCCGCAGTCCGTGGCGGGCGTTCTACCGGCGGATCGGAGAGGTATTGGTGATCGCAGCGGTCGGCCCCGAAGCGGCCGTCGACCGCCGAGGCTTCGACCGGGCGGTCCGTCGGGCGGAGCGCCGCCTGGATGCGGTGGAAGGGAGTTGAGAAAGGACGTGACCGTGAAGCTTGCCGAGCTGAAGACCCGCAAGCAGGTCCTCGCCGGCCACCTCAAGGACCCGGCGTTCCGGGAGCGGTGGGAGAAGACGGCCCTAGCCCGCGCCGTGGCCCTTCGGTTGGTGGCCTATCGGGCCGAGCACGCGCTGTCGCAGACGGCCCTCGCGAGGATCCTTCAGATGAAGCAGCCCGCGGTGGCCCGCCTGGAGGCGGGGGAGAAGATCCCGAGCTGGGACACCCTCGCCCGGATCTCGGACGCCTTGGGCGTGGAGTTCCTCATCGATATCGCACCCAAGGGCAGGAGGGCGCTGGTCGGGAAGCGAGCCAGTCGAGCCGAGGTCGTCGAGGAATTCACGACCGAGCACAACGAGGTGCTGGTGGCGGTCGAGTAGGCCCTCTCGTTCGTGAAGGCGACTGCGACTGCCGCAGTCCCAACGACGGATCCGAATTTCGGACCCCCACAGGGTGTCGTAAAGTCCCATCACGCCTGTGGGCAGTCGCGGCAGTCTTGTCGCTTGTCGTCCTCGTCGCCTGCGCCGATGCGGGGCCAGCAGGTCCGGCTGGGAGCCACGAGCAAGGAGTTGACCTAAAGGAGGACGTTCAAGCGGCTTGCGGTGGCGCTACGTTCTCGGCGCTGCCTCCCGACACGTCGGCCTTCCGGGAGTTCGCCGAGTGGAGCGAAGTCGACTTCGCAGCCATAGACGGTGGCGGACATTCTTCGACGGTTACGAATGGTTCATCGCCGATCAGACCTCCCGGTCACTCGTCTTGTTCGGCCGTGCGCGATCGAACAACGACGTCTCGCCGCCGTACGCGGATGCATCGTTTGAGTGGAACAACGGCAGCTGGCTGCCGCGTGGCTGGGGTCAGTGTCGGATCGAACTCAGCGCGCCCGGATGGGGCAACGCTCAGTTCACCCTCGACCCGGCGCACCAGCCCGATCCGGAGTCAGCGGGGCTGCGCGTCCTCGCGACCGAGGTGAACTGCGCGGGCGGTCGACCTCCCGACGGGCGCGATGTCCGGACCGTCGTCCTCGACGAGACGGACGAGTGGGTTTCGATCGTGATCCTGGTCGAGCCCGTCTCGGGCGGTCAGACCTGCCCGGGCAACCCGAGCTTCCCGTTCGAGGTTCAGCTCCCTTCTCCGCTCGGCCATCGAGTCGTGCTCGACGCGAGCGTGTACCCGGCCATCCAACGACCCTGGCCGCCAAAGGACGCTACATAGAATGCGATCGTCTCGAACCCGGACTAGTCAGGGCGCCTAGAGACTGCCTGGAATGCAGGATTCGATGTCGCTTCCTGCCCGCTGCATGACCGCGCCGGGGGTCGCCATCCTGAGGGAACGCGAACGAGACCGGATGGATGCTGCTGGCTCCGTGACCTTTCGGATGAAGGGAGCCGCAGTTGGAGGGCTTGCGCGAGAATGTCGCTTCCAACCGGAAGGGACATCTTCCGGCTCGCGCGATCGCGGTCGGAACCCGACGCGACGCTCTTGCAGTCACGTCAGAGGCTGCACCATCATGCGAGCAGGAGGTCTCTGCGATCAAGCGGTCCATCTTTGGCTCCTTAGCGGTGGTCCTGGCCTTGCTGATGGGTGTCGCGTGCTCATCAGGCTCCGGGTTCGTCGGCGCCTGGGAGGATGCCGAAGGGCGGAAGCTTCCGGACGGTGTCCCAGGAGGTGAGCCGCTCGTGCTGCACGTTCTCGCTGGAGCGGAGCATTGCGGGTGGCAATCGGCGGTATTCCTTTACGTCGCGTGGCCCATCGGGAAGCCGACGGAGACGGCCGCTCACATTCGACAGTACATCAGGGACCCCAAGGGAGTTGTCGCTCCCGAACTCGCCAAGGAGTTCGACGCCGATGCCATTCTCCCCGAGGACGCTCGCTCGACAGGCTTCCACCGCGAGGAGTGGGAGCTTTGGGTGAGCCCTTCGCAGGGCGAGCGGTACGTCTACCTGGTGAACGACGACGATGTCGAGCGATGGCCCTCAAGCACTTTGGTACCAGCGGAGCAACGGGTCGGGAGGCTCTTGCTGTGTGCGTAACGCCTATCACGACCCCATCGGAAGCGGTGCGCAGGGCACTCCTTCCGTTCCATCCCACCGGACAAGACGAGCCGTGGGCGCTCTTCCATGGTCGGGCCTTCGAGATCAAGAACGGCCGATGAGTGTCGTTTCGTGACGGAACCGACTGGATGTCGCGATGGAACCGTTTCCGCAGCGGAGCAGTCACCTCCAACAGGTCATGAACCGTTCTGATCCTGGACCCGAGGGGCGTGTGCTGACCGTGGCCGTTGCTCTCGGCGTGGCCATCGCCGGACTTGGGGTTCGTGGTCCTCGCGCTCCGGCCGGATTCGGCCGGGCAACGGACCTCGGGGGCGCAGTCGAGCCCGACGGGAGCGGTCGAGGGTGGTCGAGCGAACGGACTGCTCGCGTTCGGATGCGGTTACCGCATCTGCACCATGGCCCCGGACGGAACGAGCGTTCGCGATGTGATGGACGGCTACGACAAGAGCCTGGTCGTGGCTGGGTACGCTCCGGCGTGGAGCCCAGACGGCGCGAGGATAGCCTTCATGGGGTACGACCAAGAAGGGTCGTCACCGGGCGGCGGCGCGAACTACGACGTCTACGTCATGAACGCGGACGGCTCGGACCTCCGCAACCTGACCAAGACCCCGACGACGTCGCCCGCGGAGCCTCGCAGGGGCCGCCGGTCTGGTCGCCGGACGGCACGATGCTCGCGTTCGAGGGCGACGACGGCAAGACCGACGGGCTGTACGTCATGAACGCGGACGGCACCGGGTTCCGGTGGCTCGCCGGCGGCCTCCGGCCGGAGTGGTCACCCGACGGAAGCCGGATCTTGTTCACGATGGGTGTCTCCCACGGCTCGGACTTGTACACGATCGCGCCCGACGGCACGGACACGACGCAGCTGACGAACGCGCCGGGATGGGACGATCAGCCCTCGTGGTCGCCCGACGGCGCGCGGATCGGGTTCGAGCGGACCGACGGCGAGGTGAACTCCGTGTTTGTGATGGCCGCCGACGGCTCCGAGGAGCGTGAGGTGTTCCAGGAGAAGGGCGTCTATCCCATCCAGCCCCTCTGGTCAGCCGATGGGACGCAGCTGCTCTTCGAGGCCTATATCGAGACGGCCGAGGGCCAGTACGACCTCTACATCGTGAATGTGGACGGATCCGGCTCAACCAAACTCACGCCCACGACGGACCGAGCTGAGAATACCCCGGTGTGGTCCCCCGATGGCACGATGATCGCCTTCCGCGCGACGACTCAGCTCACGGTTGATACCGCGGATTATCAGGTCTACTCGATCCGCCCGGACGGGACGCACGAGGAGCGACTGACGATCGATCAAAGTGGCTACTCGCTGGCCTGGCAATCGGCCGGATGGCTCGGGGTCCGCCGGGACATCCTCATCGCGGAGTTCAAGTTTGGATCAGGGCGGATGATCCAAACGTTGAGATCTTCTGATGTCGTTTCGGCGGGAAGCGCAACTGCATTGAGTCACACCTCGTCACGAAGCGACACCCTTCGCGGTGATCTCGGGCTATTCCGGCGCCACGACGTGACAAGGTGCTGTGAGGGACCGAGCGAGTTCTAGCATCGCTGAGTTTCCCCCGATCGCCGGCGTCACTCCGGATACCGCGGAGCCTGGCGCCGCCGCCGCCCCCTGGACGACAAACGGCTCGCGGTGCCAAACGAACCGATCAGCACTCCTTGTCACGCTGACCCGAACCAGATCCACCAGGTCGTCGGTGTCGCTCTCCGCGCAGCCAAACGCCCCCGCCTCCACTCCTTTCGACTCGCCCGAGTTCTAGCCCGTTGCTCAACGTCAGCGGCGCGCCGTCTGGGAGTCGGACCTTCGTCAATCGGTCGTGAACTACCACCGCGACCTCATAGAACTGCGCCGAGATGCTCGTTGCTCCGAACAAGATGACATGGCGGCCATCGGTGGGCAAGGCGATGACCTCGAGGAGCTCTGACTGGCCGATGCCCCGGATGGTCAGCCGCGAGCCGGCAGCCGTGCAGACACCGAGTTCGGGGTTACCCCGCACGTAGTCGTGATAGACGAGATCAGCCAGGCCATCGCCGTCCAGATCCGCCACCAAGCTGACATGACCGTCACACTCGGGCGACGGATGGGCACGGTCGGTGGAGCCAACGGGCGAGCGTGAGGAATCAGAAGCGGATGGAGGTGCCGACGATGTGCACGCGGCGAGCCAAACAGCGAGGATGACACAGACTGGTAACCGGCGCTCCACCGCTCCGTTCTCCGTTGGTTAACCGTCGGACCCGCCTAGCATCACACGAGAATCCTCGGACAGGTGTTCACTTCAAACGGAGCATTACCAACTAAGTGGTGCTCCGCGGATGTCTGGCAGGTTCTACGCTCCGTGGCCGACTCGAATCAGAACAGCGGAGATGACGCCAGCGACGAGACAGAGAGTGGCGATTCGAAGAACGTCGCCCCAGTGTCCAGGGACGAACGCCTGTAGGGCACAAGAACCTCGGATCGGGCCCGTGACCAGGTCTTTCTTCGAGTTCGCTCGACCTGCTGCGCCTCCGCGGCCACGACGGGGGATCAGGACTATCCATCAGGCGAGACACCTGTTTCATGAACATTGTCAGGCCACACCGAACCCCATGGCCCCTCTCGAACGATCGCCTGCCCACCGACGAACGCGCGGAGATAGACACGCGCGAGGTGCTGAGCGCATCGTGGACACAGCGACGGGTGAGGGACGTAGCGAGTCGTATGCACGACGGTACGGAGCCGGTTGTCGCGCGTCAATCGACTAATCTGGGCACGGCCGAACGGTGGACATAGCCTGGCGGCCGCCGCGAGGACACGACGCGTCACGCAGCTTTGCTTCTCGACGTACGAATAGGAGCCGCGTAGCGGACGCCGACATCGTCGGACGCGAGCTCTGCCACGAACCAGTCGAGCGTGGCCCTCGCGTCCACCCAGGTAGGGCCGAGCGTCGTCCCTGGGCTCGTGATCCCGAGGGAGACGGCAGTGCCCGGGCCCGCGGGAGTTGCGGTTTCCGCCGGAAGCGACATCACCGAGCGTTCGACTGGGAGGACACCCCGACTGTATGTTTCGGCTGGGGTAACCCATGGCCGGGTCCTCTCGACGGCTCGACTGCGCTACGTACCGCGCGTACGCTGGCGATGTGGCAGACACGTCCGTCCGGCCGCCGACAGCGCCGCCGTCAGGCGGTGGCACGGCCGCAGTCCGTAAGCCTCGTCGCCGCTGGCTGCGGTGGCTCCTCCTCGGGCTGCTCGCGGGCGCTCATCGCGGTCGCCGCGACAGGGGTCATCCTCGTCGCGAACTATCAGCCACTCCACGCTGGCTTCAAGCAGTACGGTCCCCCGAAGGGCGTGGGAGCGACGGCGCTTCAGATTGACTGGCTCGATGCGCCGCCGAACGTATGGACGTTCCGAATCCCTTCCTACAAGGGGTTGACGTTCACGTACCGGTTCTCGATCTGGAACCACGGCCCGGTCCCGATCACCGTGACGCGATTCGGGATCCCGAAGTCCGAACAAGCCGGTGATGGATTCACCAACGTCCCGGTCGCGATCTACCCAGACGTGTACACAGACCCGTCGGGCGGCGGGGCTTGGGAACCCGTCCGCCCGCTCACGCTGCAACCGCGGCAGATGGCTGGTGTCGAGATGCGCGTAACAGTCACGACGAAGTGTTGGTTCCCGAAATGGAACGCGATTCCGGTGACGTTCACCGTGTACGGGATCGAACGTGACGTCGTTGCGCCGATGAACGTTCAGATCGATCTTGTCGGCTCGGAGACCGACTGCTGACGAGTCTCGCGGTGAGCGACTGGCTCAGCACCTTCTGGATCCGCGGCCAATGTTCCACGTAGGTCTTTGGTTATGAGTCGCTCCTCGTCACCGTGAGTGGCACTATCCGCCGGAAGCGACATTCGCCTAGGCGTGTATCAGACGTGAACGCCCGAAACTATCCGTGACTTTTTCGTGCATGCACCGAGCAGCACGATCAATAACAGAATGCCCGACCTCCGCACGAAGCGAATCATACGCCGTCGGCCGGCGGCGAAGAATGTCGCTTCGTGATGGAAGCGAGATCGACGCGGTCGGCGGTGCCCGCTTCCCGCCGAAAGCGAGTGCCTGTCGCCGTCACAGAGCTTACGATTCGGTCGAGTCGGCGGCACCGTGAAGACAGAAGGCGGATTCTCGGTGAATGGCCATGAACGCGACGTAGTGAATTCCTTCGTGGGCGGCGTCGTCGCGAAGCGGTATGCACAGGCGCGTCCGGGACTTCACCACCACGTGGTCGCCTTGCTCGCCGAACGCCTGCCGAGGCCCGATCGTGTGATCGACGTCGGGTGTGGAACAGGCCTGTCAACGGAGCCTGTCACCTCGTTCGCGCGTGTGGTCGTCGGTGTTGATGTCTCCGAGGAGATGTTGAGGGCGCGAGTGCGTGGCGGCCGTGCTCACTACGTGGGCGCACGGGCCGAACAGCTGCCGTTTCGTGAGGGGACCTTCGAGCTCGCGACGATCGCCTCTGCTGTTCACTGGTTCGGGCCGGAGGCGGTCGGTGAGATCGGACGCGTTCTCAAGCCCAGCGCCTGGCTTGTGGTTTACGACGTGAGGTTCCGTGCGGAGATGCTCGGGCTGGGGCTTTTGCTGTGTGGATGAGAGACGAGTGTGGACCTCGATACGGCTCAGTGTCGAAGAACGAGCTGACGCCCGAGAACGTTGCGAGCATCGGATTCGCGCCAGACTGGGAGGAGGAGCTGAGGTTCGGTGTCCCGATGACGCTTGAGGCGCTCGTCGCGTACCTGATGACGCACAGCGAGCGCATCGCCGCTGTCCGTGAGCGACGTGAGACCGAGGCTCAACAGGAGGAGTACTTTACCGAGGCGCTTCGGCCTTTCTTCGCTGCTATGGAGCGTCGGCAGCTCGGCTTCCTTGTCACGGTAGAGGCCTTTTCGCGATGAGGCTCCCCTGACGCGAACGAGGCAGTCGCTTCGTGACGGAAGCGAGATCGACGCGGTCGGCGGTGCCGCTTCCCGCCGGAACCGACATCGTCAGTGGCAAGTGAACGGTCGTGGGGGGTCAATGGCTCGGAACCTCTTGACCATTTGGTGAGTCGTTTACTTGTCGGGTCCCTCGGCCAAGTAGCGGGTCCCTCGGCCAAGTAGCGGGTCCCTCGGCCAAGTAGCAAGGAGGGGAGATGCTCAGTTGTCGGATGAAGATCGCCGCGTGTGCTGGCCTTGTCGCCGCCACCTTCCTGTTCAGCAGCATCGCGATCCCCATGAAATCGCTGGGTGAGACCGCCTCTGGACAGATCGCGTTCGTGCGGGAGGGTGCGCGGCACGGGATCTATACGATCGATCCCTCCACCGCGATCGTGACGAGGTTGACAAACGGCGAGGACTATCGCCCTCGCTGGTCGCCAGACGGGACCCGGATCGTCTTCCAGAGGTTCTTCTCAGGGCCGGAATGGCTCCAGAGCGACCTCTTCCTCATGAACGCAGATGGACCGGGCCTGCAGCGCCTGACCGACCTCGGCACCGCCTTTCATCCCGCTTGGTCCCCCGAAGGGTCCAAGATCGTGTTCGGAAGCGGGCATGGTCGGGCCTCGGAGATCTTCGTCATGAACGCCGATGGAACCGACCAAGTCCGGCTGACGCACAACCGGTTCGCCGACACGGTCCCGGCCTGGTCCCCCGATGGCACGACGATCGCCTTTGCGAGCGGTCCGCACCGCAACGTCGACATCTACCTCATGGCCTCCGATGGGTCGGATGTGCGGCGACTGACCCATGTCAGGGCCAAGGACGAGAACCCCGACTGGTCACCGGATGGAAGTCGCCTCGTCTTTCAGAGCAATCGGGGCAATCGGCATTACGACGCCGACCTGTACTCCATCTCGCCCTCGGGCTTGGGGATCGAGCGGCTCACGACCAGCCCGGCGAGCGAGTGGGCTCCGGCATGGTCACCAGATGGCATGAGGATCGCCTTCACGACAGCCAACTACAGGACGGGTGTGGAAGACATCGCGATCCTGACTCTAGGGAGTCCTGTCATAACCCGATTCGTGTACCCAAACAGCATCGAGTTGGAGCCCGACTGGCAACCAGCCTGAGCGCGGTAGGTGGCGGAGAGTGAATAGACCTCAGAGTGTCGCTTCGTGACGGAAACGACTACTCGGCGCGGACGGGGTGTGTCGGAGACTGGGCGCCGCGGTAAGGTCGAGTCGTGGTCGTGCAGCGGACACGGTGGAGAAACCGGATAGGCTGGCTGTGGCTCACCCTCTTAGGGCCGATCGTCGGAGGAATAGTCGCGGCGCTCTCGCCATTCGCAAGCTCGCATGCACCGTGGCCGAGTCGGCTCGGTGACTTCATGGTCTTGGCTGCGGTGTGGGTCGGACCACTCTTGCTGATCTGGCCGTACGAGCGCGACTGACGTCAGTGCTCGTTCGCGAGCAAAGCGGGACGATGTCGCTTCCCATCGGAACCGACATCCAACCGCCTGTTCCCCGGTGAGCACGACCTGCTCTGGCGAGTGCAGCTCCGATCACGCAGGACATGGCATGACCAGGCGCGCCAGACGCGCTACCGTTCTCGAAATGGGGCACCTGACTCGTCTCGGATCGGCGGCCGTTTGCTTGGTGATCGCTGCGGGATGTTCATCCGGCAACGTCACCGCCCCGCGAGGCTCTCCGGTTCCGGGGACCTCGGCGTTCGTAGACCACCACACGGTTAGCCCTATCTACGTCGGCCAGTACATCGGGCGACTGAAGAAGGTTGGCGACGCCTGTCAGGGCAGGTCCGGGACAAGCTCCACGGGCGGATGGGACGTGTCCAAGTACATCGACAAGGACTGCCGCGTCTTCGTTTCCTCCATTACCAGGAGCAACGGACAAGGTGGACCGCCGCCGAGCGGCGGGACGTTTGTGACGCCCAAGCTTGTCACCCCCAAGCCTGGGTGAGCTGCGGGCCGAGCCGTGCTGTGTGGTTCCCGTCGCCTCGCCCAGAGGCGTTAGCGGCTCGGGCGCTTGTTGAAGTGTCGGTTCGTGACGGAAGCGACATCGACCAATAAGGCGGTAGTCTCCCGGTCATGCCGAAGGACGACTCAGCACCGCTCCGGCCACCTTCTCACAAAGGCTCCATCACCATCCAGTACGTGTATCGAGAAGAAGACCGGAGTTCCCACTCGATCCCGATCAGTGAGTGACAGGCAGGTGGCGCACAGCCAGCTTTAGATCGTCATCGCTGGTGTAGGGTCGATGGGATGAGGATCGGCGCGGCGCTCTCGACCGACCCCGATCCGGCGAAGGCGGGGGCGGAGGCCGCTGTGGTGGCCGGGTCTCACCTGGACGGGGCGGATGCCTCGCTGGCTCTCCTGGTCGCCTCCCGACATCACGCTCCCTCGGCGGCGTCGGTGCTCGATGCCGTTCGCCGTGCGGCCCGCCCCGAGCGGGTCATGGGCTGCGTAGCCGAGACGGTGGTGGGCGGCGACCGGGAGGTGGAGGAGAGCCCGGCCGTCGCCGTGTGGCTGGCGGCCCTTCCCCAGCCGGCCGAGACGTTCCACATGGAGTTCGTGCGCACCTCGGAGGGAGGCGTGTTCACCGGGTACCGGTTCCAAGGGCCGGGGGCCGGTCCTTACCTGCTGATCGGCGACCCTTTCTCGTTCCCAACCGACCATCTGCTGCGGCACCTGAACCAACAGATACCGGGGACGGTCGTGATGGGCGGGATGGCGAGCGGCGGGATGGGGCCGGGCGAAACCCGGCTGTTCGTCGACGATCACGTGGTGGAAGACGGCGCCGTCGGCGCGCGACTGCCCGGCGTCCGCATCCGCACTCTCGTCTCCCAGGGATGCGGGCCGGTCGGCAACGTCTACACGGTGACCCGCGCCCAAGGAAACGTCATCCACGAGCTGGGAGGCCGCCCTCCGCTTCTTCGGCTCCAAGAGTTGGCAGACGGGCTCTCGCCCGAGGACCGAACACTGCTCGGCCGGGGCCTCTTCGTGGGCCGGGCGATCGACGAGTTCAAGGTCGAGCCAGGGCGCGGGGACTTCCTGATCCGGCAGGTCGTGGGGGTGGATCAGCGGAGCGGGGCGCTCGCGGTGGGGGATCGGATCGAGGTGGGGCAGACCATCCAGTTCCATGTCCGGGACGCGGCCACAGCCGACGAGGATCTCCGCGCGCTCCTCGAGCTCGAGGCCGTCGAGCCGGCGGACGGTGCCCTGCTCTTCACGTGCAACGGGCGGGGCTCGCGGCTGTTCCCGGTCTTCGATCACGACGCCTCGTTGGTATCGGGGAAACTCGGGGGCCTGCCCCTTGCCGGCTTCAACTGCGCCGGGGAGATCGGCCCGGTCGGCGGGAAGAACTTCTTGCACGGCTTCACGGCCTCGGTGGCCCTGTTCGTGGACGACTGAGCCTCGGGCCAACGCCCGACCGGATCGCCGCGGCGGATCGTGCCACCTCGCGAGACCGACACAAACGTTGACGTTCGTGATTGTGCCGGGCCATGCGCGCAGGATCTCGGAATCCTTGGGCAGCTCCCTTGTCGTCTAGAAGCAGCGCGGGCAGGCTCGTGATGTTCAGACGAACCTCGTCCCCCTCGGAAAGGGTACGACGATTGGCTGCTGCTTCGGCGCGGAAGCGACAGCCCGGAGACGGCCCGACGCAGTCAGCGGGACACTTTGGGACCGGTTCGGCCCGGGAGGCGAGGGCCTTACGCGCGACGAAGACGCGGGCTCTCGCCGACCGCGACGACCAGCATGCAGCTCTTGCCCTCGGCATCCGGCGAGAAGAATCCGTTCGCGATCAGGTAGGGCTCGGCGAGGTGTGCCCCGCCCGGCGCGTAGTCGGTCGGGACTCCGACCGTGCAGCGTGCCAGGATCGCGGCGAGCACCTCCGCGCGGATGAAGCCCCGGGCGAAGACGCGAGCCGAACCCCGCCGCCGGATGACCTCTTCGAGGGAGTCGGTCGACAGGTCAGCCTGAGGCGATGCAACCCCCTGGCCAGACCCGTCGCGCACGTGCGACCCACCGAAGCCCTCGCGCCACCGGGCAACCTCCTCGAGGCCGTGCAGTCGCCCGGCGTCGTTCGCCTGGAGGATCCCCTGGAACACGACTTCGGTCCGGGACAGCGCCCCGACCTCGAACGAGACTTTCTTGGGTTCCCCCGTCGCGGCGCCCACCTCCCGATTCCTCCAGCCCGACCGGCACCAGGCAGAGCGGGACCTCGTGGCGTTCCTCGAGGCCCAGGAGCGAGGCCACGTGGGAGTCCACGAACCCCAACACGACCCGAGCAGGGAGCTTGGCAGAGGCGGCGAGAGCGAGCACGTTCGCCAGGATCATCCCGGCGTCCCAGAACAGATGGCGGTACCCGCGCTCGGTGTACTTCCATCCGGTGCGCCATGGGATTCCGGTGAGGACCAGGACCACCGGGGCCCTGGCGATGAAGGCCTCGGAGCCGGCAGCCCGGACGAGATGGCCTCGGTGGTCGCCCGCGCGGAGGCGGGTAAGCGCGTGGAGCGCCGGGTCGAAGTGGAACACGCCGGCGGGAAGGTCAGGGAGGGCCGCGCAGACCACGTAGACCTCCACTGGGTACAGGGCGCCGGCCGAGGCGTAGTTCCGGAAGTGGATGAGCTCGCCGCCCGGGAACGTCACCGTGTGGTGCACGCCAGCGCCGACGACTAAGAGCCGCGCGAGGGCGGTGAGGTCCGGTCCGGGCGCGGAGGCATCCACCGAGGTGACGCCGATCGCCTCGAGGGCCGGGACGGCGAGCGAGGGGACGTCATCGGGGAGCGGGACCCGTTCGAGGCCGGCATGCGCCTTGAGCGGATGCGGCTTGTTGGCCCAGTCGAGGAAGTGCGCTCGGCTCCGAATACTGACCGGGGAGTGCTTGGTCGAGGCGTGGTAAGCGAGGACCGCGCCGATGCCGCCGTCGGGTCGCCCAGCCACCTCAGCCCTCGCGGGGCTCCTGGCGCGGGATCTCCTGGGCCAGTTCGACCACGAACCCGTCGGGGTCGCCGACGTGGAGGGTGCGGTGTCCCCACGGCCGGTCGACGGGACCGGCCAGGATCTCGACGCCCAGGCCGCGCAGCCGCTTGGCCTCTTTATCGACGTCGTCGACGAGGAACAGCACCTCGCCGGCAGGCCTGCCCCCGGACGCATCGCGTCCGATCAGCCCGGGCAGCCGCGAGCGCTCATAGAGAGCGAACTTCGTGCCCGGCGTGGCGAACTCGGCGTAGCCGCTCTCCTGGAACTTGAATGGGAGCCCGAGCACGTCTCGGTAGAACGCGAGCGAAGCATCCGGATCGCCGACATAAAGGACGACGTAGTCGACCGAGTGCATGTCGGTATCTAACCACGGCGTCGACGTCGGACCCCTATGCGGCGGCTCTCTGATCAGTACCGGACGTCGGGCGCGTAGTCGGATCGCAGCGTCGAGCTCGAGGATCTTCGGCGGGTGGAGCTTCCCGACTGGGCTCACCGCGCTCATTTCAATGCGAAAGAGGGTGCAGTTATTGAGGTCAGGCCGCTGACCTGGTGTCTTCCGAGCCGGGGCTAAGTCTGGGGGCGGAATAGGCGGCAGTTCAACAGAATCAGCACCGAGGCAGTGATGGAACGTCGGCAGCGGGAGATCGTGCAGAGGAGATGCGCCGGTTCTCCAATCTGGGACACGCCATCGAGGGGGCCATGCTCGGGACTGGCGCGGTGCTGTGCTCGCCCTCCGAGGCGCGCTTGAGGACCGCCAAGAAAGCGACCCGTGGCCCGGTGTCACCGCCGGGTCGGGGATCGCCCTGTCGGGGGGGCTGGTCGCTCTAAGCGGGCACCACGGGGGACCCCGACTACTGTTCCGGGAGGATCCCCACCAGCGGCGGCACTTCCTGATTGGGGCTGATAACGACAGCAGGTGCCGCTGCAAGCGCGAGAGAGATCCTCTTGGGCGTCGAAGAAGGGGGTGAGAGTCACTTCGAGGGTTTCGCCTTGCGGAAGAGGGTGCCCCTGCAGTTCGGACAGCGCTTGAGGGTCGAGCCGCGTGTCCTTAGCTCCTGCGCCGTCCCGCACCTTGAGCAGACGTACGTACCCTGGCCGGGCTTCGTGCCGGCGCGTGCCAAAGCTCACCTCCCAGCCCGCTGGCGACGATGATTGAGAAAGGGCGAGGACTCGGGCCGGTCGTCCGGCTCGGGCTCGGCTACCCCGGGAGGTTCGGAGGGTCGACCAGCGCGACCTCGACGGTCAGGTCCTCGGCGCCCACCTCGACCTCCTGTTCCGCCCTCCCATCGCCCGGCAGCCAGCGCACCAGGCGCCAGCGCCCTCGGATCGGATGCAGCAAGAACCGACCCGCGGCGTCGGTCCGAATCTCGGCCTGGAAGTCCCCGGCGAGGTTCTGGATCTGCACGTACGCCCCCTCCGCGGCTGCGCCACCCACGACGATGGTTCCGGTGAGCCCCGGCATCTCTCCTCTCCGGTGCTCGATCGGGGCGGGCCATCTAAGCGGCTTGGCCCGCGGTCGGGCCCACGACCTCCTTGAGCCGCCCCGTCCGCACGTCGTAGACGAATCCCGAGACCGGGATGTCCTCGGCGACGAACGGGGACTCCCTGATCCGGCGGACATCTTCCACCACGCTCTCCTCGAGATCGGCGAACGTCAGGAACTCGATGCCCGACGCGTCGGCCCCTGTCTCCTCGGTGAGCCGCTTTTGCAGCTCCTGGCTGGTGAAGGTGAGCATCCCGCAGTCGGTGTGGTGGATGACCACGAACTCCCTCGTGCCCAGGAGATTCGAGGAGATGATGAGCGAGCGGATGGCGTCGTCGGAGGCCCGGCCCCCCGCGTTTCTGATGACGTGAGCGTCACCGATGTCCAGCCCCAGGAACCTCTCGGGGTGGAGCCTCGCGTCCATACACGCCAGGACGGCGAACTGCCTCGCCGGGGGCATGGGGAGGTCCCCCTTCTCGAACCCCTCGGCGAACCGGTTGTTCGCCTCCAGCAGCTCGTTCAGTACAGGCATTCTGAGCGCCTCCTCGGTAGACGTTGATGACTCCCGACCGTTCCCCCGTGTCGCCCGTCGGGGGAAAACAGAAGGGGCCGCCGTGGCGGCCCCTTCCCTTCGATGGCGGATGTCCCTATGACCGCACGGCTACCTCGCGCTCCCCGGGCGAGCGCACGGGCTCGGACAGCAGAGCCGAGAAGGGATCATCGCCCCAACCAAACCACAGCATCGCGTGCGCACCAATTCCGACATCCTCAGTAGGCTTTTGCTTCTTTTCTAAGTCCCCGCTCGGGCACCTGTCAATGGGCCCTCGCTCCCGTCTACGTCGCCTCGGGTACAAGGGCCTGGCCTGGGAGACGGCGGGGGGCCAGACAACGAGCTTCCTTCCCCACCACCACTGCACGAGGACCCACCTCGTGCCCGACCTGCAGGCCCGTTGCGGGATCGATAGGAACCGCCCGAAGAACGTCGAACAGTCCAGGGCGCAGGCGGCGCGCCACAGCGACCCGTCGTCGGCACCGGCCTCCTCCAGGCAACATTGGGCGATCAGACAGGCGGCGTAGGCTTGGGCGGCCAGGTAGTCGTGCGGAGCGCCCTGGGCCCGGATACCCTCGGTGGCCTCGTCCGGGCCGGGCCCGAAGTCGGGGACGCAGGCGAGACGAGGCTCCCACTGGCTCGGCCCCAGGAAGCCTTCGGCGTGGGTGCCGAGGGCGTGCGGGAACTCCTGCATCGCCGCGGCCGCGAGGCCTATCGCGTTCGCGCGTAGCCCAGACTCGACGAGGGCCCGGGCCAGGAGGACCTCATCGTCGAAGGAGCCGGCGCTGATGACGACGTCCGGGCGCTGCCGTTCGAGCCTGGATATGACTCCCGGCAGTTCGCCCGCCAGGGACGAGTAGGTGAGGACGTCGGCGACGAACATCGCATCGCTGGCCGCAGCCCCGACCCCGAGGGCCGCCTGGCGGCCGAAGCTGCTGCCCCGCCGGTGGAGGAGGGCCACCCGGGCGGCGTCGCGGTCGAGGCTTCGGGCCAGCTCGATCAGGCCGCCGAAGTAGCCGGTCACCGGTCACCGGCGTGAGGATGCCGACGGCGCGACCGCCCTCCACGTGGAGATCGTCCGAGGCCCCGCCGTGGTTCC
>WNGB01009888.1_pt1 | contig 16294 bp, 16 predicted proteins | sample 5400681 | NCBI WGS metagenome assembly WNGB01 (sample SAMN13153367, study PRJNA577476) | soil metagenome | isolation source: 115 cm soil or saprolite under grassland replicate 2 | place: USA:California | collected 2016-06-15 | reverse complement strand
ATGAACAGAGTTGAATGTAATGCTCGGTTCTTCCGGGGTCGCTCGAATCTCTCGTGCTGCTGCAGCTCGCTTTGCTGGCGTAGGTTCCGCTGCAAGCCCAAGGGCAAAGCTTAACGTGGCGAAGCAAAAGGACAGCAAACGGTAAGCAGACATAAATTGGGAACTTGGCGAAGGTGAATGCGTATCTAGCAAAGACTGCCGGTTACGCAAGGCGCGGCTGCCTCCCTTGTACCAAAGCGACAGATCCGTAGCCGAGCTTATTCGCGGCAGAAATCAAGGCCGATTCAGCCTTTCCGCAATTTCTGCAGTTGCGCGATGAATGCGGTCGGACCGTCGGGAAAGTCTACAATCTCGTACTGCGTCGCAAGTTCGCGGTTTTGTCTTTTCAGCTCGGGGGTTTGCTGTTTGCCACGCGGGAAATCGAGTTCTACGACGACCAGGTTGTCCCGCGCGAAGTCCTTGAATTCCGGCTGTAACAGAACCTCCCTGTCGAACTTTTTGCACCAGCCGCACCAATCTGAGCCGGTAAAATCAAGCAGCAGGAATTTGTTACCCGCTTTGGCCTCTTGCTGCGCTTTCTTGTAATCGGTGAGCCAGCCAGATTCTGCCCTAGCGAACGGCCCGGAGATAAGAACAGAGGCCGCAAGGGCGAAAAGAAAAAAACGGTAGGTTTTCACGTCACCATCTTCGATGGAAATACTGCGTAGCGCAAGAGCGGCACATCACCGCTAGCGCGGCACTTATTTTCTCAGTCCGCAATAGCCCGGCGAACGAACGCCGGGCTATCGACGGGTTTGGGATCTACCGCAGATGTTTCGAGACGAGCTTGGTCATCTCGAACATACTCACCTGGCTCTTACCATTGAATACCGGCCTGAGTGAGTCGTCGGCGTTGATCATGGTTCGTTTCTTTTTATCCTGGCAACCGTGCTTCTTGATATAGTTCCAGAGCTTTTTGGTGAGCTCCGAGCGTGGTAGCGGCTGCGACCCGACAATGGCAGCAAGCTTATCGTCAGGCTGGACCGGTCTCATGAAGGCGGGATTCGGTTTGCGCTTGGAAGTTTTCTTTTTGGTTTTCGGCATGGAGGCTGATTAACGTTTCGCTTGCGAGAGAGCAACACTAATTTTAAGCAAACGAAAAAATTTATTCAGGGGCCATCCGGCGCACCGCCAGAGCTGTCATATCATCGGACAAGGAGTCATCGGGGTCATTTGGCGTTGCTCGCTCTAAAATTCTCTTGAGTAATACTTCGGCAGTGGGAGCGGAGTGATCCAGCATCTTCTCTAACTGCTGTGGCGTCACTCGACGCTCTTCATTTTTTGACGAGCCAAACAAGCCGTCGGTATAGAGAAGGAAGGCATCTTCTGGTTTGAAGTCGAGCGGGGTTTCCACAAATTTGGGGCGTTCGATCAGGCCCAACGGAGGTGCGACTGATGCGATCGATTCCGTTGCACCATTATGGCGTATGATGAGAAGCGGCGGATGACCCGCTCCTACTGCATGCGCGCTTCCGTTTCTGTGATTGAGCGCGACACACATCGCTGTCATGAAAGAGCGCCCGCCAAAAATGCTGCGAAAGTCATCGTTGACTGCCTCCATCACGCTGGCTGGCGAGCTGTGTTCCACATTGCCATGGTGGAAGAGAAGCTTTGCGAGCGTTGTGAGCAGTGCAGCAGCGGCCCCGTGACCGGAGCCATCGGCAATCCAAAACAAGATCCGGCCATCCTTCATTCGCAGCCAGCCGTAGATATCGCCGCCCACCTGGATCACCGGGCGATAACAGGCTGCAACTTCCCATCCAGGCAGCAGCAGGGGCTTTTGGGGAATTAGCGATTGCTGCGTCAAACGCGCTGCCGCCAGGTCACGCTCAAGGTCGCGGCGCCAAAGTTCGAGTTCGTCATTTTGCCTCTCTAATTGGCGCCTCATCGAACGGAGTCGAAGCTGGGTCTCGATTCGCGCCCGCAATACTGCCGCATTTACCGGCTTTGTTACGAAATCGTCCGCGCCAGCTTGCAAACAAGAGACTTCGCTTTCCTCGCTTCCGTGCGCGGTCAACATGATTGTCGGCACCTGTGCGACTGCGTGGTGTTGATTGGAGCGAAGCTGTTTTAACACCTCCGCGCCATTTGCCCCTGGCATATCGAAATCGAGCAACAGAAGCGAAGGCGGCTTGGCGTGAATCATCTTCAATGCTTCGGCGCCGTTCTCGCACACGTGGCAGTTGTAGCCGCCAGACGTTAGTACCTGCGCCAGGATTTTGCGGCTCAAAGCATCATCATCCACTATCAAGATTTCTGCGTGGGAGTTGTTCGCCGTTGACATCTCTATCTTGGATTCGGATGGAAGGCGGACTGTCATTGTATCCACGCCAATTTTTGCGAAAGCATCGCTGAGTGTGAACAAAAAGAGATTTAATGATTGGCAACGACTCAGACTGCGGATACGATTGTGACAGTATTTTCCATTTATGAAATTCTCATTGTCGCTTGCTCTATTCACGGCCTTCTTCGTCGCCTCATGCAGTGAAGAGCCGCAGCCGCCACCCTCCCGGCATCGGGCCGCGAGCTATGCGCCTCCCCAGCCCGAACAGTACCCGCCACCGCAACAGCCATTCAATCCGAATGGCCCTGTTCAACCTACAGGCACACCGCCCGCGGACACCGCAGCAGCACCACCTCCTCCAGCGGCCGCGCCGACGAAGGTCGCAAAGGGGGATTATCCCTACGGAATTCCGGTTCCTGGCAAGCCTCACCTGGTAGAGAGTCCTTATTCACCTGGTAAATATATCGATGTGGAAGGATTCCCTCCGGGAACAGAAGTAAAGGATCCGTACACGGACAAAATCTTTCTTGTTCCCTAAACGGGTTGCCTTGAGGGTGTTCGAGGCTGATGCTGGGTGCTAAATTGCACGGCGCCTGTCCTCTTATCGAGCATTCCGTATTGAGTATCCACCAACGGTTTCTTCTTATCTATGGAGTTGCATCATCGCCGCCTTGTCGAATGGAGTGTGCACCCTGCAAGGGTTTCTTCCCAGCGAAGATTGTATGCACACGGTGAACGCGCTGCGCGCGCTGGGGATCAAGATCGAACAGCCCGAGCCGGCCACGTTGATCGTGCACGGGAAAAGGCGGGTTCTTACGCCCCCTAAAAGCGAAATCAATTGCGGCAATTCCGGCACCACCATGCGCCTTCTCGCAGGGCTGCTTGCTGGGCAGACATTTGAAAGTCGGCTTGTCGCGGACTCCGGGCTGTCAAAACGCCCGATGGACCGCGTCATTGCGCCACTTCGTCAGATGGGTGCAAACATTTTCGCAGAAGGTCCCGATGAGACGCCACCGCTGCGTATTCAGGGCGGCTCCTTGCGTGGCATTCGTTATCGACCGCCTGTGGCAAGCGCGCAGCTGAAAGGCGCATTGCTACTGGCCGGCCTCTTTGCCAAGGGCAAGACCATAGTGATCGAGCCAGTGCCGACTCGGAATCATATGGAGATGATGTTTGATTATTTCCTGGTTCGAACAGCGGTGGACGGAAATGGCAGCGTCACCGTATTCGGCGACCAGGTCCCAGAGTCGCGCGACTTTGGCATTCCAGGTGACATCTCTTCCGCGGCCTTTTGGCTTGTTGCCGCTGCGGCACAGCGACGCGGTCATCTGCTCATTCGCGATGTTGGTTTGAACCACACGCGAACGGCGTTACTCGGTGTTCTGCTTCGGATGGGTGCGCAAGTGCGTGAGGCCATTGAGGACATCGATCAGGTCGAACCGCGCGGAATTGTCGAAGTCACCGGTTTCCCGCTTAAGGGCACGGTCATTCAGGGTAAAGAAGTGCCGCAGCTCATTGATGAACTGCCGATTCTTGCGGTCGCCGGCGCTCTTGCGGACGGCAAGACGATTATTCGCCAGGCAGAAGAATTGCGCGTGAAAGAAAGCGATCGCATCGCCGCAATCGCGCACAATCTGCGTGCCATGGGAGCGCAGGTCGCTGAAATGAACGATGGCCTTGAGATACTTGGTCCGGCGCGCCTGCACGGAGTCCGCGTGCCGAGTTTTGGCGACCATCGTATTGCGATGGCGTTTGCCATAGCGGGTTTGTTCGCTGATGGCGAAACCGTGGTGCAGGAAGCCGAATGTATTCGTGAATCTTATCCTGGATTTGAAACGGTGCTCGAGGAGTTCACAAATTTGAAGCGGATGCAGATCAGCACGCCTGTGATCGGTTCACTTACTCCGGGGCCCGTCGAGGAAGAAGCATGAGTCGCTACAATTGGCCTATGGCGCAATGTCTCATATTTCAATGCGCACCGCTCAATGCCCAAAATTCAATGTTCGATTCAGATAGTTGAGCGTTGGGCGTTTTCCCTCATTTTTGCCATCGACCTTACGCTCGGCACGCGTTGCATTCCTGCGCGTCCGCCGGCTAAAGTGAAGAACTTATTTTATGCACGCTTCCCAGCAACGTTGTCATCGGGTAATTGCCATTGATGGCCCGGCGGCGTCTGGAAAAAGCAGTGTCGCGCAAGAGCTCGCCCGGCGCCTGGGATTTGTGTACGTTAATTCTGGCGCCATTTATCGAGCAATCACCTGGCACATCCTGCAAAAGAAAGTCCATCCGGAAGAAAGCGATCATATCGCTGGAGCCCTTCAGGCGGCCGACATCACATGCCGCCTGCAAGACAATGAGTCGCGCATTCTGATTGATGACGTGGATCCTGGGGAGCACTTGCGTGATGATCGTGTGAACAAAAGCGTTGCAGGCGTCAGTCAGTTCCCTTTGGTTCGCCAGATTGTTTCGAAGAAACTGCACGAGAACGCACAAAGTCACGATCTGATTGTGGAAGGCCGGGATATTGGTTCGGTAGTTTTTCCAGACACCCGCTACAAGTTTTACATCGATGCTTCGCCTCAGGTGCGTCTCCAGCGTCGGGCCGCACAAGGAGAGCGCGACGAAATCGCGATTCGTGATCGCGCTGATTCTTTACGCTCCGTCTCACCGCTTGTCATCGCGAAAGACGCACATGTCATCGACACGTCACATCTTACGATTCAGCAGGTCATCGACGAGATCATCGGCCTACTCAAGAAAATGGGCCTGCCGATCTAGCGGTCCAAAGATTCAGTGAAAACAAATCGCTAAATCGCTAATTCGTTTACTCGTTAAATGAATCTCTATTATTGGCTTGGTTATCATCTTAGCCGTCTTGTTGGCCGATTGTTTTTTCATTTTCGTGTTATTCATCGGGAGCGCATGCTTCAGAATGGGCCCGTTATTCTCGCGATGAACCATCAGAGTTATCTCGATCCGTCGCTTGCCGGCACGACGTGTGATCGGGCCGTTTACTTTCTGGCGCGGCAAACATTGCTGGACGTGCCGCCGCTCGGCTGGCTTTTGCCGAAGCTCAATGTAATCCCGGTCAATCAAGAGGGCATCGACCGCAGCGCCCTGAAGGCTTTGATTCGTGTTCTAAAGGCCGGGAACGCGGCTCTGGTCTTCCCGGAAGGCTCGCGCACCGTCGACGGTAGCTTGCAGCCGGCCGAGCCGGGATTGGGTCTTATTATTGCAAAAACGCTGGCGCCAGTTGTGCCGATGCGGATCTTTGGCGCACACGAAGCCCTGCCGCGCGGTGGCGGCGGTTTGCACTTTGTCCCAATTACTATCGTAGTCGGAGAACCGATTTTCTTTACGGCTGCCGATCTAAGTCCACCAGGGAAGGATCTCTACAGGCGGCTAAGCCAGCGAGTCATGGATGCGATCGCGGCTTTGCGCTTGAACTGATGCAGGCTATTGCCTTTGTCGAGTAAGGAAAACGAATAAGGCTGCCTTGCGCGCGGGAAATCGATATCGATACTTCACACGTGAATGCGCCGCAGCAACCTGCCGAAAAACTTCGATCACCTCAGGTTCGGAGGAGCGCCGTTGTGCTGATGATCATCATCCTCGCATCACTCGCGCTAGTGGCCGTCTTTGCCAATATTCAGCGCCTTCGCCGTGATCAGATTGAGACGGTCGTCGTGGTGCCGGCAAGTTCGACTACGCCGCAGCCGCGTTAACTTTCATTTGACTACCAGCCACCCCCTCGGTTTTGTTCCTGCGAAATTGACGGAAAACCTAAAATACGACCTCTGATATGAAAAAACTCTTTGCCCTCTCAATGTTCATTCCTTTGGCGATGGTTTGCTCCTGCCAAAAACAGGATGCGGCGGCCGAACAACAACTCGCTCAGCGCAATGCCGAGCTGGATACGCGCGAGAAAGCATTAGACGAACGAGAGAAGGCATTGGCCGAGAAAGAAAAAGCAATAGCGCGTGCGGCGATGATTCCAGCCGACGCGCAATTGCGCGCTCTGAAAAGGGACGGCCCTTCGAATGTTCCGCCTTCTGCAAGCATCCCTCCCGGTTTGGTGCCGCCGGACAACCCGGACCTCAAGGCTAGCAGGGCAAAGAAAATAGAAGAGCTGCGTGCTGTAAGGCAGCGCAGGATGGACGCAATACAGAAAATGAGATCCATGAGGGCACAACCCAATTCCGGTGCGGGGGCGCCGGCTGACACGAGCGCGTCTGGCAACCCCAGCGGGTCTGCCGATACCAGCACGTCCGCCAGCACCGGCGCCGAGGCGCCTTCACCGTCTCCGTCGCCTACGCCGCAGTAGGTACGACGGGTTGACTAATCCATTCAGCGCGAACTAGCCGGTGAATTTGCGCGTTGCGCTGCCAGCTCGCGGGCGTATTGCAGCGTGTCGATTGAATCGACATTCTTGTCGCGCCGGATTGCTTTGATTCTCGGGAAACGCAGTGCCAGTCCACTGGCGTGGCGCGGGCTGGGCTGAATTGAATTGAAAGCGACTTCGAGGATCACGTCGGGTTTCACTTCGCGATACCGGCCATGGTCTGCGATCGTATTGTGCTTGAAGTGCTCGGTCAGCTCTGCAATCTCCACGTCGGTTAATCCGCTGTAAGCCTTACCAATCGGCAGGAGCTTGCCAGTATTTTCATCGCGCACAGCGAATGTGTAATCGCTCAAGACATTATTGCGTTTGCCATGCCCAAACTCGGCCGCCACGACCACGACATCCAGTGTCGCCAGTTCTTTCTTGAGTTTGAACCAAAACATCCCGCGGTTGCCGGGCAGATAGAAACTCTCCGGGTCTTTGATCATTAGCCCTTCATTTAAGCGCCGCCGCGCCTGTTGAAACGTTTGCTCGATCTCAGCGGCAGAATGTGCAGGCATGATCGTCGCAATTTGAAAATGCGAAGGCAATCGCACGCTGCTGAGTTGTCTTCGCCGCTCATGCAGGGGAGTCTTTAACAATGACCGCCCGTTCAACCAAAGAAGGTCGAAGATCACAAACGCGACCGGGACGTCTGCCGCCGCACGCGCGAACAAATCGGGACCCTCGCTCCTTCGCCCCAGCCGCTTCTGCAGATCGAAGAAGGTAAGTCCGCGACCCTTCTCGAAAGCAATAATTTCGCCGTCGATGATCAGTTCCTTCCGGAAATTCCTGGCTTCATCTGCCAGCTCTGGGAACTGACCTGTGATACGCCGCAAATCGCGAGAGAAAATCTCGACTTGTTGCGCGCTGCGGTGCAACTGTGCCCGAATGCCGTCGAACTTGTCCTCCAGATAAACGGTGGCCGGCGCGGACGACGCCAGTTTCCGGCTGGTTCCCGCAGCTTCGGCGAACCGTTCCCACACGGCTTCGGCCGTCAGTTCTGGAGTCGCAAGCATGCATTTAATTGGACGAAAGAGTGACAGCTCCGCACGTGCCAGCTCGTTTCGCGAAGCCAGTAGGGCGGTTTGACCAATATTGCCTAACAACATGTTGGCCTCCCTTACCTGCTCGAGGGAAGCGCCGAATGCTTTCGCGATCGCCTCCTCGACCAAACCCTCCCGCAATCCGATGCGCAGATCGCCAGTAAGAATCTTGACGACGTACTGACCTTCGCGCGCAGATAATTTTGAAAATCGATTTCGCAGCAGCGCAGCCTTGGCGATCGGACCGCGTGCACGGTGGAGATTTTCAAACAAGTGGTCCGATTCACGGATGGTGAACGGTTGCGGTGTCGTTCTTTCATCGAGAACTTCGAATGCGGTTTTGGCTGCATCGCCGTGCGTACTCGCGACGCGATGAAACTCCGCGTCGCTGATTTTGGTGGCCGCTTGCAGCGCGCGGGAGATTACGGCCCAGCCGACCTGCAGGATGCGCGGATCGTTCTGGGCAAACGCTTTGCCGCTGAAATAGGGTGTCACGATCGGAAGTTGCTCGCTCGTTAGGCCGCGCAGATAATCGGCAAGCAGTCGAATTTTTTCCAGTTTGGCCGGAGTTGCAGCGATCGCTTCACCAACATTCGCAAACGCGAGGAATTCGGATGCGGCAGGGCACGCGCCTCCCGTGCACCGTTCGGAGCCCGATGCACCAACGGAGGGGCCGGCAGGAAGTTGTGCCAGCATAAACTCCATCTGGTTTTCTTCGCTCAACGCCCATGCTTCGATGCCGCGTTCGCGCAAATCGCGCGCAAACGAAGCAGCGAAACCGTGGAGGGTAAACACGCGTCGCGGCCTTACGAGTTCGACGTATCGAAGGAGATCGTTGTAATCGGCGTGATCGGAAAGCGCAAACGCCGCGTCAACCTGATACCGATAGATTGCATTTGGATCGACAGCCCAGCCACTGATCATCGCGACCCGTTTGCGCCCAATCTTTTCCAGCATCTGCGAATGGCTCGCGCTGGGCGGGCAGATCAGAACTTTTCCAGCCACATCGTTTGGGTTGTAGCGAAGATATTTGCAAAACGATTGGCCAAACTGCTCGTAGATTCGGGTCATCTGATAAACCGAACCGTGAAGCATCGGCGTTAACGCAGCTCCATCAAGCGAACAGAGGATCTCTTGCGCTTTGCCTAACGAATACCCAAGGAGCACGGGTACTCCAGCGTCATCAATTGTTTCCCGGCAGAAAGCAATGATTTGGCCGATGACTTCTTCCGCTGGCGGGAATCGATAGCGTGGCAGGCCGAATGTCGTCTCCATGATCAGTGTATCAGCCTTGCGCCATTCGGCTTGCTCTGAGGATTTCCCGGGACGCAGCTTAAAATCGCCGGTGTAAAGCAATGTCTCGTTGCCGGCGAAAAGGAAACATTGAGCCGAACCAAAGATATGCCCAGCCGGCAATAGCATAAGGTCGACCCCATGCACCTTTCGTTTTTCGCCGAACGGCAGAATGTGCTCTGTGCGGTAGCCTGGCAGCCGGCTTTGCATCAAGCGTGCTGTGCGCTCGGAAACAATGATTTCCTTGTGTGGTGCAATGTGGTCGCCATGCGCGTGCGAAACGAAAGCGAATTGCTTTGCGTCCCACGGATCGAGCCATAAATCCTGATCGGGCAGATACACCCCGCGCGCATAACGAACCTCAATCATAAGACCGAAATTTACTTTCAGATTCGCGTGTGTTCCATAGAAGCGAAGAACTTTGATGTGCGGTTGCTCGTTGACACCCCGTTCAAAATCCGGCTTTATTAGGCGAATGAGGTTTGTGGCTGCTCTCTTCGCTTTGAGCGCTTTGACTATTGCTGCTCCCAGTCAGGCTGCGCGTGAGCGCGTAGAACCAAGAATCGTGGAAAAAATCTCACCGCTACCGGTGGCGTTAAGCAACGATTTCGAGTTTCGAAAAACGAAGCTCTTCTTCTTGAGCGATAAGCCGCCAAAACCAGGTGAGGGTGCGCGCCAGGAATCAAGCAAGGTTGGCGGAAAATCGAATTCGCCAAGCCAGAAAACCGCGACAATGCAGGACGCTCCGATTAGCTTTGAGCGCCAGTATCGGATGTTTGGGGCCGTAACGGGGGTCGATCAACACCAGCGTTTCGGCAACTATTTCGATTTCTTCTGGCGGGCTAAACGTCCGTCCGACGTGACCGTGCGTTTGGAATATCGCCAGGAGAAACTGCACGAGCACGTCCAGGCGCAGGAGATTTCATATCGAAATGTGCGTGGCACTCATAAGACCGAATTCAAGGTCATTGGAGACGACTATTTTGACGACGGTCGAGTAATCGCTTGGCGGTGTCTGTTAATCGAAAATGGCCGGATCGTAGCGGAGAATCGCTCCTTTATGTGGGAGTGAGATGCAACGAGCGCGTCTCATCCCTCCACTAATGTTGTCGAATGCGGCCTGTCGTGCTCCGGATTCCGAATCATTTTCTAAGGTTTTCTCGAGTCCGGCGAGCATTGACAGCATGGCTTCCGGGCTGGTATCTTTCAGGTAGTAACTGTGGACCCATCTATTCAAGTAGGGGTGAGCGGCCCAACCGTGTGGGTGAAAGTGGAGGGGAAAGGTAGTTTCCTCAACAGCGGCAATCTCAAGGAGTTCGCGCGTGAGATGTTGGACCGCGGTTATCGCGAATTTGTGGTGGACTTGGCGGATTGCGCCATGATGGATTCCACATTCATGGGAACGATGGCCAGCGTGGCACTTCGATTGAAGGAGCTAGGACATGGACATCTTCATATCGTGCACTGTGGAAATCGCAGCCAGGAGCTGCTCTCCGGGTTGGGCTTGGATCAGATATTCGATATTCGTGCCAATGGTTCCAGTCCCCCTGACTGTGGAGCCCTCGCGCGAACCCCTGCGGTCCGAGCGCCTGCGGATAAGAAAAAGGAACAAACGGAGACGATGCTGGAAGCACATGAGGCGCTTTGCGAGGCCGCGCCGGAAAATATCTTTCGCTTTAAAGACGTTCTCGATTTCTTAAGACAAGACCTTCATCACGAGACGCCTTCGAAGTAAGCTGGCCCTTGCATGATGTGGCCGACTCTTCTTCTCGGACTGCTTGTCGCGTCTGTCGCCGGATGGATTATTACCGCCTGGTTTCAGATACAGCGGATTCGAAGGCTGGAGCGTTCTCATGAAGAAATTCAGGTCGAGGAAACGCTTGTCTTCGATTTTTTGCATGGCCTCGGCGAAGCCTTCCGGGAGACCATTCGGCCTCAGGAGTTGCACCGACTCATCGTCGAAGGCGCTACGCGTGTTCTAGACGCGCATGGCGGCGCGCTTTACGTCACCGATCGAACAGGCGGGAGACTTACTCCAACGTTTATCTCCAAAGGCTGTCCGCCGCTGGTGGAAGTTCCCCCAAATATCTTGCTGCAAGCGGCGGCTGCTCCCATCGCCCTCGAGAGCTTTCTACATTTGCATACGATCAGCGCGGGTGAGGGGCTCATTGGACGGGTGTGGCAGACAGGACAGTCCGTTTGCATGTCCGAATTTTCCGAGGCGCCGGAACTGGCAAAATTGCGTGGTAGCGCTTTTGGCAGTGCATCGATCTTGGCTGCGTCACTTCGGTATGGAAACCAGGACTTGGGCGTTCTGGCGCTGGCGCAGGGCCCGAGGGGCCAACCTTTTTCGCAGGGTGATTTTGTCGTTTTTAAATCGATCGCCGAACAATCCGCTTTTGCGCTCTACAACGCCATCATTTATTCCATGGCGAACGAAAAGAAGCGACTTGATCACGATCTGGAGATTGCGCGGGATATTCAGCGTATCCTGCTTCCATCGGAAGCGCCGGCCATTAACGGATTTCAGATTAGTGGGCTTAATGCGCCTGCCCGCCAGGTGAGCGGCGATTACTTCGATTACATTCAGGTCGATGAAGAACGCCTCGGTGTGGCCATCGCAGATGTGTCAGGCAAAGGCGTCCCCGCATCGCTCATCATGGCGATCTGCCGCAGCGTCTTACGCGCCGAGGCGGCTCGCAACCCATCTCCAGCCGATGTTTTGAGAAAGGTGAACCGCCAGCTCTACCCCGATATCAAGGAAGACATGTTCATCAGCATGGCCTATCTGATCCTGAATCACCAACACGACGGGGTCACGCTCGCGCGCGCCGGCCACGATGCTCCATTGCTTTACAAGCGCCAGTCAGAAACGGTTACGCCAATAAAATCCCCCGGAATGGTCGTGGGCATTGACAGCGGAAACGTGTTCGATAGGCTCACGACTGACTTCGCTGTCCCGCTCGAAACCGGCGATTGCCTCGTTCTCTACACAGACGGCGTGACCGAAACGCTAAACGCCGAGGGAGACGAGTTCGGCCTCGAGCGCATGATGCAGTCGGTACGTGCCAGCGCGACCAATGGGGCGCAAGCAATTGTAAGGAAAATCATCGAGGGCGTTCGCGACTTTACCGGTTCGGTTCCTCAAAACGACGACATCACTTTGATTGCCATTCGCAAAACATGAAAAAAATTCCTGTTACTGGACAAAACAAACAAATGAAACAAGCGGCGTCGTCAGGTTCCATCCCTTCATCTGTCGCGCCCGGGGCCGATGCCGCGCAAAGCGAAGCGGAAGATCCGACGGCTGGGTTGCAAGCCGATCTGGACAGGTTTCGCGACCTCGCGTTGCGAAGTCAGGCCGACTTCGAGAATTACAAGAAACGTTCCGCGCGCGAAAAGGAAGAGGCGATCAAATATGCCAACAGCTCGTTACTGGAGCGCTTGGTGGGAATTGTTGACAATTTTGAGCTTGGCCTCGCGGCAGCAAAAGACCAGGGCGCGCACTCTCCCATTTATTCCGGAATGGTTCTCGTCCAAAAACAACTTAGCGACTTGCTCGCTGAAAGTGGACTGCAACCGATCGAGGCTGAGGGCAAAACGTTCGACCCGAACGTGCACGAAGCAATCGCTCATGAGCCGAGCGATCAATTTCCCGAAGGAGTTGTGGTGCGCCAGACCCGGCGCGGTTACCGATTTAAGGACCGTTTGCTGCGGCCTGCGAAAGTGGTTGTTTCCAGTGGCCCAGCAAAGTAAGTGGGTGCCTTGCTTGCTTCGCCTGCTGGTCCCATAAATCACGCAGGGAATCATCGGTCACATGTCTACTGAAAAACGCGATTACTATGAAGTGCTGGGCGTTGAACGAAGCGCCACCGATGAGGAGGTTAAACGCGCCTATCGCAAGCTGGCGGTTAAGTTTCATCCAGATAAGAATCCGGACGACCCGCATGCCGAAGAAAAGTTTAAGGAGTTAGGCGAAGCGTATGATGTCTTGATCGATCCCAACAAGCGCGCTGCCTACGATCGCTTTGGCCACGCGGCGTTTGCGCCGGGCGGCGCCGGTTTCGGCCGTGGCGCTTTCCACGATCCGTTCGAGATTTTCAGGGAGGTGTTCGGCGGCGGCGGATTCGGCGGTGGAATTTTCGAGACATTCTTCGGAGGCGGCGAAAGCGCCGAAGATCGGAGGCGCGGATCCGATTTGCGTTACGACATGCAGATCAAACTCGAGGAGGCGGCGTTTGGCGCTGAGAAAGAGATTGAGATCGCGAAACTGGACACCTGCGACAAATGCGAGGGCAGCGGCGCAGAACCAGGCTCGCGCACGATTACATGTTCTACATGTGGCGGCCGTGGACAGGTGATTAGTTCCCGCGGATTTTTTCACGTTTCGCAGACGTGTCCCCGCTGCCGCGGTGCTGGCGAAGTCATCGAGAAACCGTGTCAGAAATGTCGGGGCGAAGGGCGCGTGGAAAAATTGAGCCGCGTTAAACTGAAAATACCGGCTGGTATCAGGGAGGGCTCGCGGTTGCGCTCGTTAGGCAACGGTGAGGCGGGCACTCGCGGCGGTCCTCCGGGCGACCTTTATGTCGTCATACACATTAAGGAGCACAAGATTTTTCAGCGTGAAGGCGATGATTTGTATTGTGAAGTGCCGATCCCTTTTTCTGTTGCAACGTTGGGCGGCGAGATTGATCTGCCGACGCTTGAAGGCAGGGCAAATCTGAAAGTGCCCTCCGGCACGCAAAGCGGGCAAATGTTTAAACTGCGCGGCAAAGGAATTACAAATGTTAATGGGCGCGGCCGCGGCGATTTGTTCGCGCGTTTAATTGTCGAAGTGCCCTCGCGCTTGAACGCGGAGCAACGTCGCAAGCTCGAGGAATTCGCAGCGCTTTGCGGCGACGAAAACACGCCCTTGCGCAAGAGCTTTTTCGAACGCGCGAAGGAATTTTTCAAATAGACCCCGCAGCTTTTGTGTTTCACGATGCCGTCAAGCTGATTGAGTGCCCCCGTGACGCCTGGCAGGGTCTCAAGCGACAAATCCCAACGAAACTTAAGGCGTGTTACCTTCGTGCTTTGATCGCTGCGGGCTTTAAGCACATCGATGCAGTAAGCTTTGTTTCGCCCAAAGCTGTTCCACAGATGGCCGATAGCGAGAAGGTCCTGGAGCAACTCAAGGTGCCAGACAATGTGGAAATTATAGGCATCGTGGTAAACGAGAAGGGAGCCGAGCGTGCCATTACGACCGGAGCTGTTACGACTCTGGGCTATCCTTGTTCCATTTCCGAGACATTCCTGCGCAAAAACCAAAACCAGACCTTCGAAGAGTCTTACAAAACGTTGGAATCGATTAAGACAAGAGGTGACGCAGCCGGGCTGGGTATGGTCGTGTACATCTCAATGGCATTCGGAAACCTGTACGGCGATCCTTGGGACGAGAACGAGCTGCGCCAAGCCGTAGGAAAATTAGCGGCGCTGGGTATCCGAGCAATCTCGCTGGCTGACACCGTCGGCGTTGCTGGCCCTGATCTGATTCGCCGTGTGGTACAATCGATCACGAACCAGTACGCCGATTACGATATTGGCGTGCATCTTCACAGCACGCCAGGGCAAGCCCCGACCAAAGTTCTCGCTGCTTACGATGCAGGGTGTCGGCGAATCGATTCAGCCATCGGTGGTCTTGGAGGTTGCCCCTTCGCGCAGGACGCGCTGGTCGGAAACATTCCCACCGAGAGCGTAATCGCAGCGCTTCAAGAGCGCGGGATAGAGCTGCCGATAAGCCAATCGCTGACGGATGTGCTGGCAATGAATTCGCTCATCGCTTGCGACTACCAGTAAGGAAATCAGATTGCGTGTCCCATCGGTCCTATAGGTCACATGCATCGCTTCTATATTTCGCCGGAGGATTGGAATCCTGGCGCACTCGGGTTAGCTGGGGCGGAAGCACACCACGCACGCAACGTCCTGCGCATGAGGGTGGGGGAGAAACTTGTCGTCTTCAATGGACGGGGACGCGAAATCACCGCGGAAATCGTCGATCTCGGCAGCAATGAAATTGGATTGAAAAAATTGCACGAAGCGGAAACACCACCGTTGCAGTGCCGGATCGTCCTCGGACAGGCAATCCCGAAGGGAAAAAACATGGACCTAATTGTGCAAAAGGCGGTCGAGATCGGCGCCGCAGAAATTGCGCCGATCATTTCCGATCGTACGATTGTGCAGGTCGATTCCGAAAGTGCGGCGCAAAAACAGTCGAAATGGCAGCAGATCGCAGTTGAGGCGGCCAAACAATGCGGCCAGAACTGGCTGCCGCATGTACATGCGCCGAGAAAACTTTCAGAATTATTTTCTGTAGCGGCGGGGGAATCATTCGACTTACAACTGATCGGATCGCTCCAGCCGGGTGCCCGGCACTTAAAGAAGGTTCTCGCAGACTACTCGAGTGAGCATCAGCGTGGCCCCCACAGTGTCTTGATGCTTGTCGGCCCCGAAGGCGATTTCACGCCTGCGGAACTTGCGCTCGCGCGCCGTCACGGCTCCCAGCCAATTACGCTCGGGCCCATCATCCTGCGAGTGGAAACCGCAGCGATCTATTGCCTGAGCATTCTCTCCTACGAATTACTGATTTAGATTGGGAGAGCGGATTGGCAGGCGAAGCGCCCGCCCTACAACGTTTTGTCACGTTTCCGGGAATCAGTAAGCCACAATCACTCGCTTGGATCAGATTCGAATTTCTCGAAGCTAGTTGAGCGGGTTCACAGCTGTTTCTCGTCGCAGAGTTCTCGAAAAGCGGGATCGCCGCGCAAGGAGTCCCAGAGCGGATCGAGCCTGAGAAAGGCCGACGTAAGAGGCGCTGGGCCGTAAAGCTGGCTTTGAGATGGTGTTTGTAACAGTCGCCTGAGAGTTGGGATCGCCCCCCGGTTCTCGCCAAAGATCGTCTGAACTAACGCCAGGTTCTCTTCGGCGCCAGGTCCGTCCACTGCATCCTTAGCGCTCGGCAGAAGCCTGATAGCACGTTCGGCTTCCTTTAGGGCCAGGTCCTTTTCGTCTAGGGCGGCGTAAGCCCGAGCCAGCCAAGCTGCAAAGTTGTAGTTATTTGGTTGACGTTGACAGAGTGCCTCCAGCGTGTTGCGGGCCTCTTCAGCGGTCACCTTTGCTTCGGCAGAGTCCCCGGCAAGGCGCTGGGCATAAGCCAGGTGAACCTGAGCAGCGCCCTTGTAGAACTCAGAAGTGAACTGGGATGTGGCTAGTCGG
>WNGB01007071.1_pt1 | contig 16298 bp, 15 predicted proteins | sample 5400681 | NCBI WGS metagenome assembly WNGB01 (sample SAMN13153367, study PRJNA577476) | soil metagenome | isolation source: 115 cm soil or saprolite under grassland replicate 2 | place: USA:California | collected 2016-06-15 | reverse complement strand
GCAGCACCCCATCGACGCAGTCGTGGGCGTGGACGACGACACGGCGGTCATCGCCGCGACGGTCGCGGAGCGGCTGCACCGCAAGGGGAATCCCGTGCCGGCCGCCGAGGCGGCGCGCGACAAGCACCGCCAGCGAAGGCTCTTGACCGAACACGGCGTCCCGGTGCCGCGCTTTGCGCTGCACCAACTGGATGAGGATCCGCGCGAGATCTCCCGGGCCGTCGTCTACCCCTGCGTGCTCAAGCCGCTGCGGCTCAGCGCTTCGCGCGGCGTGATCCGCGCCGACGACCCGGCCGCGTTCGTCGCCGCTCACGCCCGCCTCAAGGCCATCGCGGATTCGTGCGACACCGCGTTTCTCGTCGAGGACTTCGTCCCGGGCTACGAAGTGGCGCTCGAAGGATTGCTGGTGAACCGGCGGCTGCACGTGCTGGCCATCTTCGACAAGCCCGATCCGCTCGACGGGCCGTTTTTCGAGGAGACGATCTACGTGACGCCGTCGCGCGTGCCGACGGGGCTGCAGGCGGCGATCGCGCAGTGCGCGGAGCGGGCCGCGCGCGCGCTGGGCCTGGCGGAGGGGCCGGTGCACGTCGAGCTGCGCTACAACGACCGGGGGACGTGGCTGATCGAGCTGGCGGCACGCCCGATCGGCGGGCGGTGCAGCGCGGTGCTCAGATTCGGGGCTGGGGTCACGCTCGAAGAGATCATCTTGCGACATGCGCTGGGGATGCCGCTCCCGACGCTCGAGCGGGAGCCGCGGGCCGCAGGGGTGATGATGATTCCCATCCCGGGGGCGGGTGTGCTGCGCGAAGTGCGCGGGGTCGACGAGGCGCGGGCGGCAGCCCTCGTCGAGGACGTGCAGATCACCGCGCACCCCGGTGAGCGGCTGGTTCCGTTCCCCGAGGGGTCGCGCTACCCGGGATTCATCTTCGCGCGGGGTGAGACGCCCGCGGCGGTCGAGGCGGCGTTGCGGGAGGCGCACCGGCGGCTCAAGTTCGTGCTCGACCCGTGAGCCCATTGAAGCGCCGCCTCATCGCCGCCGCGATTCTCGCCGCGTGCGTGGTGCTGTCCGTGATCGAGGCGCGGAGCCAGCGCCCCGGTACCGATTTCCACGCGCGCTGGCTCGCTGGCCGGTTGTTCTGGGGAGGGGATCCCCTCTACATCTACGTCCCCGGCTTCCGCGACCCGATCTATCCGCCCTTCGGGCCGATGGTATTCCAGGTGTTCGCGCTGTTCCCGCTCAAAGTCGCCGCCGGACTCTTCTACTTTTGCAACCTGCTGCTGATTCCAGTGGCGGTGCGGCTGACGCTCGACATCTTCGACGCGCTCTGGCCCGACCGCCCCCGGGACCGGTGGCGGCTCGGGCTGGCGATCCTGTTCTCGGCGCAGTTCATCCTGAACAACTTGAACCTCGTGCAGGTCAACCTCGCCCTGTTCGTGTTGTGCTTGCTCGGCATCCGGGCCTACGTGCGGGGGCACGACGTGCGCGCCGCCGCGGCGCTGGTCGCCGCGACCGCCATCAAGCTCGTCCCGATGTTCCTCGTGGCGTGGCTCGTGGTGCGGGGCAGGCGCCGCGCCGCGATCGCCGTGCTACCGATCGGCCTCGCCTGCGTGGCGCTCCCGATACTACAGCGCGGGCCCGCGACCGGCGTGCGAGATCTCGCCGACTATTACCACACGCTGCTCGAGGGCATCCAAAAGGGGCGGGTCATCACGACCTACGTGAATCAGAGCCTCGGCCCCGCCGTCTACCGCCTGATGCGCCCACCCACACAGCCCGACGGGCCCGATTACCGCCTGTTCACCGCGTCGGAGGGGACGGCCCGCGTCGTGTACCGGGGCGCGGCGCTCCTCGTCGTCGTCGCGTTCCTGGCCACCCTCGCCTGGCTCCGCGCGCGCGGGGCGCCTATCACCGTATTCGAGCTCAGCGCCGCATTTCTCGTCGGCCACCTGCTGTCGGCCATGACGTGGAAAGCGCATCTCGTGACGCTGTTGTTCGTGAATTACGCGTTCCTCTCACTGCGACCGCGCGGGCCGATGTGGGCGATCATCGCCCTCATGGCGGTGGTCGGGCTCACGGGCCGGGACCTGGTGGGTAACACCCTGCACCACGCGGTCGGCGGCTATAGCCTCATCGTGTGGCTGATGGTGCTCATGCTCGGCGCGGCGCTCACGCTCTCGTTCCGCGCCACTCCCCGCTCACCAGCTCCGGCCGCACCCTGACCTTGCGACCACGCCTCACCGTCCGGCAGGCGGCCCTTTACGCCGCGCTGTTGCTCTGGGTTGCCTTCGAGGTGGCACGCAGCCTGCGGCGGGCCGAGCTGGTGGTGTTCCACGGCTACGTCACGGTGGGTGAGGCCGTGCTGCAGGGTGCCGACCCGTACAGTGCCCGCTTCACCGATTCCCCACCGCTCAACACCTGGCCGCCGTTCTTCGGGTTCGTGGCTGCGGCGCTGGCGCTCCTCGCGCGGGTCTCGCTGCACGGCGCGCTGCTCCTCTGGCAGGTGGGCAGCGTCCTGGCCCTGTGGGGCGCGATCCGTCTGCTGGCGGGATTCTTCGAGGAGGACGGCGACCGTCTGACGTTCTGGCCCTCCACGCCGCCCGGCGGACTGTCGTTCGTTTCGGGGGCGGTGCTCGTCCCGGTGCTGCTCTCGGCGCGCCTTCTCCAGGAGCACCTCCAGCACACGCAGGTCAACATCCTGGTCTTTTTTCTCGTGCTGCTGGCGTTCCACTGGTTTCGCACCGCGCGGCAAGCGGCAGGCGGGCTGAGCCTGGCGCTCGCGGCGAGCATCAAGGCGGTGCCGATCGTCTTCCTGCCCTACCTCGTGTACAAGCGGGCGTGGCGCCCGGCGGCCTGGACGGCGGGATTCCTGCTGGTCCTGAACGTGGTCCTGCCGGCGGCGGCATTCGGGCCGGGGCCGGCGGCGCGGCAGTGGCAGGCGTGGCGGGCGGTCTCGGCCCGCGAGCTGGCGCAGCCCACGTCGCGCTACTACAACCAGTCCCTCCTCGCCGCCATGAAGCGGCTGCTCACGACCGAGGGCGGCGCGCGCGACCCGGTGCGCTACGCCGTCGCCGCCTGGCCGACGGAGCGGGTCACACGCCTGTTCGCGGTGGTTGCGGCCCTCGGCGCCATCGGGCTCGCCGCCGCGTTTCGCCGGCACCCGCCCGGCCTCGCCGACCGGAGCGCCGCGGCGGAGCTCGCGATCTGCCTCCCCGCCGCGACGCTCGTCTCGCCGCTCGCGTGGAAGGCGCATTTCGTCACCCTGCTGGCGGCCTATTGGTACGTCTGGTGGGCCCTGCGCCAAGTGCCACCGGGACGCGGCCGGCGGTGGCGCTTCGGCTTGCTGTGGACATCTGTCGCGTTGATCACGCTGAGTGCGCCGGCGCTGGTCGGAAAGCGGGTAACGGGCGCGCTCGAATCGCTGAACGCGATAACCCTCGGTGCGCTGATTGTCGTGGGCTTGGGGGTCTCGCTGCTCAGTCCGCTTCGGCTACGAACTCCAACCAGTTCCGCGGGACCGACTCGACCTTGAGCTCGTCCATCGTGCGCTGAAGTCCTACTTGGAGGGCCTCCGAGCCTTCCGCGAGCGGCACGCCGGGCAGCGCGCCCTCGATGAAGAGGGAGAAGCGGCCGATGTCCGCGAGGCTTTCCGCCGTCATCTGGACCTGGAGGAGCTCGACGGTGGTGGGCCGGAGCCCAGACGCCTCGCACAGGGTGCCGTACTGCTCGGGGGAGAGCCACTCCATCGCCGTCGCCTTGGCGTCGTGGCTGTGGCGGACGTCCATGCCTTTCTCCCGCAGCGCCTGGACGGAGCGCACGATCCAGCGCCGCCAGAAGCCGCTCGTCCCCTCCACGTAAGAGCCGGCGAAGAAGGTCGAGTTGAAGGCGAGCACGCCGCCCGGCTTCAAGACTCGGCGGATCTCCGCGAGGACGCGCGCTTTGTCGGGCACGAGGTGAATGGCGTTCAGGAAGACGACGGCATCGGCGGAGCTGACCAGCTTGGAAAGCCACTCGGCGCTGCCCTGTACGAACTCGGCGACGCGCGACGAAATCGCGGCGCGGGCCTTGGCCAGTGCGGAGGGGGAGGGGTCGACCCCGATCACGCGCGCCGGCGGCTCCGCCGCGGGGAGGCGCTCGAGGATCAGCTGCGTGACCGCCCCCGGCCCGCACCCCAGGTCCACGATCACCTGCCGGCCCGGGCAAATGACCTTGTCCACGATCCAGCGGTTGACCTGCGTGAAGAAGGGGTGCCGCGTGAACGGCGTGAATGAAAAGCGATCCTCGGCCTCGTCACGACTCGCGCGGGAAGCCTGACGGGCCGGTCCCCGTGTCATAGTTTGTGGATCCCGAGCGGGCCGAGGTGCACGTCGAGGTTATGGTTCACCCGGAAACCGACCACGCCGCGCGTGTCCAGATCGGCGGCGTTGCCCTTGTAGACTTCTTTGCCGTTCACCATGAACCGCGCGGTGCCGCCCTGCACGAGGATGCTCAGCTCGTTCGTCGCCTTCCCCGTGCTGTCGGCCTTGACGACCGCCGCGTGGTCGGTCCAGTCGACGACGTTGGTGGGACGCGCCGCGTAGCCGGCGCGCCGCCGGATCATGAACTTCCCGTCGATCGCGCGAACGATGAAGTAGGTGTAGCTCTGGGCCGAGTCGGCGAGGTTGCGGCCGCCGATGAAGATGCCGTACGCTTCGGGGTGCGCGGGGTTCTTCGTCTGGGTGATGGTCGCCACAACGTGATAGTTGCCGGACGCCGTGTCGGCGTCGCGCCAGTAGATCGCTGCCGGACCCACGGTGACGTGGTAGCCGTCGCCCATGGCGCCGAACTTCACGTTGGTGAGCGCCGCCGGCTGGCCGGTCTGGCGGTCGAGCTCGGTGCGCACGTGCCAACCGGTGGGGATCGTGCCGCCTCCCGCGACCGCGCGGTCGGGGTCGGCTTGGGCCGACAGACCGGTCTGCCCGACCGAGAGCAGCGCCACAGCTGCGGCTGGAACAAGGGAAAATCGACTAGGCATCACTCGCAGGCCTCGAAGACGGGACATACCAATGTAATATGGAAATCTAAGTGACCGCGCCAAAACGTCTTAGTCAAGTGGAGGAATCCGGCCTCAGGCGACGCCTCATGTTGCGAGACGAGGGCGCCCTGAGCGAGCTATACGACGCCTTGGCGCCGTGGGTGCTGGGCTTGGCGCACCGCATCTTGCAGGACGAGGCCGAGGCGGAGGAGGTACTGAGCGACGTGTTCCTCCAGGTGTGGGGACACATCGACCAGCACGACCCCGCGCGCGGTCCGCTCGTGCCGTGGATCCTGTCGATCGCGCGCAACCGCTCGCTCGACGCCCTGCGGCGCCGGCGGCGCTGGTGGCGCAAAGCAGAGCGCTGGGGGGAAGTGCAGAGCCGGACCGACGACGGCGTGGTGCCCGCGCCGGATCCAGCGGAGGCGGCGGTGTCCGGATGGCCCGTGCATCGAGAGGTGCACGCGGCTCTCGCGGGGTTGCCCGAGGAGCAGCGGCAGTTGGTGCTGCTCGCGTATTTCGAAGGGCTGACGCACTCGGAGATCGCGCAGCGCACCGGCCAGCCGCTGGGCACGATCAAGACGCGGCTGCGGAGCGCGCACGGCCGGCTGGGAGAAGCTTTAAAGCATGTAAAGGATTGGCTGCGATGACCGATTGGCTGGGGATGATGCCGAAGCCGCGCCCGCCGCGCCCGGAGCTCCGGGAACGGGTGCTCGCCCGCGCGCTGCGCGCGCGCCCGCGGCGCACGTGGGGGAGGGGGCTCGCCGCGGCGGCGGTGCTGGCGGCTGCGCTCATGGCGAGCGCCTGGTGGGTGGGGAGCACGATCGTGGGGCTGCGCGCCGAGATCGCTGCGTTGCGCGACACCCTCGGCTTCGTCCACGGCGCCGCGACGCGGGTCGCGTGGGTTCCCGTTCGGACAGGGACGGGAGGGGGGGCGCAGCGGGGGGCGGTGGTGATCTTCGCCGACAGCGCGGCGCGCCGCTGGTTGGTGCGCTGCGAGGGGATGGCGCCCAACGAGCCGCACCAGACCTACCAGATCTGGTTCCTTACCGACCGCGGACCGATGCCGGCGGGTCTGATGACGATGACGCACACCGAGCCGACCGTGATGACGATGGGGATCGACCTCCCGGATCTCGGGCCGCCCGTGATCGGGATCGCGATGAGCATCGAGCCGCGGGGTGGGTCGGCGCAGCCGAGCGGGCCGATGGTGTTTCAGGTGCGGCTGTGACCCTGCCTGCTTTGCTCGGCTAACTCGTGGACCGTCACGAGGTCCACGATTTTCAATTTGCGCTTCCCCATCGGCAGCACGATGTCGACTTTCTCCTTGACCTTCCTGCCGAGCAGCGCCTTGCCGAGGGGTGAGGCCATCGACACGGGCATCTCGTCGCCGTCCTCGTCGCCTCCCTCGATGAACTCGCCCAACGTGAGCGCGTAGACTTCGGTTTGCTTGGTATCCAGGTCCTGCACGGTCACGCGCGACCCGAACCCCACGCGGTCGCGGGGGATGTCCGCTTCGCGCACGTCCGAGAGCTTGGAGAGGCGCAGCCGCAGGTGGTGCACGCGCGCCTGCGCGAACTGCTGCCGCTCGAGCGCGGCCTTGTACTCGGAGTTCTCCCGCAGGTCGCCATGGGCGCGCGCCTTCTCGATCTCCTTGGGCAAGACAAAGGAGATCTCGTGGTTCAGACGCTCGACTTCGGCCTGGAGCTTCTGTTTCAGCGCATCGATCATGGAACTCGGAATCTAGGCGGTTTGGCGGTTAGTCGGTTAGAGGTGGCTAGAAACGACACCCTAACCGACCAACCGTCTAACCGACTATTTTCGCTCCATGCCCCCCCTCCGCACCTATCACGACCTCACCGACGCCGATCGCTCCGGGCTGCCCGAGCAGATCGGCGCGCAGCGCCGGCGCGTCGCCGACCGCCTCGCGGGCGTCCGCCGAGTCATAGCAGTGATGAGCGGAAAGGGGGGGGTGGGGAAGAGCTACGTCAGCGCGCATCTCGCCCGGGCGCTCGCCCGCGCGGGGCGCGCGGTCGGGGTGCTCGACGCGGACCTGAATGGGCCTACGATGCCCCGGCTCCTCGACGTTCCCCACGCACCGCGCCCGACGCACGCGGACGGCGTCGAGCCCGCCACAGGCGCCGATGGCGTGAAGTGCATCTCGATGGATCTGTTGCTGGCGGACGGCCAGCCCCTCGCGTTCCGGGGTCCCGCGGCGGAGAGCTTCGTGTGGCGCGGCGCGCTGGAAGCTTCGGCGTTGCGCGAGTTCCTGGGCGACGTCGCGTGGGGCACGCTCGACGTCCTGCTCCTCGATCTGCCACCGGGGATGCAGCGGTACGTGGAGTTGTGCGACCTGCTGACCGAGCCCCCAACGGTCCTGACCGTCACGATTCCGACGCCGGAGTCGCGCGACGCGGTGCGCCGGGCCATGCGGGCGGCCCTGGAGCGCGGCTCGCAGCTCCTCGGCATTGTCGAGAACATGGTCGGCCCGCAGTTCAGCGGGACCGCCGGCGACGATCTCGCGAACGAATTCGCGGTGCCCGTGCTGGCCCGCATTCCCTGGCACCCGACCCCCGACGCCTGGGGGATGTTGGCGGGAAGACTGGGATGAAGTTCCTCTGCGTCGACTGCGACCGACAGATGGCCTTCGCGGAGCGGCGCCTCCCCGGCGACGGCACGCTCGCGGCGACGTTCCAGTGCCCGCGGTGTGGTCGAACGGTCGCGATGCTCACGAACCCGATGGAGACTCAGCTCGTCGCGTCGCTGGGGGTGGAAATCGGCGGGCGCACGGTGCCGGCGCAACCGCTCGAGACCGTGCGCAAGATGGTGGCGACGGGCCGGGACGATGCGTTCGTCGAGGCTCCTGCCCTTGCAGGCGTGCCGTCGTGGAACGCCGATGCTCAGCGTCGCCTGGAGCGCGTACCGAGTTTCGTGCGCGGGATGGTGAAGAAGATCTATGCCGACTACGCTAGGGAGCGCGGCATTCAGGAGATCACGCCGGCGGTGATGGACAGCGCGCGCGCCGAGCTGGGACTCGAGGGGATGTGAGCGACTTCCACGACCGGCTCGTGCATGGCCTGCGCGTGCGCATCGACCGCACGCTGTGCGTCGGGTTCGGCGACTGCGTCACCGAAGCGCCGGAGGGTTTCCAGTTGGACGACGGGGGCGTCGCGGTGTTCGTGAATCCGGACGTCGTCGAGCGGGAGCGGCTGCTGCGCGCGTGCGACGCCTGTCCGGTCGACGCGATCACAGTGTGGGATGGGGAGGGCAACCAGCTCGTGCCGGTTACTTGACAGCCCCATCGCTTGGTCACAATATCGCCCCGCCTTTTCCTACGCTCGTGAGAGGGGGTGCCGGTGTATCGCGAGATCTTCGTTCCCGTCGATAACTCGCAGCACTCTGACTGGGCGGTGAACCGCGCCATCGAGCTGTGCCGCAAGACGGCCGGCCGGATCACCGGCAATCACGTCTACGCCGCCCGCCTCCACGACGTCCGCTTCCGCCAGCTCGAGACCGGCCTCCCCGCGCAGTTCCAGACGCCCGAAGAGATCAAGAAGCAGCGCAAGATCCACGACAAGCTGATCGAAAAGGGCCTGCAGCTGATCGCCGACAGCTTTTTGGACCAGCTGGGCAAGCGCTGCGAGGCCGCGGGCGTGCCGCTCACGCGGCAGCTGCTCGAGGGCATCAATTACGAAGAGATCGTGAACGAGGTGAACCGGGGTGCGGGGCGCCTCCCCGGGCTCATCGGCTTCGACCCGAACCGCGCCGCGGGGTACGACGGCGGCGACAAGGTGCGGAGCGACGTCAAGGTCGGCGACAACGGCCGCCTCGTCGCCGAGGATGACGATGCGGCCGCCCGCCTGGTCGGCTCCTCCGGCCGCCAGTACGACTTGCTCGCCGTCGGCGCGCACGGCCTCGGCCGCCAGCCGTTTTCGCAGCTCGGCGGCGTGGTGGCGCGCGTGCTGCGCGGCGTCGAGAAGGACGTGCTGATCGTCCGCGACGAGCGACCCCTCGAGGGCGGCCGGTTCCTCGTCTGCGTGGACGGCTCGTCGTACAGCTACAAGGCGATGACATCCGCGCTGGAGCTGGCCCAGACCTTCGGGGGCTCCCTCTTCGTTTGCAGCGCGTTCGACGTGGAGTACCACCACGTCGTGTTCCACAACATCAAGGACGTGCTCTCCTACCAGGCCTCCAAGGTCTTCAAGTTCGAGGAGCAGGAGGAGCTGCACAACAACATCATCGACAAGGGGCTCCTGAAGCTCTGCCAGGCGAACCTGAAGCGGGCCGAAGTGATGGCACAGCAGTTCCCCGATGTGCCGATCAAGACGCAGATCCTGATCGGCAAGCCGTTCCAGGTGATCATGCAGTGGGCCGAGGAGATCAAGCCGACGCTGCTCGTCTTGGGCCGGCACGGAGCCCACCGGATCGAGAACACCGAGCTCGGTTCTCAGTCGGAGAACCTCGTGCGTCTTGCTCCGTGCTCCGTGCTCCTGGTGGGCGTCGTCGGGGTGAGGCCAGAGGACATTCCCTGGATCGAGGAAGACGGACAGGCGGGACTGCCGTGGGCGCCGGAGGCGGAAGTGCGGATCCTGCGCGTCCCGCCGTTCGCCCAAGGCATCGCGCGCCGCGCGGTCGAGGAGTACGTGCTGGAGAAGGTCGGGAACGCCGGCCCGCCGCCGACGGTCACGAACAAGTGGCTCGACGAGGCGATCCAGAAGCTCCTGCCCACGCACATGCAGCTCATCATGGGCATCGGCAATGCCGAGGAGATCGCGCTCGCCGAAGTGAAGGCGACGGAGCAAATGAAGGCGACGAAGGTGCAGGGGCACGACGCCGACCCCGAGCCCGCCGTGGCCGAGGTCGAGACGAAGTGCCCGGTGACGGGGGCGGTGTCGAAGCGCGCGCGGGTCGCGACCGATCCGATCGTCTGGACGGAGGAGGGCTGGCAGCGGCTCCAGCTCGTGCCGCTGATCGCGCGTCCGCTGGCCCGGAACACCGTCGAGCGCTTCGCGCGCAATCACGGCATCTGGCGCGTCACCACCCGCGTCATGGACGAGAACAAACAGGCGATGATCGAGGCCGACGAGTTCGACATCGACACGATGATGGTGATGTTCACCGAGCTGAGGGCGAAGCAGATCCGCGCCGAGGCCGAGGGGAAAGACGCGCTCTCGCCCGAGATGCGGGCATTCATCGAGGAGGCTAAGGCGCAGGGGATCACCCGCTGCCCGATCCGCGACATCGAAGAAAAGATGGACAAGTGCCCGGTGGACCTGAAAGCCGTGACGCCGGAGGATGCCAAGCGGGCGGTGGAGAAGCTGCTGCAGTGAACTGCGTCCCGCACGTGGTCGCCTGGAACCTGACCAGGCGCTGCAACCTCGAGTGCGCGCACTGCTACATCTCGGCAGGCCCGCACGAAAGCGCCACGTCGGAGCTGGGCACCGCGGAGTGCCGGCGCATCGTGGACGAGCTGCTCGCCGTGAATCCCGCGCCCTTGATCATCTTGTCGGGCGGGGAGCCGCTGCTGCGGGAGGACCTCACCGAGATCGCCGCCTACGCGTCGGGGAAGGGTGCCACGGTCGTGGTCGGGACCAACGGCACGCTGCTGTCGGATGAGCGGATCGCCGCGCTCAAGGGGGCCGGGGTGCGGGGGGTCGCGGTGTCGATCGACTCGCTGCGGCCGACTTATCACGACAACTTCCGCCACGGCAAGGGCTCGCTCGAGAGCACGACCGCAGCGCTGGGCCGCCTGCGGGCGCAACGGCTCGACTTCATCATCCAGACCACCGTCACCAAGGGGAACCGCGCCGAGCTGGAGGGGCTGGCGGCCTGGTCGGCGGACCAGGGCGCGGTGGCGTTCAACTGCTACTTCCTCGTCGCGACGGGGCGCGGCGCGGGGCTCTCGGATCTCTCACCGCTCGACTACGAATCCGTCCTGGCCGATTTGGCGCGTTGGCAACGGGAGTACCGGGGGCGCATGATGGTCCGTGCCAAGTGCGCGCCGCATTTCATGCGCCACGTCCATCAGCTCGACCCCGAATCGCCGGTCCTGAACTACGAAACGCGCTGTCCCTGCGGCACGCAGTACTGCCGCATCACGCCGGACGGCAAGCTCACCCCCTGTCCCTACCTTCCCGAGGTCGCGGGCGACCTGCGCGCGCAGACCTTCGGTGAGATCTGGCGCTCGGCGCCGCTGTTGCGCGCCTTGCGGGAAGGGACGCTGGGCGGCAAGTGCGGCCGCTGCGAGTACCGCCAGCTGTGCGGCGGCTGCCGCGCCCGAGCCTTCGCGCTCGAGGGCGACGTGCTCGCCGCGGACCCGTCGTGCACCTACGAGCCGGCTCCCGGCGCCGCCTTGATCGAGCGGGTGCGCGACGTGACCTACGGCCAGGAGTTCCAGCCGGCATTGGTGTGGAGCGACGCGGCGCGCGCGCGGCTCGATCGGATCCCCTCGTTCGTGCGGGGGGTCGTGATGCGGCGCGTCGAGGACTGGGCGCGCGAGCGCGGCCTGCGCGAAGTGACGCCCGAGCTGCTCACCGAGATCCGCAGCGCGATGCCGGTCGACTTCTCGAAGCAACGTCCCTTCTTTGTGGCTGACAGCTGATGGCTGACGGCTTGTATCTCCTGCAGGCGGCCGCCGACTCGCTCCCGGCGTACCGGGACTTTCCCCTCATCGGCAGCCGCACGGCGGTCTGGATCGCGGCCGAGATCCACCTGATGTTCGCCGCGTTCGTGCTCGGCGTGCCGATGTTCGCGGTGGTGACGGAGCTGATTGGCATCGTCGGCAAGGAGGCGCGCTACGACCGGTTATCGAAGGAGTTCACGCGCCTGCTGCTCGTCGCCTACAGCGCGACCGCGATCTGGGGCGCGGTGCTCACCTTCTTCCTGGCCACGCTGTACCCACGGTTCTTCGCCTATCTGACGGCGATCTTCGGCCCCTCGATGTGGGCCTACGCCGGGCTGTTCTTCTTCGAGTCGTTCACGCTCTACCTCTATTACTACGGCTGGGACCGCTGGAAGCAGGGACGGGCCAAGTGGGGGCACTGGACGCTCGGCATCCTGCTGAACGTCTGGGGCACGATCGTGATGTTCATCGCCAACTCCTGGCTCACCTACATGATGTCCCCCCCGCGGGATATCACGGCGCAAACCGCGCCCGGCAGCATCAAGCTGTGGCATGCCATCGCCAACGCCACGTGGATGCCCATCAACGTGCACCGGCTGATCGCGAACGTGGTGTTCGGCGGCGCCATCGTGGGCGCCTACGCGAGCTACCGCTTCCTCGCCGCCACGAGCGACGAGGAGCGCGCCCACTACGACTGGATGGGCTACGTCGGCAACTTCATCGCCATCTCCGCGCTCATCGTGCTGCCGTTCGCCGGCTACTGGCTCGGCCGCGAGATCTACCAGTACGACCAGTCCATGGGCATTACGATGATGGGCGGCTTCATGAGCTGGCTGTGGGTGATCCAGGCTTTCCTCATCGCGGTGCTGTTCCTCGCGGGGAACTACTACCTCTGGGTCGGGATGGGGCGGATCCCCGGCGCCGAGCGGTTCCGTCCCTACACGAAATGGCTGCTGGTGATCCTCGTGCTCGGCGCGATCGTGTGGGGCACGCCCCACACCATGATCGCCGACTCGCGGGAGCTGGCCGCGATGGGCGGGTCGCACCACCCGTTCCTCGGCGCGCTCGGCGTCATGAGCGCCAAGAACACCGCCGTCAACCTGATGATCCTGACGACGTTCCTCTCGTTCCTCATGTACCGCCGCGCCAACATCCGGACGGTGGTGCCCTGGGCGCGCACCGGGACGTTCGTCCAGGCGGGGATGTTCGCGCTCGCGGCGGCCGTCGTCCTGTTCTTCGGCATCCGCGGCTACTTCGTGGAGGCGATCGTCCGGATCGGGTTCAGTGTGTATCAGGTGCTCGCCGTGCTGTCCTGCATCGTGTTCGTCACGGTGATCGACGTGCTGATGGCCCGCGGCGCGCAGTCGCTGGGCGCGATCCGCTGGGGACAGATGCCGCCGCGCTCGCAGTACGCCCTGTTCATTCTGGCGGTCACGTTCACCTGGCTCATGGGGCTGATGGGGTTCGCCCGCAGCGGCATCCGCCAGCACTGGCATGTGTTCCAGGTCATCCAGGACACCACGCGGTACGCCGCCACCCCCGCCCTCGGCTACGCGGCGATCATGATCAGCATTTGTGTGCTGATCTTCCTGTCGCTCGTCGCGTTCATCTTCTGGCTCGGGGGGTTGGCAGAAAAGTCGACCTTCGTTCCCGAGGGGAAGGAAGGGGGCCCGCATGTGGGCCACTAATCTCAAGATCGTCGGCGTCGTGCTCGGGACGCTCGCGCTCTATACCCTGATTGCAAACAAGATTCCGCAGGTGCAGTCGGAGGTGCCCCGCGCCCTCACACTCGGCGCCGACGTCACTCCCGAGCAGCTCGTCCAGGCGGGGGAGCAGGTGTTCAACGGGATCGGCGGGTGCACCACCTGTCACGGCCTGGGCACCCGCGCCCCGAACCTCCTCACCGACGAGAAGGGCGCGGGCCCGATCGGCGCGCGCTGCGGCAAGCGCGAGACCGGCAAGAGCTGCAAGGCGTACCTCTACGAGTCGCTCACCCAGCCCGGGGCGTTCGTCGTGACGGGCTACGAGCCGATCATGCCGGACCTGAGCCGCACCCTGTCGCCGCAGCAGATCTGGGCCGTGATCGCGTTCCTCGAGTCGCAGGGCGGGACGGTGGACGTCGCCGCGTCGGATATTCCCGCAGCCGCGGCGGGTGGTGGAGGTTCGGGAGGGTCTGGAGGTGCTGGAGGGTTTGCCCGGGGGAGCACGGACCCGATGACCTTGTTCCGCGCCGCTGGATGCGTGGGGTGCCACAAGATCGGCGCGGAGGGCGGCGCGATCGGGCCCGACCTGACGCACATCGGCGCCCGCGCCAGCGCCACCTACATCCGCGAGTCGATCCTCGACCCGGGCGCGAAGATCGCGAAGGGGTTCGAGCGATTCGCCGGCATCATGCCCAAGACCTTCGGAGACCAGATGACCGCGGCGCAGCTCGAAGCTCTCGTTCGTTTTCTCGCGGCACGAAAATGAAGAATCATCCTTTCTGGCAGGCCGTCGGCTTGTTGGTGCTGGCCTACGTCCTCGTGGTGTACGGGATCCCGCTCCTTCCAGGGAGCGCGCTCGTTCCGAAGAGCGTCGTGCTGCAGTACATGGCGACGGTGCTCGTGGGCGTGCTGATCTACGTGAGCGACCACGAGGAGCGCTGGCGCCGGTTCAAGGAGCCGATCAACGCCATGCTGGTCGAGCCGCGGCTCAAGCTGATCCGCGCCGGCGTGCTCGCGGCCGTGACCCTGGTGGTCGGGTGCCTCACGTACGGCCAGGTGAAGGCGAGCGTCGCCGCGCCGCCGAACCTGCGCTCCATCCACCCCGCGCCCCCGGCCGAGATCACGTTCCGCGGCAAAACGATGACTCTGGCGGGGCTCGAGAACCCGCTGCGGTCGCAGGGCGATATGGCCCAGCACTTGGCCGTGGGCCGGCGGGTCTACTACCAGAACTGCGTGCCCTGCCACGGGGACCACCTGGACGGCCAGGGGCACTACGCCACGGGATTCAACCCGATCCCGCTCAACTTCCAGGACAACGGCACGATCGCGCAGCTCACGGAGAGCTTCGTGTTCTGGCGCATCGCCAAGGGCGGGCCCGGTTTGCCGCGCGAAGGCACGCCGTGGAACTCGGCGATGCCGTCCTGGGAAGACTTCCTCACGGAGGAAGAGATCTGGTCGGTCGTGCTGTTCCTGTACGACCAGACGGGGTGGACGCCGCGAACTTGGGAGACGGGAAACGAGAAACGGGAAGCGGGAAACGCGCATGATTGAACGCGCTCTTCTCGTGCGCACCCTGCTTGTACTCGTGGTCGCACGTTTCCCGTTTCTCGTTTCTCGTCTCCCGGCGCAAGACACCACCGCCGGCAAGGTCGTCTACACCAAGTGGTGCGCCGGCTGTCACGGCGAGGCCGGCGCGGGCGACGGGCCGGCGGCGCGTTACATGCTCCCGCGCCCGCGCGATTTTACCGGCGCGGTCTACCAGGTTCGCTCCACCGGGAGCGGCGAGCTGCCGACCGACGCCGACGTGCTGCGCGCCGTGGATCAGGGCCTCCCCGGCACGGCCATGCCCGGCTGGAAGACGCGGCTCTCGGACCGCGAGCGCCGCAACGTGGTCGCCTACCTCAAAACGCTCTCGACGTTCTTCGCCGACACCACGATCCGGCCGCACGCGCTGCAATTCGGCAGTGCGCCGGGGGGCGGCGGCGGGGCCGAGGCGATTCGCGTTGGGCGCCAGTTCTACGACTCGATCGGGTGCCGCAAGTGCCACGGAGACCGGGGTCGTGGGGACGGCACCTCCGCGCCGACCCTGAAGGATGACGCGGGCCTCCCGATCTTTGCGGCGGACCTCACGGAGAACTGGCGGTTCAACGGCGGCGGGACCGCGGAGGACATCTATCACCGGTTGCGCACCGGGCTCGACGGCACGCCGATGCCGTCGTTCAGCGACCTGCTCGACCAGAAGTTCCTCACCGACGAGCAGCTGTGGCGCGTGGCGCAGTACGTGCGCAGTCTGTCGCCGGCGGAGCCGCCCCTGGTGCGCGACGTGATTCACGCGCCCCAGCGCGACGGACCGCTGCCGCGCTCGCCCGACGACTCCGCCTGGGCTGGCGTGGATTCCTATTGGTTCCCGCTCGTGGGTCAGATTATCAGGAAGAGCCGCTGGTTCGCGCCCGCGGTGAGCGGGGTGTGGGTGCAGGCGGTACACACGCGGGATTCCCTGGCGCTGCGCGTCGTGTGGGACGACCGCTCACACAGTCCCGACACGACCTGGCTGGCGCACGTGGGTCGCGTCCTCGCCGCGTTGGCGGGCGACGACTCCGCCTCCCCCCTGCGGGCCGAGCCGTGGCCGGACCAGCTCGCCGTACAGTTCCCGCTCACGATTCCCGCGGGCATGGAGCGGCCCTATTTCCTGATGGGGAGCGGGACGGCACCGGTGTATCAATGGCGCTGGTCGAGCGCGGGGCCGGAGGGGGGGGTGGCGGGTCTCGCGCGCGGGATCGAGCGGTTCGACCCGCTCCCGGCCACAAACCCCGGCGCGCGGGCGGTTTACGACGCCGGGCAGTGGCGGCTCGTGCTCGCGCGTGCCCTTGCCACGCCCGACACGTCCAATCAGCTTCAGTTCCGGACCGGCCGCGCCATCCCGGTGGCCTTCTTCGCGTGGGACGGGTCGAACGGAGAGCA